>Ga0196972_1000017_pt1 | contig 167257 bp, 160 predicted proteins | sample S1v_2013CmetaG_FD_148618 | JGI IMG/M metagenome (GOLD analysis project Ga0196972, IMG submission 148618) | Soil microbial communities from Anza Borrego desert, Southern California, United States - S1+v_20-13C | ecosystem: Environmental > Terrestrial > Soil > Desert | place: USA: California...
ACCGGCCCCTATCCCGGATTGAAAGCCGACAAACTGATGGAACAGTGGTTTTCGGCCGTGTGCAGTCCGGGATTTCGCGCGGCGGCATCCGATCTCGAGAGCCCCGCCGACTTGCCGCGCCATTCTCTATTGCACGACGAAGCGGAACCCCGCATCGCCGAAGAGATCGACTGGAGCCGCTGGCTGCGCGCCTGCGGCGTCGAGTATCGCGGCGGAACCGGATCGAGTTTTTCCCATACCTATCTGACGCTCGAAGCGGCAGCCAGCGGTCAAGGCGTGGCCATCGCCGCCGAACCCCTGATCGCCGGAGACTTGCGGTCGGGACGGCTGGTGCGCCTGTTTCCGGAACATCGCGTGCTCAGTCCCTATAGCTACAACCTGTTGCGGCCGCCGGAAGTCGATGCGCGGCCCGCGGTGCAAGCCTTCTGCGAATGGATCAAGGAACAGGTGCGGCTCGACCGGGAAAGCGCGGCCTGACGGGGCGCGTTCGGCACTCCCTGATCCGGTTCAAGCCGGCGGCGCTCGCACCGTCTAGAATGGCGCCATGTGCGGGCGAATCACCCAATACCTGAGCAGCGACGTCTACGCGTCCTATTTCGAACCCGACCTCAGCGTGCTCGCTGCGCAAGGCGGCGCGCCGAACTGGAACGTCGCGCCCGGCACGCGCCCGTTGCTGATGCATCGCTTCGCGGGCGACACGCTCGAAATCGAACGCGTGCGCTGGGGCTACCGGCCTTCATGGGCCGCCGACAAGGGCCTGCCGGTCGCCATCAACGCGCGCATCGAGAAGGCAGCGACCGGCGCTTTCTTCCGTCCGCTATGGAGATCGGGCCGCGCGATCGTGCCGGCCAACGGATGGTATGAGTGGACCGGCGAGCCGCGCCACAAGCAGCCTTGGTACATCCATCTCAAGAGCGGCGCCCCGATGTTCCTCGCCGCGATCACGAATCATCGTCCCGGGAAAGAGGAACATGAAGGCACGGGCTTCGTGCTGGTCACCGCGGCGGCCGACGGCGGCATGGTCGACATTCACGATCGCCGCCCGGTCGTTTTGGCGCCGGAGGACGCCGCGCTCTGGATGGACAACAGCCTGCCATCCGAACAAGCCGAGCATCTCGCTCGCGCGCTGTCGCTCGCCCCTGAGGCTTTCGCATGGCATCCGGTCGGCAAGGAAGTCAACAAGGTCGGCAACAATCATCCCGGCTTGATCGACGCGATCGACGCATGAGCGCATGCGCGCCCCGCCCGGTACGGCGTTTGACCTCGCTCTAACGATTTGCTGAATTTGAAATTTTTTTCACATTTTTTGTTGTGCCTGGAAACTTAGCCAACATGAAACTGTCATTCTTCACGTCCAGAAGGTTGAAGATCGATTGACTTTTCACTTGACGAGGGAATCATGGCTGAACACATGGCTGAACACGCGCTCGTGGGACAGGAAACCTACGACCCGAATCGCCTGCTCGACACGCTGCTCGAACGGATGAACCTGAAGAACGATGCAGCCTTGTCGCGCGCGCTCGAAGTCGCTCCGCCGGTTATCAGCAAGATCCGGCACCGCCGTCTACCGGTCGGCGCATCGCTGCTGATTCGAATGCATGAGGTCTCGGCAATGAGCATTCGCGAACTGCGCGATCTGATGGGCGATCGACGCACCAAGTATCGCTTGAGCGATGCCCAAGGCAAACCGAAGCCGACCGAGAGCGCGGCTCCGGCCGCCGGGTCCAACAATACGCCCGGCAGCAACTCCATCCATCGCTGATCTCTTCCCGCCAGCGGAAACCGCCGATATGTCACGGCGGTTTCCGTGTGCATCCGCGAAATTCGTTGACTTAAGATAAGGGGCAACATCGGTGGCGATCGTGGAATGAATTTGTGTCCCGAGCGAACTTATCGGCCCGAGAAATGCCTATGTTTCTTTTGCCGATAAGAAATCGCGCCATGAGTGATATCGAGATTCTTGCCTTGCTAGCACAATGCAAGAACAAAAGCAGCATGCCTTGGGATGTGCTCGTCGATCAATTCGCGCGCCAATTGATCGCGTTGTCGGATCGGCTTTCCCGGGACGAACTCTATGCCTTGCTCGATATCGCCCTGGTCTGCTATCAAAAGGGCTTCGACGAATTCGCGGCGCATCGCGAGGCACAAAGCTTCATCAATGAATTGCGCACGCGCGCCGGCATGCGGCGCACGGAGCTTTGATCAAGGACAGCACCGGCCGACATCGTTTCGCTTACGATGGCGCTGCAATCCAGTCCGCGGCCGGAACCCTTTGCGCCGCCCCTTTTTTTCGAGTGCGACATCCATGCCGCGAATCCATACGCATTACGACAATCTGAAGGTCGCGCGAGATGCGCCTCCCGAAGTCATTCGCGCGGCGTACCGTACCCTTTCGAAGAAATATCATCCCGATCACAATCCGAACAACAAGGAAGCGATCCGCATCATCCAGCTGGTCAATGCGGCCTATGAAGTCTTGTCGGATCCGCTCCGGCGCGAAGAGCACGACCGATGGATCGCCCGCATGGAAACCGAGGATGCCGCCGGGAACAGTCATTGGAGCAGTTCGGGCGCAAGCCCGCCCCAGCATCGGCAAGCGCATGCGCGCCACGCTCCGCCCAAGCGCCCGCACCGTCATCATGCGGCAAGCACGGTGCAGCGGCTGGTCTTGAGAATCCAGACGGCGCTGGACCAATTCTCGCGTTATCTGTCGAACAAGGCCTGACCGGCCTCCTTCTGCGTGCAAGCCGCGCATCGGGCATACTCGGCAAATCCAAATTTCCGATCAGTGCGATGACTCCGACCACCCTGCTTCATGCCCTGTGGAACGCCGCCGGCTGCGACGAGGAAGCGCTCGATGCGATACGCATCGATTCCAGCGCTCCGTCGTTACCCTCGTGTTTTCATGTCGGACCGGTTGCCGCGGCGACGATCGGCGCGCAGGCGCTTGCGGCGGCCGACCTGTGGCGCCTGCGTTGCGGGCGCATGCAGCGCATCGAGGTGGACATGCGGCGCGCGCTTGCCATGTTCCGCAGCGAACGCTATCTCGGCGTCGACGGCAAGCCGCCGGCGGATCTGTGGAGCCCGATCGCCGGCTACTACCAGGCGGGCGACGGCCGCTGGATCCAGCTGCACACCAACTTCCCCCATCACCGCGACGGCGTACTGTGGGTGCTCGAATGCGAAGACAAGCGGGAAGCCGTCGCGGCGGCGATCGCCCGTTGGCGCGCGGAGGAACTCGAAGCACGGCTTGCCGACGAAGGCATGTGCGCCTCGATGATACGCACGCAAGAGGAATGGCGAATACACCCGCAGGCCGCCGCGCTCGACGGCCTGCCATTGTTCGAGATCGTCCGCATCGGCGACGCCGCCGCCGATGCGGCCGGAACGAACCTTCCGGCGGCGCGGCCGTTGAGCGGCGTGCGCGTACTCGATCTGTCGAGAGTGATTGCCGCTCCGCTGGCGGCGCGCACGCTGGCGCAACACGGAGCGGACGTGCTCGCGATCGGCGCCGGACATCTGCCGAACATCACGCCGCTCGTCATCGATACCGGCCGCGGCAAGCGTTCCGCGCATCTGGATTTGCGTCTGCCCGAAGGGCGGCGGCGCCTGCTGGAGCTGGTGAAGAATGCGGACGTGTTCTTGCAGGCGTATCGGCCGGACGCCTTGGCCGCTCTCGGCTTTTCTCCCGAAGAGCTCTGCGCGGCGCGCCCGGGGCTGATCTACGTGACGCTATCGGCCTACGGCCACGCTGGCCCGTGGTCGCAACGGCGCGGGTTCGACAGCCTGGTGCAATCGGCGACCGGCATCGCCTGGCGGGAAGGCAACGCCGCCGGACTGGAGGGGCCGGGCAAGTTGCCGTGCCAGGCGCTCGATCATGCTACGGGATATTTGGCGGCATTCGCCGCCATGGTTGCCCTGCAAAGACGGGCCCGCGAAGGCGGCAGCTGGCTGGTGCGCGTCTCGCTGGCGCAGACCGGCCGCTGGCTGCAATCGCTCGGCGCGAATGCCGGCGGGGTGTCGGCGCCGGACCTGCGCGCGGACGAAATCGAACCCTGGCTGGAAACGATAGCTTCGCCGTTCGGACTGGTCCGGGCAGTTGCTCCGGTCGAACGGATGTCGGAGACGCCGCCGCGCTTCGACCGCCCACCGGTGCCGCTCGGCGCCCATACTCCGGCCTGGAACGAATGACTTACGCGGCGAATCGCCGCGAAGCCATGGAATGTGATCAGTGCACATCGAGCGCAGTCGATCTCCGTCGAGCGCTGGAGCGCGCATTCAACCGGCGAATCGCATCATAGCTGCGTAATTTATGAATGCGGCGAGCGATGCAAACGGCGACGATGGCGGCGCCACCCAGGAGAGAAACGAAAATTTCCACGATGAATTCAATCAAGAAGTTGAATGGGGAATCTATAGACATACATAAATTGCGTTAGTTCAATATTGTGAAAACGCAAAGAGATCGCGCAGCATGTGAAGAGCCGGCGAAGCGACGCGACGGCAGGATTTCCACGGTAGTCCTAACGGCCGGCTTTCGCTCTGCGCAAGCGCAAGCCGTCGGCCGTGGCACGGATGCCACGCGCCCTGCTCGAGAAACTTCCATTGGCGCCGTCGCGGAATAATATGTGTTCAGGGAGACAAACAATGAATCGAAGGCGGCGAATTACCTTATCCATCGGTTGCGGTCTTTTTCTTGCCGCGCACGGCACCGGGATCTTGGCCGCCGACGCCTCCGACCGCACGCATCGGCTGATCATCGCCTACAACGACGACTATGCGCCCTATTCCTTTGTCGAGGATGGCGCGATAAAAGGCATTCTTCCGGACATTCTCAACGCGCTGCTGGCGAACATGCCGGACCTGAAGACGGAAAGCGTCGGCTTGCCGTGGCGCCGCGTACAGGCGGAAGTGCGGGCGGGCATCGCGGATGCGCTATGCACGTTCGCCTCGGCGGAACGACAGGAATTCACGCTGTTTCACAAGGTACCGGTCGTGACCTTGCAGCCGCATTTGTTTTTCGCCGCCGACAATCCGGTGCGCAAGACGATCGAAGCGATCGTTCGCCGAGAGGAATTGATGAAGCTGCGCCTGGTCGATTTGAAGGGAAACAACTGGGCCGAGCAGAATCTCAAGGATTTCCCCAGCATCGAATATGTTCCCGGACACGACAACGTGTTCAAGATGATCATGGCCCGGCGCGGCGACGTCCATGTCTCTCTTTCGCCGATCGTCACGAAATGGCGGATCAAGAAGCTGGGACTGCCGCCCGACCAGATCATTTCGAAGCCTGCCCCTTTCGTCGCCGCGGAAGTCCCGTTTCACCTGCTGATTCGAAAAACCCATCCGCGCGCCGCGGAAATCCTGAAGCACCTGGACGATATGCTGCGCAAGCCCGGAACGCCGCGCCTGATCGAAGAGATCACGCAGCAATACCTCTAGAGCGGTTTCAGCCCGGATTTACGGGCTGAAACCGCTCTAGGAAACGGGAAGCTAGGCGAACGCGATGCGGTTGCGGCCGGCGGCCTTCGCGCGATACAAAGCCTTGTCCACACCGGCCAGCAACCAGTCGCTGCCGGCCTCGGTATCCTCCAGCGGCAACGACACCACACCGGCCGAAAACGTGTACTTGAGTTCCGCATCGTCGGTCGACAACGTGACATGGCTCAGCAATTCGCTGATGCGGCGCAACACGTAAGCGCCGTTCTCGATCGGCGTCTCCGGCATCAATAAGGCAAATTCTTCGCCGCCAAGGCGGCCGAGCAGATCGCTGGCTCGTAACCGGGCGCCGACGAATTCCGAGAAATGCCTGAGCACGTCGTCGCCGGCGGGATGCCCGAAACGATCATTGATCTGCTTGAAGTGATCGAGATCCATCATTCCCAGGCACAATGGGCGGCGGTAGCGCCGCGCGCGCGTGATTTCCGTATCGAGCTTCTGCAGGAAATAGCGGCGATTCGGCAAGCCGGTCAATTCATCGGTCAACGCCAAGCGTTCGAGTTCCGCATGCGCTTCCGCGAGCGCGAATTCAGCCTTCTTCTGACGCGTGATTTCGGAACAGAACAAGACCGTCTTGCCATCGGGGAAAACCTGCTCGCTGAGCAAGATCCAGCGGCCATCAAGCAGATCGACTTCGAAATTGCGGAACGGGGCGGCGCGGTGACGTTCATGCACATGGGCAAGCCAAGCCTCCAGGGAAGGCTTTTCGATATTGATGCCGCGCTTGTGCTCGTACATCCAGACCAGCATGTCATCATGACTGCGGCCGACCATCGATTCGCCGTCGAAGCCGAACATCTGCGCGAATGCGGCATTGTGGAATAGGAACCGGTCTTCCGCATCCAACACCGCGACGCCGTTTCCGCTCTGGCTGACATGGCTCATCAGCAACTGGGCAAGCGAATCGGAATGCTCGGCATGCATGGCGAGTCCTGGGAGAAAGGATAATTCAGAATAGGCGGACGCTTTCCCTGTGTCAATGACAGGGAAGGCAAACAAGCGGAAGCGGAAGGCAGGCAAAAAAATGGTCCACGATCTCGGGATGCGTGGACCAACCCATTAGGAGGGGGAGGAGACAAAAACAGGTTCACTATAGCCTCCTTTTTCTTGTTGCGAATGGGAAATTACAAGTAATTACCTCGCCTTTACAAAAATATACATTTGTGCAATCCATGCTCCTTTGCCGCGCGCCGTCCTTGCATCAGACCCATCCGAACCAGCCCAGGAGGGCACCGCCGCCGAGCAACCACAGCAGATGGATTTTCGTTTGCCAGACGATGAGCGCGGTCGCCGCCGTGACCAGCCATAAGGGCCACATGACGGACGCTTCCTTGTCGGGCCCGGCGAGAATCCACCCAGTTGCCAGCAGCAACGCGATCACGATCGGGGCCATGCCTTGCCGGAACGCCCGTACCGCGCGCAAGTCTCGGTTCCGATGCCCCCAGCGCGAGGCGAGATACGTCAGTGTGGTGCTCGGCAGGAGGATGCCGGTCATCGTGATCAAGACGCCCAGCATGCCGCTTGCCGCGCCGCCGGCATTGACCCCGACATTCCAACCCATCAGCGCGACGAACAAGACGTTCGGGCCGGGCGCGGCTTGAGCGATGGAAATCGAGGCATTGAATTGCGCTTCGCTGATCCAGCCGTTGCGCTCGACGAGATAACGATGCATGTCCGGGGCCGTCGTGATCGCTCCGCCGATGGAAAGCAGCGAGAGCAGCAGATAGTGGCCGAACAGATCGAGCCATTCCGGCCATCCCATGCTCAGATGCAAGGCGGCGCTCATGGCGCGATCCGCCTATAGGCAAGCAGGCAGGCGGCGACGCCGAGTCCGACGAGCACATAAGCCAGCGGCCAGCGCAACAGCGCGACGGCGGCAAAACACGCCGCGCCGAACAGGATGCACAACCGCATGCCGAGCGGATTGCCGCGCAACGCGCCGAACAGCTTCAGGCCCGTGGCGGCGATCAAGCCCGCCGCGACGGCCCCCATGCCGCGCAATGCGCCCACCACGCCGGGATGCCCGGCAAAGTTCGCGTACACGAGCGCCAGCAAGAGCAGCAGCGCAAGCGGCACCGTCAACATGCCGGCCAGCGCCGCCAGCGCACCCGGCAAGCCGAAATAGCGGCCGCCGATCATGAGCGACATGTTCACGACATTCGGACCGGGCATCACTTGCGCGACGGCCCAGTCCTCGAGGAATTCCTCGCGCGTCAGCCAGCGCTTCTTATCGACCAGTTCGCGCTGCACCACGGCCAGCACGCCGCCGAAACCCTGCAACGCGAGGATGGTGAAGGAAAGGAACAGATCGCCGAGCGAGCGCGGGCGCGGATGGTCTTCGGGAAAGTTGGGTTTCACGGAATCGGACGGGACAGCAAGAGAAATGGCGCCGGACTAGCGGCGAAGGCTGAAGCGCTGCAAGGCTTCGAGCGGCGTATGGTCGAGCGCGCCGTAATTGGTGCTTTCGAGGATGACCGGCGGCGCCACGCCCGCCAGGTAAGCCTCGTTCCACCAGACCGCGCATACGCACCATTGATCGCCCGGCTTCAATCCCGGAAATCCGATTTCGGGAACCGGCGTGACGAGATCGTTGCCGTTCTCGCGCGCGAATTCGAGGAATTCTTCCGTCATCACCGCGCACACGACATGGGTGCCGATGTCGTCGCCGCTCGATTTGCAGCAACCGTCTCGAAAGAAGCCGGTGAGAGGGTCGAAGGAACAAGGAACCAACGGTTCGCCGAACACGTTGCGGGCAGGTGCGGGATGGGTAGTCATGGCATCAGTATAAATAATCCGCCAAGCGAGCGGCGGATCGCCCATCGCCTTCACGCCACACCCCGCATGCCGAAAAATTGCCCCGTCTTGGCAAAGGTGACATAGTTATCCGGAGCAAACGTCCCGAACAACGCCCCTACTCCAGGAGGATCGCATGGTGCACGTCAAATGGCTGGTCGCGCTCGTATTGACCGCGGCACTCTCGGCCTATGTTTCCCACTATTTCACCTATCAATACGGTTACGAACGGGCCATCGCCGGAGTGTCGGGAAACTCCATGAGGCAAAACAGTTTCTATGTCCGGTTGGTCAAGGACATCGACGAAAACAAGTGCAACGTCGCGCGGGAGCGCCTGGAAAAGGCGTGGAAGATCGAAGTGGATTCGATGAAGGACTTCCGGAAGACGCTGGAGAACGGGTACTTCAGGAATGCCTTCCATACGGAGATATCGGATCTCAACCGCTATCTGGGGCCGGTGGAAAAAGGCGCTTCAAAATAGAAAAACCCGCATCGGCTTTCGGCTCGATGCGGGTTTTCGGCATGCTTGGCGGAGAGGGGGGGATTCGAACCCCCGATAGGCTATTAACCTATACACGCTTTCCAGGCGTGCGACTTAAACCACTCATCCACCTCTCCTGAATATGGAATCGCCGTGGTTTTTAGCGAAGCTTTAGAGTATAGCAGAAAAAGTCGCGAAGATGCTAGTTTTCAACAATTCCCCCTCCTTGCCCGCCTGAACGGCGTTTCGCGCCCTCCGCTCTATTGAGCATTGTCAGCGAACCGCCGACCTGCGCTCATCCTGGCGTCTCCCGCCGTTGTCAATCAGTGAACGCGTACTACACTGTACTCGGTGCTTGCGAACGCCGGTGCGCAGCCGCAGGCGTGAATCTCGTCGATTGCCGGAGGTGACCATGGAACTCATGCATTCGCATCGCTGGGTGCGCCGCGAGCCGGACTGGACCGCGGCGGCAGTATCCGGATTCGTCGCCGGCGCCGTCCTGATGGTGCTGGAACTTCTCTGGTCGGTCACCGTTGCCGGCGAGAAGCCGTGGGCGACCACGCATATGATCGCGGCGCTGCTGATGGGCACCGACGCCCTGCACTCGATGGACTTCAGCCTCGGCGTGGCCATCATGGCGCTTGTTACCCACTATGTGCTGGGCATCTTCTTCGCCGTCATCCTGGCGATGATCATGGCGCCCTTCCATCTCGATTCGAGCGCCGGCATGGCGCTGGCGGCCGGCGCGGTATTCGGCCTCCTTCTGTACTGGTTCAATTTCTACGGCATGGTCCGCTTCTTCACGTGGTTCGAGGAATTGCGCGGATGGCCGAGCATCGTCGCTCACCTGGTATTCGGCATGACGGCGGCCCTGGCCTATTGGAAGCTGGAGCGGCGGGAGAAGACGCAATAGCGGGAGGCATGCCGCCGGCAGGTGAAACATCGGGGAGGCGGGCGCAGCAGTGTCGGCCTCGGCAGTGTGTCGGCTGGGTCCACGCGGGATCGGGCCTTGCGCGCAACAAGAACAATGGTTGGTGATCGCTTCGGCTTCGGTCTTGGCGTTCGCCGCAGCTTGGACCTTGTCTTTTTGTGCGTATCACCGGGAGAACCGATATGGCAATGGCCGTCGCCCTCGTCGTCATCGTCGTCGCCGCGCTGCTGTTTCATTTCCTCAGTCCGTGGTGGATCACGCCGATCGCGTCCAATTGGAAGACAATGGATGACACGCTGACCATCACGCTCGTCATCACCGGCATCTTCTTCGTCGCCATCAACCTGTTCGTGGTCTACATGCTGATGCGCTTTTCGCATCGCGAAGGCCGCCGCGCGCATTACCAGCCGGAAAACAGGCGGCTCGAAGTGTGGCTGATCGCCGGCACCACGCTCGGCATCGTGCTGCTGCTCGCGCCCGGCCTGTTCGTCTACGCGGAATATGTGAGGCCGCCGCCGGGCGCGCTCGAGCTCGAGGCGATCGGCACCCAATGGCAATGGCGCTTCCGGTTTCGCGGCGAGGACGGCAAGCTGGGCCGCAGCGATATCCGTTTCGTCAGCGCGGCCAATCCGTTCGGCCTCGATCCGGACGATCCCGATGCCCTCGGCAACGTGCTGATCGACAGCAACGAAGTCCATGTGCCGCTCAACAAGCCGCTCAAGGTGCTGCTGCGTTCGCACGACGTGCTGCACGATTTCTATGTGCCGCAATTCCGGGCCCGCATGAACATGGTGCCCGGCATGGTGACCTCGTTCTGGTTCACCCCGACCAAGCCCGGCCGCTACGAAATCCTGTGCTCGCAACTATGCGGCGTCGGCCACTACAACATGCGCGGCTATATCGTCGTGGAAGACGAGGCGGCGTTCCAAGCCTGGCTGAAGTCGCAGCCGACCTTCGCCGCCACCATGCAGAAAACCAGCGCGCCCGGCACGACCGGCGGCGCCGGCGACAAGGTTTCCCTCGGCAAGGTGCTGGCGCAAGCGAAAGGATGCACGGCCTGCCATTCGACCGACGGCAGCCCCGGCGTTGGCCCAACCTTGAAGGGTCTGTACGGGAAGAGCGAAACCCTGGCCGACGGCACGACGGCGATCGTCGACGAAGCCTATCTGAAGGATTCCATCGTCAATCCGACCGCGCGCGTGGTCAAAGGTTATGCGCCGATCATGCCCAAGGTCGAGCTGACCGACGGCGAGGTTGCAGCGCTCGTCGCCTACATCGAAACCTTCGGCAGCGCGCCGCCGGGCGGCGTCAAACAGTAGGGAAGGAACCGTCATGGCCGATATCGACCATCAGGCGCAAGCCGGCTCCCACGCGGAGCACGGCGAGCACGGACCGCAAAGCTTCTGGACCAGGTATGTCTGGAGCCAGGATCACAAGGTGATCGCGGTGCAGTACACCTGCGTCGCCATCCTGATCGGCCTGGTCGGCATGATCCTGTCGGATCTCATGCGCCTGCAGCTCGGCTTTCCCGGCAAGTTCGAATTCATCGATGCGCAGAGCTATTACCAATTCATGACGATGCACGGCATGATCATGGTGATCTACCTGCTGACCGCGCTCTTTCTCGGCGGCTTCGGCAATTACCTGATCCCGTTGATGGTGGGGGCGCGCGACATGGTCTTTCCCTACCTGAACATGCTGAGCTTCTGGGTCTACCTGCTGTCGGTCCTGGTGCTGGCGGCCAGCTTCTTCGTGCCGGGCGGTCCGACCGGCGCCGGCTGGACGCTCTATCCGCCGCAAGCGATCCTGCCGGGAACGCCGGGATACGACTGGGGCATCATCCTGATGCTGGTGTCGCTCCTCATCTTCATCGCGGCGGCCACCATGGGCGGCCTGAACTATGTGACCACCGTCCTGCAGGCGCGCACGCAAGGCATGACGCTGCTGCGCATGCCGCTGACCGTGTGGGGCATTTTCATGGCGACCATCCTGGCCCTGCTTGCCTTCCCGGCGCTCTTCGTTTCCGGCGTGATGATGCTGCTCGACAAGACCCTCGGCACGAGCTTCTTCATGCCGGCGCTGGTCTCGATGGGCCAGGTCACGGATTACAAGGGCGGCAGCCCGCTGCTGTTCCAGCACCTGTTCTGGTTCTTCGGCCATCCGGAGGTGTATATCGTCGCCCTGCCCGCGTTCGGCATCGTGTCGGACCTGATCAGCGTGCATGCGCGCAAGAGCATCTTCGGCTACCGGATGATGGTGTGGGCGATACTCGCGATCGGCGTGCTGTCCTTCGTCGTGTGGGCGCACCACATGTTCGTGTCCGGCATGAATCCCTACTTCGGATTCTTCTTCGCCACCACGACGCTGATCATCGCGGTGCCGACCGCGATCAAGGTCTACAACTGGCTCCTGACGCTATGGCGCGGCGATATCCACCTGTCGGTGCCGATGCTGTTCGCGCTCGCCTTCATCAGCACCTTCGTGATCGGCGGACTGACCGGACTGTTCCTCGGCAACGTCAGCGTCGACATCCCGATCTCGAGCACGTATTTCGTGGTCGCCCATTTCCACATGGTGATGGGCGTGGCGCCGATACTGACCGTGTTCGGCGGCATCTATCACTGGTATCCGAAGGTGACCGGCCGCATGCTTAACGATACCCTCGGCAAGTTCCACTTCTGGGTCACCTTCCTCGGCACCTATGCGATCTTCTTTCCGATGCACTACATCGGCATGCTCGGCATGCCGCGCCGCTATTACAACTTCGACGGCTATGCCTTCATTCCCGCATCGGCGCAAACCCTGAACGCCTTCATCACGGTGGTCGCGCTGATCGTCGGCGTCGTGCAATTCGTGTTCGTGTACAACCTGGTGTGGAGCGCCTTCCGCGGCAGGAAGGCCGACCCGAACCCCTGGCGCGCGGCGTCGCTCGAATGGCAGACGCCGGACACGCCGCCGGTGCACGGCAACTGGCGCGAACACCTGCCGGTCGTCTATCGCTGGGCCTACGCGTACAGCGTGCCGGGCGCGGCGCAAGACTATATTCCCCAGACCGCACCGCCCGAAGCGGGCGGCGAGGAACCCGAACCGACCGGCAAGGAGGCCGTGGCATGAATACGAGCGCCATCCTGAAAGCACCCGATCGCGCGGACGACGAGCGCTCCTTGCCGCGTTCCGGCGGCCCGGGCGGCCAGCGGCCGCGAGACCTGGATTCGCCGGGCGGCATTGGCCTGTGGGTATTCATCGGCGTGGCGACTTCCCTGTTTTCGCTGTTCATCGCCGCCTATGTCATGCGCATGGAGAACAACGACTGGGCATCCATCCAACTCCCGTGGCAGCTCTGGCTCGGCACCGCGCTCCTGGTCGCCGGCAGCGCCTGCATGCAGGGTGCAGCGTCGTCCGCCGCGCTGATGCGTGCGTTGGCGCTGGCCGGCGGATGGTGCGCGCTCGGATTCATCGGCATGCAGGTCTGGGGATGGCGCGACCTGCTCGCCATGCGCGTGATGCCGACCGGGAATCCGGCGGCAAGTTTCTTCTACCTGCTGACGGCCATGCACGGCTTGCACGTGCTCGGCGGCCTCGCCGCCTGGGGCTGGGCGATGCATCGCATGGAACGCGCGGGAAGGGAAGCCGCTCGGGAAAGCGCTCGCCGGATCCGGCTGTGCGCGCGCTATTGGCATTTCCTGCTCGCCGCCTGGATCGCGCTCTATGCGACATTCGCCGGGCTGACGCCGGAAATCGTTGCCTATATCTGCGGGAGATGAACCCATGAACGCACCGCTGACCTCCTCTCCGGAAGCCGCCGGCGCGGCCGGCTGGCGCGGCCTGGTCGCCGACTGGGCGTCGGACCGGCAAGCCTTCCAGGTCTCCTGGGGCAAGGCGATGATGTGGATCTTCCTGCTCTCGGACACCTTCATCTTCGGCAGTTTCCTGACCGGCTACATGACGGTGCGCGCCTCGACCACGGTGCCGTGGCCGAACCCGAGCGAAGTGTTCGCCCTCCACATCGGCGGCGCCCCGGTGCCGCTGATCCTGATCGCGATCATGACCTTCATCCTCATCACGAGCAGCGGCACGATGGCGATGGCCGTCAATTTCGCCTACCGTCGCGAGCGCCGGAAAACCGCCTTGCTGATGCTGGCGACCGCCGTGCTCGGCGCCTCCTTCGTCGGCATGCAAGCCTTCGAATGGACCAAGCTGATCCTCGAGGGCGTGCGGCCCTGGGGCAATCCGATGGGCGCGGCGCAATTCGGCTCGACCTTCTTCATGATCACCGGCTTCCACGGCCTGCATGTGACCTGCGGCGTGATCTACCTGCTCTGGGTCGCCGCGCGCGTGCTGCGCGGCCGCTACGAAGCGACCGGCAATTACCAGATCGTCGAGATCGCCGGCCTGTACTGGCACTTCGTCGACCTGGTCTGGGTATTCATCTTCGCGTTCTTCTATCTCTGGTGAGGGCTGCCATGACCGCGCATGAAGGCCAACAACATCCGATCGGCCTCTACCTGAAGATCTGGGTGCTGCTGTTCGTGCTCAGCACGCTGTCTTACCTGGTCGACTATTTCCATTTCCAGGGCATCCTGCGCTGGAGCCTGATCCTGATCTTCATGATCCTGAAGGCCGGGCTGATCGTCGCCATCTTCATGCACATGGCATGGGAGCGCATGGCGCTCGTCTGCGCGATCCTGGTTCCGCCGCTCTGCCTGCTGGTGCTGGCTGGCCTGATGGCGGCCGAGGCCGACTACACGTTCACCTCGCGGCTGCTGTTCTTCAAATAGCGCCGTCCCCGCCAGATCGGCTCTCCGCCTAACGCTGCAGCGGCGACAGCGTGATGGTCGTTCCCGTCAGGTCGATCCCGCGCATGACGATGCTGCCGAAGCTCGGCCCGGCGCTGCCGCGCACGCGGATATGCTCGAACTTGAGTTCGCCGATCGAACTCGGCATCCGGAGCGTGATGGAGCCGTCCCGGTTGACGACGGCCGCCGCGTTGGCGGGATCGTAGACGACGTCCTTCATCGTCACGTCGGCGTCGAGCAAGCCGAGCAGCGGATTCATCAGCCGCGCGATGTCGCCCAGCACCTTGACGCCGTCGTCTTTCGGCGAAGACCGCATCGCCCGCAGGATCGCTTCCGACAGGCCTTGCGCGGAAACGCGCTCGAGATCTTCCTCGGTCATGACGCGCAAGCCGCTGTCCTCGGCTGCCGTCGCCGGTTCGGCGACCTGGGGCACCGGCGCCGGCGCGGCGGCGAACGCCTCCAGCGGGCCGAGCAAGACGGCGGCGACCGCCGCCGCCAGCCGCAGGTTGCGCTGCGCGCGCAATGCGTCCTGCACATGCCCGTGCGTGACGGCGTTCCACTCGGCGAAGATCTCCCCCAGCCGCTGGCCGGTACGGCGTTGCTGCTCGATGGCGCGCCGCAGCTGCTCCTCGGAGATCAGGTTCTTCTTGACCAGCAGTTGGCCGAACAGCGATTTCTCGTGGCTGTGCTGTAGCCATCCCATGATGTCCGCCTCCTTCGCATGCGGGATTCGCGCACGATTCATCATAGGCCGCCCCGTTCCGCAGGCGAAGTAAACTTGCGGGCGCGCGGAGCCTGGGAATTGACTTGCGAAGCCACGCCGCCCGCGCGGGGATTGCCGGGGATCAGCGACTGCGCTCGAAGAACCTGGCCAATTCGGCCGTCGATTCGATCCGGTACTTCTCGAACAGTTGGCGGCATTCGCCGGAAGCCAGCATCTTCCTGAATTCCGCGTCGAAGCCGTCGCGCAAGGCGGTCAATTTCCGCTGCTTCGAGAATCCGATAAAGCTCGGCACGATCTCCACCGGCGTCGGCAGCTTCACCACCGGTCCCGAGGAATCGCGCAAGCCCAGCGCCGCAAGCGTCGCGGTCGCCGTGTAGACATTGCTCGGCACGACGTCGACCCGGCCGTGGGCCAGCTTCTGGAAGATGAGTTCGATGGTCGGCGCCTCGTAGATGTCCAGCCTGGAGCGCGCCTCTTCGAACCTGGCGCCATACAACACCTTGTGCGCTGTTCCCACGCGGAGTCCCTTGAGACTGTCCAGGTTGCCGTCGAAGGCGATCTTGCTGTCCTTGCGCGCATACAGATACACGATCTGCGGGACGATGGGCTCGTTGCTGAAATCCAGGAATTGTTCGCGATCGGGGGAGCGGTAGGCGGTGAAGACGCAATCCGCCTGGCCGGTCCGGACCAGCTCCAGCGAGCGCGCCCAGGGATAGATCTCCACCTTCAAGGTATGCCCCAATTGCCGGAACACGCGGGAGACGAGTTCCACCGCCAATCCCTCCGGCTTGCCGTCGTCGCCCGTACGGATCAAGGGCGGATATTCAAGCGAAACGCAGGTGTATGAGGCTCCGTAGGCCCATGCCGGGATCAGCATGGCGGCAAACAGCAGCAAGCGGCGCGAATTTCTCATGAGGACGGTCTCCGAATGCCGTCATTGTAGAGCGAGCGTCATGCGGGCTCAACTCGGCCGTGCCGCGGTTCAACGGCCCCTTTCCCGCGTGGTGATTTGAACGAAATCGACCGCGATCCGGCCAGGCCCGTATTTCGCCGCGATCTCGCCCAAGCGCTTCTGCGCCGCCTTCAGGTACGCCTGGCCCGGCTCGTAATCCGGACGCAAGCCGTCGAACAACGGAACCGGCGTGGCGAGCAGCACGATCATCTCGGCGCCGAACGGCTTGGAGATCACCCAATTGCCGAGGCCGCCGATGACCGCCTCGTGATGCGGCGGCGCCTGGTTGGCGCGCGCGCGCACGCTGGGCAGCAGATGCGACACGTTGCCGTCCAGGACGTAATAGTCGACATAGACATGCGAATCGTAGCCGGGGCTCTTGATATCCACGATCAGCGGCTGGCCTTCGCTCAGTTCCGCGTTGGGCGCGCGCACCCGCAGCGATATGCCGGTCCCGCGGCTGCCTTTCCAGTACGGCGCGAAGGTTTCGATCACCGGGCATGCATGCTCTCCGACCTGCCGCACGTCCAGGCTCAAGGCGCTCACCCCCGGCGCGTCGTCCAGCATGTCGCGCAACCGGTCGATGCCGAAGCTCTTGCCCACGTAACCCTGCACCCGCAGCTCTTGCCCGCGCACCGAAGGCGCCAGGGCGGAACACGGCACGCCGGCGAGAAGCGGTGCGATCGACGCGACCGACAGGGGCGGCTCCACGGGCGGCGTCGCGGGCGCCGCCGAAGCGCCGTCGGTCGTCGCGGCGCCGCTGGATCCGCTGGAGCCGCCGCTGCTCTCGATGCGCGCATCGCGGTAATCCTGGTAATAACGGACGCCCCCCACGCCCAGCGCCGCCACCGCCAGCGCCACGGCAGCCCGGCCGGCATAGACCATGAAGGGCGGCGCAGGACGCATCTGCTGCACGAAACGCGCGACGCTCGGCACTCTCGCCGCGCGCTCGAAGGCCAGCGCCGCCTTCAGCGCCCGCCATTGCCGATAACCGAGCTTCTTCGGCCGCGATGGCTTCATGCCGTTGCCGCGCGCCTGCGCGGCGGGCAGGCGGTCGAAAGGATGGCGCCCGGTCAGCAGTTCGTAGGTGATGCATCCCAGCGCATAGATATCGTCGCGCGGGTCGGGCTCGAGACGCTCGATCACCTCCGGGCTCGCATACGCCGGCGTCATCCCGCCCAGGCTGCCGGCATCGAACACGGTGGCCTCCGCATCCTCCTCCGATTTCCGGAAGACGCGCGCGATCCCGAAGTCGATGACCTTCACTTCGCCGCGATCGGTAAGAAACACGTTGGCGGGCTTGAGATCGCAATGCACGAAGCCGCGCTCATGCGCATAGGAAAGCGCGCGGCCGACGCCGTCGATGATGCGGAGCGTCTCATGATAAGGCAGTCCGGCGAAACCGGGCGTCCGCAGCACCCGGCTGAGCGGCTTTCCCGACAGATATTCCATGGTCAGGTAGACCATGGAACCGTCGCGGTCGAAGTCGTAGACGGTCACGATGTTCGGATGCGCCAGCGTCTGCGCCTTGCGCGCCTCGCGTTGCAGCGCGATCAGGGACTTCGGATGTCCGCGAAACTGCACGTTCAATACCTTGATCGCGATGTAGGGCATGCGGTCGGACGCTTCCTGCTTGCGCAGGTCGAGCGCCTTGTAGACCGTGCCCATGCCGCCGAAGCCGATGCATTCCTCGAGAACGAAGCGGCCGTTGAGCGTATCCCCCACGCCCTTGATAAGGTCGGCGCCGCCGTCGGTTCGCATCCCGTCCGCCGGCGGCGCGACCGAACCCGGCCGCTCGCTCGGCCCGGTGCGCATGCGCGTCTCCTCGTCGCCCGCCGGCTGCATCGACGGCGCCACATGCCGAACCCGCCGTTGCAGTTCCGAATAGACGTCCGGCGGCAAGCCGATGCGCGTGCGTTCCTCGCCCAGCATCTCGGTCAGGCGCGCCAGGTTCGAGCGGTCCGAGGCCAGGGCGCTATCGATCCGCGCGAGAAACTCGCGATGCGACAGAGCGCCGCTTTGGAAAGCATGCATCGCTTGCGCAAGACTGGCCATAAGTTCCCCCATGAATCCGTTCATTGCATGAGACACAAGCGCCCTGTGCAAATTCACATCGGCGGTTCGATCGCCCGATTCTTTTTTGCGGCGGCTGCCCGACGGCGTCCGGTGTCGGAGGAAATCGAACACCGCCCCGGAAAGTGTTGGCCCCCGGCCGTCGGATGGCGGCTGCCCGAATGACAACGGGAGTCCGGCAGGCGCCGTCGTCGCCGTGGATTTATCCAATGGATTCAACCACTTGGGCGAAGAATCCTGGGCTCGGCCAGGCGGCACGCGGCGGGTGGCACGGTCCCTGCTGAATAGGGGTCGAGCCCGACAAAAAGCTCACCACCCCAACCAACCACTCGATTCGACTTGAAGGAGAAATTTCATGAAAACCCTGATGATCGCCGACCTCGCCCACACCGACACCCTCGACGCCAAAGCCATGGCATCCGTCCGCGGCGGCATGTATAAAGGCCTCTATCCCGTGCCGCTGCCGACCTGGGGCATGTCGAGCCACGAGTTCTCGCTCGACGCCACGCAAGTCATCGGCCAGACGCAGAACGTCGTGAACGAAAACGGCAACAACGTCGCCTTCGCCGCCGGCATCACCTCGACGATCAAGCCGACGCAAACCGCCAACAACAACATCAACTTCTGATCGCGGGCTCCCGGTGGAGGCCTCGGCTCCTCCACCGGATCGCAGCGCGCCTATCGAATCTTTCGAACCATCGAACTAAAGGAGAACCACCATGTCATCCATCATGATCAGCGATTTGCCCGAGCAGCGCGACCTCGATCGCAAGGCGATGTCGGCCGTCCACGGCGGGAATTCGTGGCTGGCCGGACTGGGCCCGGTCGCCAACGTCAATGTCGGCGTCACCCAGAATATCGCGCAGTTCCAGAACGTCGAAGTCAATGCGCTCAACAACGTCGGCATCATCGGCGCCGGATTCGGTCCGCTGCGGCTGGATGTCAGCCCCAAGCAATTCGCCGCCGCCAGCGCCGTCGTCTGATCCCGCCGGGCAATGAAGTCCACGTCCGATCTTCATTGCCCGACGCCACCCGATCGTGCCGTCCAGGAGGAACAAATCATGACTCGCATCGTCATCAAGGATCTAGCCGAGAGCGTCGACCTCGACCGCCAGGCCATGACCGCCATCGTCGGCGGAGCCCGTGTGCGCGGCCAGCTCAACCCGGCGCCGGCCGGCCCTCGCGCCAGGCGCGTGGTCGAGTACCCGAACACGTTGCCGCAAGCGCAGGGAACCGGTCAGGCTTCCCGGCGCCGCTAACCCAGTCCGCAAGGAAACGAGGAGACTTCCCATGGCCGCCATCACCATTCGCGATCTGCATACCAACCGCGTGTTGGACGAACGGCAGATGTCGTTCATCAAGGGCGGGGGCGCGCCCTGGATATACGGATGGATCCGGCCGTACACCGAAAGCTCCGGCGGCTTCGGCGGCGTGATCAATTTCTACCAGATCAACAACTATGCCGATCAGATGATCCATCAATACCAACTGGTCGATATCGACAACACGGCGGCCGGCGCGAGCATCAGCGTCGCGCTCGACGCCAGCGCCGACAACCGGCAGCATCTCGGGCCCGTGTAACGGTTGCGGATCTCGTGAAAGACGCGATGCGATCAACCGAAAAGCCGGCGGCGCGATTCCGCTGGACCTCGGCCTCGCGCACCGATGTCGGCTGCGTGCGCGAACGCAACGAGGACGCCTGCCTGGACCGGCCGGCGCGCGGGCTGTGGGCGATCGCCGACGGCATGGGCGGCCATGCCTTGGGCGACCTCGCGAGCCGCACGGTGGTCGAATGCCTGGACGCGCTGGCCGCGCCGTCCGACCTGCAGCGCTTCGTCGGCGACGCGCGCCGGCAGCTGCAGGAGGCAAACCGCCGGTTGCGCGCGGAAGCGGCGCTGCGCAATGCCTACGTGATCGGCAGCACCGTCGTCGCCCTGCTGGCGCGCGACGAGCAATGCGCCTACCTGTGGGCCGGCGACAGCCGGCTCTATCTGCGCCGCAACGGCAGACTGGTGCAATTGACGCGCGACCATTGCCAGGAAGACGATCAACACCGCCGCGCCGGCCACATGATCACGCGCGCGGTCGGCGCGGCCGATGCGCTGAACATCGACCAGGGCGCGGTCTACGTCGAGGACGGCGACGTGTTCTTGCTGTGCAGCGACGGCCTGAGCAACGCCGTCGGCGACGACGACATCGGCGCGCTGCTCGCCGAAGGCGATTGCCAGCGCGCCGCCGACCAACTGGTCCGCCTCGCGCTCGAGCATGGCGGGCGGGACAACGTCTCGGTCGTCGTGATGCGCGTCGAAGACCTCGAAGGCGACGACAAGACCGTGCTGAATCCGGCGCTCTAGCAGGCCGCCACCTCCGGCGAATCGTCCGGCAAGTCCGGCAACGCGATCCCCAGCCGCGCCGACGCCGCCACGCCATCCGCGACCGGCGGCACGATGCGGCTGGGGCGCCGCGACGGCGCGACCAATGCGGCCCGGATCTCGTGCGCGCTCGCGCGGGGAGCGAGCGACCACAACAAGGCCAGCATGCCCGTCACCAGCGGCGCGGCGACACTGGTGCCGCCCATCCTGGCCAAACCGCCATCCGGCGCCAGGCTCGTGATCTCGACGCCGGGCGCGGACACGCCGCGCCGGCCGATGCCGTGCGACAGATTCGTGTACGCGATCGGCCGCGCCTGCAGGTCGCAAGCCGCGACCGGAATCACCCAAGGATGACGCAGCAAGGTCGAACTGCCGATCACGCCTTGATTGCCGGCCGCGGCCACCACCAGCACGCCGCGCCGGCAAGCCGAATCGAGCGCCGCTTGCAAGCGGGCATGGCCGTGCAACGCCGGCCGCGCGGCCGCCAGGCTCAGATTCAAGATGCGCGCGCCGGCCTCCATGCATTCCTCGATCGCGCCGGCCAACACATCAGGCGCGGCATCGGGCAATCCCTCCCGGTCGAGATCCTCGAAGATTGGCCGCACGAGCAAGCGGCACTCCGGGCACAGCGCCGGCGCTCCTCGATCCCGGTACGCGCTCAGGATGCCGGCGAGAAAAGTGCCGTGCCGGACGGCGAGGCCGGCGCGCGTCTCCCTCCGTGCCTTCATCGTTCCGTCTCGAGCACCGATCGTCCGCACCACGGGCGCCAGCAAGGGATGATCCGGCGCGGCCGGACCGTCGATCAGCCCGATCGCCAACGTCGGCCGCCCAGCGCATCGCGTCATCAACGGCGGCAGGCGCAACAACCCGAAGACGTCGCGCGTCATGCCGTGTCGGCGATCTCTTCGTAGCAGATGGTCTGGCCGGTCGTCCGGTTGTAGTGGCAGCAGATGCAATACTTGCGGCCGAAACGGCCGATCGGCGCGCAGATGCAAGTCAATTGCGGCACCAGCGCATCGGACGCTTCGCCGGCGTCGGCTCCGCGAAGATAGCTTGCCGAAGCGGCGGCGCGCACATCGAGCGCGCGCGCCGCGGTGAATCCGGGTAGGCTCATGATGGCGATCTCCTGGTCAACGGTCGTAGTAAGGAGCCAGCTTGCTCGCGAGAAAAGGAAACTCCTCGCTCACATCCACGCGCACGAACGACTTGGTGGTCGTGCCGTACCTGCGCTCGGTGAAACAGAAGATGACGTCGACGATCCGGCGCGCGCCGCTCATCGGCGACAGGCGCACGTCGACCGCCGACAGCGAACGGTTGTCGGCATGCGCCTCGGCCACCGCCCCATAGAGGTCCGGATAGCGCATCGCGAGATAGTTCAAGGCGCGGTGCTCGTCGGTCGCGCCGGCGTTGTCGGTCAACTGCATGATGCGCCAGAACAGTTCGCTGGCGGCCGGCGCGAAGTCGTCCGCGGATATTCTTTCCGGACGGGGAATCGCGGCGATCAATTCGTCGCTGTGGAACGAATACAGCTGGTCGAAGAACACGATCGGCAAGGCGAGCGCGCTGCCCCATTCAGGCGGCGCGATCGGGCCGCGCACGCCCAGCACCACGTCGATGTCCTTGGCATCCGGCTGCGGCCGCACCGCTTCGACGAGCAAATCGTAATCGGCGGCGTCGCGCGGCTGCAGCAGATAGGTATCCAGCCCCTGGATCGAGAAGACCCAGGCCAGCTTGCGCACGAGATAGCGGTTTTCGCGCTTCGCGAGCACGCGGTGCCGGGCCTGCATGTCGCTCAAGCCCGCGGTCTCGGCCAATCCTATCGCCTGGGCGAATTCCTTCTCGACCGCCGCGCGCGGAAAACGCATCTCGATGCGCCCCAAGGCATAGACATGGGAATATTCGACGGCGACGGACTTGCCGGCGGACTGCTCCGCGCCTTTCCGGCAAGCGCACTCCTCGGCGTGCGGCGACCATCGCGACGCTGCTTGCGCCGCCGGCATGGCGGCTGCGGATACGGCTTCCTCCCCTTGTTCCATGATCCCCCCTGTCGATCGTCAAGTCGTTCGCATGGAATTGACCGCGCGGCCTCCCGCGAATTCCGGGTTTGGAGCGGCGTCAAGGCGATATGCCGTTCTTCGGCAATCATGAGATCAGTCGTCTCCTTCAACTGGTTACCGTCCCGGAGAGCCGCCATGAAAACCGCCCGCATCGTCTCCCTGATCACCGTCGCCGCCACGGCCTTGATGCCGGCGACGGTGATGACCCAGGACAAGCCTCCGACCAGCTATCTGCCGGTCGAGGATAAGGAAGACTTCCAAGCCACGCTGGAAAGAATGAGGGCGGCCAAGGCCGGCGTCATGAAACGGCACATGGACTTGCTGGGCGCGCGCTACGATCTCGCCGACCGCCCCGCCAAGGGCGTCGCCATGTCCGGCGGCAAACCGATACAGGAGGGCGTGCGCGTCAAGCTGGCGCAAGGAATGACATGGGATAAGCTGGCCGCGATGAGCCCGGCGGAGATCAGGGAGAAGGATCTGTTCCCCGCCGGCTTCCTGCCGCTGCCGCATCCGAACCAGCCGGAAGGCGGCATGCTGTTCCCCAAATTCCATATCGATGAGATCAAAAGACAGGAGGGACGCGACCTGACCCGCTTCGACCTGGACTTCGATCTGCCGGATCATTTCCTGCCCGAGTTCCCGGCGCCGATCTTCTTGACCACGCGCCCCGATCTCGGCGACGTATCGAAGGGCAAGCTGCTGACCATCGATAATTTCTACGAGATCTTCAACGGCATTCTCAATCCGAAACAACTCGAAGGATTGCGCCTGCTTCTCACGCCGTTCCCGCAGCAGCAATTCAACCAGACCGCCGACCGCCGCACGGTGCGGCCGAGCCGGGGCGTGTCTTGCTTCGACTGTCACGCCAACGGCCACAGCAATGCCGGCACCCATCTGGTCGGCGACATCCGTCCCCAGAATTTTCGTCACCGCATCGACACGCCGAGCCTGCGCGGCGTCAACATCCAGCGCTTATTCGGCTCGCAGCGCGCCTTGAAATCGGTGGAGGACTTCACCGAGTTCGAGCAGCGCGCCGCCTATTTCGACGGCGACCCGGTGATCGCCACGAAAAAAGGCGTCAATCCGCTGGAGCGCGGCAGCCAGGTGCATTTCATGGCCGAATTCCAGGCGTTGCTGGATTTTCCGCCTGCGCCGAAACTCGGCATCAACGGCAAGCTCGATCCCAAGAAAGCCAACGACGCGGAGCTGCGCGGCCAGGACCTCTTCTTCGGCAAGGCGCAATGCGCGAGCTGCCATACGCCGCCGTACTACACCGACAACCTGATGCACAATCTGCGTACCGAACGCTTCTTCAAGCCGCGCACGATCAACGGCATCACCGCCGTCGGCGACGGACCGATCAAGACCTTTCCGCTGCGCGGCATCAAGGATTCGCCGCCATATCTGCACGACGGGCGGCTGTTGACGCTGGACGACACCGTCGAATTCTTCAACCTGATGCTGGAAACGAAGCTGAGCGACAAGGAGAAGAAGGACTTGCTGGCGTTCTTGCGGGCGTTGTAGGGGAGCGCGGCGCAAATCATTAATCCCTTCCTAATAATTGAAGACTGATCTTCAGGGCATTGCTAATGTCGCGCGGTTGCCTACAGCCGCCGCTCATTCACCCTGGAGACTCAGCACATGCCCGCGAACCGACAAGACGTTCACTTCCCGCAAACACAAGACGAGGCGACGAAGCATGTCGCCGCCTGCGCCTGCCCGCTGTGCGCGTCGGCCGGCCAAGGCAACGAGTTGCCGCCCCCGCCCGACAAGACCGTCATCGGCACGCCGATCAGCGGCGACTACCGGATCGACGTCCTGCTGGAAAACTCTTCCTATCGCTGGAATCACGGCGCGGCGGCGGGCACTCCGGTGACGGTCACCTACAGCTTCATGTCGCAGATGCCGAGTTACGGCGGCAGCGACACCGGACTCGTTCCCTTCACCACCGCCCAGAAGCAAGCCGTCAGGGACATATTCTCCAGGCTCTCCAGCGAACTGAACATCGACTTCATCGAACGGGCCGATTTCGGGAGCTTCTACGGCCAGATCCGCTTCGGCAACAATCAGCAGAGCGGTTCGGCGGGCTATGCCATCATGCCCGATCCGACAGCGGGAGACGTGGCCGGCGACGTCTGGATCTCCACGGATTACATGAATAACATGACTCCCGGCAGCTACGAATATTCCACGCTGCTGCACGAGATCGGTCATGCTCTCGGCCTCAAGCATCCCGGCAATTACAACGCGGGCGAAGCCAGCGATCCCGATGCCAAGGGAAATTTCCTCGCCGGTGCGGAAGAACACTCCAATTATTCCATCATGTCCTATCGCGACGCCCCCGGCAACGAGGGCCAGCAGCGCGACTGGTTCGGCCTGTACGACATGCTCGCCCTGCGCTATCTGTACGGCACCCGGGCCGCCGGCGCCGTCGCCAGCCAGGCCTATACCGACAGCATCGGCACCATGCAGACCATGCTGCTCGACGCCGCCAGCATCGATACCCTCGACCTGGGCCAGGTCACGATCGGTTGCGAGATCGACCTGCGCGAAGGCGCTTTCAGCTCGATCGGCAAGACCGCCAGCGGCAAGCTCGCGGTCGATAACTTCTCGATCATGTACGGCACCGTCGTCAAGAACCTGATCGCGACCTCGGGCGCCGACACCATCGTCGGCAACGCCGCCGCCAACGTCATCACCGGCGGACAAGGCGACGACAAGATCGACGGCAACACCGGCATCGACACGGCCGCCTATGCGACCGCCCGCGGCGGCTTCTCCATCCTGCGCACGGCCGCTGGCTATACGCTCGTCGACAAGACGGGAACGGCCGGCACGGATCTCCTGAGCAATATCGAACGCCTGAAGTTTTCCGACACGACCATCGAGCTCGACTACAGCGACAGCGTCCAGCAACTCTATATCGCCTATTTCGGGCGCCCGGCGGATGGCGGCGCCCTGACGAATTTCTCGGCCGCCCTCAGGACCTGCGGAGCGCCGACCGATATCCAGGGCCTCAATGCCGCCTATGCCACCAGCGCGCCGATCAGGAGCTTGATCGACGCCTTCGGCGGCAGCGCCGAATCGAAGAACCTCTACACCGGCGACACCGCCGCGTTCGTCACGGCGGTCTTCCGCAACGTGCTGGCCCGCACGCCGAACGCGGACGGCTTGCAGTTCTGGACCGACGCCATCGACCATGCCGGACTGAGCCGGGGCAACGCGGCACTGTCGATCATGGCGGGCGCCATGGCCAACACGAGTCCGCAGGGGTTGCTCGACGCTGCCCTGGTCCGCAACAAGATCATCGCGGCATCGAATTTCACGCTCGCCATCGATACCTCGGCAGAGACGAGCGGCTACAGCGGCAGTACGGCGGCGGCGGCGGCGCGCGCGATGTTGAACGGCGTCGGCAGCGCGACCGATCTGGCAAGCTTTCAAACCACGATCGAAGCCACGCTGGCGCAATTGGCGAAAGCGGGGCAGGCAAGCCAGGCGCATGAGACGGCATCGTTCCCGGCCGACGCCGCGCACCAGTACGTGGAGCTGGTCGGCATCGCGAGCGGCGTCGAGGTCTATAGCTGAGCTGGCGCATCGAACGCGCCTTCGGTGTCGGATGCGATCGAACAGTGCCCCGGCAAAGTGTCGGCCCGGGACCGACACCGCGCCTGGCCAACAGGATGGGGAGAACACGTTCCGCGCCGGCGCGTTCGTCGATTTGACCAATAAATTCAATACCTTAGGACTCCCTCCAGGTCGAATGGCGAACATTGGGAAGCAGGTGGCACGGTCCCTGCTGAATAGGGGTCGAGCCCGACAAAAAGCTCACCACCCCAACCAACCACTCGATTCGACTTGAAGGAGAAATTCCATGAAAACCCTGATGATCGCCGACCTTGCCCACACCGACACCCTCGACGCCAAAGCCATGGCATCCGTCCGCGGCGGCATGTATAAAGGCCTCTATCCCGTGCCGCTGCCGGTGTGGGGCGTCTCGAAGAACGAGTTCTCGCTCGACGCCACGCAAGTCATCGGCCAGACCCAGGACGTCGTCAACCTCAACGGCAACAACGTCGCCTTCGCCTCCGGCATCACCTCGACGATCAAGCCGACCCAGACCGCCAACAACAACATCAATTTCTAATCGCCGCGGCCGGTGGAGGAAGCGCCTTCCTCCACCGGCCGGAGCGAATCCGGCGCGGACCGGACGTCAGTCGTGCTGATCGACCGGCTTGGCCACGAAATCCGATCCATCGAATTCGAAGCGCTCCCACGAAGCGCCCAAGCGGCCATCGGGTTGCCTCTGGAACCGGACGACATGGAATCCATTCCATTCCGCCTCGGCCTGGCAAGCGCTCGGCGCCAGCGATATGAGAATTTGTTTCCGCTTCGCCCGCTCCAATAGCGTCGCGATTCGCTCGTCGGCCGACGCTTTCTTCATCTGATCGTAAAATCCCCGAATGCTCGCGAAACTCGCCGGCCCCGCCAGCGCATGCCCTTGCTGCACGAGATAGAGATAATCGAAGTAACTCTCCAGCGTCGGCAACTGACCGTTCTGCGCCGCTTCCCGGCGATACGAAACGAGGCAGTCCTCTTCCCTCTTCCGCAGCAGGAATTTCGGGAAGAACCGATTCCAGAAACGAGGTATCTTTCTCCTGTCGTTCAGCATTCCGCTCAGGATCTCCACGCTCGGTTGGCCGATGTAGCCCTTGTGGGTATGTCCGAAGAAGATTCCGTCGAAACCGACGTTGAGCATATAGGCGGCGACTTCGGCGCAATTCGTCAGTTCCGTCGCGCGTTCGCGGGCATGCTTCGGCGGCTGGATGAAATGATGATGCAACAGCGCCAGATCGATCTCGTCGTCGCTCAAGGTCTTGGGGACCATTGCCTTGGGCTCGATTCTTCCGTAGGCGAATCCGCCGTCCGGCGTCGTGCTGTCGTAGAAATGCACGTTGACCTTGTTCCCCCGGATGTTCAAACGTTCCACGCTGCCGGATCGAATGACGGGAAACTCTCCGTGATACAGATCGAGGCTGCCTTGGACCATTCTTCCTCCGAACCGGTCGTGATTGCCGGGGATGACCAGATATTTGCGCCCCGGCTTTTTCGAGAGATTCAGGCCGACCCGCGTCTCCCCGAACAAGATCTCATTCTCCAGCCAGTTGCGCACCGATTCGAAGCTTTGGATGTTGCCGATTCTCGAAATGTCCCCGGTGATCAAGAGCAGATCCCAGTCCGAGCGCTTGACGATGTCATCCAAGGCAAGAAACGCCTGCACGTTGTGGCCATAACGATGCGGGAAATAAAAGCCTTTCTCCGCGCCGCGCAGAAGATGCTCCGAAATGTGGAGATCGGAAATATGAAATACGGTGATCGGTTCCATGGCCCTGTTCCTCCGGTCCGTCCAGGCTGCGATACGGCCTCCTGCGGCTGGCCTTGGCGAAGACAACTATATCCGCCGGAAGTCCTTCGCATGTATCCCATGCTTCTTCAGCAGCATCTGCAAGTGCGACCGGTTCATATCGCAGCGCCGCGCCAATTCCGCCACCGTCCCGCCGACTTCCTTCAGCCCGCGCTCCAGGAACGCCCGTTCGGCCTGGTCGCTCGCCATGCGCCGCGCTTCGCTCAGCGACGCCATGCCTTGCAAGCCCGCGCTTCCCGTTCCGTCCGCCGCCGACGACGCCGGGCGCGGCCGGATGTCCTGCGGCAGATGCTCCAGGTCCGCCGTCTCGCCGGCCAGGCAAGAAAGGCGATAGACGATGTTGCGCAACTCGCGGATGTTTCCCGGATACGCATAGTTCAACAGGAAGTCCCTCAGCCGCGGTGTGATCAGCACCGGCCGCCGCTTCAGCGTCTCCGCCGCCTCGCCGCTGAAGTAAGAGATCAATAAGGGGATCTCATCCTTGCGTTCGCGCAGCGGCGGCAGGGTCACGCGGATCACGCTCAGGCGATAGAACAAGTCTTCGCGGAAGCGCCCCTCCGCTGCGAACCGCTTCAAGTCGCGATTGGTCGCCGCCACGATGCGCGCATCGATGGTGATCAATTCGTCGGAACCCACGCGCTGGATCTCGTGCGACTCCAGCACGCGCAGCAGCTTGGCCTGGCCGGACAGCGGCAGTTCGCCGATCTCGTCGAGGAAGATCGTGCCCCGATGGGCGCTCTCGAACTTGCCCTTGCGGTCGTTCGCGGCACCGGTGAACGCGCCCTTCTTGTGGCCGAACAACTCCGACTCCAGCAGATTGTCGGGTATCGCGCCGCAGTTGACGGAGACGTAGGGCATGTCGGCGCGCGCGCCGTTGGCATGGATCACCTTCGCCATCAATTCCTTGCCGGTGCCGCTCTCGCCGTCGATCAGCACCGGCAAGTCGGTGGGCGCGGCCTTTTCCGCGACTTCGAGCGCATCGAGCAATTGCGGGTTGTCGCCGAAGGTGCCTTCGAAGACGAAGCTGCGGCCCAGCAAGGCGCGGCGCCGCTCGCCCGATGAACGCGGCGCACGCTGCATGCCCGCGCCTTCCGCCGCGTCGCCCGCCGCGGCGCTGACGAAACGCTCCTTGTGCGACAGCTGCATCACTTCGTCGCGCAAGGCGTTGGCCTGGTGCAGCAGCTTCTCGATGCCGGGGCGGTCCAGGCGCGGCGCCCAGCGCAAGGCCGAACGGAGGATCTCGATTTTCTCGAGCAGGCGCGCATACAGGATGGTGCCGCGCCGTTCCGTTCCTTGCGCGCCCTGGCCCGGCATATCCTGCGCTTGGTCCGCGATCTGGTCGAGTATCTTCATGCCGCGCTCAATTGCTTTTGCACCAGTTGGTAATACATGCCGCGCCGGTCGACCAATTCGTCGTGCCGTCCCTGCTCCACGATCGCGCCTTCGTACAGCACGAGGATCTTGTCGGCCCGCATGATGGTGGACAGCCGGTGCGCGATGATGACGGCGGTGCGCCCCTTGAGGATGTCGTGCATGCTGGCGATGATGTTGCTCTCCGATTGCGTGTCGAGCGCGGAGGTCGCCTCGTCGAACACCAGGAGGCGCGGATCGTGATACAGCGCGCGGGCGATGCACAGGCGCTGGATCTGGCCGCCGGACAAGCCGATGCCGCGCTCGCCGACGATCTGCTCGTAGCCGAGCGGCATCTTGCTGATGAAAGCGTGCGCATCGGCCATCTTCGCCACCTCCTCGATGCGGCGCCGGTCCGGGCTTTCGTCGCCGCTGGCGATGTTTTCCGCGATGGTGCCGGAGAACAGCAGGTTGCTCTGCATGACATAGCCGACCTGGGCCCGGTAGTATTCCTTGTCGATCACGCTCATGTCGTAGCCGTCCACCACGATCTTGCCTTCGGTCGGCGGATAGAAGCCGACCAGCAGCTTGGCGAGCGTGGTCTTGCCGGAGCCGCTGCGGCCGACCACGGCGACCAGTTCGCCCGGCTTGATGTCGAGGCTGATGTTTTCCAGCACGTAGGGCGTATCGCTGCCGCCGTAGCGGAAATAGAGATTCTCCAGGCGGATCTCGCCCTGCAGGTCGGGCAACACCACGCGCGACGCCATGTCCTCGGGCCGTTGTTCCGGTTCCATGTCGAGCACGTCGCCCAGCCGCTCCATCGCGACGCCGGCATCGTTCAACTGGTTCCATAGGCCGACCAGCCCCATCAGCGGCGCGAGCACGCTGCCCATCAAGGCGTTGAAGGCGATCAACTGGCCGATCGTCAATTCGCGCGCCAGCACCAAGCTGGCGCCCATCCACAGGATGGCGACGGTGGTGGCGGCGTTCAGCAGCTGGCTGAGCAGGCCCACGCCGATGTGGAAGGATTGCGCCTTGTACTGGGCGTCGAGCGCCTTCGCGTATTTGCGTTCCCACTTCAGGCGCACCGGACGTTCGATGCCCATTCCCTTCACCGTCTCCACGCCGCCCAGGGTCTCCATCAGGTTGGACTTGGCGTCGGTGGCGGCCGCGAACACTTCGCGGGCGTAATGCTTGATCCGGGGCGTCACGAACAGCGTCAAGGCGAGGATCGGTATGACGAAGGCGATCAGCAGCAGCGTCAGCTTGACGTTGTACAGGAACATGATCGAGAAATAGACGAACACCATGAGCAGATTGAGCATGGTGCTGACGGTGGATTCGGTGAGGAAGGCGCGGATCGTCTGGTTCTCCTGGAAGCGCGCGAACACGTCCCCGCTCTTGCGCTTGGCGAAGAAGGAATACGGCAGCGACATGGTGTGCTTGAAGAAGTGCGACATCATGGCGAAGTCCATGTTGCGGACCATGAAGTTCGCGAGGTAGGCGCGCACGGTCGAGATGATCTGGGTGAACAGGTTCGAGATGATCAGGCCGACGATGAGCAGGTGCAAGAGGCTCACGTTCTGGTGCACGATCACGCCGTCCAGGATGTTCTGGATGATCACCGGCGGCACGATGCCGAGCACCTGGATCACGAAGGTCGCCAGGAACAGGTGAGCGAGGATCTTCTTGTAGGGCTTGAGATAACCGGCGAAGCGTATCCACGGCGAGCGCGCCGCGGCGGTCCGCGCCATGTCCTGGCCGGGCGTGAAGAGCAGGCAGGTGCCGCTCCAGCCGCGCTCGAATTCGTCGACCCGCATCTTGCGGAAGCCGAGCGCCGGGTCCGCCACCCAGACGTGCCGCTTCGAGGCGCCGTACACGACGACGTAGTGATACCCCTCCCAATGCGCGATGAAAGGCAGTTCGAAGCCGAGCAAGGCATCATAGGTGCATTGCACGCCGCGCGCCGTGAAGCCGAGCGACTCGCCGGCGCGCGCCAGGCTGTCCAGCGTGGCGCCCTGGGTGGTCACGTTCGCGAGTTCGCGCAGCTTGCCGAGCGTCATGTTCAAGCCGTGGTGCTTGCACAGCATGGAGAGGCAGGCCGCGCCGCAATCCATTTCCTCGGCTTGCTCGACCAAGGCGAAGCGCTTGATCACCTTCTCGCCGAGTTCGGGCTTGGAATGCAGGTCGAGCACAACCGGGCGGCGGCGCCGCTCCGCCAGTTTGCGCTGGCGATGCAGCTCGCGTTCGAGCGCCTGGATCCGCTCTTCCAGCACCTCGCGCAATTTCGGATTGCGTTCGAGTATGCGGTGCACCGTCTTTTCCGGGATCACCAGCAGCACGGCATCGGTATGGGCGAGCGCCGCCGCCATCTGCTCCTGCCGCATCAGGCAAGCCTTTTCGCCGAAGATGTCGCCCGGGCGCAGGGTCGCGAGCGTGTACTCCGTGCCTTCCTCGCTGCGCACCAGCCGCACCTCGCCGTGCCGTATCACGTACAGGCGGCGATCGTCGCGCCCGTCCTGCCGCAGGATTTCCTTGCCGGCCGGCACCCGCTTGGCGCCGACGCTGCGCACGAATTCCTCGAGATCGGCCTTGTCCACCTTGCCGCGCAGATCGAACAGGCGGGTGACGAAGCCGCCGGCGGAATGAATGGCGACATAGCTGGTGACGAACGCCAGCGCCGCCGGATTGCGGGCGAGGACCGGCTCGATCGCCCGGCGCGGAATGAACAGCAGCTCGGTCTTCACCGAAGCGCGCACCGAGGCTTCGTGATGGCATTCGCGCAGCATCGCCAGGTCGGCGAACACTTCGCCGGCCTTGCGCACGCCCATGCTGATTTCCTTCCCGCGCTCCTCGGTGAACAGGCGCACGGAGCCGGACTTGACGATGAATAATCCTTCCGCCGGTTCGCCGGCGCCGCAGACGGTATCGCCGAACGCGAAGAAGCGTGATTCGGCATGCCGCGCGAGTTCATGCAATTCCTCGCGCTTGAAGGGCGACAGGATCTCGATGGAGGCGAGGAAATCGGGAAGGGACGGCATGGCCGCGGTGTCCCGTGCATCCTTGATATCCATGTTTCCGTCGGCCTCCCCGTCGCTGGCGCGCCGCGCGCGCTCACCGCGCCTCGATCACATGCTCCTGCGCCCGCGCCAGCAGCCATTCCTCGCGCAGCAGGCGGCGCACCTCGGCCGCGGTGTCTTCGTCCAGCGTCGCCGGATGCTTGGCGTTCACCATGAAGATTTCATGGAAGCCGCCGTCGGCGGAAGGAAACGGCCCGAGCAGGTCGCCGGCCGCGGCGTTGAACACCTTGGCCTCGATGTCGCTCTTGAGCGAACCGCGCAACACCTTGCCGATCCGGCCGCCGGCTTCGCGCGTGTCGGCGATCGAGTATTCGCGCGCCATTTCCTCGAAGCTGTCGGGGTCGTCGCGCAGCACCGATATCATTTCCTTCGCCTTGCCCGCGGTATCGAGCACGATGTGGCTGACTTCAATGCTGTCGAAGCGGGGCGAGTTGAGCTGGAAGTAGGCGCGCACCGCGTCGTCGCTGCACACCTGCTCCATCATCTTTTCCTGGTACAAGTCGTCGGTGATGAACGCTTCGAATTCGTCCAGGCCGACGCCGAGCGCATCCAGGTAGCGGTTCATATCGGCGGCGCGATGCAGTCCGCGCACGCGGCGATACTGGTCGGCGCGTTCCTGGATTTCCTCGGCCGACACCGCGATGCCCTGCTTCCTGGCGGCATGCGCCGCCAGGCGGTCGCGCACGAGCTGTTCGACGAGGCCTTCGAATTGGCCGCCGAGTTTCAATGTCCTGACAAAATCGTCGACGCTGATCTCTTCATCGTCGATTCGCGCGATCGTCGCCATGTCATCCGCTCCTTATAGAAGAGAAGAGCCGTTTGCCGGGCCGCATTGCCCCTTAGATGATGGTGCGCGACGCAAGGTTCGCTCGCCGCGCGCAGTCACCCGCCGATCTGCCGGAACGGATCGAGCGCGAGATCGATCAGGCGCCGTTCGCGCACCACGATCTCGGCCGTGGCCGTCATGCCGTAGCGCAGCGGATATTTCACGCCGCCGACGTCGTAATGGTCGCGCGCGAGCGCCACCCGCCCCTCGTACACCGGCTGCTTGGTTTGCGGCGCCGGCCGCGCCGCCGGCGCGATGGTTTCCAACCGGCCTTCGATCAAGCCGTAGCGTTGATAGGGGAAGGCATTGAATTTCAGCTTGACCGGAATGCCTTCGCGCAAGAAGGCGCGGTCGTGTTCGGCGATCTCGATCTTGAGCATCGGCCGCGCGTTCTTCGGCGCGATGCCGCCGAGCGGCATGTTGGCCTGGATCTTGTCGCCGGGCTGGGTAGAAGTCACGTCGGTGATCACGCCGTCCACCGGCGCCACGATGCGCAGGAAGTTGTCCTTGTCGATGTTCTCGAAACGGATCCGGGCCGCGGCATCCGCCACCAGGCGCGCGGTCTGCAGCTGCAGGCGCAATTTTTCCTCGACATTGGCGACGTCCTGTTCCGCCGCCTCGTATTGCAGGCGCAGTTTCGCCAGATCCTGGCCGCTGGTCTCGAGCTGCGCCTTCGCCTGGTCGAACTCCAGGCTTTGGCGCGCGCTCAACTCATCCAGCCGCGACTGGGCGATGCGGACCGCGTTCTCGGCCGCCAGCAAGGCGTTCTTCTTCGCCTCGACCTGCAGCTGCGACACGCCGCCGCCGCCGGGCAGGGAAAACAGCCGCGCATACTTGTCCGCCTCCAGCCGGGCGGCGTCGCGCGCGCGGCGCGCATCGTCGAGGCTGCTGCGCGCCTCCTGCAACTGCGCCTTCTGGCCTTCCGCGATCTTGCTGGTGCCGGTGGCGAGGCGCTGCGCATGCTGGCGCTCCTCCACCTCCACCGCCTGCTTCAAGGCCTCGGCCTTGCGCTGCATCATCGCCTTCTTCTCGGGAAATTCGCGCCATTCGCGCTCGGCCTCCTCGAGTTTCAGTTGCGCCTGCAAGGCATTGGTGGCGGCTTCGATCGCGCCGCGCGCGTTGAGGCGGGCGACGACGTCGCCCTTGAGCACCGGCTGCCCTTCGGCGATGTAAATGTTGGCCAGCTCGCCGTCGACCGGCGTGTACAGGCGGCGCACTTCCGAATTCGGCACCAGCGTGCCGGGCGCCGCCACGATCACGTCGGCTTGCCCGAAGAAGGACCAAGCCAGCGCGCACAGCACGAGCGCCGCCATGGCGACCACCGCCGCCAGCGTGAAGCGCGACGGCTCCGCCGTCAGCAGCGCGATGCCTTCCGCGCTATGGTCCTCCAGCGCCTCCGTCACCGGGCGCAGGCGAGGTTTGTCCTGCGCCGTCCTGTCTTCCGCCATCTTTCCAGCCTCCTGTTCCCGCCAAGGCGAGTTTTCTCAAATGACTGAGCGTTTCGGCATAGCGATCCCGGAACTCGGGCACATGCACCGAAATCGCCGCGAAGGCGCTCTGATGCGCCTGCGCGCCTTCGTTCCATTGCGCGACCAGGGCGTTGGTCCGCGCCTCGTCGGCGGCGTCTTTCGGCGGCGCGTCGGCGCCGCCTCGCTCCACCACGAAGCGCTCGACTTCGCCGACCCACTCCAGTTCGTTCACCAGCGGCTGGACGCCGGGATTGCGGCGGCCGAGCCGCTTCATTTCGGCGACCACGGCGCCCGCGCCGGTGAAGTCGCGCGCCGCGAGCATGGCATTCCATCTCGGCAGCGCGCTCTTCAACAAGGCCTCGGTCGCGAGCGGCCCGAGCTCGATCGCGTCGTCGGCATCGTCTTCCAGGTAGCGGCTGGCGAGCTGCGCCGCCTGGGCATAGTCGCCGCGCGCCAGCAAGTCCTTCAGATTCCGTTCCGGCGCCCCCGCCAGATAGCCGCCGAGCGCCAGGAGGCCCAGCGTCGCCAGCAACGCCATCCCCCAGCGCATGCCGCGCTCGAAGCCCGGCCGCTTGCCGTCCGCGAGCGCGCCCGCGAGTTCGGCCAGGAAGATGCCCATCCGGCCGCGCCGCCGTTCGCTCTCCGCCGCCGGCGCCGGTCCTTGCACCTCGCCGTTGACTTCGTCTTCCTGGCCGGCCGCCGGATCGACGCAAAAGATGTCGAGGAAGGAATCGGGCGCCGCCACGAAGGTGGTCTTGTCCGCGCCGGCCGGATCCGATGCGCCGCCCGCGCCCGGCGCCTCCGGCCGCGGCGGCCGGTTCAGCCGGGTCACCGTCGGCTGGTCTTGCGCTTCCTCGGTGCGCAGGCCGACCCGGTACACGAAGTGATGCCCGCCGAAGGCAAGCACGTCGCCCTCCGCGAGCGGCGCCGCATGCTCGTCGAGGCGCTTGCCGCCGAGGAAGGTGCCGTTGGTGCTGCCGAGGTCCTCGACGAACGGCCGGCCGTCCTTCAAGAAGATGTGGGCATGGCGGCGCGACAGGTAATTGACCTGGTGCGGATGCGCCTCCTTGTAGCGCGCGAATACCGTATCGGTCTTGCTGATCAGGAAGGGGAAACTGGTGACCACGATGGGTTGCAGGCCGAGATCGCCGTGCTCGGGAGACAAGGTCAGGCTGAGCAGCCGCGCGGCAACGGCCCCGCCTCCGCCTTCGACGCCGGCTTCGATCTGCACGCGGTAGGCCAGGGTCTTGCCGAAACAGACTTCGTCGCCGTCGCGCAGCCGGCCGATGCGCTCCCGCAGTTGCACGCCGTTGACGGCGGTGCCGTTCTTGCTGCCCAGATCGGCCAGATAGGCGACCCCGGATTCGATGAAGATTCTCGCGTGCCGGCGCGACAGGTCGGCCACCGCTTCCAGCGCATAGGAAACGAACGGCGGCTCGGTGCGGCCGATCGCGAACAACGATTCACCGTCGATGCGGATGTCGCCGAGTTCCGGGTGCGACAACGGCCGCAGCACCACGCCCACGGCCGGCGCGGCCGAGCGCGCCGCCGGCGCCGCGCCGCCGGCTTGGGAAGCGCCCGCGCGAACCGCACCCAGATCGGCCGCGCCCATGCCGGCCGCGCCAGCGCTCAACTTGGCATTCATTTTCCTGCCACCTCCGTCGGCGGCCAACCGCCGCCCAAAGCCTTGTACAGCGTCACCGTGTCGGTCAGGATCTGCTGATGGTTGGCGAGCAAGGCCAGTTGCGCCGTCAACAGCGAGCGTTCCGTTTCGAACACCTCGAGCTGCGACGCGACGCCTTCCATGACTTGCGCCTCGATCTGCGCGGCGACGGATTTGAGATGCTCGGTCTGCTGCAGCAATTCCTCGCGCTGGCGCTTGTGGGCATCGAGATTGACGAGCGCATTCTCGACCTCCTCGAACGCATTGATCACGGTGCGCCGGTATTCCTGTTCCGCGACCTTGGCCTGCGCCTCGCTGGTCTTGGCGCGCGCCTTGACGCCCGGATCGAAGATCGGAAAGTTGATGCTCGGCAGCAGGCCGAAAGTAAAGGAGCGCAGCAGATCGGTCAGCGCGAAGCTCGAACTGCCGCCCCGTCCCGTCAGGCTGATCGAGGGCAATTGCACCAGCCGCGCCTGTCCGACCAGGTCATAGGCCTCCAGCACGCGATATTCGGCGGCGACGATATCCGGCCGGCGCTTGAGCAAGTCGGACGGCAAGCCGGCCGGCACCGCGGGCAGCATCACCGCGTCCTGCAGGTGTCCCGGAGGAACCGCGAACTCGCCGGCCGGCACGCCCAGCAGCGTCGACAGCGCATTGCCGGCCAGATCGCGCGAGCGGCGCAGCTCGAGCAGGTCGTGGGTCAGGCGGTTGATCTCCGCGCGCTGCTGCCGCACCCGCGTCTCCGGCAGCAAGCCGTTGCGCAACATGGCTTCGTAGGTATCGAGTATCTGCCGGTTCTTGCCGAGCGCCTGCTGCTGGCGGTCGATCTGTTCGTCGAGCTGGCGGATCTGGAAATAGGTGGTCGAGACATTCGACACCAGGGTCAGGTAGCCGGCCCGCCAATCGGCTTCGGTGGCGCGGTATTCGGCGGTCTGCGCCTGCACGCCCTTTTCCACCTTGCCCCAGATGTCGATATCCCAATTCACCTGGGTGCCGAGATTGAATTGCGTGGCGGAGGATTGGCCGGAACTCTTTTCGAAACTGGCGCCGGCGCCGGCATCGACGCTCGGCAACGCGCCGGCGCGCGCTTCGCCGATCTGCGAACGGGCCACCTGGATGCGCGCGGCGAGGATCTTGACATCGATGTTGCCTTCGATCGCGCGCGCGACGAGCCGGTCGAGATAGGGATCGCGGAACTCCTTCCACCAATCCCGGGTGATGGCGCCGGCGGCGGACGGCGCCGTACGCGACCACGCTGCCTTGGCCGGCGTCTCGGGCTGCTTGTATTCCGGCACGCCGACGCCGGCGCAACCGCACAGGAAGAGAAGACCTGCAAACACGAGAGAGCCGCGTTTCACGACCATATCCTCGCTTCGGCGAACACATCGAACAAGCGCGCATCGAGATGCCCGGCGCGGCATTCCGCGGCGATCAAGTCGAGCGCCCTCTCGGTCGGCAGCGCGCTCTTGTAGGGGCGGTCGCCGGCGGTGAGCGCGTCGAAGATGTCGCAGATCGTCAATATCCGCGTCTGGACGCTGATCTGCTCCCCGCGCAAGCCCATGGGATAACCGGAGCCGTCGAGCTTTTCATGATGGCCGTGCGCGATGCTCGGCACGCCGGCCAAGTCCTGCGTCCAGGGGATCAGGATCAGGAACGAGTAGGAATCGGCGACATGCGCCTCGATCTGGCGGCGCTCGTCCGGCGTCAGGCAACCCTTGGGCAGGCGCAGGGCGCCGATCTCGGCCGCGTCGAGCAACCGCGACACGGCGCCGTCTGCATCCTGGAACACGTATTCCGCCGCCGGCCCCAGGTCGGGCGCGGCGGCGCCATGCGAAATCGCCGGCTCGTTGGCCTGGCGTATCGCTTCGAAAAAGCACTCCAGGCGTTCGAACTCTTGCCGCAAGCCTTCGTCGATCTTCCGCTTCTCCTCGCGAAACGCCGCCATGCTCAGGTCGTGCCGCAGATGCAAGTCCACCAGTTGCCGATAGGCTTTCCGTTCGAGACAGGCGCGCGCATGCCTGAAGCGCTGTTCCAGCATGCGCATCTCGAAATGGTGCAGCTTCTTCTCCTTGCGCAAGACATGCTCGCGCACGCCGACCTTGCCGAAGTCGTGCAACAGCGCGGCATAGCGGATCTCGCGCAACTGGTCCGGGGTGAAGACGACTTGCCGCAAATCGGGCGTGTCGGCCCGGTCGACGGCGATCGCGAGCCGTTCCGCATAGTTCGCGACGCGGAAGGAATGGCCGGCGGTGACCGGGTCGCGCTCCTCGATCGCTTGCACCGAGGCGCGCACGAAGCCGTCCAGCAGCCGCTCGATGTCCGAATACAGCTGGAAACTCTTCAACGCCACGGCAGCCTCGGCGCAGACGCCGCTCAGGATTTCCAGGTCCGCCTCCTGGAACGCACGGGCTTCGGACGACGTGTCGACCTGGATCAGGCCGAGGCATTCGCCATCGACCAGCAGCGGCACGCACATCACGCTGCGGATCGCCTGGGCGATGATCGATGCCTGGGCGCCGAAATGGCGATCCGACAAGGTATCGAGGGAAAGGATCGAACGCTTGTTGTTCAGCACATCGGCGACGATCGTGCGCGACATGCCGGCCCGTTGCGGATCGACGGCCGCGCCATCGCGCCGGCGCGCCGTCACCGGCGCCTCCTCTTCCCCTGTCTTCAACAGGATGAAGGCACGTTCCGCCGCCGGGAACAGCTCGAAGATGAAATTCATGATCTTGTCGGTCAGGGTCGCGCGATCCTTGACCACGCCGAGCGCGATGCTGACTTGCGCCATGGCATGCAGCTTTTGCACGGTCCGCTGCATGTCGCCGCGCGCGATATCGGTCGCCGTCGCCGCGCCGGGATCGAACCTGGCGCTCAACTCGGTCGCATCGAAGGACCGGGTGACGATGGTCGTGATATTGTCGCGCGCCGGCGCGACCAGCGAATGGAACACCATCTGCACCGACGACACGCGCAGCTCGTCGCCATCGTGCAGCGGCCGCCATGCGCCCGGCAAGAGCCGCTCCGCGCCCACGAAGGTGCCGTTGAAGGAATGCAGGTCTTCCACCAGGAAGGCGTCGTCGCGGCGCTGGATGCGGGCGTGCCGCCGGCTCACGGTATGGACCGGCACCAGCAGGAATTTGTCCGCCTCCAGAGAATCCTGGCGCTCGCGGCCGATGACGACTTCATCGCGCAACGGAAACATCCGCGACTGAACCGCATCGTCGCCGATGATTTCGAGATAAGCCGTCACCGTGCGGGGGGCGGCGGCGGAGCTTTCCTGGATATCCATCTCACCGTCTCGCGTCGTCGATAATCGCTGCGGAAGACCAAAAAAATGAGACTGCCTCCCGGAACGACGGTTCCTTTCGATCAGCGTACCGTGATCGTGATGCGTTTCGAGTAGACCGGCGGATCGTGCGGCACGTGCTTGTCGTCGCCCATCAGCAGTTGCAGGGTATGCTTGCCCGGCGCCAGTTCGATCACGGTCTCGGTCTCGCCCGCGCCGAAATGCAAGTGATTGCGGTCGGACGGAATCTCCTTGTCCAGCGGCGGCAGCTCGGTGTCGATCAGCAGGTGATGATGGCCCGAGTTCGGGAACTTGACATCCTTCGGTGCGACGCCCATGTTCCGCAGGCCGAACCAGACGCGGATCGGCTTGCGCGACGAGACGACTTCGCCGTCGTTCGGCCAGCCGATGTACAGCAAGGCATTGGGCGGCGCCGGCGTACCGGCCGCGGCCGGAGCCTGGACGAGGAAGGCGGCGAGCAAGGCGACGGCGAATCCTTTATTCATGACTGCTCCGCGTTCTGCTTCGAGGCGCTCACTTCACGACGATCGAAATCCTTTTCGAATACACCGGCGGATCGTGCGGCACATGATCATGATCGCCGAGCAGCAGCTGCAAGGTGTGCTTGCCCGGCGGCAGTTCGATGCGCGCTTCGGTCTCGCCGGCGCCGAAGTGAAGATGATTGCGGTCGGAAGGAATCTGCTCGCCGGCTGGCGGCAGTTCGGTATCGATCAGCAGGTGATGATGACCGACGTTGGGAAGGTTGACGCCTTTCGGGCAGACGCCCATGTTGCGCAAACCCATGCGCAACCAGAACTTGCCGCCGTTGATGACCGTGCCATCCGTGGGCCAGATGAAATAGACATGGGCATTCTCGGGAGACGGCGTGCCCGCCGCGCCGGATGGGCTGCCCGACAGCGCGGCCGCCAACACGGCCAACATCATTGCCTGGCGCATACCTGCGTCCTTCCATCAATACCGTGTGCCGGTATACCTGCTTCCTATCTCGTCGAATCTATCAAGCCGATGCGACGTTATCTTGAAGTGCATCAGAGAGGCTTGAAGAATTCTGCGCGACAGTGCATACAATGATGGACAAGTGCATCCATTTCCGAATCGATCTAGTGGTCCGCAAGCTCTTGATCATGTGCGCGTTGTGCGCGACGCCGTGGACATGTCTCGGCGCCGAGGGAGAATTCCCGTCCGCAAGACAGGGCGATATCATGATCGCCGGTGTCTTGCCGAAAGACAGCGCCGAACAATATGAGTTGACGTTCTGGGATTCGATCAAGAACAGCGACTCGGCGGAAGACTACGAGGCCTATCTGCAGGCCTATCCGAAAGGCCGCTTCGCCGGCTTGGCGAAGGCGCGCATCGAGCGCCTGCGCGCGGGAGCGCCGCAGCAAGGCTCCACCGAGTCGAAGGCGTCCAAATCGGCCGCGACCAAACCTGGCGCGCCGTCGGAGAACAAGCGAACGGCACCGCCGGTCACGAGCGCCAGGCCGCCGGCGCAGGCGCAACCGAAGTCGGCGCCGGAACAATCCTCCGGCGGCATCGTCGCCGGCGCCGCCGAAATCAAGGATTGTCCGGACTGTCCGGTTCTCGTGGCGCTGACCGCCGGCGCTTTCACGATGGGCAGCAACACCGACGATCCTTCCGAGAAGCCGGCGCATCGCGTCACAATCGCCGAACCGTTCGCCATCGGCAAATATGAGGTGACCGTCGAGCAATGGGATGCTTGCGTTGCCGCCGGCGCCTGCCAACGCATCGCCGACGACGGACGCGGCAAGAACACGCCGGTGCGCGATGTCAGTTGGGACGATGCCCAGCAGTACGTGAAGTGGCTGAGCCAGACCAGCGGCAAGACGTATCGTCTTCCCACCGAGGCCGAATGGGAATACGCGGCGCGCGGCGGCACCACGACGCGTCATTGGTGGGGCGGCAAGATGCAACCCGGCAAGGCGAACTGCAAGGAGTGCGGCGAGCCGTGGCAGGCGGACGGCCCGGTCGATATCGGTTCCTTCGCCGCCAATCCATTCGGCCTGCACGACGTGAACGGCAGCGTATGGGAGTGGGTGAGCGACTGCTGGCACAATTCGTACAAGGGCGCGCCGGCCGACGGCAGCGCCTGGGACGAACCGAACTGCCGCGCCCGCGTCATCCGCGGCGGATCGTGGCGCGACGGCGGCAGCTACATGCTGTCGTCCACCCGCTTCAAGTACGACGCCAGCGTACGGCATTCGCAGAACGGCTTCCGGGTCGCGCGCGGTGCCAAATAGGCTTGCCGGTGCCGCGCCCGCCGCAGCGCGCGGCGAGGAGGAAACACGACCTGCGCCACGGATCGTGCGCCGTTGTCTCGCTTTCGACCGGCAACAGCCCTCCTCCTGCTCGCTTTCCTCATGTCATACGCGCCCTGGGCCTTGGGCTACGGCTGGCTCGGACATTGGCGCGTCCTGGAATCGCAATGGCCGGCGATGGCGGAAAATCTGTGTTCCGACGCCGCCGCGAACGATGCGCGTTCGGTGCCGGGCTTGCCGGAGGCAATGAACCGGCTGCGTGTCCTCGATGCCGACGGCATCGATCGCGCCACCGGCTTGTACCGGGAATGAGCCGCGTTCGACGCCGCCGCCGGCCGACGATCCGAAGCTCAATAAGGCTCGAACGCCACCTTGTTCTTGCGCAGCATCGAGGCGATGAATTGCTTCCATTCCCCGTTCGGCGACCACACCTTGGCGACGTCCTGATAAGCCCGCTCCGGGTCTTCCTTCAGCGCCAGCACGCGATACAGGAAGACCATGGACGATGCCCGCATGTTGACCTGGCAATGCACGAGCACCTTCTTGCGCTTCAGCGCGTCGAGCGTGGCGGCGAACAATTCGAAGTCCTGTTCGGTCGGATTGCCGAAGCGGATCGGGATATTGATGTAGGCCAGGCCTTGCCGGCCGACGACGGCGCCCTCGTCCGGCACCGCATCGGGAACGGAGGGCGGAGCCAGATAGACAACGGCTTCATAGCCCTGCGCCCCCAATTGTTCGAGGTATTCCCGGGTCGGCTGCCCGGCGGTCGCCAGCTTCGGCGACACGACGACCAGGTTGGGCAGCGGCGCTTTGGCGGCCTGCTCCTGCGCGACGGACGGGACGGACGCCAGGCAAAGCGCGGCAACAAGCAAGACAATCGGTATCATTCGAAATCTCATCGGCAGTCTCCGTCGAACGGATCGGCGCATACTGCCACCGAAACGCGCGCGCTGCAATCGAGAGGAACCGACATGAAAAGCTACCGCAAGGAACTCTGGTTCAACACCCCCACGCGGCTCGCCTTCATCAACATCACGCCGCAAGTCGAGACATGCCTGGCCGAAAGCGGCATCCGCGAAGGCCTGGTCCTCGTCAACGCCATGCATATCTCGGCCTCGGTCTTCGTCAACGACGACGAGCAAGGCTTGCATCGCGACTTCGAAGCCTGGCTCGAAAAGCTCGCGCCGCATGCGCCGATCGAACAATATCGCCACAACGATACCGGCGAAGACAATGCCGACGCGCATATCAAGCGCCAGGTCATGGGAAGGGAAGCGGTCGTGGCGATCACCGCCGGACGGCTCGACTTCGGGCCGTGGGAACAGATCTTCTACGGCGAGTTCGACGGGATGCGCAGGAAGCGGGTGCTGGTGAAGATCATCGGAGAGTGATGTCTTGGCGCCGGGAAGCAAGCCGATAGCCGAGCCATGCCATCGGCAAGTACGCAAAAGTCAGGTCGACGGCATTGAACCAAAGCGGCGCCGGCAGCATGATCACGTTGGCGATTCCTCCAGCGAGGAAGAATGCGCCTATCGCGAAGGCGTAGGCGGCGCGCCGGCCGGCCGAGACGGCCGTGGCGACCGCCGCTCCCGCCAAGGTGCCCAACGCATGCGCCAGGAACGGGAACAGGAAGTGCCTCGGCTCGAACAAATGGAGCGATGCCTTCAATCCTTCCATCGTCGTCACGTCGGCGCCCGCCGGCGGCGGAATCACCTTTCCGCTCACCATGATCAGCCCCATGTTCAATGCGCTGCCGATAAACAAACCGAGCAGCACCGCGCCGATATTGCGGAACACGCTTTTCATGCATACCTCGCGTCAAGTCGTCGTTTGACGGGCAAGTGTAGAAGCAAATAGCGTCAAGGGCAACAACTCGCCGCCGCCGCCCCGAACACGTCGATGCGGCGGCGGCGGACGATCAGTTCGCCGTCAGCGGCGCGCTGACCGAGATCGCATAACGGCCGATGCTGCCGTAAGCGGTATACCCGGTGGAGAGCGGATTGCCCTTGCCGGTGCCGCGGATGCTCAGATAGTAGGTTCCTGCGGTCGGGACGGAAAAGCCGATGCTGCCGTTCAGGTAGTCAAGAGGATTGGCGCTGGCGATCACGTTGCCGCTCGCATCGTGCAGGCGGATGACGATGTCGAGGTTCGGCGAACGCTCGAAGGGCGTGGCGCTGATGCTGACCGTTCCGATCCCCGACGTGAACCTGAATACGTCGAGATCCGCCGGCGATTCGACCACGCCTTTCACGCCGAACGAATTCAAGCCATTCTGCGCCGTGCCGGCCAGCGTCGCCGCCGTCTCGAACGTATTGCCGAAGTCGTCGACCGCGACGCTGACGCCGTTACCGTGCATCATCGCGAAATCGTCTTCCTTGTTGTTCGCGTTGTAGTATTCGCCCTTGCTGAACTGGACCAGTTCGCGGCTGTAGCCGACGCCCATGATCGGCGCCCAGCCGGTCGGCCCCGTTCCGTGGCCCGAATAATAGCCGGTGGTCGAGGTGCCGTCATGGCTCAATCCCACCGTATGGCCCGCCTCGTGCGACACCGCCTCCGCGATCGCCTTTTCCCTGCTGCCGAGATTGTCGTAGAACACGAAGGCCGGCTTGCCGCTTTCGCTGGTCGAATCGAACACGCCGAGATAGGCGAAGCCGCCGCAGCCGCAATTCCCGCGCGGCGTGGAAGCGGTGAAGTTCTTGGTGATCACCACGCGCACGCCGAAGGTCAGGTCGCTCGACGACAGCCTCGTCATCTGGTCGGCGGGCGGTTCCTCCGTCGTGACATCCACGTCGAACGGGGCATAGTCCTCGGCGACGCGCCGCCATACGTTCTGGATCACGCCCAGTTCCGTACTGTTGAACGTGCTGGGAATCCCGTCGAGATCGAACGCCGGGCTGACGATCGGATCGACGCCGTAGCTGCGGTTCCACGACGTGCCCGAGGTCCTGTGCCCGTTGAAGTCGAGATAGATCTTCCTCTTGGAACTCGGACGGGAATGCAGGAAGAAGGTCTGGTCGAGCGGATAGACCGCTCCGGGCGGCGCGAGGTCGGAACCGGACGTGATTTCCGCGCCGAGCGGTGCTTCGACGAAGAACACGCGGCCTTCCTTGTCGAGCCAGACCGACCGATCCTCGAGCAGTTGCCGACGGAATTCCTCGGGCGTCTTGCCGTAATGCGCGGCCACGGCGGGCAATGCCGCGCCCAGGTTGCGAACGGCCTTTTCTCCATTCGACCTGTCGTTGAAACGCAGCGACGGAAACGCAGGCTTTTCCCGCGGCGCCTGGGCGCCCCGCGGCGCATCGTTCCGTGCATCGTTTTGGGTGTCGTTCTGTGCATGCGCGATCGAAGCCAGGCCGAGCGTCGCGATAATGGACAATCTCTGGAAGGTGCGGAGTCTCATCATGATTGGTATGGATGGCGTGGGTTGCAAAGGGATGGAACCCGCGCGCCACTTCCAAGCACGACGACCGCGCAGGACTTGAAGACTCGCGGCCGCCGTTCGGGCGCGGGGTTCGAGTCCAAGCATCACTTGCGCGGCGGACATTTACAACGCGAAAGATGTAACACAAACTTTCCGCGTGTAACGGATGCAAATTAACTTGCGCGCCACGCGGAAATCTGTTTTCAGGGTTCTTGGTGCGTGAAGAAGGAATGAAGTGCGGCTTGCGCCAGGCACGGAGGGAGTTTCCACGCGGCGGGATAAGAAGCGCCCGGGCATCGCGGCCCGCAGCCTCGGATTCTTGCGTCCCCGGCTTATCCGGACGACCGCGCCCGCGTGGACGAGAAATTAGATTGTCGTAAATGCGCGGTGAATCAAGTTGTACAATTTGTTTTCAGTGGCAGTCTCGGCATCGACGCGCTTTACGAATGCATGCACATCGGTAGGCCAATCATTGGCTTTCAGAACCTCTGCGTTTTCTTGTTCCAACAAAAATTTCTGAAGACGCGATGCGTCGTAGGCGTATAAAAAAGGCTCATCTTTTTCTCCGAGATAGACGGTTTCCATTCCTTTTTTCCCAATGAATTCTTTTAGTTTGTCTGGATCTGTCTCGCAAGAATTCTTGATGGTGCTCACCGGAAGATAACCCATGAGCTTCTTCGTTCCAACATCGAAAAGGTCATTCAAGAACTTGTTCTTGTCCATGGAACACTTGGATGAGAGTACGCCAGTAATTGAGTCGGGATCGATCATGTCGCATCGATCCTCATGAAAAGGAATAGACCCGCCTTCCGTTTCCTTCTCAAGGAATTGAATTTCATTGATGTTGTCATCATTGATAACGTTAAGCTCAAATTTGGTATGGTTTATATTTTCTTGAACCTCGTGATCCTCTGGTGAAAGTATGATGGTTTTCTCCTCCTCTACTTCCTGTGAAGGAGAGATAATCATGGGCATGGCGGAAGAGATGCGGGGAAGCATTGGCATTCCTTTCACGAATTAATAGTCCTTAATGGCAACACGCTTCTTTTTCTTAGTGGAATAAATACACGCTCCGTTCATTCCAAATGAAAAAACGGCGGACCAGATACATCCGGGCCGCCGCCTCCGCCTTTCAAAAATATTACTGCGCCTGCTTCAACTGCTCCAGGATCGCCGGATTCTCGAGCGTCGAGATATCCTGCGTGATCTCCTCGCCCTTCGCGATCACGCGCAGCAGGCGGCGCATGATCTTGCCGGAGCGCGTCTTCGGCAAGTTGTCGCCGAAGCGCAATTCCTTTGGCTTGGCGATCGGACCGATTTCCTTCGCCACCCACTCGCGCAATTCCTTCGCGATCTGCCTGGCTTCGTCGCCGACCGGGCGCGAGCGCTTCAGCACCACGAAGGCGCAGATCGATTCGCCGGTCGTGTCATCCGGCTTGCCGACCACGGCCGCTTCGGCCACCAGCGGATTGGCGACCAGCGCCGATTCGATTTCCATCGTGCCGAGACGATGGCCGGAGACGTTGAGCACGTCGTCGATGCGGCCGGTGATGGTGAAGTAGCCGGTGTCCTTGTTGCGGATCGAGCCGTCGCCGGCGAGATAGAGCTTGCCGCCGAGCTCGGCGGGGAAATAGCTCTTCTTGAAGCGTTCCGGATCGCCCCAGATGGTGCGGATCATGGACGGCCAGGGGCGCTTGACGACCAGGATGCCGCCCTGCCCGTTCGGCAAGTCGTGGCCGGTCTCGTCCACGATCGCGGCCATGATGCCCGGCAGCGGCAGGGTGCAGGAGCCCGGCACCAGCGGCGTCGCGCCCGGCAGCGGGCTGATCATGTGGCCGCCGGTCTCGGTCTGCCAGAAGGTGTCGGCGATCGGACATTGCTCACGGCCGACGTTCTTGTAGTACCACATCCAGGCTTCCGGATTGATCGGCTCGCCCACCGAACCGAGCAGGCGCAGGCTCGACAAGTCGTACTTGTTGGGGTGGATATTGGCGTCGGCCTCGGCGGCCTTGATCAGCGAGCGGATCGCGGTGGGCGCCGTGTAGAAGATCGTGGCCTTGTGCCTCTGGATCATCTCCCAGAAGCGGCCGGCGTTCGGATAGGTCGGCACGCCTTCGAACACGATCTCGGTCGCGCCGACCGCGAGCGGGCCGTAGGCGATATAGGTGTGGCCCGTGACCCAGCCGATGTCGGCGGTGCACCAGAAGACGTCGGAGGGCTTGATGTCGAAGGTCCACTTCATCGTCAGCGCGGCCCACAGCAGGTAGCCGCCGGTCGAGTGCTGCACGCCCTTCGGCTTGCCGGTCGAGCCGGAGGTATAGAGGATGAAGAGCGGATGCTCGGCGCTCACCCATTCCGGTTCGCAGGTGTCGGATTGCTTGTCGACCACGTCATGCAGCCAGAGATCGCGGCCGGCGACGAAATCGACCTTGCCGCCGGTGCGCTTGTAGACCAGCACATTCTTGATGCCTTCGCAGCCGCCCATGGCGATCGCTTCATCGACGATCGCTTTCAAGGGCAAGTGCTTGCCGCCGCGCACCTGTTCGTCGGCGGTGATGACGGCCGCCGCGCCGGCGTCGATGATGCGTTCCTGCAGCGACTTGGCGGAGAAGCCGCCGAACACGACCGAATGCGTGGCGCCGATGCGCGCGCAGGCCTGCATCGCGGCCACGCCGTCGATCGACATCGGCATGTAGATGACGACGCGGTCCCCCTTCTTGATGCCGAGCGACTTCAAGCCGTTGGCGAAGCGGCAGACGCGCGCATGGAGCTCGCGGTAGCTGACGTTCGTGACGCGGCCGTCGTCCGTCTCGAAGATGATCGCGGTCTTGTCGGCATTGCCGTTCTGGAGGTTGCGGTCGAGACAGTTATAGGAGGCGTTGAGCTGGCCGTCCTCGAACCACTTGTAGAACGGCGCTTCGGATTCGTTGAGCGTCTTCGTGAACGGCTTGTGCCATTCGACGTGCTCGCGCGCCAGCCGCGCCCAGAATCCCTCGTAATCGCGCTCGGCCTCGGCGCATAGCGCGCGGTAGGCTTCCATGCCCGATATCGTCGCTTTCTCGACGAAGGACGCGGGCGGCGGAAACACGCGGGTTTCCTGCTTCAGGCTTTCGATCTCGGACATGCTGTCTCCCCTTCTAATCAACTCGATTGCGGATTTGAATGCATTTGACAATAAAGTTTGACACTTACTCAACCCTTACATAGCGCCTGCGGAAGTGAAATTTTCCGCATCGCACAAAATCAAAACCGGTCTGCATACCACTCGACAAGCCGGCGCAAGAAACCCATACCGCTGTGCTCGCTCGGCAAATCTTGCTGCATTGCGTCCGATCGCACAAGGGGGAGGCGCTGGTAAAATGACGGCTTCGATTTTTCTTTCCCCCTGGAAAAGCAATCAATGAAACTCAACGAGACATCCAATCCTACTCGCCCGATCCGTCCCCTGCCCAACCTGATCTTCATGAGCCGGTGGCTGCAATTGCCGCTGTATCTCGGCTTGATCCTGGCGCAGTGCGTCTATGTCTACAACTTCTGGGCCGAATTGGTCAGCCTGATCAGCGCGGCGATGGGCAACGAGCATGCGCTCAAGCATATTCTCGAAGCCGTCACCGTACCCGGGACTCCGCTGCCCTCCAAGCTGAACGAGACCACGGTCATGCTGGTCGTGCTCGGCCTGATCGACGTGGTCATGATCTCGAATCTGCTCATCATGGTGATCGTCGGCGGCTACGAGACCTTCGTCTCGCGCATGCATCTGGAAAGCCATCCCGATCAGCCGGAATGGTTGTCGCATGTGAATGCCTCGGTGCTGAAAGTCAAACTGGCGACGGCGATCATCGGCATCTCGTCGATCCATCTGCTCAAGACGTTCATCAATGCGGCCAATTACTCGGAAAAGACGCTGATCGCGCAGACGATCATCCACATCACCTTCCTGTTCTCGGCTATCGCGATCGCTTACTGCGACCGCCTCATGTCCGCGCCGCAGGCCCCTGCCAAAAATTCCCACTGATTCTCACCGACCCAAGCAGGCATCATCATGACCATCATCAAGCAAGACGACCTGATCGAATCCGTCGCGGCCGCGCTGCAATACATCAGCTACTACCATCCGGCCGATTACATCGCCCACCTGGCGCGCGCCTACGAGGCGGAAAAAAGCCCGGCAGCCAAGGATGCGATCGCGCAGATCCTGACCAATTCGCGCATGTGCGCCGAAGGCAGGCGCCCGATCTGCCAGGACACCGGCATCGTCAACGTCTTCCTGAAGATCGGCATGGAGGTGCGCTTCGAGGGCTTCAAGGGCTCGATCGAGGATGCGGTCAACGAGGGCGTGCGCCGCGGCTACCTGAACAAGGACAACGTGCTGCGCGCCTCGGTGCTGTCCGATCCGATCTTCGATCGCAAGAACACCAAGGACAACACGCCGGCCGTGATCCACATGACGCTGGTGCCGGGCAATACGGTCGACGTCACGGTCGCGGCCAAGGGCGGCGGCTCGGAAAACAAGTCCAAGTTCATCATGATGAATCCGAGCGACAACCTGGTCGACTGGGTGCTGAAGACGGTGCCGACGATGGGCGCCGGCTGGTGCCCGCCGGGCATGCTCGGCCTCGGCATCGGCGGCACGGCGGAAAAGGCCATGCTGCTGGCGAAGGAAGCGCTGATGGACGACATCGACATGTACGAACTGCTGCAGCGCGGCCCGCAGAACAAGCTGGAGGAGCTGCGCATCGAGCTGTATGAGAAGGTCAACGCGCTCGGCATCGGCGCCCAGGGCCTGGGCGGCCTGACCACCGTGCTCGACGTGAAGATCAAGACCTATCCGACGCATGCGGCCTCGAAGCCGGTCGCCATGATCCCGAACTGCGCCGCCACCCGCCACGCGCATTTCGTGCTCGACGGCTCCGGCGCAAGCTATATCGAACCGCCGGCGCTCTCCGCCTGGCCGGACGTGCACTGGACGGCCGACACCGAGAAATCCAAGCGCGTCGACCTGAACACGCTGACCAAGGAAGAAGTCGCTTCCTGGAAGCCGGGCCAGACGCTGCTCTTGAACGGCAAGATGCTGACCGGCCGCGACGCCGCGCACAAGCGCATCCAGGACATGCTGGCCAAGGGCGAGACCCTGCCGGTCGACTTCACCAACCGCGTGATCTACTACGTCGGCCCGGTCGATCCGGTGCGCGACGAAGTCGTCGGCCCGGCCGGCCCGACCACGGCCACGCGCATGGACAAGTTCACCGACATGATGCTCGAGAAGACCGGCCTGATCGCGATGATCGGCAAGGCCGAGCGCGGCCCGGTCGCGATCGAATCGATCAAGAACCACAAGTCGGCCTACCTGATGGCGGTCGGCGGCGCGGCCTACCTCGTCTCCAAGGCGATCAAGGGCGCCAAGGTGGTCGGCTTCGAGGATCTCGGCATGGAAGCGATCTATGAATTCGACGTCACCGACATGCCGGTGACGGTGGCGGTCGATTCCAATGGCGTCTCAGTGCACAACACCGGGCCGAAGGAATGGCAGGAGCGCATCGCCGCCAAGGATTTCAAGATTCCGGTCACGACGGCTTGATGCCACGCGGCTCATCGCGCTTCGATGCAAGACCATCGTGAAGCCCTCGCGCCGATAGGAGACCAGCCTATCGGCGTTTTCGATTCCGGACTCGGCGGCTTGTCGGTGCTGCGGCACATCCGCGCGCTGCTGCCGCATGAAGACGTGCTGTATTTCGCCGATTCCGGCTTCGTGCCGTACGGCGGACGGCCGGACCACGAGATCGCCGAGCGCTCGCTCGCGGTGGCGGACTTCCTGCAGCGGCAAGGCATCAAGGCGCTGGTGGTGGCTTGCAACACCGCCACCGCAGCCGCCATCAAGGCTTTGCGCGCGCGCTATCCCGCGCTGCCGCTAGTCGGCGTGGAGCCGGGATTGAAACCGGCGGCCGCGCTCACGCAAACGAAGACCGTCGGCGTCCTGGCCACCGAAAGTACGCTCGCCAGCGCCAAGTTCGCAGCGCTGCGCGACGAGCTCGCGGCCGCGACCGGCGTGCGTTTCCTGAGCCAGCCTTGCGTCGGCCTGGTCGAGCAGATCGAGAAAGGCGAGCTGCAGTCGGCCGCGACCGCGCTGCTGGTCAAGCGCTATGTCGCGCCGCTGCTGGAACAAGGCGCCGACACGCTGGTGCTCGGCTGCACCCACTATCCCTTCGTGCAAGCGCTGATCGAGGAAGTGGCGGCGCGTCCGGTCGCGATCGTCGACACCGGCGAAGCCGTGGCCAGGCAACTGGCCCGTCTGCTGGCCCAGCACGGGTTGCAGCACCAGTCAGAGGCGCCCGGCGCCCTGCATGCCTACGCGACCGGCAGCGTCAGCACCCTGGAAAACGGATTCGCCCGGCTGTTGCGGCTGGACATTGCCGTCGCGCCGATTGCGAACTGACTCCCTGCCCGCCGTTCCCGCGAGCAAGGCCCCTCTTGATTGACCCCGCCAGTGGAACCGGCTACATTCCGCTCTGGTGCTGAACACACCATTACACACAGCGGCCTGAACTGCGGCCAAAAACGCAGTTTTCGCGTCCATAGCTTGTCTATGGCCGGGTAGCGCGCAGCCATACAAGACCCGAAAGGGAAAAGCTGCGGGCCGTAGCTGTGTGCGGTGTTCAAGTACCTGGCCGCCCCTCTGAACAGGGGGCAAATTGAACAAACACACAGGAGGCCGCCTTGGCTGCTCAACAAAACCCCTTCCGCCCGTCGCGCTTATACACGATACGCGGCGACCGTTACGCCTACCAACTGCAAACCTGGCCGATGCCGCCCAAGGTCCCGTTCCTGTATCTGCGCGGCTATTGGATCGAACGAGAAGCCGGGTTCGGGATCGGCCAGCGCGTGCAAATCCAGGTCGCGGACCAGCGCATCGTCATCGTGCCGGCGCCCTCCTCCCACGGGCCCGAAAATCCGCTGGCACATCGGATTTGCCAGCCTCCCGGGAATTTTGTATAATCTCAAGCTTTCCTTGGTGCCCGCCACCGGGGAGAATCGTCTTGCAGTGGTGGCCGTAGCTCAGTTGGTAGAGTCCAGGATTGTGATTCCTGTCGTCGTGGGTTCGAGTCCCATCGGCCACCCCAGAAAATTCATGCAAAAAGCCCGGTCCTTGGACTGGGCTTTTTGCTTTACTCGCCACCCATCCCCATGACCAAGCCCTCGATCGTATGCGCTTGGGTGATCGGTTCGAGTTCATTCACCACGCGGCACGCGAGATGCCGCTTCGCATGTTGCGGCAGGCGGTCGAAAAACGCTTTCGTCATCTGCAGATCATGCTTTTCCGCGTTGCGCGCATCGGGGGCATCCGCGCCCAGCACAAAGACGGGGCGCGATTGGCTGGACCGATTTGCCGTGCCTCGATGGATGGTCAGTGCCGAGCGGGCGGAGATGTCGCCCATCTTGGGCATTTTTTTCTGGGCGCGCGCCTCATAACGGTGATAGAGCGATTTCGGGGGAAACATCCCGCCGGCGCAGCCGGAAAGATCATCCCACTGCGTGCCGACGGCGATCTCAAACGGGCCCATGTCTTCCGTCACGTCCACCGTGGTGATGTTGAAGGCGAGCGAGTTGAGGCGTCTGCCGATCTGTGTTGCTTCCGGCGACGGGAAGTCGCGATGCCACGGCTGGTCGGCTGATCCTGGGCCGGGAACGTCGAAGCCGGCTTCGACGACCTGGTAATCGGCGCCGAGTATCGATTCGCATACGGCAATCACCCATGGATGGGTGACGATGTCGACAAACCCGCGTATGCGTTCCGGATGGACTTCGACATAGAAGCGGTTAGGACCGCGCGCCAGCGCGCCGCCCGGCCGGGCCAGGGCTTCCGCGAAAAGCTGGTCGATATCTTCGCGCAATCGGCATACCCACTGCCTGTCGAAGGCGGCCTGGAGTCCGATGATGCCGTCGCCATACAGTCCGCCCATGATGTCGGCGGCATCGAATTGAGGAAGGCGGGGCTGCAATACTGCACTCATGAATGTCATCCTTGATGGTCTGCGGTGGGAAATGCGCCGGCGGGACGGCGATCGGGCACCGGGAAATGTTTCTCGATACGGCAGGGACATGGGTTGCCGTGCGGATAAAGACCAGCCGGAACTGAAAAAGTGCCCGGATCAGGCTTTTTGCTTTTGGGTTGATGCTTGACATTCAACCTCGACGCCCCGATAATTCGCGCATATGTGCACATAAATGCACAAATAACCGTCAACATGGACTCCACAACCTCCCCGCGCCGCCTGGCGGCGGTCGAAACCGCCATCGCCGCCCTCGACACGCCGTTCTTCAAGGCCTTGCAAGAGCCGGTGCGCCTCGCGGTCTTGTGCCGTCTCTTGTTGCTGGGCCGCGCCGACATCAGCCAGATCGCCGAAGGGTTGCCGCAGGAGCGGTCGGTCGTGTCGCGGCATCTGCAAGTGCTGCGCGACGCCGGCATCGTCGTGCTGACCCGGGAGGGGCGTCACTCAGTCTATGAAGTCGACGGCCCCGCCGTATTGCAACGTTTTGAAACCATCATGAAGCAGCTTGCCGCCATCGCTCCTTACTGCTGTCCGGGCAATGCCAAGAAATGACGTCGCCGAAAGCGATATTTTTTTAACCCAATATGTGCATATGTGTGCACTTAAACATGAGATGAAACCATGAATATATTCGATGTGATCGTGATCGGCGCCGGCCAAGCCGGTCTTGCCGCCGGCTGGCATTTGCGGCGCGCAGGCCACCGCTTTGCCATTCTTGAAGCCGGGGAGCGCGCCAGCGGCGCCTGGCGCGGTTATTACGACAGCTTGACGTTGTTTTCTCCCGCCCGCTACTCCGCGCTGCCCGGCCTGCCGTTCCCGGGCGAGCCGAATCGCTATCCGAAGCGCGACGAGGTGGCGGATTACCTGGAAAGCTATGCCGCCCGCTTCCACCTGCCCATCCATTACCGGAAGCGGGTCAGCGACGTTCAGCGGCAAGGCGCCGGCTTCCTCTTGCAGTGCGCGGACGGCGATCGCTACCGGGCGCGCGCCGTCATCGTCGCCTCCGGCGCTTTCGGCACGCCTTATACGCCCGCCGTCCCCGGCCTCGAACGCTTCCGGGGAAAGCACTTGCACAGCAGCGAATACCGGAATCCGGGCGAGTTCGCCGATCGCCGCATCGTCGTCGTCGGGGGCGCGAACTCGGGCGTGCAGATCGCCCACGAGCTGTCCGGGACGGCGAACGTCAGCCTGGCGACGCGCCGCCCGATCCGTTTCTTTCCGCAACGCATACTCGGCCTGGATTTCCATTTCTGGCTCGCCGCGACCCGCCTGGAACGCACGCGCTGGCTCGACGACCAAAGCACGCCCGTGCTCGACGACGGCATCTATCGGAAAGCCATCGCGGCCGGCAAGCCGGACCGCCGCCCGATGTTCCGGGAAGTGCATGAAGACGGCGTGACATGGGCGGACGGCGTGCGCGAGAAAGTGGACGTGCTGCTGTTCGCGACCGGCTTCAGGCCGCATGCGCCCTACCTGGCCGGGCTGGAAGCGATCGCGCCGGATGGCAGTCCGCGCCAGCGCAACGGCATCGCCGATCAGGTGGCCGGCCTCTATTTCGTGGGGCTGCCGAAACAACGCAACTTCGCTTCGGCGACCTTGCGCGGGGTCGGGCCGGATGCCGCCTACGTCATGCGGCACCTGGCGCGCCATCTGCAGGCGGCGCCCCGGTTGCGCGTTTCCGGCTTGCAGGCGGAGGCCGAATGAGCATGCTCGCCTGGCTCGGCGTGCTCAGCAATATCCTGGTGCTGCTGTCCCTGGCGGCCGAGGCGCAAGAGCATGCCGGGCGGGCCGGGGATGCTTCGCACCGGCCGCCGTCGGCGCTGGCATAGTCTGGCCGCTCGCGAAGCCTTGACCATACCGTCCTCTGCCGGCGGGTGCGGATTCCGTCGCTCCGCCGGTCCTGCCCGGCGTACGGGTAGCCAATTTCGGAAGCTGTACAGCATCCGTAAACGCGGCAGGCTTATCCTCGGCCTGGAATGAGATACATGCCAGCCAGACGGAGGGGCTCATCATGCGCAGACCCGGTGGGCGACTCGCCCGGACAGTGCGTATCGCAGCAGCAGGAATAACAAGCCTTTTCTTTCTCGCGCCGGCGCCGGCCGGCGCCGCGATCCCGGCCGGTTCGGCGGCGGAGATCCTGGATTTGCAGGGTAAGGGCGAGCGGCGCATCGATGCCGCCGCCGATTGGCAAACGGCCCGGGCGAAGCAAGCCCTCCCGCCCGGCGCCTTCGTGCGGACCGGGGAAGCTTCGAAAATGGCGCTGCTTTTCGCGGATCAAACCCAGATCCGGCTGCACGAGAACTCGATCCTGCAAATCAAAACGCCGCCCGGAGGCAACCGGTCGGCAACAACGCTTGTCCTGTCGCTCGGCCGCGCCTGGATGCAGACGAAACGTCCATCCGACAGCCGCCTGCATCTCGAATCGCCGGCGGCGACCGCGGCGATCCGCGGCACCGATTGGGAACTCTCGGTCGATCGAACCGGCAAGACCATGCTGACCGTGCTGTCCGGCACGGTTGAATTCTTCAATGCGCAAGGCAGCGTCACCGTCGCCAAGGGCGAAGCGGCGGTCGCCGAAATCGGGAAGGTGCCGGTCAAGATTCAACTGAGCAATCCCGGCGATCGCATCCAGTGGGTCAACGCGCTGACCGCCGATCCCATGCGCCATATCCGCATCGCCGATCTGCCGGCGCAGCTGGCGCCGATCGGTGCCTCCTTGGCGAAGGGCGATGTTTCCGCTGCGCGCACGGCGCTTCTTGCCTCCGAAACCGGAATATGGCCGACAATCCTGTCCGCGGCGGTCCACGCTCTCGGCAACGCCCCGGCGGAAGCGCGATCGGCATTGAAGACGCTGCTGGAGCAGCATCTCGATCTGCCGGCGGCCGCCTATCTTTTGTCGTCCGACCTCGATCTCGTGGGAGGAAACACGGAGCAGGCGATCCTCACGCTCCAGGAGGGCTTGCGCCGCCGGCCGGACGATCTCGACCTGCGGGCGCAACTGGCCCGAATCCAGTTGCTCGCCGACCGCGTGGAGGAAAGCGAACGCACGCTTGCCGGCGCACCGGGCTCCGATAACGCGAATATCCTGCTGGCGCGAGGCGACCTCGCCCGCCGCAAGGGCGACGCGACCGCCGCGTTCGATGCCTATCGGCAGGCGGGCAGGGCCAGGCCGGAGGACGATCGCGCCTGGTTCAGCCTGGGAAGCGCGCAAAGCGAACGGGAGGATACGGTCCCGGCACGCCGCAATTTGACGAAAGCGCTGGAACTGAATCCACAGGGCGCGGGTTATCTCGGCGAACTCGGCATGCTGGACACGCTGGTCAACCGCTTTGCCGCTGCGCAAGCCTCTTTCGCGCAGGCATTGGCGCAGAACCCCGCGGATTATCTTGCCTTGACCGGACAAGGCTTGCTGCTGCTGAAGCAAGGCCGCGCGGAGGCGGCGCTCGAAGCGTTCCTGCAGGCCGGCGTGATGGAGCCGCGCTATGCGCGCGCGAAGACCTATACCGCGGTGGCGTATTACCAGCTCGGACGCCACCGCGATGCCGTATCGACGCTGCGGCAAGCCTGCGAGCTGGACGACAAGGACCCGGTTCCCTACCTGCTCCTCTCCCAGATCTATACCGATTTGTTTCGCGCCGAAGACGCGGTTCAAGCTTCGCGGGAAGCCGTCAAACGCCTGCCTTACCTGAAGTCGCTCAATCAGCTTGCCAACAATCAGAAGGGAACCGCCAACCTTGGCGCGGCGCTTGCCTTTTTCGGATTGGAGGACTGGGCGCTCGAACTGGCGCAGCAAAGCCATTACCCGTATTGGGGCGGCAGCCATTTGTTCCTCGCCGACCGCTACGCCGGAGAATTCAACAAGAATTCCAAGCTGTTCCAAGGCTTCCTGTCCGATCCCCTGGCATTCGGCGCCGGCAACCGGTTTTCCACCTTGCTGCAACGTTCCGGGAACTACGGCGCGGCCGACGTCACCCTGGACAAGGAATTCAGCCGCATGGGCGTTCCCGCCGTCACGCTCAACGGGTTGAACAACAAGGTTTTCCCGATCGCCTATTTCCTGCAACAGCAGCGAGCCGTCGCGCGCGAATTCCCGATCGAGGTCGGCGTCTCCGGCGTGCCGGCGTATTTCGATCCGAGCGGACGCGCCGATGTCTTCGCGAATGTGTCGACGCTGGGGCTCGGCGCCCAGCCGCTGGAAAATCTCGGCGTATTCGCATATCACAACGGCTTCGATATGAAATTGCGCGGCGGGAACAATATCGGGCCCGCTGCCGAAGATCCCATCCGCACTCGGATCGATCATGCGACGAAGCATCATGTCTTTGGCCTCTCGTACCGCTGGTCGCCGACCGATCAAACCTGGTTCAAATCAGGCAGCCTCGCGGAGCGCACGACGGTGTCCGGCATGCCGACGATGTTTTCCTCGCAGTCGTTGGCCGGCATGCTCGGGTTGTTCGCGAAACCGGTCAAGAAATTCGAGGACGTCCAGCTGAAGCATTTCTCGGATCTGACGCCGACGCTTCGCGCCTCCGTGGGAATCGAAGGTGGCAGGGAATCGCAAAGCAGCGAAGCGGCGGCGGCCGGGATGGTGCTTGGCGTGGACGATCAAGGAAATGGCAACGGCTTGTTCGACATCCTGTCCTTCGCGGGCGTGAACCGCATCGAGCGCCGCCTGACAACGCTGGCGTTCTCGCTGCGGCACTCCGTTTCCAGGCGCATCCAATGGGATGGAACCATCGCCGCGAACCGCTTACGGGAGCGAGTCGACGGCGAAAGCGAGGTCGGGCTGCTGCTCAACGACATCCGTGAGACGACGCTCGCGCGCAAGGAGAGCGCCGATACCCTGTTCGCCTTGCGCCTGGGCGGCGTTTTCGAACCGCGCGACGGGCTCGTGATTCGCGCGGCATATCAGGATTGGCTGCGTCCTCTCGGTGTCGCGACGTTGAACGACGCCGAAACGGCGGGCATTCCGATCGACGACCGGCTGGTCGAAGCGGGCGGAAGATCGAAACGCCATGCCGCCCGGTTGGCGTGGACGCCTAACGAGCATACGTTCGTGTCGCTGACGGCGGACCGGCAGCGCATACGCAATCCCGGAACCCTGGGCGTCGATCTGCGCACGCCGAGCTTGCCGTTCCTGAACGAGTTGCGCAATGCGCAAACCGTCAATCTATCGACGATGGATACGCTGGAAGGCGCGCCGGAAGTCGAACGCGGGGAGATCAAGGCCTTTTCCGCCGGAGTCGATCGAATACTCCGGCCGAACTGGTCCGGTTACCTCAAGTTCGTCAGGCAAAGCACCCATGGCGAGTACGACAGCGGCGATGCGCCATCGGGCCGCGTCGCGGGGAAGTACCTGCCTTATCTGCCGCGCGATACCTTCGTCATCGGCTCCACCTGGACCGGTCCGAACCGTTTCTATCTGAATGGAAGAATGCTCTACCGCTCGGAGCGCTTCGCGGACAAGGAGAATCTCGCCGTCCTGTCGGCCGGTTGGAGCGCCGATCTGATCGGCATGTGGGAATCTTCCGACAAGCATTGGACGGTCGGCATGGCGGCGCTCAACCTGGGACGCAGCAAATCTCCCCTCAAGACGAAACGGTTTGTAGCCCATGTCCGCCATCGCTTCTAGGCTGCGCACGATCTGCATTCACGCCGGCGCGGGATTGCTCGCCGCCGCCCTGCTCTGGCTGCTCTCGGCCAGCAGCGTCTGGCGGGCGATGGAATACAAGTTTTTCGACGCCTATACGCAGTTGGCGGCGCCGGGCAAAGCGCCCCTGCCGATCGTCATCCTGGCCATCGACGAACCGACGTTCCAGGAATTGCGGATGCAGTGGCCTTTTCCGCGCCGGCTCCATGGCCGTATCGTCGAAAGGCTGCATGCGGACGGGGCTGCCGCCATCGGTTTCGACGTGGTGTTCGCCGAACCGTCGAACGCGGAAGACGACAAGGCTTTCGCCGACGCGATCGGCGCGGCCGGAAATGTCGTTCTCGCCGCGTCGCACGAAAAGATCGACAACGGCAATACGACGATCTGGACCGATGTCCGTCCGCTGCCCCGGTTCCTCCAAGCCGGCGCCATCGCCGGCTATGCCGGCGTCATGCCGGACGACGATTTCGTCGTCCGCCGTCACGACTGGAGAGACGATACGCTGGCGTCGCGCATGGCCGGACTGGTGCCGCAATTCAGGAGCGCGGATCCGGGCGTCTCCTCCGCAATGATCGAATACCTGGGTCCGCGCAATACCTTCGATACCAGGTCGTACTACCAGGCGCTCGAACCCGGCTTTCTTCCGCCCGGCTTTTTCAAGGATAAGATCGTATTGATCGGCCGCTCGGCGCGCGCCGCGGGCGAATTGCAGGCGCGGCGCGCGGACATGTTCAATTCCCCTTTCGCGATCGCAGACGGCGGCGACCGCCTGTTCCCGGGAGTGGAGATCCAGGCCACGCTGCTGAGCAATCGCCTGACCGGCGGAGGATTGCAGCCGGCAGGCGCCGGCTGGATTTTCGCCGTCGGCGCGCTGCTCGCGGCGTGCCTGTCTTATGTCGGCGCGACCGCCCGAGTCCGCCTTGCGCTGGCGGCGGTCGCCGCGGCTTCGGCCGGTGTCGCCCTGCTGTCCTTTTTCCTTTTCGCGCATCAAAAGCTTTGGTTCTCTCCATGGTTTCCCATTGCCGCGCTGGTCGCCGCGCATGGCGTCTCGACATTGGTCAACTACGCGGCGGCGCGCAAGCGCTCGGCCCAGATCAGGACGATGTTCTCGCAATACGTTCCTCCGGAAGTGGTGGCGCGCCTGATAGAACGTCCCGGCGATCTGCGCCTCGGCGGAGAGGTTCGCGAAATCACCCTGATGTTTACCGATCTGGCCGACTTCACGGCCATGTCGGAAAAGCTGAGCGCGGAACAGACCGTCGAGGTGTTGACGGAATACTTCAATGTCATGACATCCGTCATCCACCGCGCCGGCGGCACGATCGACAAGTTCATCGGCGACGCGATCATGGCGTTCTGGGGAGCCCCTCTGCGGGACGACGCGCATGCGGAACACGCGGTTCAGGCCGCGATCGAGATGCAAGCCTCGATGCGGGATCTCGTAGGCCGCTTGCGAAAACGCGGGCTGCCTCCGATTTCCATGCGTATCGGCATCCATACGGGACGCGTGGTGGTCGGCAATGTCGGCGCCAGATCCCGCTTTTCCTATACGGCCATCGGCGATGCGGTCAATCTTGCGGCGCGCCTCGAAAGCGAGAACAAGGTTTTCGGGACGTCGATCCTGGTTTCGGAAGAGACCGCGTCGCGACTCTCCGCAAGCTTCCGGCTGCGCCACCTCGATAGCGTCACCGTCAAGGGGAAGACCAGGCCGATCGATGTATTCACGCCTTGCGAAGACGCGGAAATCCGCATGCTCAGCGCGAAAGCGCTGGCGGCTTCCCGGAAGGAACAATGGGCGGAAAGCAGATCGGCGATCCAGGCAATCCTGGCGCGCTCCCCGAACGACCGCGCCGCATCGCGCCTGCTCGAACGCATCGCCATTGCCGAAGGCTCCATGAAAAACAGCGAATCGTCGATTCATGGGGCAGGCAAAGACGCATCCGAAGCCGTCAAATGCGCAGCCAGCTGCCCTTGAACAGTATCGGCCCGCTCGGCGCATTGCGGTTCGGCGATCCGCCCTTCGGTTCGAGACTGACCGCGAGCACGGGCGTGGCTTCCGGCGTGACGTTCCCGGGCAAGCGCAAGACGACCGCGCGATCGGCGGCGACCAGGCCGAGCGAGCGCGGCGAACCTTCCTTCGGCACGGCCCACAGTTCGAGGCTCTTGTCGGCGCCGACGTCCTGCGGCGTCACGATGCGGACGGTCAGCTCGTTCCGCGCGGGTGTGCCGGATACCACCAGCACCGGCCGCGCCTGGTCGTCGGTCAGCGTGGCGACATAGGTGGCCGGCAGCGGCGCGACGGCCGGTTCGCGCAGTACCAGGACGGCGGCCAGCGCCGTTGCCAGGACTGCTGCGCCGAGGCCCAGGCCGCGCCAGAAGGCGATGCTGTCCAACCAGCGCGGCCAGGCCGTTTGCCGGCTCGGCAGCCCGGCCGGTTCGCGCGCCCGCAGGCCGAGCTCGGCCTCGATCGCCTCCCAGACGTGGCGCGGCGGCGGCGCCGGCGCGGCGAATTCCGCCATCGGGTACAACCGCGCCTGCCATTCTGCGACGGCGCGCGCGACGCCGGCGTCGGCATGCAGCCATCGTTCGAAGCGGCGCCGCGCGCCTCCTTTCAATGTGCCGAGAACATACTCGGCCGCCAACCGGTCGCGCAACGGCGCATTGTCTTGCAGATGCCGGAGATTCACGCGGCCTCCTGCTTCGCCAGGCACTGGCGCAGGCGCTCCAGGCCGCGCCGTATCCAGGTCTTGACGGTTCCGATCGGCAGCCTCATCCGTTCGGCGACCTCGCCGTGCGACAGGTCGTGATAAAAGGCGAGCGCGATCGCCTGCCGGTGCAAGCCCTCGAGCCGCCGCAGGCAACGCGCCAGCGAACGCGCCTCGCCGCTGGCTTGCAGCGTGTCGGCGGGCCCGGTTTCCGGGCTTTCGAGTGCGTCCAAGATTTCCCGATCAAACGCATCGGCGTCGATTTCGGCGGCGTCGTCCTTGCGGCGCAATGCGTCGAACGCTTTGTTGCGCACGATGGCGGTCAGCCAGGTCATCGGCGCGGCGAGCGCGGATTGATAACTGGCGGCGCTGTGCCAGACACTGACGAAGCTCTCCTGCAATACTTCCTCCGCCCATTCGCTCTTGCCGAGTATGCGCAGGGCAAAGCCGAACAGCTTCGGCGACGTCGCCTCATAGAGGCGGCGAAATGCCGCGCTGTCGCGCCGGGCGACGGCGGCAATCCATTCGCGCAATTGCACTTGTTGTTCAAACGGCGGCAAGAGGATCGTTCCTTCCTTCGGCGGCGGCGCTGCGAGAACCCCGGAAAGCCGGATTCCCGGGAATCACACTGGGCGAAAATCCCGCATCCGGCGTCGATCGGCGCGAGAACAAGCGCGTGCCGGCATTCCGCTTTCGCCCAGCCCGGCGGTCCAGCTAGGTATAGAACGGAGGCCGGTCCCGATTTCTGATCCACTTCAAAGGTGAGTGCCGCGCCGGCCCGGCGGGCTCATGGCTTCCCATTCCGGCGCGCGCCGGCCGTGGATTTTCTATACACTAGCGGGCGTCCCATCATTTCTCCTTCGAGGTCCGACATGACTCTGCGCACCATCGCCCTGGCCGCCGCCCTGTTCGCCGCTCTGCCTGCCTGCGCCGCCTCCGCGGCGGCATCCGCCGCCCACGCCGAACACGGCATCCAATGGTACAAGGGCGACGTGGACGCCGCCTTCGCCCATGCCAAGAAGCACAACAAGCCGGTCTTCCTGTACTGGGGCGCCGTCTGGTGCCCGCCGTGCAACCAGGTCAAGGCGACGATCTTCAACCGCCAGGGATTCATCGAACGCTCGCGCGCCTTCGTCCCCGTCTATCTCGACGGCGACAGCCCGAACGGCCAGAAGCTCGGCGCCCGCTTCAAGGTGCGCGGCTATCCGACCATGATCCTGTTCAAGCCCGACGGCAGCGAAATCACGCGCCTGCCGGGCGAGGTCGACGGCGAACGCTATCTCGACGTGCTGGCGCTGGCGATGAACGCCACGCGCTCCGTGAAGGACACGCTGCAGGCGGCGCTGGCCGGCGGCTCGCCGTTGAAGGCCGAGGATTGGCGGCTCCTGGCGGATTACTCATGGGATACCGACGAACAGCAGATCATCGATGCGAAGCAGCTGCCGGCCACGCTGGACCGCCTGGCGAAAGCAGCGCCGCAAGGGGAAAGCGCCACCCGCCTGGCGCTGAAGGCGGCCGCCGCCGCGGCGGGCAAGAAGGCCGACAGCGCGGTCGACAAGACGGCGGCGCGCGAGCTGCTGTTGAAAGTCTTCGCCGATGCGCGCCTGGCGCGCGACAACATGGACGTGCTGACGAACTATGCCGCCGATCTGGCCGAGTTCGCGTCGGCGCCCAAGTCCGAGGAACGCGCGCAGTTGGCGGCCGCGGCGGACGCGGCGCTGCGGCGCCTGGCCGCGGATGCCACGCTCTCCAAGGCGGACCGTCTGACGGCCCTCGACTCGCGCGTCGCGCTGGCGCGCCTCGACCGCGAAGGCCCCTTGCCCGAAGCCCTGCTGAAGGAAGTGCGCGAGCAGGTGGCCGCCGCCGACCGCGACACGACGGACGCCTACGAGCGCCAGTCCGTCGTTTACGCCGCCAGCGGCGTGCTGACCGATGCCGGCCTGCTCGACGAATCCGATGCGCTGCTGAAAGCGGAATTGAAGCGCTCGCATTCGCCCTACTATCACATGCTGGGCCTGGCGTCGAACGCCAAGAAGCGCGGCGACAAGGCGGCCGCCATCGATTGGTATGCGCAAGCCTACAAGGCCGCCAAGGGACCGGCCACGCGCTTGCAATGGGGCGTTTCCTATCTGAACGGATTGCTCGAACTGGCGCCGCACGACGAAGCGCGCATCGAACAGACCGCCAAGAGCGTGTTCAACGAGCTGGCCTCGATCCAGAACGCGTTCTATGAGCGCAATCGCGCCGTGCTGGAAAGGCTGAGCCGCAAGCTCGCGCAATGGAATGCCATGGGCGACCACGATGCGGCGCTCAAGCGCATGAGCGAACAATTATCCGGCGTGTGCGCGAAGCTGCCGGCCAACGACCCGCAACGGGCGACCTGCAAGCAAGTGGTCGATACCGCGCGCGCGAAGGCCTGATCCGGCGCATCCGCCGCTCGTCATCACCGGGGCGGATGCCGTCGCGCATTCGCCCTCCCGCCCCCACTGCCCTTCCCTTCGATTTCCGGCGCTCAGCCGCGTATGCCGAGCGCCGACACCGGTGTCGCCGGATGATGAGGCGCGCCCGGCTGCCGCGCATCCCGATGTTCGCCGCCGTTCGCATTGTTGCCGCTGCGGCTGGTGCATCCGGCAAGCACCGCCGCGAGAAACACATAAAAGAAAATCGGCAACGGATTGACCATGAGGAACCTCGCATGCGGCGGCAGAGTTTCCCTAGACCATCTTTTATTTCTCAAGTTCAATACGAGATTGCATCCTCGTGCAGCAAATGCTTATGACGAACAGTCTCACTCAATACATTAGCAAGCTGTATTGAAAAAATGTGACGAATATCAATGCCATTGGCTTGCCCTTCAGCAAGCATCAATCATCGTGTTTGTGATGGAGAAGTCGTGAAGTTTCGGATTGCGTTCGCCGTGCTGTTGGGATTGGCGAGTCTGACCGCGCTGGTCGGATTGCGTCCTGCCGGCTCGTTGTTTGGTCAATCCATGGAATCCATCACATTGTCGACACCGAATTCCATTCTTTCTTCTCTTCTTTTCATTGCCATCAGAGAAGGTTATTTCGAACGCGCGGGACTGAGGATCCAGGTCATGCCCACGTCGACCGGCCTGGAAGCGATCGGTATGGCCTTGTCCGGCCGGACCGACATCGCCGTCGCGGCATCGGTGCCGATATCGAACGCGATTCTCAACGACGCGGACCCGCATATCGTCGCCACCATCGCCAAGAGCGACCGCGACCTGGTCGTCGTAGCCAACCGCAAGCACGGCATCCGCGAACTCGCCGACTTGCGCGGCAAGAAAGTGGCCGTCAAGGCGGGCACGAGTTTCGCGTTCTATCTCGATGCCGCCCTGATCGATGCCGGCCTGACGCCGTCCGATGTCCAGTTGGTCGATCTTCCCCCTGACGCAGCGGCGAAAGCGCTCGCGGAAGAACGCGTTGACGCCGCCGTATTGGGAGCGCCGTCGAGCGCGGACGCGATCCGGGCGCTTGGCTCCTCCGCCGTCTCGCTGGCGCCGCCGCTCTATACGATCCATTGGAATCTCGTGGCCTCGGACCGCTTCATGAAGGAACGTTCCGCCACCATCGAGAAAATGCTCGATGCCTTGCTCGATGCCGAGGATTTCGCGCGCCGCCATCCGGAGCGGGCGATCACCGTGGCGGCCGATTGGCTGCATAGCCCGCGCGATTCGGTGGCCGTCCGTTGGAACGACTATCTGTTTCGCATTCAATTGTCGCAATCGCTGATCGTTGCCATGGAAGATGAAGCGCGCTGGGCCCTTGCACGGCGCACCAGCCAGTCCCCCGCCATCCCGACTCCGGATTTCCTGACCTATCTCGAGGCTGGACCGTTGAGCCAGGTGAGGCCCGAAGCGGTAAGGATCACGCGATGAGAATCGTCACCTCCATGCATCTTGCTCTCGCGGGAGTCGCCGCGACGGTGGTCGGCTTCGCGTTCGCCGCCCTGACCTTCCAGAACGCGCAACGCGATTCGGTGGAACAGCGGCAACTGCTGTACCGGGTGGTGCAAGGCGTGGCGGAACTGCATATCCGCACCGACGAGTACATGGACCGCAGCCGTTTCGACATCCGGCCGTTGCGCCAATGGCAAATCCGCGACGCCGTCATCGCCAAAGACTTGCGGAAGATCCGCCGCGATACGCCCGAGGCGCGGCAACTGGCCCAATCGCTGACGGCGCGCCACGAGGAAATACGGCATCTGTTCCGCAAGCTGGTCGGCCTGCGCACGGCGGCCGACAACGACGCCCTGGCCCATCTCCAGCAGGAACGATTGCTCGGCCGCCTGTTCGTGATGTTCGAGGAACAGTTCGCCGAAGCCGACGAACTGCGCCGCCTGGCCGATGCCTCCGACCAGGCCGCGTTGGTGCGCGCCGTCATACTCGGGGCGGTGACGCTGGCGCTGATGTCGGCCAGCGTGCTGTTGTGCGCGGCGATCATCCGGCGCAATCTTTCGGCGCCGCTGCGCCGCTTGCTGGATGCGACCGAGGCGATCGGCTCCGGACAGCTCGAGCACCGCATCGGCTCGCCGGCCGACGACGAGATCGGCGCCTTGTCGCGCGCCTTCGACACGATGGCCGAGCGTCTGCAGCATGTGACGGCATCGCGCGACGAAGTGTTGCGCGCCAAGGCGGCATTGCGGCGCTTGAACGAGACGCTCGAGGAACGCGTGGCGACCCGAACCGCGGCGCTCGAGCGCATGCATGAACAACTGCACCAGGCGCAGAAGATGGAGGCCGTGGGCCAGCTGACCGGCGGCATCGCGCACGACTTCAACAACCTGCTGGCAAGCATCGTCGGCAACCTCGAAATGATGCGCGTGCGGATGGCGCAAGGCCGCGGCGCCGAGCTGCCGCGCTATGTCGATGCCATCATGGCGGTGACCGAGAGAGCCACGGCATTGACGCACCGGCTGCTAGCCTTCTCGCGCCGGCAGACGCTCGATCCGCGCCCGGTCGACGTGCATGCGCTGGTGACCTCGATGCAGGAGCTGATCCAGCGCAGCGTGGGGCCGGCGATCCACATCGAGACCGCCGTGCTGGACCGGCGCTGCATCACGCTATGCGACGCCAACCAGCTCGAAAGCGCGGTCCTGAATCTCGCCATCAACGCGCGCGACGCCATGCCCAAGGGCGGACGCCTGACGATCGACGTCACGCACGCCTGCTTCATCGCCAATGACGACGAAGAAAACGGCGTCGCCGCCGGCGACCAGCCGCGCGACCATATTCTGATCGGCATCGCCGACACCGGCGTCGGCATGTCTTCCGATACCTTGGCCCGGGTGTTCGATCCATTCTTCACGACCAAGCCGCTCGGCCAGGGCACCGGCCTCGGCCTGTCGATGGTGTACGGATTCGTCAAGCAGTCCGGCGGGCATATCCATATCGATTCGCGTCCCGGACTCGGCACCACGGTGCAGCTCTATCTGCCCTGCTATCGCGGCGATCTCGAACCGGCGCAGCACGAGGCCGCCCCGGCCGCCGTGCCGCGCGCGGACCGGACGGCCAACGTCCTGGTCGTCGACGACGAGCCGGAGGTACGCAAGACGGCGATCGAGATGCTCGAGGAACTCGGCTATTCGACGATTTCCGTCGCCAGCGGCACCGATTGCCTGCGCATGCTCGAGTCGCGCCGGATCGATCTGCTGATCACCGACGTCGGCCTGCCCGGGGACATGGACGGCTGGAAAGTCGCCGACAAGGCGCGCAAGCTCCAGCCCGATCTGAAAGTCTTGTTCATCACCGGTTACGTGCAACACATGACTTCGCAGCGTCCCCTCGAGCCGGGCATGGAAATCTTGACGAAGCCGTTTGGAATGGATGCCTTTGCCGTCAAGGTGCGCAACCTGATGGCGAACGCGCCGCTTTCCGCGCATTGCCCCTCGTAAACCGGGGCTGCCTTCCCCCTGTACTTTTTTCAATGAATCCCGGAAAAATCTTCCGGGCGGCCGCGCTGCATTCCTCCTCTTGCTTCTTTTCCTGCGGCGTCGGCATTGGCACAGGACTTGCAAATCCTCCTCGCCTCCGTTGCCCCTGAAGGAATGCAGATGCTTCAATACGCCGCCATATTTTTCATCATTGCAATCGTCGCCGCCGTCTTCGGTTTCACCGGCATCGCCGCCGGCGCGGCATCGATCGCGAAAATCCTGTTCCTCGTGTTCCTCGTCGTCGCGCTCGTCAGCCTGGTGGTCGGCCTGATGAAGCGATGATGGCGTGCAAGCCGTCATGAAAGGAGAAGCCCATGAGTTCCACCTATCCACCTGGATCGACCGAGACCCGCGCCGGCATGAACGGACAAGGCTCGCAACCCGCCGGGATGAGCCAGGATGAAATCCGCCGCTCCGCCCGGCACGGTGTCCGTAACCTGCGTGAGGATCTGAACCTCTTGAAAAGCGATCTCGACGCCTTGCTGTCGCGCGCCTCTTCACTGTCCGAGACGGAATTGAAGGATGCCTATGGGCAGATGATGTCCAAGTTCAGCACGCTGCGCCATGCGGCCAAGGGCATCGCGACCCAGGCCGGCCAGCAGTTCAACCAGGGGGTCGATGTGACGACCGAGTATGTCAAGGAGCGCCCGTTGCAGGCGGTCGGCATCGCGGCCGGCGTCGGTCTTGTGCTGGGGCTGTTGCTGGGCCGGCGCTGAGCGCTGCGGCGGAAAGGACCGCCGGCCGCCGTTATTGGAGTCGTTCATTTGAAAAGAGAAAGGAAACATCATGAAAAGACTGATCGCCATCGCAAGCGTGCTCATGTTCGCCTTCGCCCTGGGCGCTTGCAACACGATGAAAGGCATGGGTAAGGATATCGAGCGCGGCGGCGAAAAAGTACAAGGCGCCGCAACCGATGTGCAGAAAGGAGGGAGCTCGAGCGGCTCCGGCAGCAGCGATACCGGCGGATGACGGCACGGGAACGGGCGGATTCGATGCGTCCGCCCGTGTGCGCGTTCAAAAGTCTTGCGTCTCGGCTCAGAAACGATTACCTGTTTTCGTTGGCCGGATCGGCGGGACCGCCGGTCTCGCTGGCGCCGGTCGAGCCGCTGCTGCCGGTGGAGGTTTCCGCCGACTGGCCGATCTGCTGCGGCCAATGCATGAGCAGCGATGCCGTTCTCTCTTGCCGATCGCTGACGCGCGCAGTCTTATCGAGGCTATAGCCGCCCGCCTCGGCGTGCACGCGATAGGTGCCTCCTTCAGGGAAATCGACCAGCATGATCGGCCCGCCGCAATTGGTTTGCATCAGGGTGGCGCCGGAAGCATCCTTGATGTCGACGTTCACGTCGGCCAGGTATTCGCCGCGCCGCGTGGCGAACGTCAGCATCATGTCGTAATCGGACGCGCTGCGCTTCATCATTTGCGCTTCGTCGGCGCCGACGCCGCCGCACACGTAGGTCACGCCATTGATCGTCTGCGGCTCGACCGTGCTCATCGGGGCCGGAGGCGGCAGGTCGGCGAGCGGCGACGGCTCGCTCGGTTGGCCGTACGACGCGCCGGAAGACTGTGAAGCGTCCGCGGGCTGCTGTTGTAACTCATCCGCTTGCTGCTGCTCCGACGAGGCGCCGGACGACAGCCCCGATTGCGACGGCGGCGGCGTGCCGAGCGACCGGGCGTCGGATTCGCCGCCGGGTTGCGTGCGCACATCCGGCGTTCCGGCCGGCACATCGATGTTTTGCGCCGGATTCGACGTCGAGGACTGCGCCAATGCCATCGAAGATGCAAGGCCCAGTATTGCTATTGAAAGGCGGGAAACGTTCATCGCGGGCTCCTTCATAAATCCCGCCCCGGAACAAGGGGCGGATGCGAACATGATGCGTCGGGAATGCAGCTTTCATGCCCAGATCCGCATTCTTTTACAACGCTTTCCGGACATCACCGGGAACGTAAGCGCCGGCGCCGCCTGGCATCAAAACTGCAAGGGTGCGAAGGAGGCGAGTGAACCATTTCACGAGTCGACCTGTCCTCAACGAAGTAGCTTCGTGATATCGGCGAGAACCGCGTTACCGTGATTCCCCCTCTCATACGATTGCCGGTCAAGATTCTTCCGCAGCCCGATGAAACGACATGCGGCCCGACCTGCCTGCATGCGATCTATCGCTACTGGGGGGAAGACGAGCGGTTGCGGGAAGTGGTCGCGCGCACCGGCAAGCTGGAGCAAGGCGGGACGTTCGCCGTCTTTCTCGCGTGCGACGCATTGCGCAAAGGCTACCGCGCCACGATCTACACCTACAACCTCGGCGTGTTCGATCCCACTTGGTTCGGCAATGCGCGGATCGATATCGCCGAAAAGCTGCGCAAGCAACTGGCCCTGAAGACCGATTACCGCCTGCAGCACGCATCCGTCGGCTATCTCGAATTCCTCAGCCTGGGCGGACGATTGCGCCTCATGGATATGTCGCACGGCTTGATACACGGCATGCTGCGCCGGCGCAATCCCATCGTGACCGGGCTCAGTTCCACTTACCTGTACCGCACGCCGCGCGAATACGGGCCGGACGACGCGCCGGACGACATCCGCGGCGTTCCGGCCGGCCATTTCGTCGTGATCGCCGGCTACGATTTGCAGCGCCGCAAGGTATTGGTGGTCGATCCCTACCAGAAGAATCCCTACGGCGGCTTGCATGAATACTGGATCAGCATCGAACGCGTGATCGGTGCGATTCTGCTCGGCATCGTCACGCATGACGCGAATCTTCTCGTCATCCACCCGAGGCATAGGCCTCGTCAAGAGGTACCATGAACATTCTGTTTGTCGTCAGCCATCCTCGCGATTGGCCGATTCCGCTTCCCGGCGTCCAGGTGGCGCCGGCGCGCGCCTACCTGACCGACGCGCGATACGGCGACTGTCCCGACACTAAGGTATTCAATCTCTGCAAATCCTACCGCTACCAGAAGCGCGGCTATTACGTCTCGCTGCTCGGCGAAGCGCGCGGCCACAAGCCGATTCCGGACATGAAAGCGATCGAGGATCTGCAGTCGGATCATCTGCTCCAATTGACCATGGAAAACCTGGGCGAATCCATCCAGCTCGCGCTGGCCGACGTGGTCGGGCACACGTTCACGCTGAACGCGTACTTCGGGCGCGATCCGGTCCGCCGCCACGAACAGCTTGCCGAGCAATTGTTCAACCTGCTGCATATCCCGCTGCTGCGCGTGCGTTTCGCGCGCCACGAGCAACACCAGGCGCGCTGGAGCGCATGCGCGATCCAGACCATCGGCATCGGCGACATTCCGCCCGGCGAATGGGCCGCCCTCACGCAGGCCGCGAGCGAATGCCTGCAGGCCCATCGCCAGCGCGACCGCGAGCCGGCCGCCAAGCGTCCCTCGCTGGCGGTGCTGCACACGCCCGGCCATGCCGACGAACCGTCCAATCCGGGTGCGTTGCGCAAGTTCCAGGAGGCGGCGGAGCAAACCGGCATGCGCATGACGGTCATCACCAAGGACGACTTGGCGCGCCTGCCGCAATTCGATGCGCTGTTCATCCGCGACACCACCAATGCCAATCACTACACCTACCAGTTTTCGCGCCAGGCGACGCTGGCCGGCCTGGTCGTGATCGACGATCCCGATTCCATCCTGAAATGCAACAACAAGGTCTACCTGGCCGAACTGCTGGGCCGCCACGGCATTCCCATGCCGAAGACGCTGCTGGTCCACCGCGACAACATGGATCGGATCGTGCCGGAACTGGGCCTGCCGGTCGTCCTGAAACAACCGGACAGCGCGTTCTCGATGGGCGTGACGAAAGCCGAGACCGTGGAAGAGCTGGCGCAGCGGCTGGAGGAATTGCTGGGAAAGTCGGAACTGGTCCTGGCCCAGGAATACTTGCCGACCGAATTCGACTGGCGCATCGGCATACTCGACCGCAAGCCCCTGTTCGCCTGCAAGTATTTCATGGTGCCGGGCCATTGGCAGATCGTCCAGCACGGCAACGCCTACCGCGAAGGCCCGACCGAAGCCGTGGCGATCGAGGATGCGCCGCCGCAAGTCATTGAGACGGCGCTGGCCGCCGCCGGCCTGATCGGCGACGGGTTCTACGGCGTCGATCTCAAGCAGCGCGGCCAGCATTGCTATGTCATCGAGATCAACGACAACCCCAATGTCGATGCCGGCAACGAAGACGGCGTCTTGAAGGATGCGCTGTACCGCGCCGTCATGGATGTCTTCCGCGCCCGCATCGAAGCACGCAAAGGGAGCGCCGCGCCATGAGTTCCCCCGTGCTCGACGCTTTCATGGGCTACGGCATCGAAATCGAATACGCGATCGTCGCCGATGCCGATCTTTCCTGCCTGCCGATCGCGGACCGGCTGCTCGCCAAGGCCGCGGGCGGCAAGAAAAGCAGCGAAGTCCAGCGCGGCATGCTCGGCTGGTCCAACGAATTCGTGATGCATGTCGTCGAAGTGAAGAACCTGCGCCCCAGCGCCAGCCTGAGCTACCTGTGCGGACTGTTGCAGAACGAAGTGCGCGCCATCAACCAGATGCTGCTGGAATGGCATGCGCGCCTGATGCCCGCCGCCATGCATCCATGGATGGACCCGTCGCGGGAAACGCAACTCTGGCCCGACGATCCGCACGGCATCTATCGCACCTATGCCCGCATCTTCGACGTCAAGACGCACGGCTGGGCCAATCTGCAAAGCATGCATGTCAACCTGCCGTTCGCCAACGACGAACAGTTCGCGCGCCTGCATGCCGCGATCCGCCTGTTGCTGCCCATCATTCCGGCGCTGGCCGCCAGTTCGCCCATCGCCGACGGCCGCGCCACCGGCTACGCCGACTATCGCATGGCGGCATATCGCGACAATGCGGCGGCATTTCCGGAGATCGCCGGCCGCATCGTCCCGGAAACGGTCCTCAACCGGCTCGAATACGAGGAGACGATACTGGCGCCGATGTATCGCGCGATTGCGCCGCGCGACCGCGATCGCGTGCTGCAGCACGAATGGCTCAACTCGCGCGGCGCAATCGCGCGCTTCGACCGCCACGCGATCGAGATCCGCGTGACCGATACGCAGGAGTGTCCGCAAGCGGATCTGGCGATCGCCGCCGCCATCGCCGCGACCGCGCACATGTTGTACGAAAACGAGACCGCGCCGATCGCGGTCCAGCAATCGTTCGCGACCGAGAGGCTGGCCGCCCTGCTGACGGCCTGCATCCGCGACGCCGACCTGGCGCCGATCGACGACGCCGAATATTTGGCCGCCTTCGGTTACCCCGGCAAGCACTGCCGCGCGCGCGACCTGTGGCGCCACCTGGTGCGGCGCATGGGCCAAAGCGAACTGATTCATGCGCAAAGCTGGCGCGCGCAGCTGGAAATCATGCTGGAGCACGGCCCGCTGGCGCGGCGCATCGAGAAGGCGCTCGGCGGAGTCCACGGCGAGATCCCGCATGAACGGCTGGCGGCCGTCTATCACCGCCTGTGCGAATGCCTGGACGAAGGCGCGATGTTCGTCCCCGCGGCGGCCGCGGAGTCCGGTTGAGATCGCCATGCAGCCTCGGCAATCCGCTTCTGCAGCGCCAGCCTCCGGCCGCCGCACCGCCGCTTCGAGACGTTCGCGCAGGATGGACGAAGCGCAACGGCCCTGGCTCGCCATCGTCACCTGCGAGCACGGCGGCAACCATATTCCGCTCGAATACCGCGACCGTTTCCGCGACGCCGGCGAAGCGCTGCGCAGCCATCGCGGCTACGACGCCGGCGCGCTGACCATGGCGCGCGATTTCGCCGACGCGCTGCAGGCGCCCCTGTTCGCCTCGACCACGAGCCGCCTGCTGATCGATCTCAACCGCTCGCTCGGGCATCCAGGCCTGTATTCCGAATATTCGCGCACGCTGGCGCCCGCGGAACGCCGGCGGCTGGTCGAATCGCACTATCTTCCCCATCGCCAGCGGATCGAGGAAGCCGTCGCCGGGATGGTGGCGAACGGCGGCCGGGTCGTTCATCTGGCGAGCCACAGCTTCACGCCCGAGTTGAACGGCAAGGTACGCAACGCCGATATCGGCCTCCTGTATGACCCTGGGCGCGAGGAGGAACGCCGGTTTTGCCGGGGCTGGGGCGCGGCGCTCGGCGCCGCCTTGCCGGGAAGCAGGACGCGCTTCAACTACCCTTACGCAGGCAAGTCCGACGGACTGGCGACCTTCCTGCGGCGCCGGTTCGCCGGCGAGGTATATATCGGCGTCGAAGTCGAAATCAATCAAGGGCATGTCATGCAAGGCGGACGGCATTGGCGAATTCTGCGCGAACGCGTGGTCCAAGCATTGCTGGCCGCGATGCCTGCCGGCGCGTCGCGCCGCGATAAGTTTCCAGGACAACCTACGGAGAGATTCATATGACCAACACGCATTTCGACTCGTGCATCGAGGCCTGCAACCAATGCGCCGCGGCGTGCATGCATTGCGCGTCCGCCTGTCTCAAAGAATCGGATGTCAACATGCTGGCGCGCTGCATCGCGCTCGACCTGGATTGTGCGGAAATCTGCCGCACGGCCGCCGGGCTGATGGCGCGGGACAGCGATTTCGCCGTGTCGATCTGCATGGTCTGCGCCGAAGCCTGCGATGTCTGCGCGGAAGAATGCGAGCGGCATGCGGCGATGGATCATTGCCGCCTGTGCGCGGAGGCCTGCCGCCGCTGCGCCACCGAATGCCGCGATATGGGCGCCGCCGCCGGGCATGTCCAGCGCAGCGGCGAGTCGCCGCAGCCCACGGCCCACTGAACCGGGGTCAGCAGGCCGTCGAGGCCGGCACGTGCGCATCGCGGCGCCTCGCTCCCGTGGCGCGGGCGGCCTCGTCCGTCACCGGACCTGTTGCAGCAGGCGCTCGGCGCAAGCGCGCAACGCGCTGCGCAACTCGGGCGGTTCGCGTATCTCGAACCGGAACGACAGCCGCGCCAGCTGGCGTGCGAACCAGTCGATGCTGTCGGTGCGGGCGCGCAGCAAGACGCTTTGCTCGTGCGGCTCGAACACGCCGATGTGCTTGCCGAGCTCTTCCGTCGCCCGGTCCATGTCGGCGCACAGCAGCACTTCGACGGCGGTCGCGCGGGGCAAGGTCGCGATGCCGAGCGCGATATGGCTCGCGGCGTCGAAATCGTCGGGCCGCCGAAAGCTTGCGGGGAGTTCTCGCACGTCGTGCAAGCGGTCCAGCCGGAATGAACGCACGCCGCGCCGCAAATGGCACAGGCCGGCGACGTACCAGCGGCCGCCGCGAAACACCAAGCCGTAGGGATCGAACTCGCGCGCGCTGTCGGCGCCGTCCGCAGCGCGATAGACCAGACGCACCCGCCGCTGCGCCCGCGCGGCGGACGCGAGCACGCTCAACGCCTCCGCGTTCGCCGCCTCCACCGCCGGCGGCACATCGAGCGTCGCGGTCTCGCTCAATGCGCGCACCCGGCTTTTCAGGTCGGCCGGCATGACGCGCTCCAGCTTGGCCTGCGCGCTCTCGACTTCGGGCACGGCGCCCGACAAGCCGAGCGAGCGCACCGCCAGCAGGCCGAGCGCGATCGCCAGCGCCTCGTCGTTGGTGAACATCAGCGGCGGCAGCTTGAAGCCGGCGACCAGCGCGTAGCCGCCGTAGCGCCCGCGTTCGGCGGTGATCGGAATGCCGAGCTCTTCCAAGGCCGCGATGTAGCGGCGCAGCGTGCGGCCATCGACTTCCAGGCGCCTCGCCAGCTCGGCGCCGCTCATGCGTCCATGCGTCTGCAGCAATTCCAGGACCGTCAGCACGCGGGTTGCGGGTGTGGACATGTCGCGCCCCTTTCAAATTAGGGCCGATTATGCCCTATTTCGAACTTAAGCTCCTTTCCATGCGGCGCCGTCGGTGCGCCCGCGACATCATCGACTTGAAAGGAAACGAACATGGAACCGGTATTGTTTTATGGATGGGCATCATGACGCACGCGATGACGCTCTGGATATTCTTCCTGCTGGTGTTCAGCATCATCGTGCTGCCGGGCCTGGACATGGCATTCGTGCTGGCCAGCGCCCTCGGCGGCGGGCGCAGAGCGGGATTGTCGGCCGTCGCCGGCGTCATTCTCGGCGGCTTCTGCCACTTCCTGATGGGCGCACTGGGCTTGGCCGTCGTGCTCGACGCCGCGCCGGGCGCGTTCAATGCGCTGCTGATCGCCGGCGCGCTGTACGTCGCATGGATCGGCCTGTCGCTAGCGCGCAGCGGCGTCGGCTTCGGCAAGCTCGATGTGCCCGGAACGGCCGCGCCCGGCCGCGTGCTGCGCCAGGGCGTGCTGACCAATCTGCTCAATCCGAAGGCCTATGTCTTCATGCTGGCCGTGTTTCCGCAATTCGTGCGGCCGGCCTTCGGGTCGATCTGGATGCAGACCGCGATCCTCGCTCTGATCTGCGCCTGCACGCAGGCGGCGGTGTACGGCACGCTCGCATTGGCCGCGAGCCGGGCGCGCACCTGGTTCGAATCGAACCCCGCGCGCAGCGTCCTGATCGGACGCGCGGTCGGCGGCGTGCTGATCGCGGCCGCGCTGCTGACCGGCGTGCAGGGGTGGCGCGGGGCTTAGGTCTACGGGCGGTCGACGTAATCGGCGACGCTGTAGCCGGCGCCGCCCTGCAAGTCCGGCAGCTCGACGATGCGCATCAGCGTGGCGGCCACCATCTCCGGCGAGCGCAGCGCGCCGGCGTCCCGCAAGCCGACGAAGCGGCCGACGTCGGGAAATTCGTGCGGATCGGTGGCGCGGATCGAGGCTTGCATAGCGGTGTCGACATGGCCGGGAAGCAGATTGATCGCCGTGAAGGGATGCGGTTCGCGCGCCTGCTCGGCCGCCACCGAACGGATGAATTGCTCGAGCGCGGCTTTCGAGGCGCAATACAAGGACCAGCCGTCGTAACCCTTTGCGGCGGCGCCGGAAGAGACGTTGACCAGCGTCTTGCGGCAGGCATGCCGCTGGAAAGCGGCCACGGCGCGCGCCGCGAAGAGGATGCCGGAAACGACATTGGTGTTGAGATGCGCCAGGATATCGGCCGGGTCCTTGCGCGCGGCCGGCCCGATGGGACCGAGCACGGCGGCATTGTTGACGGCGACGATCTCGTCCCACTCGCGCGCGGCCAGCGGTTTCAAGGCCGCGTCGACGGCCGGCGCGACGCTCTCCGGCGCCGAGAAATCCACGCGCACCGAAAACGCATGCGGCGCCGAGCGCGAGAATTCGACCACGTCGAAGCCGCGCGCGCGATACTGCGCGCACAGCGCCGCGCCCAAGCCCTTGGAACCTCCGCTGACGATAGCCAGTTTCATGGCTTTGCCGGCAAGCTGTATTCGAAATCGTAGAAGTGCTTGCCGTCGACGATATTGATCGTCATCTTGCCCGCGATGCCGGCCAGTTCATCCGTGCCGGAATCGGGCACGACGGTCACGGCCAGCTGCGGCGCGCCGCGCTCCATGATGCCGCTATGCTGGAGAACGAAGCTGCCCTTGCGCCCCTTCAGGAAACCCGTCACCTGCTCGATCGCGACATAGCCGGCCGAGCCCTGGATCGGCGTGCGGAACGCCAGCATCTGGCCCTTGCCGGCGCCGTCGAGATCGCCGTGGAACCGCTTCTCGATCGCCATGCGGCCGACGGAAGAACCAGCGGGGTCCGCCGCTTGCGGCGTCAGTTTCACATCGAAGGCGCCGCTGATGCGCTCACTCATGGTCTTCTCCTTTGCGGGCGTGGTGTTGGAAGCGGGTGCGGCCGGTGTCTGGGCCGAGGCGGCGCCGCAGACGGCCAGGGAAAACGCCGCCGCAAAAATTCCTGCACGGAAAATCCGCGTCATGTTTGCTCCGGGAATAAGTTGTCGTTCGGGGCGACAACGATACCATGTCATGCAGCGGCAAGCATGATGGGGATCGCGGGCAAGCCATGGCGCGCCCGCGCCCGGTTGCACTTCTCGTCGCCCGCTTGCAGTTCCCGGCACGGCGAAGGCCGTTGCGGATACACGCCGCAGGCGACTTGCGCGCCGATCTCGCCGCGCAACGCCTGGCAGCGCGGCGCGGATCGATTGGTGCCGGCCATGCAGCTATACCAGTGATTGACTTGTTCGGTCAGATGATCGGGCAGGCCGCGCTCGGCGGCCTCGGTCCAATAGAAGGAAACCCTGAAATTCGCGCAGCAAGCGCCGCAATGCAAGCAAGGATTATCGCTGGAGAAAGAAAGTTGTTCGCTCATCGTCGTACACTCGAACGGCAAGAAAACACGCGGTAAAACTCGAGCGCGAAGTTTACCGATTTGCCGTGGGCGTGTCGACCGACGAGACGGCGCCGGTTTTCCCCTAGATCGACAGCAGGCGGTGAACGATATCGCGCTCCAGTTCGGACAACCGTTGCTGCGTGCCCGGGTCCGATTCGTTCGCGAGCAGGACGACGGCGATGCCGAGCTCCGGATAGCACGACGCCAGCGAACTGAATCCGAAGCTGCCGCCGGTCTGCCAGATTTTGCGATGGCCTTGCCAAGTCCGCTTCAACTGCCAGTTCAAGCCGATCGCATGCTCGTCCAGATTGCCGAAGGTCGGCTGGTGAGAGAGCGCCACCGCGGCATTGCCCTCGTCCAGGTGGAATTGCAGGTAAGCGAGCAGGTCGGCGGCGGTGGAATGCAGCCCGCCGGCGGCGCCCGTGAACGCGACGTTGTTCGGCATCTTCCTGCCTTTCTCGTTGTAGCCGGAAGCGAGCCGCGCCCGCTGATCCTCGCTCAGGCGGAGAACCGTATCGCGCATGCCGAGCGGCGCGGTGAGCCTGGAGCGTACCAGTTCGTCGAAGGATTGCCGATAGACGCGTTCGAGGACGATGGCCAGCAAGTCGGCCGCGACGTTCGAATACCGATGGCGGCTGCCCGGCGCGGCCCGCAGTTCGACCTTGCGCAAGTCGTCGAAGAAGCGCTCGCGGGTATACCCCTTCTGCGAATCGATGATCTTCTGCGGCAGGCTGTCGAAGTCGTCGGTCTGGAAGATTTCTGGCTTGTCCGGGAACAGGTTCGGCAAGCCCGAGCTGTGATTGAGCAGGTGCTTCAAGCGGATCGGCTGGCCTTGGAATTCCAGGTTCGGATAGCTGCCGTCGAGATGGCGGCGCACATCGTCGTCCAGCGCCAGCTTGTTTTCGGTCACCGCCATCGCCAGCAGCGTGCCGGCGAAAGTCTTGGTGATGGAGGCGATCTCGAACAAGGTATCGGCCGGCAACAGCCGCGCCTGCAAGTCGCCGCTGCCGTACCGGTAGATCCGGCGTTCGCCCTGGCGCAAGACGCCGACCGCCAGGCCGACGTTGCGCGGGTCGTTGACGAAGGCTTGCACCGCTGCATGGACATGCCTGTCGATGGCGCTCAGGTTCGGATTGCCGCTCAACATCCGGCGCGACCGGCCGGCAGCCGGGTCGGGAAGGTCGGTCAGGTCGAAATCGTGGTATTGCGCTTCCGACGCCGCGCTCAATTCCAGGCGCACGCTTTTCTTTTCGCCGGTCAGGTTAAAGTATTTCACTTGCGCCAGGTCGGCCACCAGCGACGAATCGACGATCTTGCCGGTCGCCGCCCGGCTGTCGGCGAGCCAGCCGACGAAGCGCTTCTCTGACACCTCCTTCTTCAGCCGCTCGGTCGCCAGCGCGTAAATCGCTTTGTAATCGCCATCGTTGTACTTCGCGACGATCTCGTCCTTGACGCGCGCATGCGCCTTCAGATCGCCGACGGCGGCGGCATGGGAATCCGGAGCCGCGAAGCATTGCACCGACAGTGCCAGGGCGGCGAGAAACAATCTCATGGAGGTATCCTTTTCTTGTTGGTTCATGTTCCCGCAGGAGCGCTTAGCAGCGCATCGACGTCGAGTTTCCCCATTCCCGGCACGCACGCCGAGGTATGGGAATCCGCGGCCTCTTCGGCCTGTTTGTCGAACCACAGGAAGGGCGTGCTCTTCCGAACGCCGGTCTGCGCGATGTTCTCCTTGGATGACCGCGGTGCTAGCCGGCGGCGAGCCGCTCCCGCCAGGCGGCGCGCTCCAGGCGATAGATACAACATTCGTCCTGGCCGAAGCGCCGCCGTTCGACGAAGCAAAAGCCCTGCCGTTCATAAAAGCGATGGGCGCGGAGGTTGCTCGCGAGCGGATCGATCAGCACCGCCGTCACCGCCGGATCGGCGAAGCAGCGGGCCAGCGCCAGCGCCATCATCGCCGTGCCATGGCCGCGCCCGAGATCGGAAGCTTCCCCGATCCAGATATCGATCGCGCGCAGGCCCGCCGGCACCTCGCCCCAATAGTGCGATTCTTCGCGCGCCGGATCGATGATCTGGATGAAGCCGATCGGACGCCCGTCGAGTTCGGCGACCAGTTGGTCGCGCCAATCGGGAGACCGATCGAGCTCGATTTCCCACTCCCAATCGTCGTTCGGATCCGAGGCGACCACATGCGGCTGCCGGTCCCAATGCCGCAGCAAGGCGAGATCGGCGAGCGTGGCATCCCGGAGTTTCAGCATGGGATGGCAGCGGATTCAATCGAAATCGAACAGGTCCGAAAGAAAGCCTTCGCGTTTTTTCTTCTTGTAGTAGCCGCCATGGCGCGGATCGACGTAGCCATGGCCGGAGGGCTGCTGCGGCGGATAAGCCGGCATCGGGGCCTGCGGTTGCGGCGCGGGCGCGGGCGCAGGAACGGCCACGGCACGGTCGATGATCTTGTCGAGTTCGCCGCGATCCAGCCAGACGCCGCGGCACTGCGGGCAATAATCGATCTCGATGCCCTGCCGCTCGGACATCACCAGGTTCACGGTCTTGCATACCGGACAATCCATCACGCATTCTCCTCTTCAAAGAAACCGCTCGCATATAAAACTGCGCGCATGTCCGCCCCGACTTCGGCGGCGGAATCGACAAGATAATATATTTCATCGCCGGCCGCCGGCCAACCACATCAAGCATCCTCGCGGCAGGGTAATTTTCTGCAATACAGCCGGCCCGCCGCCGTCTATCTTGTGCTTCCGTATTTTCCGACTCGATCGAAGGAGCGCATTCCATGAGCCTGCTCGTTTCCATGGCCGCCTTTGCCCTGGCGGCATCCATTTCCCCCGGCCCGGTCAATATCGTCGCGCTGAGTTCCGGCGCGCAGTACGGTTTGCGCGCCAGCATGCGCCACGTCACCGACGCGACCTTCGGCTTCACCTTGCTGCTGGTATTGACCGGCCTCGGGCTGCACGAGCTGTTGCGCTACCTGCCGTTCCTGACGCGGGCCATCCAGCTGGCCGGCGTGGGCTTCCTGCTCTTCATGGCCTGGAAACTCGCCATTGACGACGGTCGGCTCGATGCCGACGCGCGCGGCGGCGGCCCATCGCTGCTCTACGGCGCCGCCATGCAATGGCTGAATCCGAAGGCATGGCTGGCATCGGTGGCCGGGATGGGCGCCTTCGCGGCGAACGGCGACGCGCTGCTGGTGTGGCGGTTCGCGGCGGTCTATTTCGTGATCTGCTACGTCTCGATCGCATGCTGGGCGTACGCGGGAACCTTCCTGCGCCACTACCTGGACAATCCGAGGGGCATGCGCCTGTTCAACCGCTCGATGGCCGCCCTGCTCGCCGCCAGCGCCGCCTACCTGCTGCTCTCGTAAGCGGAATCAGCCGCGATACTGGCCCGGCGTGGCCGCCAGGAATTGCTTGAATACGCGCTGGAAGTGGGCTTGATCTCCGAAGCCGGTTTCGAGCGCCACGTCGGCGATCGCATCGCCGCGCCGGAGCAGCGCGCGCGCCAGCTGGACCCGCCGGTTCAGCAGATAGGCGTGCGGGGTCATGCCGTAGCGCTTCTTGAAGGCGCGGATCAGGTAAGACGGCGAGATATCGGCCGCGCCGCAGATTTCCTCAAGCTTGAGCGGGCGCGCGCAATTGTCGCTGATGAATTCGGCGGCTCGTTCGAGCCTGCCGTTCGCACCCTGCTCCCGGAGCGGCGCCGGATCGAGCATTTGCTGGACTTGTTCGAAGAACGCGATCGCCGCGCACTGCTTGCGCAGGATTTCCGCATCGCCGTCGGTGAGAATGCCGTAGAAGCGCTCGAATCCCGCACACAGCACCGGCGCCGTGCTCATGGTGGCGGCGAAAGCGCGGAAATCCCGGTTGGCGCTGAATCCCCATCCGTGCTGCAACTCGGCGAGCCAGGAGCGGTCGACGTACAGCATGCGATACGACCACGGCTCGCCGTCGACCGGATTGCAGGCATGGACATCGCCCGGATTCATGAGCACGACGGTATTCGCGCCCACGCGTTCGCGCGCGGCCCGGTTGAGATAGTCGGTCCGCCCGCCGGTGATCAGGCCGATGGAGAAGGATTCGTGCGAGTGCTTGGCGTAGCAGACCTGGCGCCCGTCGCGGATCGAACGGGCTTCGATGAAAGGCAGCTCGGCGTCGCGCCAGAAGCGGGGAATGTGCGGACTTTCGCTGAAATTGGTCCATATGCGCATAGTTCTTAATCACGGAACTTGTTTGCCCGCCTCTTCGCTTCGGTTCTGTTGCAAAAAAGGATTCGTTGATGATGCTCCCCTTACGGCTTCGGCAATTTCCTGCTTAGAAATCGACTTCAACCGTTCCGAATTAGGATCAAGATAATGCGTCATCCCTACCGCCCTCCGGCGCAATGCAGGCTTGTCTTGCAAACCAACTTCAACCGCATATGGCCAAGACATCCACGGATGCATGATTTGGTTCTTCTTTGCCCAATCCAAAGCTTCGCCCCGATATCTTTCTTCTTTCGTCGCTTGGTAAAGCCAATCCAAAATCTCGGCATAAATATACCCGGATTGCAGACCGGCGCTATTCCAAGTCGTACCGCGAACCTTGGCTCTTTGCGCCAATGCCATAGCTGCTCCATGATTACCGGAAAGGCCCTCAAGGATTGAACGCGCCAAATAGTATTGAAACCCATAGCGTTCCGGCTCAAACCTAGCTAGTACACCCTTCACCTCTTCCGCAGCCCCAGATCGCGCGCCGGCAAATGCGAGATATGGAAGCAAGTATCCAGTCTCGTCGACGGAAACGTCGTACAAATTCAAAGCTTCCGACAGCAATAAGCGAGCGGACGCATAGTCTTTCTCCTTCATTTTCTGAAGCGCCTCGATAAAGTACACATGGTCCGACTTGACACGCGTCCTCCTCGATTCGCGAACGAACTGACCTGGCAATACCGCGCCGAAACGCGAGGTATTCGGTCCAAGCACAGGCATGTTCTTCCCGCCGCTTTCTCTGACAACATTCCTTTCGTTGACTTCAAGCCTGGAGACCGGAATTTCGATATCCTCCATCGCGTCACGAAGCGTGGCTGTCGGGTATCTATCGATGAGTCCAGCCCTGATCAAGAAAGTCGCGGCATTTTCGGACGACTGACCCGACTTAGTTGAATTACCTTGCTTAATCCACGACAAGATTGTCCCTTCGTCCGCACCCGCCATACGTTGGCCGACCAGCGCACCTTCCCAAATAAAACTCTTCTTGCCTTGACTAGAAAGATAGTCGCTCAATTTTTGAGCCTCAGCCGCACTACCTGCTGCATACAACATTGCAAGATAGTCGGCGTATCCGTTCGGCGCCGCGTAACGCCGAATGCGGGTAGCCGCGCTATGTGCCGCCCCCTTGATGTCTCCCTGAATGAGTTGAAGGCGCTGCCAAGCCCGCAATTCGGAATCGGCCCCCGTTCGCTGCGCAACGCAAATTTGATACAGAGCCTTCGCCTCGTCAAAATTCCCGGTCCAATAGAATAGAGCGGCCGCTTCAGCCGCATTATTTGCGATTCCGACGGGATTTTCGGTACTCCCCTTTGCGAAACCAGCGTAACCGCGAACCAAGGCAAACGATTCGCCGATCTTTCCCTTTTCCAACAAGAGCTTGCTCAAATCTATACGCGCCCGCCAATCTGCCGGTTGAAGCTTGATGAGCTTCCGATAGAGTTGCTCCGTACTTGCAAAATCTCCCTTTCTGGTACTCTGTGCCGCCAACAACCTAACGTACTCGGCACTCCCCTCGAACCTGCCGCGAAGGCTTCTAAGCAGTTCATCGGCTTTGTCCTTCGACAACCAACCAAACAATTCCTCTGCAGGCCAGATTTCTGAGGTCGAATTTCTCAAGGCCTTTTCCGCATAGGGACTGCGATATTTCGACGCTCCAGTTACTGTCCAAGTGGAATAATAGGAATGGTAGGGATGATCTCCAACGAACGGATTGGGAAAGTACCCAAAATCCTCGCGCTCCAAATCGAGGGAAAGTGTTAGCGCTCTGCTAGCGATTTGACTCTGCCCCTGCTCCCAGTAGACAGCATTGAGGGCATCAGCATATGCCTCCTTTGACAGACGCTCGCCTTCGGACTCCCCCAGCTTTCCGGCCAGACGGGCCTTGGCTTTGGCCCGTTCGAAAGAAAAACGTGGATGATCTCGAAAAATGGGTTCTATAGCGTTCAACAGACGCAGTGCCTCTTGAGGATTTCCTTGGACATTCGAATAAAAATGCGCCCTCCGCATAAGATTGTCCGTCGCAATCGCCTCAATGAAGTCAAGGTAATCCAATACGGATACCCCTTTCATTTCCAGAGACGATTGATTGAACTCCGCATTCGACAACTGCATCAATTGCTTGAATATCAACAAGTCTCCAGTCGTTTGTGTTGCATTCGCTATCTGCGTTGCTTTACCAGTGTCTCTTCTTCCATTGATAGCTGCGGTCTCAATTGGAAACTCGCGCTCGAGCAAATTCTTTAGATAAAAATTTCCTTGCTGATGCCAAACAAAGGTGTCCAGCAAGGCGCGTTCCACGAAATAAGGCCAGATATTTCCAGGCACGGATACTTTCTTGCTCAAGGCAGCAATCTGCTTTTGATCAATGCTCCGATAGTTGGTTGCAATCACGTTCTCGTCAATTCGAGCGAGCAATTTTGGTATGCCTGCCGGTAGTTCGGTCAGGAATTTCCTCATATCTGGCAAATTGCCATTCAATGCGGCGATAAGCGCTCGTTCTTCCAAGCTTGCGGGGCCATCCCGAAGTACCTTGAGAGCCGCAGGCCTCATGTTCAACATCATGAATGCGCGCGCTTTCAGAAGTCGGTATCGGGGATCATCGGGAGATATACGTTGAACGGATAGGAGCGACTTTTCCGCAAACTTCTCTTTCGTCCGCTCCGACAACTGCGGCGTCAATGCCGCAAGTACCTGATAGAAAAATGCATCCTTTACCGGATTTTTGCTATCCGAGATCAGCTCTTTCGGAGAGGCCGGCAGTTTCGGAGTATCAAATACACTCCCAGGCTTCACAGGCTTCAATATGGGACCATCCAACCCCAACTCTCGGAGGATAGAAGGTATCAGTTCCGAGAACTGATCGATGACAGGGTCCTCGTCTGAAAATTCAATGCCAACAAAATTTCTTACCGTGGCCACAGTACTGTCATTCAAGACGCCATTCTCGTCTCTGCTTTGAATTCGTATGGTCAAAGCCATCTTGTCATGTCTATCGTGCCCGGCATAGCTCCAAATTATCTGCTTAACGTTCGCGGCATCCGCCAATCGATACACGTCTTCGTCTTTCAAACGTCTCTGACCATCGCCGAGAGCGCGCGCGACAAAATAAGAATCGGGTAGCGAAAGCTTGCCGGCCACGGCAACTGCTTGCGAAAGCATAGCCGTCATCAATGATCTGGTGGCACGATCAAAGGCATGATCCTGTACCTGAAAAGGGACGATGAGGATATCGAATTGCTTGCGCGCGACGATCTTCTCATAAGTTCTTTTTTCATTCGAGAGCCATTCGGAGATAGGTCTCGGATAGGATGACTGCCTGAACCACTCTGTCAACACAACGTCATGGTGAGGACGTGAGCCATCATGATTATCGGCGCTGCGCGCATTCACTATTGAGGTTCGTGGAGGAAGGGCAACGTTATTTGGTGCTGCTTGGCCCGCGGTTTTCCTGAAATTAGCGTTACCGGCGATTCGTTCCTGCGCAAAGGAGCACACAACATGGCCCGTTCCAAGTGCGAACAAGCACACCAACATTCGGATATTCTTCATTTCCACTCCCATTTTGCCTTTTATCCCGACCTCGATCCTGCCTTGCTCGCTGCATATCTCTGCGCAGCAGAATGAGGCAGATTAAGGCTCGCCGAGCACGCCAAGGTGCCGGACGATTATATTGGATATCGGATGCAAGCAAGTCGAGCAGTGGAAATCCTCGACACTGATAAGGATCCGAGGGAAAGAATTGAATCTACACTCCCGCAGGAAACGTCTCCGGCGCCTCCCCGTCCTGCCGCGGCGCGACCCGCTCCAGCGGCACCAGCGCCCGCGTGTCGTCGATGTGGATCACCGCATCGAATTGCATCGGCAAGCTGGCGTCGAAGTAATGGCTCTGGCGTTCCGTCTGCGGCAGGTAGATGACGCCGATGGCGCGCTCCAGCTTTTGTACGAATTCCGGATGGCTTTCCAGGACGCTGCCGCGCAAGGGCAGCAGGAATTGCGGCATGCCGGTGTCGTGGAACAGGCGCTCATAGCTGCCCGGCAATCCGGGCTGGATATGCTTCAGCTCGGCCGGACCATCCCATCGCGAGGCCGCCGTGACCGTGCCGCAATACGTGGTGAAGCCGAGCAGGAAGGCGTCGCGGCCGTGGCTCTGGCGCGCCAGCTGGCCGACGGTCCATTCGCCCTGCCAGCCGAGTTCGGTGGCGCGCGCATCGCCGATGTGAGAGTTGTGCGCCCACACCACGAGCTTGGCCGGCTCGCCGTTCGCTTTGGTCAGGTGCGCCGCCAGCGCATCGAGCGTTTCCGCCATGTGCCGGTCGCGCAGGTTCCACGACGAGATGCGGCTTTCGAACATGCTGCGGTAATACTGCTCGGCATTGACGATCAGGCGCGCATTCTGTTCGGCATAGAAATGTTCATCCGACGCCGGGTCGCCATCGTCCTGAAAACGCCTGATGCGTTCCTGCAATTCGCGCAATTGCAAACCCACGACTTTTTCACAGGTATCGCGCAGCAAGCCGTAGCGCGTCATGTAGCCGTACAGTTGGCTGTCTTCATGGAAATGGTCGAAGCAGGCATAGCGTTCGCGCGCGATGCGCGCCGCTTCCTGATCGTTGTGGTCGAGATAGTTCAAGACTTCGTCGATCGACGTGAACAGGCTGTAGAGGTCCAGGCCGTAGAACCCGACCTGGCGTTGGGCGATGCCGAGCGACTCGTTGTGATGCCGCAGCCAATCGACGAAGCGCACCATGTCGGCGTTGCGCCACATCCAGGCGGGAAAGCGCCGGAAGCCGGACAATGCTTCGCTTGGCGAAGCGTCGCTGCCCGCCATGCCGCGCACGTAACGGTTGATCCGATAGGCGTCCGGCCAGTCGGCCTCGACGGCCACTCCATGGAAGCCCTTTTCCTCGATCAAACGCTGCGTGATGAAGGCGCGTTCGCGATAGAACTCGTGGGTGCCGTGCGTGGCTTCGCCCAGCATGACGAAGCGGGCGTCGTCGATCATGTCGAACAGCGCGTCATAATCATGCGGATAGCCGCTCAAGGGTTGGGCCGAGGATTTGATGGTATTGCGCAGCGCGTTACCGGGGCTGGCGGAGACGGACATGGCGACTGCTCCAGAAAGATCTCGAATCAATTTCCGGCGGCGGAAACGCGGGCCGCGCTAATGCGGCCGGTCGCGCGCCGGATCGCTTCCCGTCGAACCGGACCCGGCGCGCGCCGGAGGAACGGACTCGCCGGGCATCTCGACGCCGGACGCCTCCTCCCCGACCGGCGGCGGACACGCATCCGGCGGCTCGCCCCATTCTCTGGCCTTGGCCAGCAAATCGAGCACTTCGCCATCGCCGGTCTGGCCGAAGTCTTCGTAAGCCATGCCCACGGCATAGAACGGTTCGGGCATCAACAGGCACACGACCTCGTCGGCGAATTCCTGCATTTCGATGCAAGTGTCGGCGGAACCGACCGGAACCGCCACGATCAGGCGGTCGGGATGCTGCTTGCGCACGGTCTTGACGGCAGCCATCATCGTCGCTCCGGTGGCCAGGCCGTCGTCGACCAGGATCACGATGCGCCGCTGCAGACGCAGCGGCAGCCTGCCCGCCCGATAGAGGGCGACCTGGCGGTCGATCTCGCGCAGTCCGCGATAGGCGACGGCGTCGACCAGCGTGGATTCGATGCCGAACATTGCGATCACTTCCGCCTTGGTCACGCACAATCCGCCTTCGGCGATGGCTCCCATCGCGAGTTCCTCGCGTCCCGGCACGCCGAGCTTGCGCACCGGTATCACGTCGAGCGGGAGCTCGAGCCTTTGGGCGACGGCGAATCCGACCGGAACGCCGCCGCGCGGCAACGCCAGCACCAGGCCGCCCGATTGACGGCTGTATTTTCCCAGCCGCCGCGCCAACAGGCGGCCGGCATGCATTCTGTTCTCGAAACGTTTCATGCCCAAATGCGCCGGCCCGGCCGGCGCCCCGTGTCAGAAAGTGACGTTACGCAGAGTCGGGGGAGGGAGAGGCTGTCTTTGGACTCTGTGTAACGTCGGACGGAAAATGATTAGACAGGCGGCGGCATGGATAGATCAACGTCCGGCTGTTCCGGCTCCTGCCCGAACGGCTTGAGCGGATGCAAGGCCGGCCCCTCGATGACGCTGCCGTCGTAGCGGAAGCGGCTGCCATGGCAGGGACAATCCCAGCTGCGTTCGGCGCGATTCCAGTGCACGATGCATTTGAGGTGCGTGCATACCGGCGACAAGGCATGCAGGCGGCCGGCATCGTCGCGATAGGCGGCCACGCGCTGGCCGTCGATCTCCACCAGGCCGCCCTCTCCCGGCGGCATGCCGGACAATGCCATGGCATCCGCGCTTTGCGTGTAGTCCTTGATATACCGTCCGGCGACGTTGAGATTCTCCTTCAGGAAATTCCGGGCCGACTTGACTGGCGTGAAGCGGCGCGGCGAATACAGCTCGGTGTAGGGATTCTTGCGGCCGCAGATTTCGTCGGCGATCATCCAGCCGGCCAGCGAACCGTAGGTCAGGCCGTCGGGACCGAAGCCGGTGGCCAGATACAGGCTGGAAGCCGTGCCGCTGCTGCCGATGTAAGGCAAGCCGTCGGCCGAGCGGTATTGCTGGGCCGACCAGCGGAAGACCTGCGCCGAGGCATCGAAACGCGCATCGAAGCGGCTTTGCAGATATTGCTCCAGCTTGCGGTAGCAGGTTTCCGGATGCGCCTCCTGGCCGGTCTTGTGCTTCTCGCCGATCATGAGCACATACGGTTTGCCGCCGATCTCGGCCAGCCGGGTCGAGGTCTTGTCTTCGCCGGCGCTCCAGAAAATACCGCTCGGCAATTCCTTGGCGCCCATCGGTATCGCGACCGCGTATTCGCGATAAGGGCCGAGTTCCGTCTGCAAGACATTGAAGCCCTTCGGCGTATGGGTGGCCATGACGATATGATCGGCCCGCACCGCATAGCCGATCGTGCGGACGATGCCGGCGTCGATATCGATGTCGACGACGGCGGAATGCTCGCAGATGCGGCATTGGGCCGACTGGATCGCCGCGGCCAGGCCGCGCACATAGAGGAAGGGATTGAACTGGGCCTGGTTGCGCACCACCAGCGCCCGCCGGATCATGTATGGCAAGGGCAGGTCGTTCGACAATTTGGCATCGAGCCCGGCGCCGCGCGCGGCCTGGTATTCGTGTTCGATCTGCGCCACTTCGTCCGGGAAACCGGCGATCGTGTAAAGCGTCCACGGTTCGCGCGTGAAATCGCAATGCAAGTCATGTTCGACGATATTGCGCTCGATCAGGTCGATGGCGAGCAGGCGCGAACGCACCACTTGCTCGACCACGTCGTCCCCCCATTTCTTGCCGAGATCGTACAGGCCGACGGCAACCGGCCCGTAGAGGTTGCCGGTCGACTGGCTGGAATTGCCGGAGCAGATTTCCTGCGCCTCCAGCACGGCGACGGTCCTGCCGGCGCGCACCAGTTGCGCGGCCGTCGTGATGCCGGTGATGCCGCCGCCGATGATCACGACGTCGACGCTCAAGTCGGCATCGAGCTGAGGAAAGGCGTCTGCGGCGGCAGTTGCCGCGGCGGCCCAGATCGGCATGCCGGGCGGATTCTCCGGCATTGCCGGCGCGGTCGGGAGCGGTTCGTCGTTCATGGTCGGTTCACGTATGGGTTGCGGCGCGGCGCACCGGTATCGGCACGTCCGGCAGGTAAAGCGACGCCGGGCGGCCGGTGTAGGAATACAGCGCCTTCTTGAGGGCCGGCGATGCCTGCGCGGCCCCGGTCTGGGGTTTGGGCGGCGAGTCGGGAGGCGAGTTCGGCAACGGCGGCGAGCGTTCGCAGGACAGCAGCGTCACGGCGATCGCCGCCAGCAACCAGGCCGTGTCGCGCCTGCCGCGCCGTCGCTGTTGTTTCCGTCCGCGCTGCTCCATGATGCCTCCTGTTCCGTGATGGCCGTCGTGTCCGCCGTTCGCTTCGCCGTCGGTGCAATCCGCATGCCTGCCCGTTCACGAGCGCGCCCGCTGCGGCACCGGCTTGCCGAGCGGCGCGCCGCGTCCATGCCGGTCCGCCTCGCCATGCTCGGCATGAATGCGCCGGAAATAGTCGACGGTGCGCTCCAGTCCGTCGTCGAGCCCGGTCTTCGGTTCCCAGCCGAACAAGCTTTTCGCGAGCGCGATGTCGGGACAGCGCTGCAGCGGATCGTCGCTCGGCAAGGGTTGGAACACGATGCGCGAGCGCGATTTCGTGATGGCCAGGACTTTCTCCGCCAGTTCCAGCATGGTCGATTCGACCGGGTTGCCGAGATTGACCGGTCCGCACACGTCGTCGGGGCTTTTCATGAGGCGGTCGATGCCATCGATCAAGTCGTCGACATAGCAGAACGAGCGCGTCTGCAAGCCGTTGCCGTAGATGGTGATCGGCTGCTCGCGCAACGCCTGCATGATGAAGTTCGACACGACGCGGCCGTCGTTCGGGTGCATGCGCGGCCCGTAGGTATTGAAGATGCGCGCGATCTTCACGCGCAGCCTGTGCTGGCGGCGGTAATCCATGAACAGCGTCTCGGCGCAGCGCTTGCCTTCGTCGTAGCACGAGCGCACGCCGATCGGATTGACATGCCCCCAATAGTCCTCGATCTGCGGATGGCAATGCGGATCGCCGTAGACTTCGGAGGTCGAAGCCTGGAATATCCGCGCCTTGAGGCGCTTGGCGAGGCCCAGCATGTTGATCGCGCCGTGCACGCTGGTCTTGGTCGTCTGCACAGGGTCGTTCTGGTAATGCACGGGCGAGGCCGGGCAGGCCAGGTTGTAGATTTCATCGACCTCGACGTAGAGCGGGAACGTCACGTCGTGGCGCAGCAGTTCGAACGCGGGGTGCTCGAACAAGTGGGCGATATTGCGTTTCCTGCCGGTATAGAAATTATCGACGCACAACACGTCGTGCCCTTGCGCGATGAGAAAGTCGCACAAGTGGGAACCGAGAAAGCCGGCGCCGCCGGTCACGAGTATGCGTTTGCTGTGCAAGTCTTTCATGTCGTCACGCTCCGGCGCGCGGTGCCGGAAACGGCCGGCTCTCGCCTCCCGGCCGCCGGCGTCGCCTCCATACTTGCTTCGATACCCGCCTCGAGCAATTCTTCGGCTTGCGCCATGACCATGTCGGCATCGATATTCAAGGCGCAGGGATGGCCGATCGGACAATCGCGGTACGCGCAGGGCCGGCAAAAGATCGGATGCGCCAGCACGCGATGGCGTTCGCGATCGAGCGGCGCCCAGCGCAAGGGATCCGATCCGCAGCAGACCACCACGCTCCGCACGCCCAGGGCCGCCGCCACGTGCGAGATGCCGGTATCGTTGCAGACGACGAGAGCGGCCTGCGCGACCAGGGCGCCGAGCGCGCCGAGGCTGGTCTTGCCGGCGAGGTTCAGGGCCGGCATGCGCATGCCGTCTTCGAGCGCGGCCGCCAGTTCGCGCTCGGCCTCGGTCGCGGTCAGGACGACGCGCAAGCCGCGCTGCGCGAGGCGGTCGGCCACCTGCGCGAAACGTTCCGGCGGCCAGCGGCGCGACGGCAGGCGCGCTCCCGGATGAATACAGACGTAGCTGCCCGGCGCCGGCGGATCGCCGCAGCTCCGCCGCAACGCCTCGTCGTCGGCGGCCGTCAACGGAAACTCGAGGGCCGCGTCCTGCGCCGGTATGCCGAGCGCCCGCAACAGCCGCAGGCCGCGCAGCACCTCATGTTCCACGTCCTGCCACACCAGGAAGCGCGCCCTGTCCGAGCCGTTCGGGCCGCCCGAGCCGATGCTGCCGGCGGCGCGGAAGCCGGCATGGCGTTTCGCGCCCAGCCGCGACAGCAGATCGTTGCTGACCGCGCCGTTGCCGTGCAGCTGGATCGCCAAGTCGAAATGGCGCTGCCGCGCGGCGTCGAGAAAATCGTCCAGCGACCGGCCATTGCCGGCGGCCGCGGTTTCCGGCATGCCCGGCACGGCGGGCAAGACCATCAGATCGTCGACATAACCGTGGAAGCGTTCCACGAATTCCGCAGCCCATGGCAAGCCGATCAAGGTGATGCGGGCGCGCGGATAGGCCATGCGCAGGGCGCGCAGCGCGGGCACGGCGCACAGCAGGTCGCCCAGGTGCAGCGCACGCAAGACGGCGATGCTGCGCAGGTTCTTCATAACTCTCTCTTCTCCAGGATGAAGGAACCGATCGCCAGGGCATCGACGGGCGTGGTCAGGTAGGACTCGACCGCGTCGCGCGGCGTGCAGACGATCGGTTCGCCGCGCGTGTTGAACGAGGTGTTGATCAGCACCGGCACGCCGGTCCGCGCCTGGAAGGCGCGCAGCAAGTCGTAGTACGGCGGATTCTGCTCGCGGCGGATGGTCTGCACGCGCGCGGTGCCGTCGACATGCCGCACCGCCGGAATGCGGTCGGCGCGGTCGGCCCGTACGTTGAAGATGAAAATCATGAACGGGGCCTCGTCGCAGCCCTCGAACCATTCAGCGGCCTCTTCCTCCAGCACCACCGGGGCGACCGGCCGGAAGTCCTCGCGGTCCTTGATCAGGTTCAGGTGCACCTGCATCGCCGGATCGATCGGGGAAGCGAGAATCGAACGGGCGCCGAGCGCGCGCGGGCCGAATTCCATGCGTCCCTGGAACCAGCCGAGCACCTTGTTCTGCGCCAGCAGTCCGGCGGCTTCCTGCGCGATATCCGACGCGCGCCGGTACGGCAGCTTGGCCTGGCGCAGGAAGGCCTCGATCTCGTCGTCGCCGTAGGACGGGCCGAGAAAGGCATGCTCCATCCGCCACGGCCGCGGCGCCTGGCGCGAGCGCCCGCCTTCCAGGCGATCGATCCAGAGCGCGGCGCCGAGGGCGGTGCCGGCATCGCCGGCGGCGGGCTGCACCCACACCCGCTTGAACGGTCCCTGATCGCGGATGCGGGCGTTCATCACGCAGTTCAGCGCGACGCCGCCGGCCATGCTGAGATTCTCGGCGCCGGTCTGCTCGTGCAGCCAGCCGGCCATCTTCAGCGCGACCTCTTCGAGCACCAATTGCAGCGAGCGCGCGACGTCCATATGCGGCTTGGCGAATTCATCGCCGCGCTTGCGCCCCGGCCCGAGCAGCTCTTCCCAATCGACGCGCTTGACGCGATATTCGCCGTCGCCCTTGTATTGCAGCACCTCGCGGAACAAGTCGGCATGCACCGGCTCGCCATAGGATGCCAGCGCCATCACCTTGTATTCGTCGGAGGAATGCAGGAAGCCGAGATACGCGGTGACCTCTTCGTACAACAGGCCGAGCGAATGCGGCAGGTTGATCTGCTTGAGGCGGCGGTAGGCGCCGTTCTCGAACATGCCGTAGCTGGTGGTCGCCGCCTCGCCGCGGCCATCCATCGTCAGCACCGCGCCGTCCTCGAACGGCGCGGCCAGGAAGGCGCTCGCCTCGTGGGCGAAATGATGGTCCAGGTAATGCCAGCGGAAAGGCCCGTCGTGGCGCACGCCGCGAAAGCCTTCCTGCAGGTGATGCGGCGCGCCGCTCGCCAGCTGGCGCGGCGCGTTGACGACATAGGACAGGAACAACGGGTCCCACGGCGACAGCCAGCCGGCGGCGGCATGGCGCGAAGGCTCCAGCGGCAGCGCGATGGTCGCGTCGGCGGCATGCTCGCCGAGCAAGAGCTTCGGATCGTAGGAATAGGCGACATGGTCGACATCCGCCAGCGCGATGCCGGCCTCCCGCAGGCAATAATCGATCGCATGGAACGGCAGCTGCCAGGTCGTGAAGGGCAGCGGCCGCTTGCCGTGCTTGACGCGCGTGAAGCGCTCTTCTTCGGCGGCGGCCACCACCTTGCCGTCTTGCACCAGGCAGGCGGCGCAATCGTGGTAGACGGCATTGATCCCCAATGTATACATGTCGCCCTTTCCCGTGCTTCCGCCCTGCGGCCGGTTGCCGCGGCGGGTCGCGCGCCTTCCAGCTATAGCAAGCAGCGTACCCGGGCCGCCGCGAAAAAATGTCGCGAGAACATGCACGGCGCCGAGGCAACTGCGATCGCGCCGGCGCCGCGTAATAAGTACAGGCCGATGTAAAAATTGAACGGACGCATGGCACGAAATGCCGGCCTGGGCATCGCTACGGCGGCCTTTCGCACCGGCACGTTTCGTGCAGAAACGGTTCTTTCCGTTTTCCAGGGAATCGTCATGCAGGAATGGCTGGAGTTCTTCGACCATCGTCAATGGCGGGACGTCGCGCAGCCCCTATGGCGCATTTCCCTGATCTGGCTCGCCGCGCTGCTGTTGCTGCGCTTCATGCACAAACTGATCGGTGTCATGCGGACCCATGTGGTCGACAAGGCGGGCCGCCGCTATGACCGCCGCCGTCTCGATACCCTGGCCAACGTCTTCCGGCGCGCGGCCACCGTCATCCTGCTGGCGCTGGCCGGCATGCTGACGCTCGACCAGGCCGGTATCGCGATCGCGCCGATACTCGCCACGGCGGGCGTCGCCGGCATCGCGATCGGATTCGGCGCGCAAAGCCTGGTCAAGGATTTCTTCACGGGATTCTTCCTGCTGCTGGAGAACCAGGTGTCGGAAGGCGACTTGATCGAAGCTGCCGGCAAGAGCGGCATCGTCGAGGAAGTGAACTTGCGCCATCTTCGTGTGCGCGACGACGACGGCAGCGTGCATTTCATTCCGAACGGCATCATCACGCTCGTGACCAACCGGAGCCGGGAATTCGCCTATGCGGTGATCGATGTCCAGGTAGGCCGCCGGCACGATCTGGAGCGGATCTGCGGCGCGCTGCGCGACACCGCGCAGGCGACGCGGGCGGACGCCGCTCTCGGTTCGAGCGTATTGGGCGAACTCGATATCGAAGGCGTGGAAAAGCTGGAGGACGCTTCCATGACCATCCGCTGCAGGCTCAAGGTGCTGCCGTTGCAGCAGGCGCGTGTGCGGCGCGCGTTTCTGGCCCGCATCAAGAACGCGCTCGATAGTCTCGAGACTTGACATGGGCACGGATGTTGCCTCGCTTCGGAGTACCTCTTTTCCACTTTATCGTTCTGATAGGAGGAATCAAAATGGCGACTACTGATATCGGCCGGGAAGAATACGAAGATCCCGTGCCGACGATACATGCAACGACGGCGCGGCGTTCGCTCCTGCCGCAGATCCGCTGGGGTGCGGTGCTGGCCGGCGTCGCGGTCGGGGTTTCGGTGCATCTCGTGCTGGCGCTGCTGGGCCTGGCCACCGGCTTGTCGACGCTCGACGTAGGCCAGGGCGAGCGTCCCGGCGCCACCGGTCCGCTGTTGTGGGCAGGACTGTCCATGCTGATCGCCGCGTTCATCGGCGGTTATGTTACGGCGCGCATGTCGGGCTTCAAGCGCAAGAGCGACGGCGTGCTGCACGGCGCCGTTTCCTGGGCCGTGACCACCCTGCTGTTCGCGACGCTGGCGACCTCGATCGGCGGTTCCCTGCTGTCCGGCGTCTTCGGCAGCGTGACGCCGGCGGCCGCCAATGCCGCCGCGCAAGGCGGCACCTCGCCGGTCATATCCATGCTGCGCCAGCAACTCGGCGTGAATATCGACATGGCGACGCTGCAACGCGTGCAGCGCGATGTGCAAGCCGGCCGGCGCGACGATGCAATCAGTACCCTGAGCGGCGCGGGCGTGGATCGCGAACGCGCCACGACGCTGATCGACCAGGCCTTGATCGCTTCCGGTTCGCCGGAACAGGCCGCTCCGCAAAGCCGCGCGGCGGCCGATGAAGCGGTCGGCAGCGTCGGTACCGCAGCCTGGCTGGTGTTCCTGGCCGTGGCCTTGTCGCTGGCGATCGGCGTCGGCGGCGGCGTGCTCGGCGCGGCCGGTTCCCGCCGTACTGCCTGGGCATCGTCTGGCGTGGCGCCGGCTTGAGATGCCATGCGCCTCTTAGAGGGAAAGGACGTGGGAAATCTGAACCGATCCGTTCCGTCCAAGGCAGGCGGGACCCGGTTTTACCGGATCTTCGCCTGCGATTCGATCGCGACGGAGTTATTGCAGGGATGCCCGGTCGTGACGGCTGAGGGGCGGCGCATCGGTACCGTCGATGCGCTGCTGATCGACCGCAAGACGCGCCAGCTGCGTTACGTCATCCTCGAGGAAAAGACGAACCGCGCGCCGAGGACGGCGGCGATCGCAATCCCGTGGCAAGCCTTGTATTTCGATTCGGCGATGGCGCGGCTGGTGTTTTATACCTACAGTTGAAGCCGGTCGATGCCGCGAAGCGGCAGCCGCCGACATCACGCGACTTTGGGCAAATCGAACCACAGCACTTCGGATTCTTCCGTGCCGCCGCGCAGCGAAAGATCGCTTGCTTCGGTCAGCGGCAACGCATCGCCGCTGTCGAGGCGCGCTTCCTGGCCGGACGCGGCCCGTATGTCGATGCTGCCGCGCACGACGTGCAGGTAAGCGCTGCGCGCGGCATCGCCTGCGATTTCCAGCACGGTGCCGGCGGGCAGGATCGCCATGCGCAGAAACGCATCCTGGTTGAGCGGCAAAGCGCCGTCGCGCCCTTCCGGCGCCGCAATCGTCTGCCAGCGGGCGATACGTCCGGATGCCGGAAAGCTGCCTTGGACGATACCCGGCGGCAGCCCGCGTCGCGCCGGCGTGAACCAGATCTGCAGGTGATGATCGATCGTCGTCATCGAGGCGTTCATCTGGCTGTGTTCGATCCCGGAGCCGGCGGTCATCTTCTGCGCTTCGCCGGGCCGGACGATAACGCGATTCCCAAGGCTGTCGCGATGCTCGATCGGCGCAGACAAAGGAATCATGAGGATTTCGAGGTCGCGGTGCGGATGCATGCCGAAACCGGTGCCCGGCTGGATCAGGTCTTCGTTCAAGGCGCGCAGCACGCCGAAATGGTGGCGCTCCGGATGCGAATACGGGCCGAAGGAAAAGCTGAATTTCGCGTCCAGCCAATCATTCTTCATGCTGCCGCGCGTATGCGATTTCCGAACGTCGAGTTGCATGGCGATTCCTTTCCGTCGATGGTTTCAGGAGGCGCGTTGGTGCGCCGAGGCGGGAATTGTCCGGGAACGCAGCACGAGTGCGAAGCCGAGCGCGATCAGGAACACGGCCGGCGCGATTTGCCAGGGCAAACGTTCGCCGAACAGGATGGCGCCGGCCAGCACGCCGGTTAACGTCATCGCATAGCCGAGGAAGCTGAAGGTCACCGGTTCGGCGCGTCTTTGCAGCGCGAAGTACAACAGATAGCCGCCGATCTGGATCAGCATTTGAAGGGCAACGCAGGCCCATCCCAGGAACGTGATGAACACAATACCGTGGCCGGCGACGAGATCGACCGGCAGCAGGACGGCGGCGGATCCGAGCAGCATCGCCGCGCCCAGCCATTCGTTGGCGGCTGCGCGCGGCAGATGCATGGCGCGATAGACGTTGCCGGCACCGACGAAGGCGGGAATCGCGAATATCAAGAGAAGTGTGGCCGGCGAAACGTCGCCGATCTGGAAGCGCGCCAGGGTCAGGAGGCCGGCGCCGGCCAAGCCCAACAGCACGGCTGCGGCGCGCCTCGTTTGCCAGCGCTCCAAGCCCGCCAGCAAGCCGATGAGTAACGTGAATACCGGCGGCAACGTATAGGCCAGCGCGCTGAAGCCGGCGCCGGCCTGCACCGACAACTGGTAGGTGGCCGTCAGCGGCAACGCCTGACCCAGCAGGCCGGCGATGATCCCGAAGCGTGCCAGCTGGCCGCGCTGTTCCCGGGATCGCGGCATGCCGTTGCGCCAATAGGCAATCGACGCGAGCGCAATGCCCGCGAACAAGGTCGGCCACAGGGCGAAAGACAGTGGCGCGACTCCGTGTGCATAGGCGACGCGCGCGAGCGGCATGCCCGCACCCAGGCACGCACCTGTGGCCAGCAACAACATCCAGTTCGGCAGGGGTTTCACGATGCGCTCCTCTTGGCAGATTTCGTGGAAAGCAGTCTATTCATGAAAAATCATCATGTATATACTTTAAAAAGACTTTCATTGATGACTAATTGGAATCAATATGCATTTACCCAACCTCACTGCCATCCAAGCCTTCCGGCGCGTGGTGGAGACGCGCTCGTTCGCCCATGCCGGCGCGGATCTCGGCATGACGGGCAGCGCCGTCAGCAAGCTGGTGGCAAGGCTGGAAGCCGATCTCGGCACACGCTTGCTGATGCGCACGACGCGCGTGGTCAACATCACCGAGGCGGGCAATATGTTCTACGAGAGCGCCTTGCGCATTCTCAACGAAATGGTCGCGGCGCAAGAGCAGTTGGCGAGCAAGACGGCGGGCCTGTGCGGCAGCCTGCGCATGTCGGTGCCGAGTTCCTTCGCCTTGATGTGCCTCTCTCCTCGCCTGCCGCGCTTTCTGGATGCCTATCCGGAGCTGGCGCTCGATCTTGCGCTCAACGATCGATTCGTCGATCTTGTCCAGGAAGGCTTCGACGGCGCGATCCGCATCGCGACCGGCATGCCCGATTCGACGCTGGTCGCAAAGCCGCTCGGCACGGCGCCGCGGGTAACGGTCGCGTCGCCCCGTTATCTCGAAAGTGCGCCGCCGCTCGACCATCCCCGCCGATTGAGCGAACACCGCTGCCTGATCTATTCGCTCTCGATGTCGCAAAATACCTGGACTTATGCCGAGGCCGGCAGCCCGGTCGCGGTGGAGGTGAGCGGCAAGCTGCGCATCAACAACAGCGTGATGCTGCGCTCCGCGCTGACAGCCGGCCGTGGCGTGGCATTGACCCCGCGCTTCGTGGTCGCCGACTTGCTGGCGAGCGGAGAGTTGATGGAAGTACTGGAGGACTACGCTCCGCCGCCGCACACGGTCTACGGCGTGGTCACGCACCAGAAGTATCTGCCGCGCAAAGTGGCGGCATTCTTCGAATTCGTCAAGGAATGTCTATAGAGCCTTTCCGCTCCGGAATTCGCATTGACCAGGCTACCGGCAACGTTTTCCCTTCGAACCGCGTTTCCATGCGGGCGGATTTCAACAGCCCGCTAGCGTACGGGGAGGAACAGGCTCTTCCCGCGCTCCTTTTCGATCCCGGCTTTCGCCAGCGCGCGCAAGCACATCGCCACCGCGCCGGCGAACGCTTCGTCATACCAGGGCTGCGCGCCGCTGGCGCTGACGACGATGCCGTCGACCACGACGCTGCCCCACAGCACCGTGTCCTTGGCGGTCAGCAAATACGGCCGCAGCTCTTGCACCATGTGGCCGTCCATGCCGGTGCGCCATGCCACGCGCGCCTTGGCGCGCGCGAATTCGCCGTAATCGGCATCCCAGCGGTCGCGGTCGCCGATCGCGTGCTCGTAGAGAATGGCGTCGCGAAACGTGGCGTTGGAGGGATTCAGCGCCGGATCCATCACGACGATGTAAAGGAAGCCGCTGCCGCAGATCTCGCTATCCTTCATCGCTTCGGTAATCATCGGCAAACTCATCCTGACCGCCCGCTCGGCGCAGCCGCGGTCGATAAAGAAACTTCCGGACGAATCCATGGCGTCTCCTTGAATGTGGATATGGGGTCATTATTCGCCGGCACCCGGCCCGCGCCTTGTGTTATGTCGTCGCCGCGTCGCGTCGGATTTGCTAACCGGTCACGAAGCGGAACGCTTCGTTCCAATCGCGGACGAAGCGCCCGATATCGAAACGCTCCAGCGCCCGCCGCCGCGCGCCCTGCCCCAGCTTGCGCGCCAGCGCGGGATCGCGCAGCAATTCCCGCATCCGTTCGGTCAGCGCGGCGACGTCGGTGCCGACGTAACCGGAGACATCGTTGTCGATCACGGTCGCCATCTCGGTCGTCGCCAGGCCGACGATCGGCAGCCCGGTCATCATGGCCTCGATGACGGCCAATCCCAGGCTGGTATAGCGGATCGGGTTGAAGAAAAAGCGATAGCGCGCCATGAAGCGCGGCAGCCGGGCGTGCAACACTTCGCCGAGGCCGTCCAGCTCCTCGGCGCCCATCCCGACCAGGTCGAGCAGCACGCGCTCGCGGACTTGCCGGAACACGTCGCCGCCCAAGCGCCGGCCGCGCCGCGCCAGATGGTTGACCACCACGATGCCGCGTTCGAGTTCGCCGCCGTACTCGACGCCGCGCGGCGCGATCACGCCATGCTCGATCACGCGTGTCGCCAGGCCGTGGTTGTCCCACATCAATTCGTTGAAGGCAGTGACGTGCACCAGCAGCACGTCCTGGTCGTCGACAGGATGCCGCATGTCGGTCGGGTGCTCGCGCGGCGTGTCGTGTTCGAGATAGATGCGCGGCAGCTTGCGCTGCGCCGCGCTCAGGTAGAGGTGCTGGTCTTCCAGGTATTGAAGATCGTCCTGGAACAGGATGCAATCGAATTCCTCATCGCGCGCCCGCTCGACCGGCAAGTCGATGACATTGCCGCCCCACGGCAGGTGGCCGCAGCGTCCGCCGTAGCCGGGCGGCCGCTCCGGCTTGGACAGCACGTAGAAGTCGTGCGGCGCCTGGCTGAGGTAATACAGGTAGCTGCCGTGGGTATGCCAGGTCAGTATCTTCAGGCGCGGCATCAGAAGGTCCCCTTGTAAACGGCGCAACCGCGGCAGATTTCCGGCGGCTCGGCGGAATCGAGCCGGTCGCGGAAGTCTTGATAGGCGTCGTTGTTCCACACCGTCGCAACGCCTTCGCTCGCCACGTTGCCGAAATTGATCCGGTCCGGCGTCGCGACCATGCAGCACGGCATCGCATGGCCGTCATAGCTGATGTAGGCGCCGCGCCAGGGCCAGTCGCAGCGCTGGCGGCCCGGCGTGCCGGCCGGATGGCCGCGCGGCTTCACGTTGGGCAGGCGCAAGGCGACGCCGAAGCGCGCGGCCATGGCGCGCGCTTCGCCGAAATACCAGTCGACGCGCTCCGGGTCTTCGTGCATCAAGGTCTGGCCATCTATGAATTCGCGCATCGATGCGTAGCGCGGCGGCAGGCTCGATTCGCCGAAGTCATGGCAAAGATGCTGGACCGACAGCGACTTGATGCCTTCCTTGTGCGCCAGCCTGACCAATGCCGGCAATTCCGCGAGATTGGCGCGCATGACGACGCACACCAGCCGGATCTCGGGCAGGCTGCTTTCCCGGCGCTCCTTGGCGCGCGTCAAGCGGCGCAGATTGCGCAATACCTTGGAGAAATGGGCGCGCGTGCGGATCGACTCATAGACCGGCGCGCTCGCGCCGTCGAGCGAGACTTGGATCGTGCGCAGACCGCTGGCGACGCATTCCTCGGCCCGCTCCTCGCTCAGGATGGTGAGATTGGTGTTGGTCGAGACTCGGATGCCGCGCTGCGCCGCATAGCGCACCATGTCGAAGAAATACAGATGCATCAGGGGCTCGCCCAGGCCTTGCAGATGCAGCTCGGTCAAGCCGGGGAACTGGTCGAGGATGCGGCAGAAGTCCGCATAGGCGATGAACGCCGGCGGTTGCCCGGGCGCGCCGTCGGGTCGGAATTGGATCGGACACATGCGGCAGCGCAGATTGCATTGTCCGACCGGCTCGATTTGCACGAAGCTGGGCAGGTCCATGCGAAGCTCAAATGAAGGCCGCACGGAATCTGAGCATGCCGACGATGCGCCAGAACACCGCGAGCGGTGGAATCAAGGCCGAGGTGACCAGCATTTCGAGGACATGCAGCGGCGTCTTCGCCGTATCGCGCAGCCGGGCCGCGCAAAAACGGCCGGTCAGCGTCAGCCAGACGGCGCCGCCCAGCGCCGCCATGACCGGCTTGCCAGCCGCGATCCCGGTCAGCAAGGTCAGCAAGGCCAGCACGATGAGGTAGTAATCCCAGCGCGGCGCGGCGCGGATCTTGCGCCGGTACAGCGTCGGATGTTTCTTGAACAGCAAGGCGTCGAACAATATTTTTTTCTGCTGGCGCAGGCTCACGCCCCAGTGCGCGGGCCGGATCGGATGCACGATCACCGCGCCAGGGACGTGGGCGACGCGGGCGTCGATGTCGAGCAGGCTGAAATAGAGGTCGGCATCCTCGCGCCAGGCGAAGCGGAAGCGCTCGTCGAAGCCGCCGAGCCGTTCCAGGATCGCCCGGCGGCAGAAACAGTTGGCCGTCACGAATTCCGCGCGTTCGAGACCCTTGGCGTCGAGCTCGTAGTCGGTCGGCACGCGATGCAGGGGCATGACGATCCGGCCCCAAACCGCATCGACCTCGCCCCCGGCAAAGGCTTGCACGCCTTTTTCCAGCCAATCGGTGCGCGCCACGGTATCGTCGTCGGTGAAAGCGATGATCGGCCCGCGCGCCATGCGCCAGCCGCGATTGCGCGCCGCCGCCGGACCATGCGGGCCGGGCGACGGCAGATAGGAAATCCGCGGGCCTGAGCGCGCAGCATGCTTGGCCCATTCGATCACCACGTCGCGCGTGCCGATACTGGGCCGATCGTCCACCACGATGATCTCGAAACGCGCCGGGTCGAAGCGCTGCAAGACCAATGCCGCGAGACAACGGCCGAGCAATTGCGGCCGGCCGCAGGTCGGAATGACGATCGAGACGGCGATCTGCTCCGTCGTTTGCCGGGCATCGCCCTCCGTCCTGTTGTCGTTGGCCGGACGGACAAAGGAAGAATCCCCTGCCGGACTGGAATTATTACGAGTTTTTGTAAAGGCGACGACTTTTTGCATGACGCTTGTCCCTTCGTGGCCAGTGCGTGATACCGTATGAAACCGCCATCTCCCGCAGCGGCGGTCTTGCAGCCGTGACGCCGGGAAACGAAGGACGGTCATGCAAATCCTGTGCCATTGGCGCCGCGCATGTCACCCCGTCCGCTCCAGCTTCTCTTCCTGCTGCTGCAAGCGCCACAGCTGCGCATAAGCGCCGCCGATCAGCAACAGCCGCTTGTGCGTGCCGCGCTCGACGATGCGCCCCTTGTCGAGCACGATGATTTCGCTGGCGCCGACCACGGTCGATAGCCGGTGCGCGATCACCAGCGTCGTGCGGTTCCTGGCGAGACGATCGAGTTCTTCCTGGATCGCGCGCTCGGCGCGCGAATCGAGCGCCGAAGTGGCCTCGTCGAAGATCAGGACCGGCGGATTCTTGAGGATGGCGCGCGCCATCGCGATGCGCTGCTTCTCGCCGCCCGACAATTTCACACCGCGTTCGCCGACCTCGGTCTCGTATTGCCGCGGCAGCGATTCGATCAACTGCCCGATATGCGCGGCATGCGCGGCGGCGGCGATCTGCTGCGGCGTCGCGCCGATGTTGCCGTAGCCGATGTTGTAACCGATCGTGTCGTTGAACAGCACGGTATCCTGCGGCACCACGCCGATCGCGCGGCGCAGGCTGCGGCTGCTGACGCTGCGGATGTCCTGGCCGTCGATCAGGATGCGGCCGGCGTCGGGATCGTAGAAACGCAGCAGCAGGCGCGCCAGCGTCGACTTGCCGGAGCCGCTGCCGCCGACCACCGCGACGGTGCCGCCGGGGGGAATGCGGAAACTGATGCCATGCAGTATCGGCCGCGCCGGATCGTAGCTGAAGTGCACATTCTCGAAGACGATTTCCGCCTGCCCCAGCTTCAGCTCCGGCAATCCGGGCGGTTCTTCCACATCCGGCTTTTCGCGCAACAGCTGGAACAGCTTCTCGGTATTGACCAGAGCGTCGCGCGCCTCGCGGAACACGAAGCCGAGCGTGTTGAGCGGCAAGCACACCTGCAATACATAAGCGTTGATCAGGACCAGGTCGCCCACCGTCATGTTCTGGCGGAACACCGCCGAGCCGGCCAACAGCATGATGGAGGCGACGCCGCAGGCGATGATGGCGCTTTGGCCGATGTGCAGCACGAACAGCGCTTTCTGATTGGAAAACACCGCGTCCGCCCAGCGTTGCATGATGGCGCGGAAGCGCGATGTCTCAAGCGCTTCGTTGGCGAAACTCTTTACCGTCTCGTAGTTGATGAGGCTGTCGGCCAGCCTGCCCTTGGCATCGGTGTCGAGTTTGTTGACGCGCCGCTGGTAGATCGTGCGGCGCGAGGTGAACACCACGGTAAAAGCGGCGTAGATGACGAAGGTGACCGCGATGATCGCGGTATACCAGTCGCTGTAGCGGGCGCTGATGATGGCGAGCACCATCCCGATCTCCACAAGCGTCGGCACCAGCGTGAACAGGCCGGCGCCGAGCAGGAAGGCGATGCCGTTGGTGCCGCGTTCGATATCGGGCAGCAAGCCGCCGAGCCTGCGCTGCGCGTGGAAGCGCGCGCCGAGCGCATGCAAATGATCGAAGATGCGCAGCGTATAGGAAGCGACCGCGCCCTGGGTCACGCGGGCGAACAGCAGGTCGCGCAGTTCGTTGAACAGCGTGCTCGAGAAACGCAGGATCGCGTATCCGGCCAGCAGGTAGACCGGCAAGGCCTGCAACAGTTCGGGCCGCGACAGCTCGTCGACGATGCGCTTGAGCACGAGCGGCACCATCACCGTGGCGACCTTGGCGGCGATCAGGAACAGGAGCGCGCCGCACACTCGCCAGCGATAAGCGGAAATCACGTGCCAAATGGTCGCAAGACCTTTGTCCTGCGCCATGCTCCGCTGCGGAATTTTGATCATGATCACCGCTCGAAAAGTCTTGCAGCTTTGACGGCGGCCCGACGACGAAGTTGCTCCCGGCAGAATCAACGAAATTTTTGCGAAAGGCGAGAACCTCGCACTGCAGCATGATCAAAGATCGTGAAGTCTGTGATGAAAACCTAGGAGAAGAAAGGAGTTGCATGATGGCAAAGTTGGAAAAAACCGTTGAAGTCAATGTCCCTGTCAGAACCGCCTACAACCAGATGACACAGTTCGAGCAATATCCGCGCTTCATGGAAGGCGTGCAGGAAGTCAGGCAGATCGACGACACGCATCTGCATTGGCATGCGAAATCCGACGGCCAGGATCGCAAATGGGACGCCGAGATCACCGAACAGCAGCCTGACAAGGTGATCGCCTGGCGCAACGTGAGCGGTAAGAAGAATTCCGGACGCGTCGAATTCCAGCCGGTCGGCAAGGACAAGACAAAGATCATCCTCACCATGGAATACGAACCCGAAGAAGCGGGGGCGCAAGGCAAGGATGCCGTCAAGCTGGTCGAGCAACGCACGGAACAGGATCTGTCGCGCTTCAAGAAGCTAATCGAGACCCAGGGCCAGGAAAGCGGCGCATGGCGCGGCGAAGTCCAGGGCGGGCAGGTCCAAGGACAAGGCGCAACCCAGTACGGCGGGCAATACGGCGCTCAGCAGCAGCAGCAGCGCGGTGGTCAACAGGCGCAAGGCGGCGACGGCGGCCGGCAGGCCGGCGGCGCGTTGCAGCAGCCGTTCCAAGCCGAGTGGTTCCCGCGCATGTCGGAGGTCTGGGAAGAGCCGTTCGTGGTCATGCGCAAGATGAGCCAGGAAATGGATCATTTCTTCGAGCGCGTGATCGGTCGTCCGCTCGGCATGCCGCGCTGGGCGCAGACCGGCCGCAACTGGACGCCGCAGGTGGAAGTGGCGCAACGCGAGAGCCAGGTGGTGGTATGCGCCGACCTGCCGGGCATCAAGCCGGAAGACGTGCATATCGAGGTGCGCCACGACAAGCTGACGATCGAAGGCGAGCGGCACGAGGAAAGGCAGTGGCAGCAGCAGGAGTTCCGCCGCAGCGAGCGCATCTACGGCCATTTCTATCGCGAAATCCCATTGCCGGAAGGCGTCGATCCCGATGCGGCGGCGGCCTCGATGCATGACGGCGTTCTGGAAATCACGGTGCCGGTGGTTCCGGAAAAGCGGCATGGACGCCGGCTGGATATCCGGTCTCCCCGATAAGTTCGCGGCGCGGTCATCCCCGCGCCGTTTTTTTATCCGCCGCGGCCGCAAGGGGGGAGTTTTTACATCGCTTGGAAGTTCTTAGAGCCTGTTCAGTATCGGTTTGGCACGTACGTCTCCGCTCTCGCCGTTCCAAACGTCAAGTAATGGCCGCGCGCCCTCCGCTTCCTGTCCGAAGCGGAGGGGGCGCACCTCGCGGCCGGCTTTCGATGCCGGGTATGCCCCTTGCTAGGCATGGCTTTGACTTCTCCTGGGTTCCCGAACAACATACCAACCCCCGGATATCCCATGCGAAAAATTGCCCTGATCAGCGAACATGCGTCTCCCCTGGCCTTGATCGGCGGAGTGGACAGCGGCGGCCAGAATGTCTATGTCGCCCATCTCGCCAAGCAGTTCGCCATGCTCGGTCATCACGTCGACGTCTTCACTCGGCGCGACGCGCCGGATCAGGACTTGATCATCGATTGGCTGCCGAACGTGCGGGTCATCAACGTTCCGGCAGGACCGGCGCATTTCATCCCCAAGGAAGCGATGCTTCCCTGCATGGATGAATTCAGCCGTTTCATGATCCGCTTCGCGCGCCGCGAAGGGACCCGATACGATCTCGTGCATGCGAATTTCTTCATGTCCGGCATCGCCGCGCAGCGCTTCAAGCGCGCCACCGGCACGCCGTTCGTCATCACCTTCCACGCGCTCGGCCGCGTGCGCCGCTTGTGCCAAGGGCAGGCCGACGGCTTTCCGGACGTGCGCTTCGCGATCGAGGAAAGCCTGATGCGCGACGCCGACCGCATCATCGCCGAATGCGAACAGGATCGTATCGACATGGAACAGCTCTACGGCGCGGACGGCGAGCGCATCGAAATCGTTCCCTGCGGTTTCGATTCGGAGGAATTCTGGCCGGTCACGAACGCGCGCGACATCCTGCGTTTGCCGAAAGCCGATCCGGAAGAAGATGCCAAGGCGGAATTCATCGTGCTGCAACTCGGCCGTATCGTGCCGCGCAAGGGCATCGATACCGTGATCGAAGCAGTCGCCCTGCTGACCCGGCAATACGGCATTCCCGCGCGGCTGCTGGTGGTCGGCGGCAACACCCCGCAGCCCGATCCCGGCGCCACGCCCGAACTGGCGCGCCTGATGGCTTGCGCGCACGCGCTCGGCATCGGCGATGCGGTTCAATTCACGGGCCAGCGGCCGCGCGCCGAATTGCGCTACTACTACAGCGCGGCCGACGTCTTCGTCACGACGCCCTGGTATGAGCCGTTCGGCATCACGCCGGTCGAGGCGATGGCGTGCGGCACGCCCGTGGTCGGCGCCGCCGTCGGCGGCATCAAGACCACCGTGCAGGACGGACACACCGGCTACCTGGTGCCGCCGAAGAACCCGCACGCGCTGGCCGAACGCCTGGCCTGGCTCTATCACCATCCGCAAATCGCGCAACGCCTGGGCTGGGCCGGCATGCATCGCGCCTATCGTCATTTCACGTGGCGCAAGGTAGCGGCGCAAATCGCCGAAGTCTATGAAAGCGCGATCGACGGTTCGCCGCCGTACGCGGTACCGCCGGGCATGGTGCGCGCCGGCAGCGCGCAACTCGCGACCGGCGCATGAGGCGGCTCAAGGCCGAGCCTGAGCCCGCTCAATGAGACTGCCGCCCCGCGGGTCTAAGCTCGAATCTCGTTCGCACCAAGCGGGAGCGTATCTTGGAAGATACCCAGGTTTCCGGCGCCGATGATTCCGGCGCGCAGGCGTCCGGCAGCGCGATGCCCGGCATGGATGCCTTCGGCCCGATCGGCGCGGCGACCGGACTGGCCGGCAAGACGGTGCTCGTCACCGGCGGCGGCGGCGGACTCGGAGCTGCGTTATGCCGCACGCTGGCAGCGGCCGGCGCCAGCGTCATGATCGGCGACCGCGACCGCGAGAACGCCTATGCCCTGGCGGAAACGCTGCGCAACGCCAATGCGTCCGCGCAGGCGATGGAATTCGACGTCGGCGATCCGCGTTCGGCCGAACGCGCCGTGGCCAGCACCGTCGAAGTCTTCGGCGGGATCGACGTCCTGATCAACAATGCGGGCACCGACGTCACCTGTCCTCTCGAGGATTTGTCGTACGAGCAATGGGACCGCGTGGTCCACACCAATCTTTACGGCCCCTTCCTGATGTCGAAATTCGCCGCGCCGCTCATGAAGAAGCAAGGGCGCGGCCATATCGTCAACATCGCCTCCACCGCATCCAAGCGCGCCTGGCCGAACGCCGCCGCCTACCATGCGAGCAAATGGGGACTGCTCGGCCTGTCGCATGCGCTGCATGCCGAGCTGCGCCCGCACAACATCAAGGTTACGGCGGTTATCGCGGGCGGCATGCGCACGCCCTTCCTGCTCGATCGTTTTCCCGACATCGACATCGCCACCCTGCAGGATCCGATGAACGTGGCGCGCGCGGTGCTGGGCGCGCTGCAGTTGCCGGACGAGACCGTGATCCCGGAATTGATGGTGCTGCCGATGCGCGAAACCTCCTGGCCTTGAATCCCTGGAGCTCTTCATGCGCGCGGCTTTTCTCGACAAGGACGGCACGCTGGTGAAAGACGTTCCCTACAACGTCGACCCGTCTCGCGTCGCGCTGTGCCCGGGCGTGATCGAAGGATTGCGCCTGCTGCAGCGGCGCGGCTATGCGCTGATCGTGGTGTCGAACCAGCCCGGCATCGCCCAGGGGTACTTCGGCGAAGAGGACTTGCTCGGCCTCGAACGCCACCTTGACCGCGTCTTGCGCGGCCACGGCATCGCCCTGGACGGCTTCTATCATTGCCCGCACAGCCCGCATGGCCGCGTTGCGCGTTACGCGACCTTGTGCACCTGCCGCAAGCCGATGCCGGGCATGCTGCTGCGGGCGGCGCGCGAACACGGCGTCGATTGCGGCCGCTCGTGGATGATCGGCGACATTCTCAACGACGTCGAAGCGGGCCGCCGCGCCGGCTGCCGGACCGTATTGATCGACTGCGGCAACGAAACCGAATGGGAATGGTCGGCGCTGCGTTCGCCCGATGTCATTGTCAGGGACTTCCATGCGGCGGCCAAGGCGATCGTACAGCAGGACGACGGCCGCGTCGCGCGGCCGGAAGAAGCGATGCGGAAATGAACGACTGGTCGCGCTTGCGCAATCTCCTTTGCGTGCGTCTCGACAACATGGGCGACGTCTTGATGACGACGCCCGCCTTGCGCGCGCTCAAGCACACGCTGCCCGGATGCCGGCTGACGCTGCTGGCTTCCGCCGCCGGCGCGGCATGCGCACGCTTCGTTCCGGAGTTGGACGACATCGTCCCCTATGCGCCGCCGTGGATGAAGAGCACCGAACGCAGCGACGCCGACCTCGACCTGGCCATGGCGCACGAATTGCGCGCGCGCCGCTTCGACGGCGCCGTGATCTTCACCGCCTACAGCCAGAGCCCGCTGCCTGCGGCGATGCTGTGCCATCTCGCGCACATCCCGCTGCGCCTGGCGCATTGCCGCGAAAACCCCTATCGTCTGCTGACCGACTGGATCGCCGAGCCGGAGCCGCAGCAAACCCTGCGCCACGAAGTGCGCCGCCAGCTCGACCTGGTCGCCGCGATCGGCTGCGCCACCAACGACGAACGCCTCTCGTTCAACGTGCCGCATGCCGATGCGGCATGGGCGCGGCGCCATCTGCAGGCGGCCGGCATCGATTTGAACCGGACCTGGCTGCTGCTGCACCCGGGCGCCTCCGCGCCGTCGCGGCGCTATCCGCCGCAGCATTGGTGCGAGACGGCGAACCGGCTGGCGTCGGCGCTGCGCTGTCCGCTGGTGTTTACCGGCGACGCCGGCGAGATCGCGCTGGTCGAGGCGATACGCGGCGGACTCGCGCATCCCTCGTATTCGCTGGCGGGCAAGCTCGATCTCGGCAAGTTCGCCGCCGTGCTGGCCCAAGCGCCGGCGCTGATCTCCAACAATACCGGCCCGGTGCATCTGGCGGCCGCCGTCGGCACGCCGGTCGTCGATCTGTATGCCTTGACCAATCCGCAGCACACGCCGTGGCAGGTTCCGAACCGCGTGCTCTATCACGACGTCCCTTGCAGCCCCTGCTACAAGAGTATCTGCCCCCAGGGGCATCACGACTGCATGGTCAAGATCGCGCCGGCGCGCGTGGTCCAGGAAACCATCGACCTGCTCCAGGATGCCTATTGGGACGGCTTCGACGGCAGAAAGCACTGGCGGCGCTATTCGCGCGCGGACGATCGCGTGCTGCGCTTCACGCCGCAGCGGAACGACGCCCGGCGCGACGGCGGCGGAACGCTCGAACCGCTGACCCCGATCGTGATCAGCGCGCCGGGAACGGCGGGCGGCGCGTCGCACGGAAGCGGCAAGAGCCGGCTGCGCCGCGGGCGCTAGGGCGCCTCACAGCCAGTACTCCCACAAGCGCGCCAGCCTCTCCTTGATGCGCGCGAGCGGACCGCGCCGCTCCCACGACGGCAGGTCGATCGCCACCGACGACTCGAGATCGGCGCGGAACATCCGTTGCATCTGCTGCGCGAAATCGCTGCCGAGCACGACGACATTCAATTCGTTGTTGTGCAGGAAGCTGCGCAAGTCGATGTTGCTCGATCCGACCGTCGACCACACGCCGTCGATCACGACGGTCTTGGCATGCAGCAGCGCGTCGCGCCGTTCGTGGATCCTGACGCCGGCGCGCAACAGTTCGCCGTAATAGGAGCGTCCCGCGTGGAAGGTGATGGCGTAATCGGAAAAGCCGGGCAGCAGCAGTCTGACGTCGACGCCGCGGCGCGCGGCCCGCTTCAGCGCTTCCAGCGTCTGCCGGTCCGGCACGAAATACGCCATCGTGATGTAGACGCTGTGTTCCGCCTGGGATATCGCCGACAGCAGGTTGAGGTAGATCAGGTTGAGCGCCGTCTCCGGGCCGCTGCCGATGGTTTGCACGACGGTATTGCCCGCGCGCGCCAACGGCGGATAGTAATGCCGGTTCGCAAGCGGAGCGCAATTCTGCCGCTTCCAGGTATCGAGGAACAGGCGCTGGAAGTCGCGCACCGCCGGACCGCGCACCTCGATGTGCGTATCGCGCCAGCTTTCGAAGCGCTTCGCCTCGCGCCGCTTGCCGAAGATCGCGCTCGAATAGACGCGGCTGATGTTGATGCCGCCGGCAAATCCGGTCTTGCCGTCGACCACCAGCAATTTGCGGTGGTCGCGGTTGTTCAGGGCAAGCAGCCTGCCCTTGACCGGATTGACCGGATTGAATTCGCACACCTTGATGCCGTGCGCGCGCAGTTTCTCGAAGAATTCCCCGGAGGTGCCGAGCGCGCCCACGCTGTCGTAGATCAGGCCGACTTGCACGCCCTCGCCGGCCTTGCGGATCAGCAGATCGGAAAACCGCTTTCCGATCTCGTCTTCCTCGAGGATATAGGTTTCGAGATGGACGTGATGGCGCGCCGCGGCGATCGCATCGAACATCGCGTCGTAGGTATGCGGCCCGTCGATCAGCAGGCGCACGGCGTTGCCTTCGACCAGCGGTTCCTCGCTGATCGCATGCATGAAGGCCAGGTGCCGCTCCAGCAATCCGCTTTTGCCCTGCCGTTGCAGGTCGCGCAGGATGGCGTCGGCGCGCGCTTGCGACAGCAGCCCTTGCTGCCCCTTGACGAGCGGCCGCCGCAGCGGCGCGTCGATGCGGCGCAATTGCTCGTAGTCAGGCAGCGCGGCGCATCCGCAGGCGAAAACCGCTGCGGCCACGGCGGCGGCATATCGGAATCCGGCAGGCATGACGGATCGCGGCGATTCGAAAAGCATCGTTGGCGCGCAGTGGAACATCGGGTTCGGGAAGCCGGGTAAAACTTACCGGTCGAGGATGTCAATACTATCCGGCATCGAAAGACTCCGCGGCCGCGGAATGGCCGGACGCTGCCGAATATCAAGAGTCGATGCGAGTATCGCGTCGCTGCCTGAAAATGCTGCTTGGCATGAAGCTTGCGAGACTGGCTGCTCGATTGTCACTTAGCCGAGGAGTCCGCCATGCCGCGCAAGAACCATGAATCGCCCCGTTCCAGGAATGCCATCGACCTGCTGGTCGAGGACCACCAGGAAGTATTGAGCCTGTTCGAGGATTTCAAGAGCCTGCAGGACGACGAAGACGTGGATGACGACGTCAAGCAGACGCTGGTCGAACGGATCTGCACCGAATTGACCATCCATAGCGAGATCGAGGAAGAGCTGCTTTACCCTGCCATGCGCGACGCGTTCGCGGACCATGCGCTGCTCGACGAGGCGGAAGTCGAGCATGCGATCGCGGAGCAGTTGATCGCGGAGCTGGAATCGATGGAGCCGGGCGACGATTTGTACGACGCCAAGGTGAGCGTGCTCGGCGAGTACGTGCGCCACCATATCGACGAGGAACAGGAGAAACTGTTCCCGAAGGCAAAGAAGGCCAAGATGGATCTCGACACGCTCGGCGAGGAACTATTGTTGCGCAAGGAGGAATTGCGTACCGAGTTCGGGTTGCCGGACGAGAACGACGGCGCGATCGAGGAAGACGAATGACGCTCGGGCGACGGGCGGCCGGCGTCCGCCGCGAGAGGCGCTAAGAAGACTCGGGGTGAAAGGCTTGGCGCAACGCGCGTTCGCCGGCCGGCGTGAAATGCACCACGCGCGACTCCCGGTCGCGCCGGGCCCAGCCCAGCTTGATCACCTGCGCCAGCAGGGAAGCGCCGAGCGCGCCCGCCAGGTGATGGCGGCGCTCGCTCCAGTCGAGGCAGGTGCGGCAGAACGCGCGTCTCTGGCTTCGCAGCTGATCGACATCGATGCCGAGCTCGCCGAACAGCGCGCGTCCCGCCGCGGTGAGTTCGAGGCTGTCCTCGCCGAGCGCCAGCGCGCGCCGTTCGCGCAAGCTGTCGAACACGAATACGCCGAGTTCGCCGGCCAGATGGTCGTAGCAAACGCGTGCCTTGCGCAGCGCCGGTTCGCGCGGACTGCCGCGCAGGCGGACCGCGCCGGCGCGGAACGCCACGCCCATGAGCGATTCGAGCAGGTGCGCGACGTCGTCGTCGGCCAGGCGAAAATAACGATGCCGCCCCTGCGCCTCGACCGCGAGCAGGCCGGCATCGACCAGCTTGGCGAGGTGGCCGCTGATGGTTTGCTTGGTCACGTTCGCGCGCTCGGCCAGTTCGGTGGCAGTGAGCGCGTGGCCGCCCATGAGCGAAGTCAGCACTTCGGCGCGCGCATGGTCGCCGATCAGGGCAGCGATATTCACGATGTTCGGTCCGTCTTTCATGGTTCGATCCTAGCCGAACCATCTTTCCCGCACAAGCGCGTATCGTGTGCTCTCGTTCACCATTACAGGGAAATCCTCATGACCATCGTCTGCGTCATCCGCTATGAAATCGATCCGTTCCAGCGCGCTGCGTTCAAGGAATATTCGGAGAACTGGGGCCGCATCATTCCGCGTTGCGGCGGCCATCTGATCGGCTACTTCCTGCCGCATGAAGGGACCAACAACATCGCCTGGGGCCTGATCGCCTTCGATAGCCTGGCTTCCTACGAGCGCTATCGCGCGCGCCTGAAGACCGACGACGCGGGCCGCAGGAATTTCGAGATGGCGCAGGAGAAGCGCTTCATCCTGCGCGAGGAGCGCAGCTTCGTCGAAGCAGTCGACGGCACCGTCGGCATTGCAGCGCTGGGGGCGGCATGATCGCGGTCATTTTCGAAGTGCAGCCGCATGCCGCCGGCCGGGGCGATTATCTCGATGCCGCCGCGGCGCTGCGCCCGCACCTGGAGCGGATCGACGGCTTTCTTTCGATCGAGCGTTTCGAAAGCCTGTCCACGCCGGGCAAGCTGCTGTCGCTGTCGTTCTGGCGCGACGAGGAAGCGGTGCGGCAATGGCGCATGCTGGAGGAGCATCGGCAGGCGCAGGCGCGAGGACGGGCGTTGATCTTTGCCGACTATCGGCTGCGCGTCGCGCACGTGATGCGCGACTATGGCTTGCGGGAACGCGATCAGGCGCCGGCGGATTCACGCGCGGCGCATGGCGCCTAACGGGTGAACGCATCCCAGGCCGCGCGCAAGCGCCGGGCGGCTTCGTCCCAGACCGGCGCCGGCTGCGCATAGGAAATGCGGATGCGGTTCTCGGCCGTGCCGCGAACGGTCAACACGCTGCCGGAAGTCAGCAGCACGCCGTGTTCGCGGGCAAGCGGCACGAAGTCATCGGCATTCCCGTGCGGCAGCCGCACCCACAAGAACATGCCGCCGTCGGGCACCGTGAAACGCCATTCCGGAAGATGCCGCCGCAGCGCCGCGATCCAGGCATCGCGCTGCCGCCGCAATGCCGCGCGGCGCGCCTTGAGCAAGGCGTCGTAACGATCGAGAAGATCGCAGGCGATGGCGGCGTTGATGGAACTGCCGCCGAGATCCTGCGTCAGCCGGTCGGCCGTCAGCGCGGCGACGATCGCGGCGTTGGCGCGCACCCAGCCGACGCGCAAGCCGCCCCACAAGGTCTTGCTCAGGCTGCCGATGGTAGCGACAGGAGCATCGAGGTCGTAATGGGCGGGGCTCGGCGGCGCGCCGTGGAACGCAAGGTCGCTGAGGGAATCGTCGATCACGAGCAAGGTGTCGGAGCGCGCGGCGGCGCGGACCAGCGCGCGACGCTCGGCGGCGCTCCAGGTCGTCCCGGTCGGATTCTGGACCGTCGGGCAAATATAGGCCATGGCGAACTTGCCGCTGCCGGCCGCCGACATCGCGGCGATCATCGCCGCCGGTCCGCCGGCGGAGCGCTCGATCGGCACCGGCGCCAGTTCCGCGCCCGCCGCGCGCAGGCAGTCGATCGCGCCGAAGAAGGTCGGCTCTTCGATCAGCACGCGCCGGCCGTTCCCGCCGTAGCGCGCCGCCAGCAGCGAGATCGCCTGCTGGGCGCCGCCGGTCACGAGGATTTGCGCCGGCTCGCTCGGCACGCCTTGCCGGCTCAGGTGGGCGGCGATCCGTTCGCGCAGCCTGGGCATGCCCTGCGGCTGATAGGGATACTCCGTCAGTATCTCTCCGCGTGCCGCGGGCGAAAGATGGAGCCAGGCCGGATCGGGCATCGCCGCCGCCAGCGACAGGTCGATGACGGCGCCGCCGGCGCCGGGCCGCAGCGCCATCGGATTGCGCATGGATTGCCGGCGCCGCGTGGCCGCCGCATAGCCCGGCGGCCCCTTGGCGACATACGAGCCGCTACCCTGGCGCGAGGCGATCCAGCCGGCGTCGCGCAGGGCCGTGTAGGCTGCGACCACCAGGGTGCGGCTGACGCCGAGCCGGTCCGCGAACCTCCGTTCCGGCGGCAGGCGCGTTCCCGCCGGCAAATCGCCTTCCAGGATCAGCGCCTCCAGCGCCGCCGCCAGGGCGCGCGAGCGCACGCCGCCGAAGCGCCGCCAGTCGCCGAGACGTTCCATCAGATTCGCGAGATCCATCTATCAGTCCACCATGCGCGAATTGGATATTTTTTATCAATCCAGTTTCGGCGATCATGATATTCCATTGTTTGTTCCGTATCGAATCATGCATCCGCTGCTCGCCCACGATCTGAAACATGCCGACGAACTCCTCGACCGGACACGCGCCTACGCCGCCGCCGTGGTCGCCGGACTGGCCGAACGGCCGGTCACGGTCCGGCCGGAGCCGCCGGCGCACCGCCCGCTGCCGCCGGCCGGCATCGGCTTCGACGCCGCGCTGGACGACTTCCGCGCGCGCTGGGCGCCCGGCTTTTCCGGATCGGCCGGTCCGCGCTATCTCGGCTTCGTGACCGGCGGGGCGACCCCGGCCGGCATCGCGGGCGACTGGCTGACCGCCGCGTTCGACCAGAATCCGACCGCCGGCCTGGATTCCACCGCGCCCGACCTGGAACGGGAAACGATCGCATGGCTGCGCGATCTGTTCGGATTGAGCGATGCCCAGCATGGCTGCTTCGTCACCGGCGCCACCATGTCGAACGCGGTCGGGCTGGCGATCGGACGCGAGTGGATCGGCGAAACGAAGGGTATCTGCGTCAGCCAGGAAGGGCTGGCCGCGCTCGGCGCCGTCACGGTGTTGTCCGGCGCCCCGCATTCGAGCATCTACAAGGGGCTGTCGCTGCTCGGCATCGGCCGCAAGTCGCTGCGCCGCCTGCCGTCGCTGCCCCAGCGCGAAGCCGTCGACCTGGAGGCGCTGGAACAGGCGTTACGGGAATTGAAGGGCGAGCCGGCGATCGTGGTGGCCAATTGCGGCACCGTCAATACCGTCGATTTCGACGACCTCGCCGCCATCGTCGCGCTGAAGCGGCGCTATCCGTTCTGGCTGCATGTCGATGCGGCGTTCGGCGGATTCGCGGCGCTGCTGCCGGAGCATGCGCACCTGGTTGCGGCCCTGGATGCCGCCGATTCGATCTGCATCGATTGCCATAAATGGCTGAACGTGCCCTATGACAGCGCGGTACAGTTCACGCGCCGGCGCGACCTGCAATCGCGGGTATTCCAGAACAACGCGGCTTATCTCGGCATGCCGCTGGAGAATCCGGATTTCGTCCATCTCACGCCGGAAAATTCGCGCCGGCTGCGCGCCCTGGCCGCCTGGTTCGCCCTCGCTTCCTACGGCCGGGACGGGCAACGCGACATCGTGGCGCGCAATATCGAGGCCGCCCGAACCCTCGGCGAGCGCATCGGGCAAGAGCCCCGCCTGCGCCTGCTGGCGCCGGTGCGCATGAATGTCGTCTGCTTCACGCTGGCCGACGCGCCGACCGAAAGCCGGATCCAGTCCTTCGTCGAACGCCTGCGCGACGATGGCGAAGCCTTCCTGACGCCGACCGTGCTGCACGGCGTCTGGGCATTGCGCGCGGCGTTCAGCAACTGGCGCACGACGCCGGAAGACGTCGATCGCATCTTCGATGCCGTCCGGCGCGCCTGCCCCTGAACCGCATCCGAACAGGCTTCATTCGCCCATCGGCGTGCATAACTCGACCAAGGTGCCGTCCGGACAACGGACATAGGAAACCGTCTGTCCCCAGGGCATGGCCTTCGGCGGCATCATTTCCGCAGCGCCGGCAGCCAGGGCCTTGGCATGGGCGGCTTGCACGTCGGACGTCGTGAAGGCCACCTCCATGCCGAGCGGCAGCGGCGAGGCGTCGACTTTCACATAGCCGTCCGGAAAATGCGCGGCGCCGATATCATGCGATGCGAACGACAAGGTCGTGGCGCCGGTCTCGAGCTCGCCGTATTGGCCCGATTCATGGAGAAAGCGACGCTGCAAACCGAAAGCCCTCTCGAAAAAACCGAGCGATGCCGCCACGTCGGCAACGTAGATCAGGGTATATCCGAATTTCATTTCCATCCTCCTCTGTTGATCATATGACGACGCCCCCATGGCGGCCGCACACTGTACAAAAACACAGTATAGCAAATAGACATCGAAATTCGCCGGCGAAAACAACACTTTCGCGGCAAGCATGCCGCTCCGTCCCGGCAAAACGTGCATCGACGCAAGGAAGTGCTAACCTGAAATCACGCCTTCTCATGGCAAGCGCCGCCATGCGGAGAGATAAAGCCGCTCACGGGCGCCGGCGAACGGAGCCCGCTTCGACGGTACATGAACTCGAGTCTTTCACCAGGGAGAAAATCAATGGGTCATTCTCAACGTCCGTCTTCGCCCGCGTTCGTCGCGGCGGTCCTGGCATCCGGCCTGCTGCTCGGCGGGTCGGCTTGCGCGCAAGGCAAATCGGTCCTGACCATCTATACCGCCTTCGAGCCCGAAACGATCAAGTTCTACCGGGCGGCCTTCGAGAAGGAACATCCCGACATCGAAACGCGGTGGGAGCGCGAATCGACCGGCGTCATCACCGCCCGGCTGCTCGAGGAAAAGAGCGCGCCGAAAGCGGACGTGGTCGTCGGTCTTGCCGCCACCAGCCTCGCGCTGCTGGCGCAGGAAGGCATGCTGATGGGGTACGAGCCGAAAGGCTTCAAGCATTTGAATCCGGCCTATGCCGATACGGCGCGGCCGCCGACCTGGGTCGGCAACGACGTGTTCGGCTCGACCATCTGCTTCAACACCGCCAAGGCCGCCGAACAGCACTTGCCGAAACCCGTCAGTTGGAAAGATCTCACCAAGGATGTCTACAAGGGCAAGATCGTCATGCCGCATCCCGGCTCCTCCGGCACCGGCTACCTGGACGTGAGCGCATGGATCCAGATGTGGGGCGAGAAGGAAGCCTGGAAGTACATGGATGCCTTGCATGAGAACATCGCCTACTACACGCACTCCGGCTCCAAGCCGTGCAAGCTGGCCGGCGCCGGCGATATCCCGATCGGCATTTCCTTCGAATTCCGGGCCGGCCTGGAGATCCGCAGCGGCAAGCCGATCGCGGCGGTCTTTCCGGCGGAAGGGTTGGGCTGGGATATCGAGGCGAACGCTATCCTGAAAGGCGCCAAGAATGTCGACGGCGCGAAGAAGCTGGCCGACTGGATGGCGAGCAAGGAAGCCAACGCCATTCACGGTAATTTCTTCACCATCGTCGCCTATCCCGGCCAGGCGAAGAAGATGGAGGGCATCCCGGACAACTATGAAAGCCTGCTCATGAAGAAGAACGACTTCAATTGGGCGGCGAAGAACCGGGAACGCATCATCAAGGAGTGGACCAAGCGCTATGGGGCGAAGGCGGAGCCGAAGTCCTGATCGCGTCGTCCAGCCGCGTTGTCCAGTCCCGGCGCGACTCCTCCCCGATCTCCGGAGGAGCCGCACCGGCCCAGAGGAGGCCTCCATGCGCAGACGTTTGCTCTCCCTGTTGTTCGGGACGATGTGCGGCCTGGCCGCCGCGGCGGAGACGCTGCCGGCCTACAACACCTATCAGACGCCGCCCTTCGTGGTGGAGGAAGGCGCCGGCTTCGCGGCCGACGTCATCGACTATCTCAACGCCAATCTCAAGGGCCAGTATCAATTCCAACTGATTCAGCTGCCGCGTCTGCGTCTGAACAGGATCGTGACCAACGTTCCCGATTTCAAGGGCGTCGTCCTGTTCCTGAATCCGAAGTTCGTCGGCGACCTCGACAAGACGAAATACTTCTGGACCCACGCCGTCATGGCGGATGCAAACAAGGTCATTTCATCTTCCGCCAGGAAGCTCGAATACAACGGGCCGGAATCGTTGAAAGGCTTGCGCTTCGGCGGCGTGCTCGGCCATCGCTATGACGGACTGGAAGAGATGTTCGGGAAGGACGTCGCCCGCGAAGACGTGGCGTCCGAATCGCTCAACCTGATCAAGGTGGCGCTCGGACGCGTCGACGTGACGATCATGCCGCACAGCAGCTTCCGCTATCTCCTCAAGAGCCTGGGCGCCGACGGGCCGGAGCGCGGCAGCCTGTATATCTCGAAGAAGGATCACCTGCAGTTCGACCGCCATTTCTTCGTCGCCAGGGAAAACGCGGCCCTGGGCCATACGCTCAACCAGGTGATCGCGGGCATGAAATCCGATCCCGCCTGGAAAGCCATTCTCGCGAAATACGGCCTGGATTGAGCCGGCCGGCATGGCGCGCGCACGGAGGTGCGACAATGCCGGTTCGGCTTGAGCTTCGGCTTCCGCGCGCGGTCCAAGCCGAATCGACCGGAGAACCGCCATGAACACGCCTTCCTTCTTGCCGCGCTTGCTCGCGCTCTGCCTGCCGCTCTGCACGGCGCTGGCGCCGCTGTCGTGCGCCGCCGAAACCGATCAATCCGCCGTGCCCGGCACGCGGCGTCCGCCGATGAACCGCGGCGTTCCGGAGGGCATGGAAACGCTGAGACAGGCCATTGCCCGCGAGGTCGCGGTGCCGCTCGCCGACGATCCTTCCCAATGCGGCCTGATGCCGCTGGGCGCCCGCGCCTGCGGCGGACCGCAGTCCTATCTGGTCTATTCGCGCAAGGTGTCGAACGAAGCGCGCCTGCGCGAACTGGTCGAGCAATACACGCGGATGGAACAGGAGTGGAATCTGAAGAGCGGCGTCCGCAGCATCTGCATGGTGGAGACGATGCCGCAAATCGTTCTCGCCGACGGCAAATGCCAGGCCAGCCGCGACGGCGGCGGACAAGGCCAGGTCCGCTAGCGCCCTCGGCTCGGCGTTCACTCCTTTTTCCGGATGACGCTGAATTCGCCGTCCGGCTCCAGGAAAACCGCGCTCACCTCGTCGAGCGAGGTGATCTCGTGTTCGCGCAGGCGCGCCCACAATTCGTCCTCGGTGATGAACTCGTGCCGCAGGTTGCGGCGCACGAGGCGGCCGTCCTTCACGAGCGGCAGGGATGACGGCTCGGCGAAGCGGCGAAAGGCGGGCGAGCGGAAACTCAGCCAGTCGAATGCGACGTTCCAGAAAATCAGCGTGGCTACCAGGAGCACGCCATCGGTGATCGATTTGTATTCTCCCGACATGCCGTTTTGCGCGGCATCGGCGACGATGACGAGAATGAGAATGTCGGCGATTCCGACCGCCCCGATGTCGCGCCGGATAACGAAGCGGAAGATCGCGAACAGGAACCAATACATCACGGTGCCGCGGATGACGATCTCCGCCACCGGCAATTGCAGCGAAAACAGTTCCGACCAATCGACGTTCATGACTGCGGCTAAAAAAAAGCAGCGTCGCTGGAACGCGGCGCTGCCGAGGATACCGCGCGACGGCGGCCGCTCTCGCTTATTGCTGCCAGTAGGGACGCGCGTTGTAATAGCTGTAGACTTCCGAAGCCCAGGTCGGATCGGCCATCGAGGGCCAATGGTCCTTGTCGAAGCCCGGCGCGTTTTTCAGGCGTTCCGGGTCGATGTCGAGCACGAAGCATTCGCGGTCGGCGTCGAGCGTGAGGGCGCTCCACGGAATCGCGAAGTACTTCTCGCCCATGCCGAGGATGCCGCCGAAGGACAGCACGGCATAGGCGACGCGGCCGCTCGGCACGTCAAGCATGATGTCCTCGATCTCGCCGAGGTCTTCGCCTTGCATATTGACGACCTTGTCGCCCTTGAGCGTCCTGGCCGCCATCACTTCCGGTCCCGGACCGCCGGAGTAATCATGCTGCTGGTCGACGATGCGCGCGCCGCCGGAAGTGCTGCCGGTGCCGCCGGTAGTGGTTGTCGGGTCCATGATGAATCCTTTCTCCGCTGTCGATTGACATGATGCGGACACCCTGGCAGCGGAATGCTTCGGGCGCCGCACCAATGCGATTGTCGAACGGCGCACAGGTTCCGCGCCTCTTGAATCCGCCGCGCGAATCGCGGCCTTACTTGCCTGGGGAAGAAGCGCCGCTGCGTTCGCCTCTTTCAGCCGCGTCGCTCTCGCCGCTGCTGCCCGAAGACTGCTGGCCGCGCCGTGCCGCGGTCATGCCTTCCCAATACGGCCGCTGGTTGTAATAGCGAGCGGTTTCGGTGTTCCACTGTTCGCTCGCCATGTCCGGCCAGCGATCCTTGTCGAAGCCGGGGGCGTTTCTCAGCTTTTCGCGATCGACGTTCAGCACCAGCTTGTCTTCCGCATCGGGCCGCAGCGCCTGCCATGGAATCGCGAAGTACTTGCTGCCGACACCGAGCGTGCCGCCGAAACTCACGACCGCATAAGCCACCTGTCCGCGCGTCCGATCGAGCACGATATCCTGGATGTCGCCGATCTTCCTGCCTTGGGCGTCGACGACATCGGTGCCGATCAGCTTGCTGGCGCGGCCAAGATCCGGCGTCACCTTATCGTCGGCCGCCGAACGAGGCGCGGTTTGCCTGCCGGTTTGCGTTTGCGTGGCCGCGCCCGAAGCGCCCGAACTGCCGGTCGCTTTCTGTTCGTTGTCGGCGAGGGCCGGACCGAACGCTGATGCCAGGAAAATTGCAAGAACGGTCATCTGAAGCGATGTTTTCATAAAACCTCCTGGTCGATACAAAGTGCGGGACCATGCATACGCAAAGCGCGTGCCACATGCACGAGCGCGGAACTTCTCGCTCGGAAAACTCATTCCGCCGCCAGCATGCTTTTCTTCGGCGTCAGCCACTTGAGCGTTTCCGCCGCCTTCTTGCCGGCAATGAAAGCGTGATCGGAGTTGTAATACTCCCATTCGCTGTAACGGCCCGCCAATTGGATGCCGTAGCCGGCCAACCAAGTCTTGATGGCCGCGACATTGCCGGCGCGCGCATGGTCGTAGATCACATAGGCATACGGCAAGTCGACTTGATTGGCGGTGATGAGCGTGTCGTCCGCGCGCATCAGGCCGACCCGTACGCAGTCGGCGACGCAGCGCTCGATCAACGCGGCTCCCTCGCAAGGCAAGGGGTGCTCGGGCGAATGGGAAATTTCGCAGGTGAGGCCGAAGCCGCCCGGCGGATTGCAGTGCGGACTGGCATTGCCCTGTACGAAAATGCGGTGGAACACCGTATCTTCCGGAAAATAGATCCAGTGCTTGTCGGTAAGGCGCTCCCGCGCCACGCCGAGGTTCACGCAGCGCACCGATATATGGCGCAAGGCGCGCGCCGCGTCCTGGATCTCCTCGGGCGCCTCCTCGCCGATCAGTCGTACGAGCTCCGGCAACGGCATCGTGCTGATCAGGTTTTCGTAGCGGAAGCGCCGGCCATCGGCTAGCGCCACGACATGCTCGCCCGGCGAAAGCTGCACGACTTCCGCGTTCAATTCGATGGTGCCCTTGATCAGCGGCACGAATGCCGACATCAACGCTTGAAAACCGCCCCGCAGCGGATAACCGAAACGCGCGTTCGGTCCCATCGGCCGCGGCACCGGCCGCAACGCGCCCTCGATGATCTGCTCGAGATCGGGCAGCGGCACCCGGCCTCCGAGCCAGGAGGTTTCCATCTCGCTCAACGGCACTTTCCACAGCTTGGTGTTATAGGGGATCGCGAAATGCTTGGCGATGCCGCCCCCCCAGATCCGGTAGATGAATTCCTCGAAATTGGCCGGCTCGCGTGCGGCATCGCCGCGTAACGCTTTGGGCGCCATCGGCCCCAACTCGATGGCGCTGTCGCCGCAGCAATCTTCGGCCCCCCCGGACTCCCTGTCCTTGAGTCCGCCGCATGCCGCATTGCCCGCATCGCCAAAGCGCGCCGCGATCGCTCCCATGATGCATTCCTTGATCACATCGGGCGGCAAACCGTACAACGCTCCCTGAAACGGATAGCGGGTATAGACCCGCTTGCTGTAGATCCAGGCTTCGCGATCCTGCCAATGCAAGTTGTTTCCGAGCAGCGTCCGGTAGAGCTCCAGCACATAGTCGTCGTTCGAGAACATGATATGGCCGGCATAATCGAAGGTGAATCCCTTGTCTTCGATCGATCGGCACCAGCCGCCGACCGCGCCGTTTCGCTCCAGCAGCAAGACCTCTTCGTCGAGATGATAGGCGGCCGACAGTCCCGTCGGTCCGGCGCCGATGATCACGCATTTCACGTTCGGTTGGAGCACCGTCGCCCGCAACGGATTGACCTGCGCATTGCCGTCGGACGCTTCGGCGGACGGGAGCTTGCGCAAGGCGCGCTCGGTCTGCAAGGCTTCGATCAGGTCGCGCATGCGCGTTGCCGTGCTTTCCCACGACGTCCTCGCCAGCACCGCGCGCATCCGGGCGGCGAGTTCCGCCTGCTGCTCCGGCGTCGCCAGCAACGCCGCTTCGCAGGCGGCCACGAAGGACGGCGCATCGCCCGCGATCGCGACGATGCCGGAGTACGGCCCGGCCACGTCGGCGATCGGCGTGCTGACGATCGGCAATCCGGCGGCCATGTATTCGAGCGTCTTGGTCGGACTGATGAAGCGGGTCGATTCATTCAAGGCGAACGGCAGCAGGCAGACGTCCCAGCCTGCGAGGAATTGCGGCAGGGCCGCGTATGGTTGATGCCCGAGATAATGGATGTTCGGCCGCTGCGGCAGCGCCGCCGGGTCGATCTTGGCGACCGGGCCGACCAGCACGATCTGCCAGCGCGGATGCGCATCGGCGACATGGGCGATCAGCCCGGCGTCGAAGCGCTCGTCGATGACGCCGTAAAAGCCGAGCCGCGGGCCGGGAATGCTCTTGTGCGCGGGATGGGTGTTGGTCCGATCGAGCGCCTGTTCGAAATGCGCCGCGTCGACGCTGCTGGGAAAGCAGTGAACGTTCGGATGGCGTTCCCGCTTGGCCGCGTACAGGCTCGGTCCGCCGGTGAACACGATGTCGGCGACCTTGAGCAGCGCGTTCTCGCGCTGTACCAATTGCTTGGGCGCGTTCTTGAAGGCGGACAGTTCGTCCATGCAATCGTACACCACGATCCGCGGATGCAATTCCTGCAGCAGCGGCAGCGCCATCGGCGTGTAAAACCAGGCGATGTGGTCGTCGTAATCCGCGATCAGTTGCCGCAGGAGCCTGCGCAACTGCGGCAATTGATCGTCGTGGAAGCCGGACAGCGGAATCGTGGTGTGCGGCCGGTAGACCGTGACGCCAGGTGCCGGCGAAGAAATGCTGAAACGGCATTCCCCTTCGGAGTACACCGGTTCTTCGATGAATACGATCGGAAAATAGCGGGCAAGGTGCGACAACAGATGCTGCGGTCGCTGGTAGACGAAATCCCAGCGCAGATGGGAGAAGACGATAATGGCGGGCATGCGGTCTCCTTGTCGCCTCGGAATCGGGCATGAATGGGATGACGAACGGCCGTGCGGCGGCTAGGCACTCGTTCGGCGGCTGATTGCTCACGCAAGACATATGCCGAACGGCCCGGCCGGCTTTTTTTCCCCGGACGAGCCGGTTCGCGGAAACCGGGATCGAGAGACATCCGCTGGTATCCGCATCCGGATTGCATGACGGAAGGCTAGCCCTGCCGCCCGCTCCGTAGCGAAAGGAAGTGCGTGCGAGCAATGCCGGCGATACATCGTGGAAAGCGCCGGATCGTAAGATTTACATCGCGCAGTAAAACCTACATCGGCCGTTCGTTCGGACCGAATGTTCCCGCCCGTTTCACCTTGAAACAACCATGCACGGCGGCATTTCGCGCCATCCGCCGCTCGGTATGTTTTCTGCTTTGGAGCATCCATACGATTCGCGCCAGGGCGTGGCAGGACCGATCGACCTTCATCGTCGGCGGCAAGCATTGACGCCGCTTAAAACAACCGCGCCGCAATCGGTTCTCATACACGATGGCGCAAGAGCCCATCATGTCCAGACACTTGAAGCCAAGAGCAGAAAGAACACGACCATGACAAAGATTCGCAAAGCAGTCTTTCCAGTGGCCGGCCTCGGCACGCGTTTTTTACCCGCCACCAAGGCCTCTCCGAAGGAAATGCTGCCGATCGTCGACAAACCGCTGATCCAGTATGCCGTCGAGGAAGCCGCGGCGGCCGGCATCACCGAAATGATCTTCGTGACCGGCCGCGGCAAGCAGGCGATCGAGGATCATTTCGACAAGGCCTATGAATTGGAGGCCGAGTTGGCCGCGCACGGCAAGGTCAAGCTGTTGACGGAAATCCGCAGCCTGTTGCCGAAGGATCTCCATTACTCCTATGTGCGGCAAAGCGAGGCGCTCGGGCTGGGCCATGCCGTCTTGTGCGCGCAATCGCTGGTGGGCGACGAACCCTTCGCCGTGCTGCTGGCCGACGATCTGATCGACGCCGACGTACCCGCCCTGCGCCAGATGACCGACTTGTTCGGGCAGCATGGCGATTCGATCGTGGGCGTGCAAAGCGTCCCGCTCGAACAGACGCCGCAGTACGGCGTCATCGCTCCCGAACCGATGGGAGTGCGCATCCATCGCATCGGCGGCATCGTCGAGAAGCCGCGGCCGGAAGATGCCCCCTCGACCTTGGGCGTGGTCGGACGCTATATCTTCACGCCGGAGATCTTTGCGCACCTCAAGAATACGAGGCCCGGCGCCGGCGGCGAAATCCAGCTCACCGACGCCATCGCGGCGATGCTGGGAACGTCGGCGGTGCTCGCTTACGAATTCAAGGGCCGCCGTTACGATTGCGGCTCCAAGATCGGCTATCTGAAGGCGACCGTGTCGTATGCCTTGCGGCACCCGGCGATCGCCGAGGAGTTCTCCGAATTTCTCGTCGATTTGCAGCCCAAGCTGGGACGCCGCAAGATCGGCGCCTGACGGCGCTCCGGCGGGTCGATCGCGGCCCGCCGCTCCCCGGAACGCATTTCCTAGAAAGTACCCGCCCGTGCTGTCTAAGAAATGCGAGGAGATACACCATGCCGCCACCATCGGAAGACCCGGCGACGACCGCGCGCGGCGACGGATCGGCCGAGGCGTTCGCGCCGCCGGAGCGCGAAGTCGTCGAGAACCGTATTTCGCGCAGATCGCAGTTGCGGCGCGCCGAAGACCAATTGCTCCGGCACGATCTGGACGCCAAGATCCGGATGGAGAAGGAACGCGACGAGTTGCTGGCCAGAGAGCGCAACGCGCGCATTCAGGCCGAAACGGCGGCGCGCGCGCGGGACCAGTTCCTGGCCATCGTATCGCACGAACTGCGGGCGCCGCTCAACGGTATCCAGAGCTGGGCGCACGTGCTGGAGAATTACGTGAAGGAGGCCTCGTCCTCGCCGTTGGCGCAGCGAGCGCTGCTCGGCATCAAGACCGGCGTCGGCCAGCAGGTGCGCCTGATCGAGGATTTGCTCGACGTGACGCGCATGATGAGCGGCAAACTGCGCCTCGTGCGGCAACCGATGGCATTGCTGCCGGTGATTCAGGCGGCGGTCGAAAGCGTGCGCGCGATGGCGACCGCGAAGCATATCCATCTTTCCTGCAGCTACCGCATCACGAACGAGCAGATCGAGGGCGACTCCGACCGCATCCAGCAAATCGTCTGGAACCTGCTGTCGAATGCCGTCAAGTTCACGCAGGAAGGCGGCAACGTCTGGTTGTCCGTCGGCGTCGTGGACCACGAGATCTGCGTGACCGTGCGCGACGACGGCATCGGCATTTCCCGGGACTTCCTGCCGCATCTGTTCGACCGTTTCAGCCAGGAAGACACGTCGAGCACGCGTGGCCACAGCGGGCTTGGTCTCGGCCTGTTCCTGGTGCGCCACCTGATCCGCCTGCATGACGGCCGGGTCGAGGCGTATAGCGAGGGCGAAGGCCGGGGCACGACTTTCGCGGTGCATCTTCCGTTGCGCCGCCAGCGCGAAAAATATCACGCTGCCGGACCCGGCAGCGATGCCGATGTCCCGGTGGCCCTGCCCTCTTTGAGCGGCTTGCGCATACTGCTGGTCGACGATCAGGAAGAAACGCGGGAATCATTGGGCGTGGTCCTGACGAGTGCCGGCGCCGAGGTGTTTTCCGCCGGATCGGCGAAGGAAGTGCTCGATTGGCTGCCGACGCTGACGATGGCCGAAATGCCCGACATCCTGATTTGCGATATCGCGATGCCCGTCGAAGACGGTTATTCGGTATTGCGCAAGATCCGCGCGTGGAAGACCGGCAACGGCTTCGCGCCGCTGCATCGCTTGCCCGCGCTCGCGCTCACGGCGTTCTCGCAGCGCGAGGACCGTATCCGCGCCCTGACCTCGGGTTTCCAGATGCATGTGACCAAGCCGGTGGCGCCGGAGGAATTGATCGTCGTCATCGCCACCATGGTGTTGCGCGGCTAACGGTTTCCGGGGCTGCGTGCCCCTTGTTTGAGTTCATAACAGCCTCTAGAGGACGCCGGCCGGATACGCGCCGCCGGGGGCATCCCCGGGCGGCCCGCTCATTCCCGGAACCTCTATGGCCGGCAGCTCCTTGCCCCCTGACAGGCGCTCCTTGCCGTCGCCCGGTTCGCTGCCATATTCCTCGAGACGGTTGTAGAGCGTCTTGAGGCTGATGCCGAGAATGTCTGCGGCGCGCTTCTTGACGCCGCCGCACAATTCGAGCGTCGCGAAGATGAGCTTGCGATCGACTTCCGCCAGCGAGGTGCCGACCGGGATCGCCAGCGTCATGCCGGCGGACGCGGGCGAAGACACGCTGGTCGGCGTCAGCGTGGCGGCATCGATCACCTGGTCCGAAAGAATGTAGGCGCGCTGGATATAGTTGCGCAGCTCGCGCACATTTCCGGGCCAGTGATATTCCCGCAGGCTGGCCAATGCGTCGCGGCTCAATATCTTGCCGGTGCCGTGCGCCGCGTTCAATTCCTCGAGAAAATGCTGGGCCAGCAATTCGATGTCGGTGCCGCGTTCGCGCAACGGCGGTATCACGAGCGGAAACACGTTCAGACGGTGATAGAGATCGAGACGCAGCTTGCCGTCGGCGATGGCATCCTCCGGATCGCGATTGCTGGCCGCGATCACGCGCACGTCGGTTTCCAGTTCCTGGTTGGAACCGATGCGCATGAAAGAGCCTGTCTCCAGCACGCGCAGCAGCTTGACTTGCAGCTCGACCGGCATCTCGGTGATCTCGTCGAGGAACAACGTGCCGCCGTTGGCACGCTCGAAGTAACCCTTGTGCTGGCGATCGGCGCCGGTAAAGCTGCCTTTCTCGTGGCCGAAGATTTCGCTTTCGATCAGTTGCGGCGAAATCGCGCCGCAGTTCACGGGCAGGAACGGATGCCTCTGCCGCAGGCTCAAGTCATGAGTGGTGCGAGCGGCCAGTTCCTTGCCGGTCCCGCTTTCGCCGAGCAGGAGCACGGTGGCCTCGGTCGGCGCCACGCGCGCGATATGGTTGTACAGTTTCTGCATCACAGGCGCGGCGCCGAGCATCTGTCCGAAACGGCCGAGCTTGCGCAATTCGCCGCGCAAAGCGCCGATTTCCTCCTTCAAGTCGGAGGTGCGCGGCACGCGCGAGAGCAACGCCTTCAGCCTGCGAAGATTGACCGGCTTGGTCAGATAATCGGAGGCGCCCAGCCGCAACGCTTCCACGGCTGTTTCGACGCTCGCGTGGCCGGTGATCAAGATGAGCTGGGTCGTGGCATGGACGTCGACATCCTTGAAGATATCCATGCCGCTGCCGTCCGGCAGCTTGATGTCCACCAGCACCAGATCCGGGCGCCGCCGCAGTATCTGCTGCTGCGCCTCGCGCACCGAGCCGGCTATCGCGGTCGTGAACCCCTCGGCCGCCGTAATCTCGATCAATGCGTCCCGGGTATTGCTATCGTCGTCGACAATCAGTACGTGCGGCATGGCTTCCTATCCTTTGTCTTCGACCGACTTTCATTTTCCACGCCCTATCTATCCTGCATTCTTATCGATCACATGAAGCCCTATCGCAGGTCAGCAATTAGACAAGGGGGTACGCGGATGGATTCGACACTAGTCATGATGTAACCCAACCGCGGCGGCAATAGCACATAAGCGCCGCAGCAGTCCGCTTGAAAAAGTGGGGAACAGGAAAAACGATGCATTGCCGGACCCCGCCTACCGGCGCCCGGCAATGCAAGACAGGCGGGCTCTTAGGGCTTGACGGCCACTTTGTTCTGCACGCCTTTTACGCCGTCGGTATTGAGCGCGATCTTTTGGACCCGGTCCATTTGCGCCTGGCTCTTGACCGTTCCGGTCAGGGTGACCTCTCCGCCTTTCGTCTCGACCGAAACATCGGTACCCTTGATGTCGGGGTCGGCCAGCAAGGCCGCCTTGACCTTGGTGGTGATGACGCTATCGTCGACTGCGGCACCGGCCCTAGTCGCCGCACCCGAAGCCCCGGACGAATCGGAGGGCGCCGGCGGCGAAGCTCGCGTGGCATCCGACGAACCGGAGGAAGCGCCCGACGACATGCCGCTACTCGCTTGTCCGGCGGTATCGGCACTGCCGGCGCGCGAAGCCGTGCTCATATCGGTCTCACTTTCTCCCGACGAGGCTTGTTGCTCCGTTGAATCGCGACGGCCGCATCCTCCCGTAAAAACAAGAGTGAGTAAAGCTGCAGCAAGCATGGCCTGGGAAACTCTGGATGGCACTGTCATCTGTTTTTATCCTTTCGATGGCAAGAGAGCGGTTCACCCGGAATACTCCGGGCAATTCACGCTCTCGATAAGTACTGAAAATCCGGAAATCGCCGGCAGCGCCGCGCATGCAACTGGTTTGCAGCTATTTGTTGGTGCTTGAACCGGTCGTCGATCCTGTCGATCCTGTCGATCCTGTCGAACCGGTCGTACCCGTGGTGCCTGAAGTGGAGCCGGAACCGCTAGGTGTCGTGGCGCTGGTGCCGCCTGTCGTTCCGCTCGTCGTATCGCTGCCGCTGGTGCTTGGAGGCGCCGTCGTGCCTGTCGTACCGGTCGCGTCGCTACCCGACGTTCCTGCCGAGGATGTGCCGCCGGTCGATCCGGTCGTACCCGTCGAACCGGTATCGCTGGGCGTGCCGGTCGCCGCAGTGGAGCCACCGCCGCTCGTACCTGCAGCCTGGTCGGTACCGCGATTGCAACCAGTAAACGCCAAGCTCAAAAGAGCTGCCAGCAGAACGAATTTTGAGGTTTGTGCGATTGCTTTCATCACTGATCCTTTCAAATAAGTTAAAAAACTTCACCCACATTGACCGCACGATCCGCAGTTGGTTTCTTAACTTTTCTGCATGGTCGGTTTCGAGAGGAACGCAGCTTCCATGCCAAGCGCTGTTTCATGGGATACGGCGAACCGCTCAAGCACACGATCAGAAGGAGAAACATGCCGGCCTGCGTGGTAACGTGGCGTTGTTGATCAGGCGCAAATCCTTGCCTATCGGACGAAACTTCCATCATTCGGTAAAAATTACCGGAGCCGCTACCTCAGCGTCCTTTCGCCGCAAGCATTACGTGTTGACGACTTCGCCGCCGTTCGGATGAAGCGTCTGGCCGGTCATGTAGGAAGCATCGTCGCTCGCGAGAAACACATAGCTTGGGGCCACTTCGTCCGGTTGGCCGGCACGCCCCAGCGTCGTATTCTTGCCGAACTCGGCGACATGTTCCGCCGGAAAGCTCGCCGGAATCAAGGGCGTCCAGATCGGTCCCGGCGCCACCGCGTTGACGTGGATGCCGCGTCCGGCAAGCTGCTGCGATAGCGAGCGGGTGAACGCCAGGATCGCCCCCTTGGTCGCTGCGTAATCCAATAAATGCGAGCTGCCGCGATATGCGGTCACCGACGTCGTGTTGATGATGCGGGCGCCCGGTTTCAGATGGGGCAATGCGGCCCGCGTCAGATAAAACATCGAAAAGATGTTGGTGCGGAACGTGCGTTCCAACTGGATATCGGTGATTTTTTCGAGGCTTTCCTGCGGATGCTGCTCGGCCGCATTGTTGACCAGGATATCGAGTCGTCCATGACCGAAATCGCTGACGACGGCATGAATGATTTGCCGGCAGAATTCCGGATCGCCGATATCGCCGGCCAACAACAGGCAACGGCGTCCGGCTCCTTCGACCAAGCGCCGGGTTTCCTCGGCATCCTCATGTTCGTTGAAAAAAGCGACCGCGACGTCCGCGCCCTCCTTGGCGAACGCGACCGCCACGGCGCGGCCGATGCCGCTATCGCCGCCGGTGACAAGAGCAATCTTGTCCTCCAGTTTGCCGCTGCCCCTGTATTTTTCCATCCGATCCTGGGGCGGCGGATGCATCAGGGTTTCCCGGCCCGGCTCGCCCCTTTGGTGTTGCGGCGGAAAAGAAGTGGGTTTGTCGTCTTGCATCATGGCATGCCTCTCGCGAAATCATCGAATCTTCGAGTACCCGGCATAAGCCGTAAATCGAGGCCGCGCTAATGTTTGCCGCGACCCTGGTATTTGCTCTTGCCAGCCTTCTTCAAGGCGATCGCCACCGCCTGCTTCACGGCCTTGCGCTTCGAGGATGGATGGCTGCTGCCGATCCTTCCCTCCTTCTCATATTCATGCACCAGTGTCTTGACGTTCTTGCTGACCGTCTCCCTACTCTTTCCTTTCGCTAACGGCATGATGAACCTCCTTCACGTTCCGAATCGCATTACATGAACATGAAGACTGCAGCTTTTGTGCCCGCCGGGGTGAGAAGGAAACGGCGCGATGCCGCGGCGCGAACACGCCGGGGATCGTGCCGGGGATCGTGCCGGGAATCGCGAGAGGGAATGAAGAGAGGAGAAGAGGAAACGCGCCTAGGCAACGAGCCGTTGGGTACGCGCGTAAGCCTCGAGCAGCAGCGCCGGATCGCCGGACGCCAGCTTCTTGGCATCCGACAAGGTCTGCCGGAATGCCCGCGCGCCGGGCATGCCGGCCATCAGGCCGAGCATGTGGCGGGTGATGCTGTTGAGTTTCAGCCCGCGTTCGCCGTGCCGTTCCAGCTGCGCGGCGATATAGGGCAGCATGGCTTGCAAAACCTCGAGGCGCGACTTCGGCGCCGCGGCATCGCCGTAATAGCGTGTATCGAACGAGGCCATGAGCCATGGATTGTGATAAGCCTCGCGCCCCAGCATCACGCCGTCGACATGCTGCAGGTGCAGGTCGATTTCCGCCTCGGTCTTGATGCCGCCGTTGATGATGATCTCGAGTTCGGGGAAGTCGCGCTTCAGCCGATATGCGTATTCGTATTTCAGCGGCGGGATTTCACGGTTCTCCTTCGGGCTCAAGCCCTTCAGGATCGCGTTGCGCGCATGCACGATGAAGGTCTTGCAGCCTGCCGCCGCGATCGTGCCGACGAAATCGCGCACGAAATCGTAGCTCTCGACCTGGTCGATGCCGATCCTGTGCTTGACCGTCACGTCGATCGACACCGCATCGCGCATCGCCTTCACGCACTCGGCCACGAGCGGCGCCTCCGCCATCAGGCAGGCGCCGAACGCGCCTTTCTGCACGCGCTCCGACGGGCAGCCGCAATTGAGGTTGACCTCGTCGTAACCCCAGCGCTCGCCGAGCTTCGCGCTCTTCGCCAGGTCGGCCGGCTCGCTGCCGCCGAGCTGCAAGGCGACCGGATGCTCTTCCTCGCTGAAATCGAGATGGCGCGGCACGTCTCCGAACAGCAATGCGCCGGTCGTCACCATTTCGGTGTACAGCCAGGTATGGCGCGTGATCTGCCGATGGAAGACGCGGCAGTGGCGGTCGGTCCAGTCCATCATCGGGGCGACGGAAAGACGGCGGGGAGGAAGCTTGGCGGGAATCACGATCGATGCTACCGACTGAAAACGTTATTGTAACGGGACAAGGAGGCGTGTCTCGGCGGCGCCACGCCGGAGTGCGCATGCCCCAGCGATTTGGCGGCTTTGGCAACGAAAGCGCGCAGGATATTGCGGCTCGCGGGCCGGGCGCCTGCGTGCGGGCCGGCAATTGAGGCGAAAGGGTATCGACCACAGACCAAACGTAATACCATAAACCATCGAATCGATTCCCCCGTCAACATAGGGACCCATCGCTATGCCCAATCAACCGGACACCGAACATTTCTGGATGCCCTTCACTGCCAATCGGCATTACAAGACCAAGCCGCGCCTGCTGGTTTCCGCCGCCGGCATGCATTACACGTCGGACGACGGCCGCAAGATTCTCGACGGCACCGCGGGCCTCTGGTGCTGCAACGCCGGCCACAACCATCCGAGGATCACGGCCGCCATCCAGGAGCAGGCCGCGACCATGGATTACGCGCCGACCTTCCAGATGGGCCATCCCAAGGCGTTCGAAGCCGCCAGCGCGCTGGCGGCGATTTCGCCGGCCGGCTTGAATCGCGTGTTCTTCTGCAACGACGGTTCGGAAGCCGTCGACTCTGCGCTCAAGATCGCCCTGGCTTATCACCGCATGCGCGGCGACGGCTTGCGCACCCGCCTGATCGGTCGCGAGCGCGGCTATCACGGCGTCGGCTTCGGCGGCATCGCGGTCGGCGGCATCGCCGGCAACCGCAAGCATTTCGGGCCCACGCTGGCGGGCGTCGATCACCTGCGTCATCCGCTCGATATCGCGAAGAATGCCTTCTCGCGCGGCCTGCCCGAGCACGGCGCCGAACTGGCCGACGAGCTCGAACAGCGCATCCTGGCCCTGCACGACCCGGCCACCATCGCCGCCGTCATCGTCGAACCGATCCAGGGTTCGACCGGCGTCATCCTGCCGCCCAAGGGTTATCTGCAGAAGCTGCGCGCGATCTGCGACAAATACGGCATCCTCCTGATCTTCGACGAAGTCATCACCGGCTTCGGCCGCCTGGGAGCGCCGTTCGGCGCCGACTATTTCGGCGTCAAGCCCGACATGATCACTTGCGCCAAGGGGCTGACCAACGCCGCGGTGCCGATGGGCGCCGTGATCGTGAAGCAGGAGATCCACGATGCCTTCATGCAAGCCGCGCCGGAGAACGCGATCGAGTTCTTCCACGGCTATACCTATTCCGGCCATCCGCTCGCCGCAGCGGCCCTGATCGCGACGATGGAAGTCTATCGCGACGAAAACCTGTTCCAGCACGCCGCCGACATGGCGCCCTACTTCGAGGAAGCTGCGCACAGCCTCCGGGGCCTGCCCTATGTGAAAGACATCCGCAACCTCGGCCTGGTCTGCGGCATCGAACTGGAGAGCGTGCCGGGCAAGCCGACGGCGCGCGCCTTCGATGTCTTCAACAAATGCTTCTGGGACCAGGGCGTGCTGATCCGCACCACCGGCGACATCATCGCCCTGTCGCCGCCGCTCATCATCGAGAAGGATCAGATCGACCAACTGTTCGGCGCGATCGCCGACGTGCTCAAACACCAGAAGGCCGTACCGGACGCCGCACCCGCGCTGGCGCAGGTGGCTTGAGCTCCCTCCGCGCATGAACACGGGGCGGATGGCTAACCGCTCATCCGCCCCGTTGGATCCACGCGCCGCCGGCTAAAAGCGTTCCGTCATGAATCTCGCTCGGACGCCGGCGACCGCACGCGTTCTTATGCCGCTTCGCGCGATGCGCGCTTGCGCTCGTGTTCCTTCAGGAAGCGCTTGCGCAGACGGATGCTCTTCGGGGTGATCTCGACGAGTTCGTCGTCCTCGATGAATTCGACCGCGTATTCGAGCGTCAGCTGGATCGGCGGAACGAGGCGCACGGCTTCGTCGGTGCCCGAGGCGCGCACGTTGGTCAGCTGCTTGCCCTTGATCGGGTTGACCACCAGGTCGTTGTCGCGCGAGTGGATGCCGATGATCATGCCTTCGTAGACCGGATCGTTGTGCGACACGAACATGCGGCCGCGATCCTGCAGCTTCCACAATGCGTAGGCGACGGCGGCGCCGTCGTCCTGGGAGATCAGGACGCCGTTGCGGCGGCCGGCCAGTTCGGGCTTGGTCAGATCGACCGGCGAGTATTCGTCGAAGATATGGCTCATCAGGCCGGTGCCGCGCGTGAGCGTCATGAATTCCGACTGGAAGCCGATCAGGCCGCGCGCCGGAATGCGGTATTCGAGACGCACACGGCCCTTGCCGTCCGGCTCCATGTTCTGCAGGTCGCCGCGGCGGCGGCCGAGCTCTTCCATCACGCCGCCTTGGTGAGCGTCTTCGACGTCGACCGTCAGCAATTCGTACGGCTCATGCTTGACGCCGTCGATTTCCTTGAACACGACGCGCGGACGCGATACGGCCAGTTCATAGCCTTCGCGACGCATGTTCTCGAGCAGGATGGTGAGATGCAGTTCGCCGCGCCCCGAGACCTCGAACACGGTGTCGTCGCCGGTATCGGCCACGCGCAAGGCGACGTTCGATTTCAATTCGCGGTCGAGGCGCTCGCGCAATTGGCGGCTGGTGACGAACTTGCCTTCGCGGCCGGCCAGCGGCGAGGTGTTGACCAGGAAGTTCATGGTCAGCGTCGGCTCGTCGACCTTCAGCATCGGCAGCGCGTCCGGATTGTCGACCGCGCACACCGTGGAACCGATGCCGACTTCTTCGATGCCGTTGATCAGCACGATGTCGCCGGCTTGCGCTTCGTCGACCAGCACGCGGTCGAGGCCCTTGAACTTGAGCACCTGGTTGACGCGCGCCTTGATCGGCGTCGAATCCGGGCCGTTCATGACAATCACGTCCTGCAAACCCTTGATGCGGCCGCGCTTGATGCGGCCGATGCCGATCTTGCCGACGTAGGAGGAATAGTCGAGCGAGGAAATCTGGAGCTGCAGCGGACCGTCCGGATCGTCGTCGCGGACCGGCACGTGCTCGAGCACCGCATCGAACAGCGGCTTCATCGTGCCTTCGCGCACGGTCGGATCGAGGCTCGCGTAACCGTTCAGCGCCGAGGCGTACACCACCGGGAAGTCGAGCTGTTCTTCGGTCGCGCCGAGCTTGTCGAACAATTCGAAGGTCGCGTTGATGACCCAGTCCGGGCGGGCGCCCGGGCGGTCGATCTTGTTCACCACCACGATCGGCTTCAGGCCGAGGCCGAGCGCCTTGCGCGTCACGAAGCGCGTCTGCGGCATCGGGCCTTCAACGGCATCGACCAGCAGCAGGACGGAATCGACCATCGACAGCACGCGCTCGACCTCGCCGCCGAAATCGGCGTGGCCGGGGGTGTCGACGATATTGATGTGCGTGCCTTCGTACTCGACCGCGCAATTCTTCGCCAGGATCGTGATGCCGCGTTCCTTTTCAAGATCGTTGGAATCCATCACGCGATTGTCGACGTGCTGGTTTTCGCGGAAGGTGCCGCTTTGCTTCAGCAGCTGGTCGACCAGCGTGGTTTTGCCGTGATCGACGTGGGCGATGATGGCGATGTTGCGCAGAGCGCGTTTGGCGTTGGACATGGGAAGGCGTGCGAGTGAATCGGGGAAACCTGCAAGTATATCATGCCGCGCCGCGGAAATTGCGGAAAACCGAGGAATTTCAAAGGCTTGGCAAGATATGGCCGATCCTGACCGGCGCCGGAATCGCCGGCTTCATTCCCGTGCCGACAGGTCCGCCCCGGCCAAGGCGGTTATGCGGCCAGTCTCGAACGACGGATGCATTGGCGGACAAGGCTTGAGCCACATTGGCCGGCCTCATGCGCAAGTTGCCGGCGCTCGCCGGCCCGTCGTGCGAACGCTCAGCGATTCGGCGCGACAGCGATCAGGCGCTCCGGGGCCAGCAAACCGTAGTCGGTCAATGTCGCCGTGCCAAGCAAGCGCTTATCGACTCCGCCATAGACGCGTACACGGCCGGCGACATACTGCCTGCCGTTCTCCGGTTTGCCGAGCGCAAGACGTTGACCGTGCAGGAAACGGTCGCTCAATTCCGGGGAGAGATCGAGGGCCGGGAATGAGGAAAGCAAAGCATCGACCGGAGCCAGCAAGGCGATGCGTTCGGCTTCCCCCACGATGGACTCCAAGCTGCCGAGTGTCACGGCATGTTCGAGCGTCAGGTCGCCAACGGCAATGCGGCGCAGGTCTTGCAGGTGCGCGCCGCAGCCGAGCGCCGCGCCGATGTCCTCGCCAAGCACGCGGATATAGGTGCCCTTGCTGCAACGGACGCGCAGCCGCAGATAAGGCGCCGTGTAATCGAGCAGCTCCAGCGCGTGGATCGTCACCCGCCGCGCTTCGCGTTCGAGCGTCACGCCGGCGCGCGCATATTCGTACAAGGGCTTGCCATCCCGCTTCAATGCCGAATACATCGGCGGCACCTGATCGATTTCGCCGCGGAATGCCGTCAGTACGCCTTCGATCGCTTCGCGCGTCGCGCTGACGGGAAGCGTCTCGAGCACATCGCCCTCGGTATCGCCGGTCGTCGTGCGCACGCCGAGCCGGACCACGGTTTCATAGGTCTTGTCGGCGTCGAGCAGGTCCTGCGAAAACTTGGTCGCCTCGCCGAAGCACAAGGGCAACAGACCGGTCGCGAAGGGATCGAGGGTGCCGGTGTGGCCGGCCTTCACTGCGTTCAACAACCACTTTGCCTTGCCGAGCGCGTCGTTGCTCGACAGGCCCGCCGGCTTATCGAGCAGCAATACGCCATGCACGGGCACACGTTTCTTCTTGGGCGTCGTGGTCGCCATGATCGCAACGGATTGGGTGACGGGCAGAAATGCGGCGAATTACTCGTCCGCATCCTTGGCCCGGGTCGCGTTGGCTTCGTCGATCAGTTTCGACAGCGCCATGCCGCGCGCCGGCGAGACGTCGTGGACGAAATGGATCTCGGGAATCGTGTGGATGGTGAGGCGGCGGCCGAGCTGGCCGCGAATGAAGCCGGATGCCTTCTGCAGGCCGGCCAGCGTGTTCTTCACCGCCTCTTCGTGATCGGGCAGCGTCGTGAAAAACACCTTCGCATGGGCGTAATCGGGCGTGACCTGCACTTCGGTGATCGTGACCATGCCCACGCGCGGATCCTTCAATCCGTACGCGATGATCTCCGCCAGATCGCGCTGGATCTGATCGGCGACGCGTATGCCGCGCCCGGGGATGGATTTGCTGTGTTTGGCCATGAATATCCATACGCCCTCTTCCGCTTGGAAGAGGGCAAACTTGCATTACAGCGTGCGGGCGACTTCCTGCACTTCGAACACCTCGAGCTGATCGCCTTCCTTGATGTCGTTGTAGTTCTTCAGCGACAGGCCGCACTCGAAGCCGGCCTTCACTTCCTTCACGTCATCCTTGAAGCGCTTGAGCGAATCGAGCTCGCCGGTCCAGATCACCACGTTGTCGCGCAACAAGCGGACCGATGCGCCGCGCTTGACCAGGCCGTCGAGCACGTAGCAACCGGCGATCGCGCCTACCTTGCTGACGTGGAATACCTGGCGAATCTCGACCAGGCCCAGCGCCTGCTCGCGCTTCTCGGGCGCCAGCATGCCGGACATCGCGGCCTTGATATCGTCCACCGCATCGTAAATGATGTTGTAGTAACGGATATCGATGCCGTTGGTCTCGGCCAGCTTGCGCGCGGAAGCGTCGGCGCGCGTGTTGAAGCCGATGATGACGGCTTTCGATGCCACCGCGAGGTTGACGTCCGATTCGGAAATGCCGCCGACGGCCGCATGCACGACTTGCACGCGCACTTCCTCGGTCGACAGCTTCTGCATCGTATGCACCAGCGCTTCCTGCGAACCCTGGACGTCGGCCTTGATGATGAGCGGCAGGTTCTTGACTTCGCCTTCCGCCATCTGCTCGAACATGTTCTCGAGTTTCGCCGCTTGTTGCTTGGCCAGCTTGACGTCGCGGAACTTGCCCTGGCGGAACAAGGCGATTTCGCGCGCCTTGCGCTCGTCGGGCAGGACGACGACATCTTCGCCGGCCGCCGGCACTTCGGTCAGGCCCTGGATCTCGACCGGAATCGAGGGGCCCGCTTCGGCGATGTTCTTGCCGTTCTCGTCGAGCATCGCGCGTACACGGCCGTAGGACGATCCCGCCAGCACGACGTCGCCGCGCTTCAAGGTACCGCCTTGCACCAGCACCGTCGCGACCGGGCCGCGTCCCTTGTCGAGTTTCGCCTCGATCACGAGGCCCTTGGCCGGAGCATCGACCGGCGCCGTCAATTCCAGCACTTCGGCTTGCAACAGCACGTTCTCGAGCAGGTCGTCGATCCCCTGGCCGGTCTTGGCCGAGACCGGAATGAACGGCGATTCGCCGCCGTAGGCTTCCGGCACGACTTGCTCGGCGATCAGTTCCTGCGTCACGCGATCGACATTGGTGCCCGGCTTGTCGATCTTGTTGATCGCCACCACCAGCGGCACTCCGGCGGCCTTTGCATGCGAGATCGCCTCCTTGGTCTGCGGCATCACGCCGTCGTCGGCAGCCACCACCAGGATGACGATGTCGGTCGCCTTCGCGCCGCGGGCGCGCATCGCGGTAAATGCTTCGTGACCCGGTGTATCGAGGAAGGTGATGATGCCGCGCGGCGTTTCGACGTGATAGGCGCCGATATGCTGCGTGATGCCGCCCGCTTCGCCGGCCGCCACTTTGGCGCGGCGGATATAGTCGAGCAGCGAGGTCTTGCCGTGGTCGACGTGGCCCATGACGGTCACGACCGGCGCGCGCGGCAACGCCTCGGCATCGGTATGCTCCGTGCCTTCGGACAGCATCGCTTCCGGATCGTCGAGCTTCGCGGCATGCGCGCGATGGCCCATTTCCTCCACCACGATCATCGCGGTTTCCTGGTCGAGCACCTGGTTGATGGTGACCATCTGCCCCAGCTTCATCAACTGCTTGATGACCTCGGATGCCTTGACCGCCATCTTGTGGGCCAGTTCGGCCACGGTGATGGTCTCCGGCACATGAACATCCTTGATGATGGCCTCGGTCGGTGCCTGGAAATTGCTTTCACGATCATCATGGTGCGAACGGCGGCCCTTCGGACCGGCACGCCATCCGCTTTCGCGGCCGCCGGCAACCGTCGCTCCGCGCGTCTTCAAGCCGGCGCCGCGCTTCTTCGCGGCATCGTCCTGCCAAGTCGACGCGACGTTGGCCGACTTGATCGATTTCTTGTCGCCCGGCTTCTTGTCGTCTTTCTTGTCGGCCGGTTTCTTGTCGGCCGGCTTGTGCAACGTGCCTTCGGTAGCCTTCGCCACGGGCGCCGCCGGCGCCGGCTCCGGCGCCTTCATGACCTTGCGCGGCGCGCTCATCATGGCCTTGATCTGGGCGACTTCGTCGGCGACCGCCTTGCGCGCGCGCTCGGTGGCGGCAGCGCGTTCGGCGGCTTCCTTCTCCGCAGCCTCGCGCGCCGCCTGCTCGGCACGGCGCTTGGTCTCTTCATCGGCTAGGCGCTGCTGCTCCTGTTCGGCCGTTTCCTGGACTTTCGGCGTCGCGGCAGCCTTGGCCGCGGCTTCAGCGGCGGCCTTCTTCGCCTCTTCTTCGGCACGGCGCATGGCTTCGGCCTGCGCTTCCTTTTCGGCTTCCAGTCTCGCCAGGCGCTCCTGCTTCTCGCGCAACTCGGCTTCCTGGCGCGCGATCAGCTCGGCCTGGCGGCGCGCTTCCTCTGCGCGGCGTGCGCGTTCCGCCTCGTCGATGACGGGTGCGGCCGGCGCCGCGGGTTTCGCGGCCACTTCCTCGGCCACCGGTTCGTCGCGCTTGATGAAGGTGCGCTTCTTGCGGACTTCCACTTGGATCGTGCGCGATTTGCCCGTGGCATCCGCCTGCTTGATCTCGGTCGTCTCCTTGCGCGTCAGCGTGATTTTTTTCTTTTCGCCATCAGGCGCCGCGCCGTGCGAGCGGCGCAGATGATCGAGGAGCTTGTCCTTGTCTTCCTTCGACAGCGGGTCGGACGACGAACTCTTGATGACGCCGGCAGCGCGCAACTGCGTCAGCAGCAGATCCGCAGGCATCCTCAGTTCGGTGGCAAATTGGGCTACGTTGTTACTCGCCATTCAGTCCTCTTTTCTAATAATGGCAGCACTGATGATAATGAGGCTTCCCGATCACTTCGCTTCGCTCAGGCTCCAAGCCTTTGCTTGCAACGCCTTGGCGCGATCATCGTATTTCGCGTCGATGAGTTTCATTTCGTCATCGTTCACGTCGTCGAATTGAGTGTCGATCAGCTGACGCGCGCGGTCGGTCGGCAAGGCCAGGATCGCGCCGAATTCGTCATAGGCAAGACCGGCGAAGGCTTCCAGCGTCTTGATGCCGGCCAGACCGAGCTTACCCGCCGTCACGCGGTCCATGCCGTCGAGATTGGCCAAGGCATCTTCCATGCCTTCCATGCCTTCCTCGGAAGCGATCGCCTCGGTCACCAGCGCATCGCGCGCGCGGTTGCGTAATTCATTGACCGTGTCTTCGTCAAACGATTCGATTTCGAGCATTTCGGAAATCGGCACATAGGCGATTTCTTCCAGGCTGGAAAAACCTTCCTCGATCAGGATGTCGGCCACTTCCTGGTCGACGTCGAGCTTTTCCATGAACAGGGCGCGCGTCGCCGCGGTTTCCGCCGCGTGCTTGTCGGCCGACTCCTCGGCGGTCATGATGTTGATCTGCCAGCCGGTCAGTTCCGACGCCAGACGCACGTTCTGGCCGCCGCGGCCGATGGCGATCGCGAGGTTCTCCTCGTCGACGACGACATCCATCGCATGCTTGTCTTCATCGACCACGATCGACGACACATTGGCCGGCGCCAGGGCGCCGATCACGAACTGGGCCGGGTCTTCCGACCACAAGACGATGTCGACGCGCTCACCGCCGAGTTCACCGGTCACGGCCTGGACGCGCGAACCGCGCATGCCGACGCAGGTGCCGATCGGATCGATGCGCTTGTCGTTGGTGTGCACGGCAATCTTCGCGCGCACGCCCGGATCGCGGGCCGCCGATTTGATTTCGAGCAAGCCTTGTTCGATCTCGGGGACTTCGAGCTCGAACAGCTTCATGATGAATTCCGGCGCCGTACGCGACAGGATCACTTGCGGGCCGCGCGCATTGCGGTCGATACGCAGGATGTAGGCGCGGACGCGATCGCCGATGCGCAGGTTTTCCTTCGGGATCATCTGATCGCGCGGCAGGCGCGCTTCGATCTTGCCGGATTCGACGATGGCGTCGCCGCGCTCCATGCGCTTGATCGTGCCGGTGACGAGCGAATCGCCGCGCGCCAGGAAGTCCTGCAGGATCTGCTCGCGCTCCGCATCGCGGATGCGCTGCAACACGACCTGCTTGGTGTCTTGGGCGAAACGGCGGCCGAAATCGACCGACTCGATCGGCTCTTCGATGTAGTCGTCGACTTCGATGTCGGGAATCTGTTCCTTGGCTTCGAAGTGGAGGATTTCCTGGTCCGGCAACTGCAGGCCGGCATCGTCCGGCACCACGTGCCAGCGGCGATAGGATTCGAATTCGCCGGTTTCGCGATCGATCGAGACGCGGATATCGACTTCGCCGTCATAACGTTTCTTGGTCGCCTGCGCAAGAGCATGTTCGAGCGCCCCGAAGACGATCTCTTTATCGACGTTTTTTTCTCGTGCCAGTGCATCGACCAGCAATAACACTTCGCGACTCATGCTTTGCGACTCCTAAAATCCACTTTCGGCACCAAGCGTGCCTTGTCCACATCGGCCAGCGTAAACTCCAACATCGCCGGGCCGTCTTTACCTTCAAATTCGAGTTTCAGCTTGTCACCGTCCGGCGCGTGCAGCACGCCTTGGAACGATTTGCGGTTCGCCGCGCCCGGCATCGGCATGCGCAGCTTGACGGTCGCCTCATGCCCGGCGAAGCGGACGTAATCGGCGACCTTTTTGAGCGGACGATCGAGCCCGGGCGACGAGATTTCCAGCCTCTCGTAATCGACATTCTCCACGAGGAATACGTGCGACAGCTGATGGCTTACCTTTTCGCAATCCTCGACGGTGATCGCCTCGGCGGCCTCTCCTTGCTCTGCAAAGTCGATATACACCCGCAGCAAACCGCGGCCAGCCTGCTCGAAATCGACCAGTTCATAGCCCATGCCCGCCAGGGTTTTCTCTATCAGATCAAGCAAACGCAAAACACTCTCCGCAAATACCGTCCGGCGGCCCGGACCGCCCGCGCAGAACCGGATCAACAAAAAAAAAATGGGCATCTGCCCATCTCTTTTTATCGTTCCAGCCACTTGTAGCAGGCCCCACGAAAGCCGCCGTGGACGTGACTTTTGTTAACTACGAAATTATAAACGATCAGGGACAATGCCGCAATGACAGAGTGCGGCAGGCAATGCTGCCAGCCCCTCGGAACCGACCGCCGAGAGGGCTCAAATCATTACCTCGAAGCAATTATCCGCGAGGACGGCGACGCGGCATGCCCGGTAATGCATGACCAGCATGACTGTGGCTGCCGCCGCGTCCGGAGCCCGCATTGCGACGCGGCTGCCCCATCCCGGCGAAACCGAGCGCGGTCTGCAGCGGATCCGGCTGGCGCGCACGCGCCTTCGCCTTGCCTTGCTGCTGCTGCTTGCCTTGGCCGCCACGGCGATTGCCGCTCGTTTCGGACGCATTACCGCCCTTCTTTGCATTCTTTTCGAGGCCGCTGAGGGCGAGCAGATCGCGCACGGCATGCTCGTCGAGCTCCTCCCAGCGGCCGCGCTTGAGGCCGCGCGGCAGCGTCATCGCGCCGTAACGCGTGCGGATCAGGCGCGACACGGTCAAGCCGACGGCTTCGAACATGCGGCGCACCTCGCGGTTGCGCCCCTCGCCGATGGTGACCCGGTACCACTTGTTGGCACCCTCGCCTCCGCCGTCGGCGATTCTCGAGAATTGCGCGAGACCGTCTTCGAGCTCGACGCCGGCCAGCAATTTCTGGCGCATACCTTCCTCGAGCTCGCCGAGCGTGCGGACGGCATACTCGCGCTCGATGCTGTAGCGCGGGTGCATGAGGCGGTTGGCAAGATCTCCAGAGGTCGTAAACAGCAGCAGGCCCTCGGTATTGAAATCGAGACGACCGACCGCCAGCCACTTGCCGGTCTTGATCGGAGGCAGATGATCGAACACCGAAGGACGGCCCTCCGGATCCTCGTGACTGACGATTTCACCGGCCGGCTTGTGGTACACGAGCACGCGCGGCGGCTTCTTGCTGACCTTACGCTGGATCGGCTTGCCGTTGATGCGCACCAGATCGGTCGGCAGAATGCGCTGCCCGATATGGGCGGGCTCGCCATTGACCGACACCCGGCCGGCGATAATCAACTCTTCCATGTCGCGACGCGATCCCAAGCCGGCCTCGGCGAGCACCTTGTGCAACTTCGGCGCATCGTCCTCCGCCGTCAGATCGCGGCGGACATTCTTTGCCGGCCGATTGTCGCGACGAGCATCCGCTCCGCCGGCCTGTGTATCGTATTCATCCGAAGTGACGAACGAGAATACATCATCCGCGTTGTCGGCCTTGCCGCGCGACTGCCCGCCCTTGGCGCCGGCGGGCTGCTTGCCGCGCTGCTGCTTTTGCCCGGCCTTTTGCGCGCGCCCCTGCTCGCCCTTGGCCCGATTGCCGCGCTCCTTGCGCTCCGGCACCGCGCCCGCTCCACCCTCGGCTTGCGCGACGTCGGCGTTGTCCACCTCCGGCGCATCCGGGTTGCCAGCGGCCGTCTTGCGTTCGTTGCGCGGCGCACTGCGCGCGCGCCGCAGGCTACGCGGGCCTCGCACGCCTCGCTTGGCAGGCTTCTCCTGGCCGGCCTCGCCGGTGGATGCCGCATCCTGCTCTTGCGCCGGTTCCGATGAAACAGAGGGGGGCGCCGTTACCGGCGCGTCGTTAGACGTTGGAAATGTCATTGTTCGATTCTTCGTTGATCTGATGATCGGACGCAGCCTGCGAACTCGTCTCCGGCGCCGGATCATGGGAAAGGGCCGCTTCGTCTTCGACGGCGGCGGAACTTGTATCGACAGCAACGGCCCCAATGGGTTCGCCCTGCTGCTTCGAATCTTCTATAAATGCCTCTGCCGCCTCCCGCATGGCCGCCGCATCGGCGGCATTACCGTTCTCGGCAGCCGACGGCTCAGACTCTGCCTCGGGCGATGCGTCTTCGCTTTGCGCATCGTCAGCAAAAACGATCACCTCTTGCCCGAGACTCGCCTCCAACCCCGCCCCCAGCGCTTGCATTTCCGGCACTGCGCCAGGCGGCGCATCTTCCTTCGCAACCTGCTGCAACGGCGGCAATTGATCGAGAGAAGTCAGTCCGAGATCGTCGAGAAACTGCTTGGTCGTCGCGAACAAAGACGGGCGCCCCGGAACGTCGCGATGACCGACGGCCTCGATCCACCCCCGATCCTCCAGCATCTTGATCGTCTGCGAATTGACGGTCACGCCGCGAATCTCTTCGATGTCGCCGCGCGTCACCGGCTGTCGATAAGCAATGATGGCCAGCGTCTCAAGCGTTGCGCGCGTATATTTGGGCGGCTTTTCCGGATTCAGCCGCTCAAGATACACCTTCATCTCGGGCCTGCTCTGAAAACGCCATCCGGTCGACAGGCAGACGAGCTCGATACCTTTGTCCGACCAGCCAACACGCAAATCCTGAAGCATCTGCTTGATCGTGTCGGCACCGACGCCGCCCGCATCGGCCTCCGCGTCCACGAAGAGCTTTTTCATGTCGTTGATCGACAGCGGCTCATGAGCGCATAGCAGCGCGGTTTCGAGGACTTTCTTCGCCTCTGCTGTATTCATCTGCGTCGTGTACGGCTAATTCAGTAATATTTGCAGAAAATGTTCAACGACAAGCATCCGACGATGCTTTCGGTTAAAGAACCCGTTGATGCTGCGTTCCGACGCCCGACTTAGAGGAGGTGTATTTGGTGGGCGGGAAATAAGGTAAGACTTGGTTGCGGGGGCAGGATTTGAACCTGCGACCTTCGGGTTATGAGCCCGACGAGCTGCCAGACTGCTCCACCCCGCGTCTGAAAAACAAGACTATACACGGGATCGCGCTGTATTGCAAATACAATCGCGATTTCTTTTCGTCGCGGCACGCGGTGATACACTTGCAGTCAACTGCTCGCCGACAAACCTTAACGCCTCCCTCTCATGAAATTCTGCTCCGAGTGCGCGCATTCCGTCTCTCTCCAGATCCCCCCCGGCGACAATCGGCCCCGCTACGTCTGCGCCGGTTGCGGCACGATTCACTATCAGAATCCGAAGATGGTGATCGGCTCGATTCCGGTATGGCAACGCGACGGCGAGAGCAAGATACTTTTGTGCAAGCGCGCAATCGAGCCGCGCTACGGCTTCTGGACCTTGCCGGCGGGCTTCATGGAAAACGAAGAGACGACGACCGATGCGGCCGTGCGCGAGACTTTCGAGGAAGCCGGGGCGCGAATCGAATTGCATGAATTGTTTTCGCTACTGAACGTGCCGCATGTACACCAGGTTCACCTGTTCTATCGCGCAACGTTGCTCGATCTCGAATACGCGCCCGGCACGGAAAGCCTTGAAGTGCAATTGTTTGCCGAATCGGAAATCCCGTGGGACGAGATTGCCTTCCCGACGGTCGCCTATACGCTCAAGTTCTTCTTTGCCGATTTGAAGCGAGGCGGCGAAGGCGAATGCTTCAAGTTGCACACGAAAGATATCTACAAGCCGATGCGCGCGCCGGCGGATTGACGCTCCCCATCACCACAGCCGGCAGCGAAACACCGAATGATGATTCCCTGGCTTGATATCGACACGCCGTTTCCGGACGTTTCGCTAGCCCTGGACGGCACCAGCGAGGCCCCCGGGTTGCTTGCCGTCGGCGGCGACCTATCGCCCTGGCGCCTGCTGGAAGCCTACCGGCATGGCATCTTCCCGTGGTTCTCCGAGGGCCAGCCCATCCTCTGGTGGAGCACTGACCCGCGCATGGTTTTGTTTACTGAACGCTTCGCGGTTTCCGACAGTCTCAAGAAAAAGTTGAAGCAAGTGCATAAGAGCATGCAGACGGGCGGCCGCTGGGAGGTCCGCTTCGATTCCGCCTTCGAACAGGTGATGCGCGCCTGCGCCGCGCCGCGCAGGGACGGAGCCGGCACCTGGATTTCGGAGGAAATCATCGCCGGCTACAGCAGCCTGCATCGACAGGGCCAAGCCCACTCGTCGGAACTCTGGCTCGACGGCAAGCTGGTCGGCGGCGCCTACGGAGTCTGCATCGGTCGCATGTTCTACGGTGAATCCATGTTCGCTCGCGTGTCGGATGCCTCGAAGATCGCCCTTGCCTATCTCGTGCATTTTCTGCAACGGCATGGCGTGGCATTGATCGACTGTCAGCAGGAAACCGCCCATCTCGGTTCGCTAGGAGCGATTCCGATTCCACGCAACGAATTCATCGCGCACCTGCAACGCACGATCGATGAGCCGCCAATCGAACACTGGAAGCCGATGGATCTGTTCTGACGGAGATTGGAAAAAGCCTGCTCGCGCGGGCGCAAGACGGTGTAAATTATTGATGCAGACCGCGCCGCAATACCGGAAGATCATGACGCACCTGAAAGACCTGCCCTTCTCGACGCTGCAGTTCTACGCCACCGCGCCGTATCCCTGCAGTTATCTCAACGACCGCCTCGCGCGATCGCAGGTCGCCACGCCCTCGCATCTGATCAACGCGGACGTCTATTCGGAACTGGTCAAGAACGGCTTTCGCCGAAGCGGCATCTTCACCTACCGTCCCTATTGCGACGGTTGCCAAGCCTGCACGCCGGTGCGGGTCGACGCGACTGCATTCGCGCCGAACCGCAGCCAGAGGCGGGCATGGAACAGGCATCGGCATCTTGAAGCCTGGATCACGACGCTCGCCTACCTGCCCGAACATTACGATCTCTATCTGCGCTATCAATCGGCGCGCCATGCCGGCGGCGGCATGGACCAGGACAGCCGCGATCAATACGCGCAATTCCTTCTGCAAAGCAAGGTCAACACGCGCCTGGTGGAATTCCGCGAAGAAGACGGCACGCTGCGCATGGTCAGCATCATCGACATTCTCGACGACGGACTGTCATCGGTCTATACGTTCTACGACCCTGATGTGAATGGCGCTTCCTACGGCACGTACAACATCCTGTGGCAGATCGAGCAAGCCAAGCATCTGAACATGCCTTACGTCTATCTCGGTTACTGGATCGCCGAGAGCGAGAAGATGGCGTACAAGATCAATTTCCGCCCGATCGAGGCATTGCGGCACGGCAGGTGGGAAACCCTGTGACGGTAAAATAGCGGCTTTCCGCGTTCTTACCCTCCTTCCGCCGCCATGTCCGACAAGCTGCTCTACGCCCTCGCCCGCCCGCTCCTGTTCTCGCTCGATCCCGAAGCCGCGCACCACATGGCATTACCGGCGCTGAAACGAGCCGCCGCGCTCGGCCTCACTGCGGCGATCAGGAAACCGAAACCCGATCCGCGTACCGTCATGGGGATCACGTTCCCGAATCCGGTCGGCCTCGCCGCCGGACTCGACAAGGACGGCGCCTACATCGACGGCCTGGCGGAGCTCGGATTCGGCTTCATCGAGGTCGGCACCGTCACGCCGCGCGCCCAGCCCGGCAATCCGAAGCCGCGCATGTTCCGCCTGCCGAAAGCGCATGCGATCATCAACCGCATGGGCTTCAACAACGGCGGCGTCGATGCCTTTGTCGCCAATGTGCAAGCGTCGAAGTTTTATCAAGACCGGCGAGGCATCCTGGGACTCAACATTGGCAAGAATGCCGATACGCCGATCGAGCGCGCTGCCGACGATTACCTGCACTGCCTCGAGAAGGTTTATCCGTACGCGCACTATGTGACGGTCAACATTTCCTCGCCCAATACGAAAAACCTGCGCCAACTCCAAGGCGGCTCCGAGCTCGATGGATTGTTGTCGCAACTGAAGAACGCCCAGGCCCGCCTGGCCGATCGGCATCAGCGCTATGTGCCGATCACCCTGAAGATCGCCCCCGACATCGACGACGAGCAGATCAAGACCATCGCCGCCGCGCTGGCGCGGCACAAGATGGACGCCGTCATTGCGACCAATACGACCACTACGCGCGATGCGGTCAAGGGCTTGCCGCATGCCGACGAAACCGGCGGCCTGTCGGGTGCGCCCGTGTTCGAGCTATCGAATGCGGTGATTCGCGGCTTGAAGAAGGAGTTGGGCGATGCGTTGCCGATCATCGGCGTCGGCGGCATCCTCTCCGGCATGGATGCGCAAACCAAGATCGAGGCGGGAGCATCGCTGGTGCAGCTTTACAGCGGCCTGATTTATCGCGGCCCGGGACTCGTGCGCGAGTGCGCCGATGCGCTCGGCAAGATGCGCTGAGCATCTCCGCCGCAAATAAAAAACCCGGATCCGCAACGCGAATCCGGGCCAATGGCAACAAGCGAAAAACGTTACTCGACCTCGATCGTCTCTTGCGTCGCCGCCGGCGGGGGCGGTGCACCCTCGATGAATTCGAGTTTGATCTTCTCTTCCTCGTCGAGATCGACCGTCACGCGGCCGCCGTCGACCAAGCGGCCGAACAGCAATTCGTCAGCCAACGCCTTGCGGATCATGTCCTGAATCAGGCGCGACATCGGGCGCGCGCCCATCAGCGGATCGAAGCCTTTGCGGGCGAGGAAGCGGCGCAAGTTGTCGGTGAAAACAGCCTCGACCTTCTTCTCGTGCAGTTGCTCTTCGAGCTGCATCAGGAACTTGTCGACCACGCGCAGGATGATTTCCTCATCGAGCGCCTTGAAGCTGATCGTCGCATCGAGGCGATTGCGGAACTCCGGCGTGAACATGCGCTTGATATCCGCCATCTCGTCGCCGGCTTCCTTCTTGTCGGTGAAGCCGATCGAACGCTTCTGCAGGCTCTCCGCGCCCGCATTCGTCGTCATGATGATGATGACATTGCGGAAGTCGGCCTTGCGGCCGTTGTTGTCGGTCAACGTGCCATGATCCATCACTTGCAGCAGGATGTTGAACACATCCGGATGCGCCTTCTCGATTTCGTCGAGCAGCAGCACCGCGTGCGGTTTCTTGGTGATGGCCTCGGTCAGCAAACCGCCCTGGTCGAACCCGACGTAACCCGGAGGCGCGCCGATCAGGCGCGATACCGCGTGCCGCTCCATGTATTCCGACATATCGAAGCGGATCAGCTCGATACCGAGGATGAACGCCAACTGCTTCGCGACCTCGGTCTTGCCGACGCCGGTCGGACCGGAGAACAGGAAGGAGCCGATCGGCTTGTCCGTCTTGCCCAGCCCGGCGCGTGCCATCTTGATCGCGGACGCCAATGCCTCGATCGCCGGATCCTGCCCGAACACGACATTTTTCAAGTCGCGCTCGATGGTTTGCAGCTTGGAGCGGTCATCCTGGTTGACCGATTGCGGCGGAATGCGCGCGATCTTGGAAATGATTTCCTCGATCTCGGACTTGCCGATCGTTTTCTTCTGCTTCGACTTCGGAAGAATGCGCTGCGCCGCTCCGGCTTCGTCGATCACGTCGATCGCCTTGTCGGGCAAATGGCGATCGTTGATGAAGCGCGCCGACAGCTCGGCCGCCGACGACAGCGCCGAAGCGGAATACTTGACGCCGTGATGCTCCTCGAAACGCGACTTCAAGCCGCGCAGGATCTGCACCGTTTGCTCGACGGTCGGTTCGTTGACGTCGATCTTCTGGAAACGCCGCGAGAGCGCATGGTCTTTTTCGAACACGCCGCGGAATTCGGTGAACGTGGTCGCGCCGATGCACTTGAGCGCGCCGCTCGACAACGCCGGCTTCAGCAGATTCGACGCATCGAGGGTGCCGCCGGAGGCAGAACCGGCGCCGATGATCGTGTGAATCTCGTCGATGAACAGGATGGCGTTCGGATTGTCCTTCAATTGCTTCAACACCGCCTTCAGGCGTTGCTCGAAATCGCCGCGGTATTTCGTGCCGGCCAACAGCGCACCCATGTCGAGCGAATACACGACCGCGTTTTGCAGCACTTCCGGCACGTCGCTCTGCACGACACGCCACGCCAGCCCTTCGGCAATCGCGGTCTTGCCGACGCCGGCCTCGCCGACCAGCAACGGATTGTTCTTGCGGCGACGGCATAACGTCTGGATCACACGCTCGACTTCCGACTCGCGGCCGATCAGCGGATCGATCTTGCCTTCGGCGGCAAGCTTGTTGAGATTCTGGGTGAACTGATCGAGCGGGCTTTCCTTCTGCTGGCCTTCGGACTGAACGTCTTCCGCCCCCTCCGGCGCCTTCTGCGAATCGGCCTGCTGATCCTTGCGCACACCATGCGAGATGAAATTGACGACGTCGAGGCGCGTCACGCCCTGCTGGTGCAGGTAGTAGACGGCATGCGAATCCTTTTCGCCGAAGATCGCCACCAGCACGTTGGCGCCGGTCACTTCCTTCTTGCCATTGGACGCCGACTGCACATGCATGATCGCGCGCTGGATGACACGCTGGAAACCGAGCGTCGGCTGCGTGTCCACCTCGCTCGTACCCGGCACGGTCGGCGTATTGTCATTGATGAAATTCGTGAGCGTCTTGCGCAGGTCTTCGATATTGACCGCGCAGGCACGCAGCACTTCGGCGGCGGACGGGTTATCGAGCAGCGCGAGCAGCAAATGCTCGACCGTAATGAATTCGTGGCGCGCCTGCCGAGCCTCGACGAAGGCCATGTGCAAACTGACTTCAAGTTCCTGCGCAATCATACTTCCTCCATCACGCACTGGAGCGGGTGCCCCGCTTTCCTCGCGTGGGTAATTACAAGTTCAACCTTCGTAGACGCAATATCCTTAGGATACACCCCGCACATACCTTTGCCATCACGATGTACGGTGAGCATGATCTGCGTCGCGGTCTCGCGGTCCTTATTGAAGTATTCCTGGATGATCGCCACGACGAACTCCATCGGCGTGTAATCATCGTTCAACAATATCACTTGATACATCGGAGGCGGCTTTAGTTTCTGCTCCTGCCGTTCCAAGACGGTATCGAGGTCATGCCTGGTTGCCATGAGTCTATTCTAATGAGTCCTTCTGCCTGCGCAATGCGCCGAGATGAGCAGTATTCCATATTTATATTACGCGCTTTCGGGATGATGCACAGATGACGATCAAATTCGCCAAATCAAGAGTCGTCGCTTCATCCACTTTTGATGCGCTGCTAATCTGCCTCAATATTATGACAAAGGCGGCGAAAATCGCCTTGACTTTTCCATTTTTTGCGGGAACAATGAAAAAACTTGACAAGTACGCATCTCGGAGGCTTGTCAATAACAAGTGGGCAGGTTTTAGGAGGGGCAGCGTTACGCGAAGCTTCTTGCTTTTACGGCTCGTGTGATTAGTCAATATTTGAAAGACGCTTATATGGCAACTGGTACCGTGAAGTGGTTTAACGATTCTAAAGGCTTCGGCTTTATCACCCCGGATGACGGCGGTGAGGATTTGTTTGCACACTTTTCCGCAATTCAAATGAACGGCTTCAAGACGCTCAAAGAAGGTCAGAAAGTTCAGTTCGAAGTCACGCAAGGCCCGAAAGGCAAGCAAGCCTCCAATATTCAAACTGCTGCCTGATTGGCAAAGTTGAATAGAAAAAACCCCGCCCACGCGGGGTTTTTTTATGCCCCTGTGCTTGTTCTGCGTTAAGCTTTTTGACCCGCACCAAGACAATTGGTTTCACCGGTAGCCGACAAGAAATTGCTCATTAAACCATGAGGCGGTTTCTCATGGAAACCGAAAGTTTCTTTCATCCCCATGACGCTGCGACAAAAGCTCATCCTGTTCGCGATCACTCCGCTGATCCTTGCCCTATGCGCGATTGCCTTCGCGGTCTGGCATCAGGCGACAAAGCTCGCGATGCAGCAGCGAACCTCGACCGAGGCCGCATACCTGGCAAGCAAGGAAGCAGAACTGACGCACTACGTGACGATGGCAAAACGTTCGATCGCGCATTTGTACGATTCCGATCGCAACGATGAGGCGACACGCAACGAAGCCAAGGCAATCCTGGCGAAGCTCGACTATGGTGACGACGGCTATTTTTTCATCTATGACCTGCAAGGCAACAACCTCATGCATCCGCGCCTGCCCGCGTTGGTAGGCCGCAATCTGTGGGATTTGAAAGACCCGAACGGCAGTCCGACGATACAGCACCTGATTACGCGCGCGCGCAATGGAGGCGGTTTCGAGCGCTATCTTTGGCAAAAGCCGTCGACCGGCAAGATGTCGCCCAAGCTCGGCTATGTCGTCATGCTTGAGAAATGGGGATGGATGCTCGGGACCGGCATCTATCTCGATGATGTCGATGCCGCGCTCGCGCGGCTCGATGCACAGAGTTCAAGCAATATCTACGGCACCATGCTCTGGATCGCGGGCATCGCGATCGCGGGCGCCCTGCTCATCGCCCTTTCCGGGCTTGCGCTCAACATCAGCGAGTATCGCGTGGCCGACGCCAAGCTGCGCGTGCTCGCCCAGCGCGTGGTGCGCTCCCAGGAAGACGAGCGCGCCAGGCTGTCGCGCGACCTGCATGACGGCATCAGCCAGTGGCTGGTGTCGATCAAGCTGCAGATCGAATCGGGCATCGCGAAACTCGACGCCCGGCAGACTGATGCCGCACGCCATTCTTTCGACAGGGCTGCATCCCAACTCAACGATGTATTGAGCGAAGTGCGGCGCATTTCGCATGATTTGCGTCCGGCGCTGCTGGATGATCTCGGCCTTGCCGTTGCACTCGATCATTTGACGCGGGAATTCGCCGCCTCGACCGGCATTCCGGCAAATTTCGCGACCCAAGGTGTCTGCGACGGCCTGAGCGACGTCGGAAATACGGTGCTCTTTCGAATTGCCCAGGAAGCATTGACCAATATTCAACGTCACGCCAAGGCCACTGCGGTTCGCATTCGCCTGATCGGCGACGTGGATTCGGTCAGATTGAGCATCGTCGACAATGGAGCGGGCTTCGACATCGCCAGCGTCGCGCAACATCCGAAACGCGGTATCGGCTTGCGCAACATGCATGAACGCCTCGATGCGATCGGCGGCAAGTTGCATTTGGTATCATCCCCGGAAGGCACCGACGTCACCGCGGTGCTGCAACGCTCCTGAATCCGCCATGTCCGATCCGGTCCATATCCGCATTTTGCTTGTCGACGATCATCCGCTCGTGCGCGACGGATTGCGGGCGCGGCTCGAGAGCATTCCGCACTTCACGATCGTGGCGGAGGCAGGCAACGCCGAGGACGCGCTTCAGCACGCATCGGCGCGTGGAATCGATCTGGCGCTGATGGACATCAATATGGCAGGCATGAACGGCCTCGAATTGACCGCGCGCTTCCACGCCCAGCATCCGGAAATTGCCGTCCTCATGCTGTCGATGCACGACAAGGCTGAGTATGTCACGCAAGCCATCCAGGCCGGCGCGCGGGGTTATGTGCTCAAGGATGCGCCCGCGACCGACATCATTGCTGCGATCGATACCGTCATGTCGGGCGGCATTTACTACAGTGCCGGACTGGCAAAGCAACTGGCGCGCCCGATAGCGCCGGTACAGCTTCTGACGCCGCGCGAACGCGAAGTCCTGGAATGCATCGCGACCGGCAAATCGAACAAGCACATCGCGCGCGAACTCGATCTGAGCGTACGCACCGTCGAGACCCATCGCCTCAATATCAAGCGCAAGCTCGGCATCGAAGGCCAGGCGGACCTGATCCGGTTCGCGCTGGCGCATTCGAGCACCCGCTAAGCTGCCGTCAAAGAAAAAGCCGGGCCATGGCCCGGCTTCTTCCCGCAAAATAGCGTTACTTACATCTGGTCGATCATCACCTGACCGAAACCCGAGCACGACACTTGCGTCGCGCCTTCCATCAGGCGCGCGAAGTCATAGGTGACTTTCTTGGAAGTGATAGCCTTTTCCATCGCCGTGATGATGAGATCGGCGGCCTCGACCCAGCCCATATGACGCAGCATCATTTCGGCGGACAAGATCAGCGAGCCCGGATTGACGTAATCCTTGCCGGCGTACTTCGGGGCCGTGCCGTGGGTAGCCTCGAACATCGCGACGGAATCCGACAAATTGGCGCCCGGAGCAATGCCGATGCCGCCGACCTGCGCCGCCAAGGCGTCGGAAATGTAGTCGCCGTTCAGGTTCAGCGTGGCGATCACGCTGTACTCGGCCGGACGCAGCAGGATCTGTTGCAGGAAAGCGTCGGCGATCGAATCCTTGACCACGATTTCCTTGCCGGTCTTCGGATTCTTGAACTTGCACCACGGGCCGCCGTCGATCAGCTCGGCGCCGAATTCACGCTGCGCCAAGGCATAGCCCCAATCGCGGAAGCCGCCTTCGGTGTACTTCATGATGTTGCCCTTGTGAACCAGGGTCACGGACGGCTTATCGTTGTCGATCGCATACTGGATCGCCTTGCGCACCAGGCGCTCGGTGCCTTCGCGCGAAACCGGCTTGACGCCGATGCCGGACGTGTCGGGGAAGCGGATTTTCTTGACGCCCATTTCCTTGACCAGGAAATCGATCAGTTTCTTCGCGCCGTCGGACCCTTCGGCCCATTCGATGCCGGCGTAGATGTCTTCGGAGTTCTCGCGGAAAATAACCATATCGGTCTTTTCCGGCTCGCGCACCGGCGACGGCACACCCTTGAAGTAGCGCACCGGACGCAGGCAGACGTAGAGGTCGAGCTCCTGGCGCAGCGCGACGTTGAGCGAGCGGATGCCGCCGCCGACCGGCGTCGTCAACGGCCCCTTGATCGAGACGACATAGTCCTTCAGGACCTGCAAGGTTTCTTCAGGCAGCCATACGTCGGGACCGTAGACCTTGGTCGACTTTTCGCCGGCATAGATTTCCATCCAGCTGATCTTGCGCTTGCCGCCGTATGCCTTGGCAACTGCTGCATCGACCACCTTGATCATGACCGGGCTGATGTCCACGCCGGTGCCGTCGCCTTCGATATAAGGAATGATGGGATTATCGGAAACGTTCAGCGAAAAGTCGGCATTGACTGTGATTTTCTGGCCTTCGGCAGGCACCTTGATATGTTGAAACATCGTAATCTCCGGAATGTGGACGGAAAGACAGGCAGTTTGCGCCAAGCACAACCAAACGGCAAGGCAGGAATTCGTTCAAGTCTTATATAAGACAGAAGACTCAATTTCGTATTATGCACTACAATTTTACAAGACGCCATTGTTTTCCGGCCGCGGCTGACGCTGCTTGACTTGCCGGACAAGTCGCCACTTTCGAAACTCCGTTTTCGCCCCCACCATGCCACTCATCCTCTTCAACAAGCCGTTCCAGGTCATGTGCCAGTTTTCCAGCCACGAGACCCGCGAAACGCTCGCCCGCTACATCGATGTACCGAACATATATCCAGCCGGGCGGCTCGATGCCGATAGCGAAGGACTGGTTCTCCTGACCGACGACGGCAAGCTGCAGCATGCGATCAGCCACCCGCAGCGCAAGCAGCCGAAGACGTACATCGTGCAGGTGGAAGGCATGCCGGATGCCGCACAACTCGAGCGCCTCGCCGGTCCGCTCGACCTCGGCGATTTCGTGTCGCAAAAGTGCGAAGTCAAGCGTATCGCCGCGCCGGATTGGCTCTGGCCGCGCAATCCGCCGATTCGCGAGCGAGCGAATATTCCGACCACCTGGCTCGCGATTACGCTTTCGGAGGGAAAGAATCGGCAAGTCCGCCGCATGACCGCTGCCGTCGGCTTGCCGACGCTGCGCCTCGTGCGGATCGCCATAGGACCTTTTTCGCTGCAGAGCCATCCGTTGTGGCCGGGCGAATGGCGGGAAGTCGATCCCGCCTTGCTCGAGCGCTAGAACGGCAGCAGCTTCATATCGAATGCCCGCTCTGCAAGCCAGACCGCGGCCAGGATGGCGATCACGATGGAACCGGCAAACAGGATGAAGCGCCGATAGAACCGCGTGTGGCGCAACAGGAAAGCAAGCGGCAAGAAGAGGGAGACGATCGCCAACTGCCCCGCCTCGACGCCGAGGTTGAAGCCGACCAACGCGAGAATCAATGCGTCACGCGGCAGGCCGAGATCTTCCAGCACGCTGGCAAAGCCGAAGCCGTGGATCAAGCCGAAGACAAACGCCATCATCCAGCGCCGTTCGCGGAACAGTGGATAGATATTGTTGAGCGCCGCGATCACGACCGATGCGGCGATCGTCGATTCCACCCAACGCGACGGCAGGCTGACGATGCCGAGCGTCGCCAGGCTCAAGGTAATCGAATGCGCGGCGGTAAATGCCGTAACGATCTTGAACACGTTCCAGAACGCCGGCCGAAACGCGGCGACCGCCTGCCAATCTCTTTCCTCGCGATAGACGACCGCCGGCAGGAGGAGCGCCAACAGGAACAGGATGTGATCGAAGCCGATCCAGATATGCCAGATGCCCTCGCGACCGTAATCGAGAAACTGGGCAAGCCCGCCCGTTTTCTCCAGCTTGAATTGGCGGGCCGGGGTCTCCGCACTGAAGATTCCGGTAGTCGTGGCGCCAGCGTATTCGAGCCGCAGCAAGCCCTTGTGCTGAGGATCGATATCGAAGAACAGGCTGTAGCGAGCATCGAGCGTCTCGATCGCGGCCGGACATTGCGCCTTGAACCGCAACACGGCATAGGCGCCGTCGGTATGATCGTCGATCAAATGCGCAGCCACCCGCGCCGGGCAAGGCTTGCCCGCCGCCGACAATTGAAGGCGCGCCATCGCATAGGCGGCGATTTCGGACTGTCTGGCGCGCACCTCGCCCCAGGTGATCTGCGCATCGCCGTCGGTGTCGAGCCCGAGTGCGAAATCAAGATCGCGCAGCGCGATATCCCATTGCCCATCGATGGCGGCGCTATTGGCGCGCAACGACAGATAGCTGTCGCTCGGCTTGTGCGCATGGACATTTGGCAGAACGCAAAGCGAAAGCGCAATGCCCGCCAGGAAGCGCAGCAGGCCCCTCATTGGCGCATTCCTTTCACTTGCGCGCCGAGAGCCCGCAAATAACGGTCTTCGATGCGACTGCGCTCGAGCCACTCTAGAACCGGTTGCGCGGCGCGTGGCTCTTTTGCAGCCAAGGCCGCCTCAAGAAAGATGCGGGCATCCCTCGGCTCGCGCTGGACTTTCCAATTCTCCCGGGCGAGATCCAATGCTTTCTTCGGATCCCCTTGCACTTCCAAAGCGAAACGCGCCTCTTCTTGTTGATGCACCGTGTCTCCACGCAACTGCGCCGCCGCATAGCGCGCGGCAAGGGCCGTCTGCTTGGCCATCGCCTCGGGTAAATTCAATTTTCGTTCCGCCAATACCAGGCGCAGCAGCAGGTTGTCGGAACGAGCCTTGTTTTTCAGCAATTCGACAACTTCAGCGGGCCGCTGTTGATCCAGCAAAAAATCGGCATAGGCGGCAAACAGGAACGTGTCGGTGATCCCAAGCGACAAACCTTGTCTGAAGTGCATCTCGGCGGTCTCGGCGCGCCCAAGGCGTTGGGCCAGTTCAGCCAGTCGAACCGACGCCCATAGCTTCGCGTCGGCAGTTGCCTTGGGATATGCGGACAGCGCCTCGCGCAATATCCTATATGCGCCGGCGGCGTTGCCCGTGAGACCTTCCACCGTCTGCTCGCATCCGATGGCAAGCAACTGGCCGGCAAAACCATGCAAGGCCTTGCAATCGACTTTGGCGTCCGCATAACGCGCCTGGACAATATGGATGGTGGCACGCAGGATACGCGCTTGGACGTGGGCCGGGGAGCGCTGCAATACCTGCTCCAAGTCTGTGAGCGCGCCGCCGAAATCATGGCGGAACTGCCTCAGACTCGCACGCAACACCTGCACTTCGATCGGGGGGACAGGCATGTCCCACCATGGCGTCAGTGCTGCCTGAGCATATCCAAGATAACGCGGGTCCCCCTCTTGCGCGACCAAGCTGTAATACCGGCGAGCCAGGCGGACCGCGAGATCCTCGTTATGCGGATCGTGTCGTAATTCCTGGCGCAAACGCGCCATCTCGCGAACAAGGGGATCATTCGGCCTGAAGGGCAAGCGCTCCAGTACTTGGGCATCCGAAACCGGAATATAAGGTTCGCCGAGCGCAGGCTTCGCCCAACACCACGCTAGCAGGCAGGCCATTGACAGTAACCGGAAATGAAACATTGCTTGCGCCGGGATCGAAACCGAGCATCATAACAACGCGATATTGCTCATGCAAATGAGCAGCCCCCGTAAACTTCGAAAGGGAACTGGCGCAAGGCGGAGTATCAAGAGTGTCGCAGTAAAGCCTCGCTGGCTTGCCGACTTTTTGCTTGCGCAGTGTCAACCGGCACGACTTTGGGTCGTTATTGGGAATGATTCGTCAGAATCGATGTTTTTCTCAACATGTTAATGAGGGACACCAAAATGAATAAACTGATCGCCGCGTTGGTTGCTGGTCTGTTCTCCGTCTCCGTGTTCGCCGCCGGCCACATGGCCGCTCCATCCGCATCGGCTTCCGCTTCGGGCTCCGCATCAGCCGCTGCTCCGTCCGCTTCCGCTGATGCTTCAGCTCCGAAAAAGAAAGCCAGAAAGGCCAAAAAAGCTGACTCGGCTTCCGCCGCATCTGCCTCCGCATCCCAGTAATCCCGATACTCTAGTCTTCCAAAAGGCAGGTCTGTCCTGCCTTTTATATTTTAAGCAGGCAAAGCAATTGTATTTCTCGTAGGAAACCAATGCCGGTTGTCAGGCCATTTATGCAGATATGAAAGTTTGTCGATTTTTTTCAGAAATCTTGTCAACCGAAAATTTTTTTTCGCGTTAATGGGCCTGATTCAATTTCTGATTTGAATCGTCATCTTTATTAACATGTTAATTCGAAGGACATCACGATGAAAAACCTGATCGCTGCTCTGATCGCTGGCCTGTTCGCTGCTTCCGCTTTCGCCGCTTCGGCTTCCGCTTCGGCTTCGGGCTCCGCCTCCGCTTCGGCTCCGGCTTCCGCTTCGGCTTCCGCTTCGAAGAAGGCTTCGGCTTCCGCTTCGGCTTCGAAGAAAGCTTCGGCTTCGGCTTCCGCAGCTTCGGCCGCTTCCAAGTAATTGGTCGCTTAGCAGTAAGATAAAAGGCAGGCTAGTCCTGCCTTTTTTATTTTCATGCCGCCCTCCATGAATCGAATCCCCTTCTCCGCATTGACTCGCATTTTCGGCGCCGCAATGCTCGCATTGTCGCTCCCTCATACAACCGCAAATGCTCAGCAGATCACAAGGCTTCCCATCGCCATGCTGAACGCCGGCATGCACGTCATTAAGGCGGAAGTCGCCTCGACCGACGCCGAACGCGAGCAAGGATTAATGTTCCGAGAAAAAATGGGTCCCAATGAAGGGATGCTATTCGTCTTTCCGGCGCCGGCCGCGGTCTGCATGTGGATGAAAAACACTCTGTTGCCGCTCTCGGTCGCCTTCATGGACGAGCAAGGGAAAATCATCAATATTGAAGACATGAAACCGCAAACACTCGATTCGCATTGCGGCAATAAACCAGTGCGTTATGCATTGGAGATGAACCTGGGTTGGTTCAAGCAAAAGGGAATCAAGCCGGGCAGCTCGATCGGCGGCTTGCCGCATGGCCAATAACGAGCAAGCAGCATTCACGGCACCCCGCAGCCATAAGGGATGCCACTACCATAAACGACAAAACCCGCGCAACAAAGTTACGCGGGTTCTTTAGCTTTGACACGCACGACTCCGCGTACGCGCGGAGCGAGCGGAAAAGCCTTAGGCCAGTGCCTTCAGCGCAGCAGCCAGACGGCTCTTGTGGCGAGCAGCCTTGTTCTTGTGAATGATCTTCTTGTCGGCGATGCGATCGATCGTCGAAACGGAAGACAGGAACACTTGCGACGCAGCAGCCTTGTCGCCAGCTTCGATCGCCTTGCGAGCCGCCTTGATTGCGGTACGCAGCATCGAGCGCTGACTCGAGTTGTGCGCGTTAAGTTTGACTGCCTGACGAGCACGCTTGCGCGCTTGTGCGGTATTTGCCATGAAAAAAGTCCTAGTACGAAGTCAAAATGCGCCCGTGAGGCACAAAATGGTTAGACGAATTCTGTAAAGCATTGGAGTATAACCCTTTTTCTGCAATTGAGCAAACAAGAATGAGTTACTTTGGCAACCCGCTATAATCCCGCCCCATGAACTTGCTCAAAGCACTCGCCACCATTTCCGGAATGACAATGTTGTCTCGTATTACCGGCATGGTGCGCGATATTCTGATTGCGCGCTATTTCGGCGCCACTGCCCTTACCGACGCCTACAACATCGCGTTTCGCATTCCCAATCTGCTGCGGCGCCTGTTTGCAGAGGGCGCGTTTTCCCAAGCCTTCGTCCCCATCCTGGCAGAGTACAAGAGCCGATCCGGTCCGGATACCACCAAGGAATTGGTCAACCATGTCGCCACCCTGCTTGCGTGGGCGCTGGTGCTGACCTGCATCATCGGCGTCGGCGCGGCTCCGATCATCGTCTACGTGATCGCGACCGGCCTGAAATCCGATCCCGAGATTTTCGAGGCGTCCGTCATGATGACGCGCATCATGTTCCCGTATATCGGTTTCATGTCGCTTGTCGCGCTGGCAGGCGGCATTTTGAATACCTGGCGCGAATTCAAGGTGCCGGCCTTCACGCCGGTGCTGCTGAATATTTCCTCCATCTGCGCATCGCTGTTCCTCGCGCCCCTGATGGAACAGCCTATCTACGCGCTGGCAATCGCGGTATTCGTGGGCGGCGTTCTGCAACTGGGTATTCAAATTCCCGCGCTGGCCCGGATCGGCATGCTGCCGAAGGTCTCGCTCAATCCGCGCTTCGCCTTGAATGACCCCGGCGTGCGGCGCGTTCTGCGAAAGATGGGCCCGGCGATCTTTGCAGTGTCCGCCGCGCAAATCAGCATCATGATCAACACCAATATTGCCTCGCATCTACAACCCGGCAGCGTTTCATGGCTCGGCTATGCGGACCGGCTGATGGAATTTCCGACGGCATTGCTTGGCGTCGCACTCGGCACGATTTTGCTGCCCAGCCTGTCGAAGGCCAATTCGGAAGGGGATATGACGGAATATTCGGCGCTTCTCGACTGGGGCTTGCGCATGACCTTCCTGCTCGCGATGCCGGCGGCGGTCGCGCTGGCCACCCTGTCGGTGCCGCTGACGACAGGGCTTTTTCACTACGGTGAATTCGACGGCAAGGCAGTCGCGATGACTGCCCGGGCGCTGATCGCCTATGGAATCGGCCTGATCGGGCTGATCGTCGTGAAAATCCTGGCCCCCGGCTTCTATGCCAAGCAGGACATCCGCACGCCCGTGAAAATCGCCATCGGCGTACTCGTCGTGTCGCAACTCATGAATCTCGCATTCGTACCGCTGTTTGCGCATGCCGGCCTGGCCTTGTCGGTCGGGCTCGGCGCCTGCCTGAACGCGGCCTTCCTGTTCTTCGGCCTGCGCCGGCAAGGCATTTATGTCGCGCGGCCGGGATGGGGATGGTTCTTTCTGCGACTTGCCGCGGCCCTGGCATTGATGGCGGGCGTCGCCTTATGGAGCGCCGGACAATTCGACTGGATCGGCTTGCATGCCCGTCCGTTCCTGCGCATAGGCGCCCTTGGCGGCGTGATCGCGGCGTGCGTAATCACCTACTTCGGGGCGTTGCTGGCCATGGGCTTTCGACTTCGGGACTTCAAGCGCATCGCCAAATGATTGATGCGTTGCAATCGCAGCGCAGGTCGGACCAGGCGCTGCTTCCTTTGGGGCCGCCACGGTTATATCATGCTCGAATGATCCAAGCCCTCGATTACTTCGCTGCGCTGGTCCAGCAAGACGATTCGATCCCCTTGTTTGAAGCGGCGCTCGCGATTGCCCAGGATGCCGATCCGCAACTCGATCTGGCGGCGCCGCAGGCCGAGGTCGACGTATTGGCGGTCAAACTGCAACGCCGCCTGCCGGCGGACGCCTCGCAGATCCAGCGGCTGCGCATGCTGAATCACTTTTTCTATCGCGAGCTGGGTTTCGCCGGCAACGTCAACGATTACTACGCTGCCGATAACAGCTATCTGCACCGGGTCATCACGACGCGCCGCGGCATCCCGATTTCGCTCGCCGTGGTCTACATGGAGCTGGCGCAGCAAATCGGCCTCGACGTCAAAGGCATTTCCTTTCCCGGCCATTTCCTGATGAAGCTGTCGATCCAGGCCGGCGACATCATTCTCGATCCTTTCAACGGCGACAGCCTGTCGCGCGAGGAACTCGAAGAACGGCTCGAGCCTTACCTCGAGAACGACGATTACGGCACGGACATCACGTTGGCATCCTATCTGCAGCCTGCGCATCCGCGCGAGATCCTGGTCCGCATGCTGCGCAACCTGAAGGCATTGTTCATGGAGAACAAGAGCTGGGATCGCTTGCTCGGCGTGCAGCAGCGGCTCGTGATCCTACTGCCGGAGGAAATCGCGGAACGCCGCGACCGCGGCCTGGCTTTTGCCAACATGGAGTGCCCGCAAGCGGCGCTGGACGATCTGGAAGCCTATCTCGCCGAACGTCCCTATGCCTCCGACGCCGAGCGAATTCGCGGCAGGCTGCCTGAATTGCGCGAAGCGGCGCGACGCCTCAACTGAGCGCCTCAACCAAGGCCGGCCGCCGCAACTCTTCACCCCTTGAGTTTTGCCTCGATCGCTTCCCACTTTTCCAGGTTTTCCAGCAACAACGCATCGATCTCCGCGAAGCGCGCGTTGAGTTTCTGCACTTCGCCCGGCTGGTTCTTGTATAAATCCGGATCGGCAAGCCGCTCGCCGATGGTCTTCTGTTCGGCTTCCAGCTGTTCGATCAATTGCGGCAGGCTTTCGAGCTCGCGCTGTTCCTTGTAACTCAGCTTCTTCGATTTCGCGGGCGCGGACTCCGTTTTTGGCTCCGGCTTGGATTCGCTCTTCTGTGCCGGCTTCACAGGCGCAGCCGGTGCCGGACGCATGCGTTCCCAATCGCTGTAGCCGCCGACATATTCGCGCCACAAGCCGTTGCCTTCGGCCACGATCACCTGCGTGACGACATTGTCGAGGAAAGCGCGGTCGTGGCTGACCAGGAAGACGGTACCGTCATAATCCTCCAACAGTTCTTCCAGCAATTCGAGCGTGTCGATATCGAGATCGTTGGTCGGCTCGTCGAGCACCAGCACGTTGGCGGGTTTGGCGAACAGGCGCGCCAGCAGGAGCCGGTTGCGCTCGCCGCCCGAGAGCGACTTCACCGGCGAACGCGCCCGCTCGGGAGAAAACAGGAAGTCGGAAAGATAGGTCATCACATGCTTCCTCTGGCCGTTGATCTCGACCCAGTCGCTGCCGGGCGAAATCGTGTCGGCCAGGCTGGCCTCTTCGCTCAGTTGCGCGCGCATCTGATCGAAATAGGCGACTTGCAGGCGGGCACCCTGGCGGATCGTGCCGGCATCGGGCACTTCCTCGCCGAGAATCAACTTCAGGAGCGTGGTCTTGCCGGCGCCGTTCGGGCCGATCAGGCCCACCTTGTCGCCGCGCAGGATCGTGTCCGTGAATCCGCGCACGATCACTTTCTCGCCGTAGCGCTTGTCGACATCGATCAGTTCGGCCACGATCTTGCCGGAGCGTTCGCCGAGCGCGACGTCGAGCTTGACCTGCCCTTGCTGCTCGCGCCGCTGGCTGCGCGTACGCCGCAATTCCTCGAGGCGCTTGACGCGTCCCTCGTTGCGCGTACGGCGCGCCTCGACGCCCTTGCGTATCCACACCTCCTCTTGGGCGAGAAATTTGTCGAACTTGGCGTTCTCGACGGCTTCGATCTCCAGCTGCTCCTTCTTGCGCGCCTGGTAGGCGCTGAAATTGCCGGGGAAGGACAGCAAGCGGCCGCGATCGAGTTCGATGATGCGGGTGGCGACGTTGTCGAGAAAACGCCGGTCATGGGTGATGAATAGAATGCTGCCCTTGTAATCGCGCAGCAAGTCCTCCAGCCATTGGATCGAGGTGAAGTCGAGGTGGTTGGTCGGCTCGTCGAGCAGCAGGACGTCGGGCGCGCCGACCAGCGCGCAGGCAAGCGCGACGCGCTTTTGCGTACCGCCCGACAGCGTGCCCATGACGGCGTGCTTGTCGAGATTGAGACGACCGAGCGTCGTTTCGACGCGATTGGTCAAACTCCAGGCCTCGGCGGCGTCGAGCTTGGCCTGGATGTCGTGCAGACGATCCATCAACGCCGCGTCTTCATGACTGCCGAGCCGGGCAGTGAGATCTTCGTACTCGGACAGAAGCGTCTGCAATTCGCCGAGGCCGGAAGCTACCGCATCGAATACCGTCATCTCGGCAGCGAATTGCGGCTCCTGTTCGACATAGGCGATCTTCAAGCCTTGCTGCATGACGAGCAAGCCGTCGTCGAGCCGGGATTTGCCGGCGATGATTTTCAACAGCGATGATTTGCCGGTGCCGTTGCGGCCGATCAGGCCGACGCGCTCGCCCGACTCGAGCGAGAATTCGGCATGATCGAGCAAGGCGACGTGACCGAAGGCGAGTTGCGCATCGGTGAGAGAAATGACTGCCATAAACATGGGGAGCGGCAGCGCATCGCGCCGCGCGCATTTGGTCGGAAAACCGGCATTGTACCGGCATGCGGGCCGCAATCCTACGCATGATCCCGCTTTGCTCCGGCCTCGGCCGTGTCCGGAGACTCATTACAGCAGCAGTTCTCCCCCTGGACGCTCGCCCCAAGTCAACTCCCACTGCTCGCGCAGGCCGGGTAATTGGTCCGCATCCGGGCCCGAGACGACATGCGCCCGGCTGAAATATCGTCCTGAATGAATCGTGCCGGCATGCCGGACATACAACTCATGGAATTGATCGCCGATGCGGGCCGCGACGCGCTCCAGGCCGACGAAAGCGGTCAGCGCGGCATCGGGAAACAGCATCAATGCCGACTCTCCTTCCAAGTCGCCGGAATACCGGAACTTGACGACGCAATATCTGCGCGCCATGCCGTCGATGACCTCGTCGATCCAGGTCGCTCCTCGCATACGCAATGTGGAATGCATACCGCTTACCGTCTCGTAGGATTGAAGGGGGACATGCCAAGGCGCGGCAATCCCCGTTCCGAGATACCGCCGCGCCTCGGCGCCGCGAACGTTCAGCCGCGACTTAGCGGTTCATGCGCAACGTGTGAGTCCACTTGTGATCCGGGGCCGATACCGCCGAAGCATAGGTGCGGTAGCCCTGGCCTTCGCCCGGCCACGGATTCATGGTGTAGATGTAGTTGGTGCCGTTCCAGGTTTCCCAGCCGTCGCCGACGATGAAATGACCGCCGCCGCTCGTCCAGCCGTAACGGATGACGAAGGGTCGATTGTTGTTGATGTCCCAGACCACGCTGCTCCACGAGGATGCGTAGCCATACGCGGAATTGGACACGCCCCACGCGTTCAGAATGCTTTGCAGGCTGCCGTTGGTACCGTACATGGCATTCGGCGTGTTGGCCGTGCTGTTCCAGTAGAAATCCGTGTTGCCGCAGGCGTAATTGATGCCGTACGCCCAGTTCACGATCTGGCATTGGCTTGGATACTTTGCATAGAAATGCAGCACTGCCTTGCTCGAGCCGGCCCAGCACCAGTTGCTGTGTTCCTGGATGATGGTCGGCACACTGAGCTGCTTTCCGGCGAACGCGGCCGACATGGACAGCAGAAGACTGGCGCCAAGAATGGCGCGGCGCAGAATACGTTTCATATTATCTCCGTGATTTTCTCGTTGACAGGTGTTCTATCGATGCCGGGCCGATTCAGCGGAACTCGGCGAGATTCGTCTTGATCGCCGCCCGCAGCGGATCCAGGAAATCGGCGGCGTCGATCAGGCCGTCTCCGGAGCTACCGGCCTTTGCGGTTTGTTGCTGCAACGAAAGCGATTGGCGCGCCGAACGCAAGGGCGCGAAGCGCTTGCCGAAATTCTTTTCCGAGGTCACTTCGATAAAGTCCGAGCGCGCCTGGAAGACACGGACGAAACGGAGATTGGAATGGTCGGCATTTCCGTGTTTCGCCATCAGGCTGTCAACTTCCTTGGACAACTCGGCCGCGCCGTAGGCCACGGTTTCC
>Ga0196972_1000018_pt1 | contig 161984 bp, 152 predicted proteins | sample S1v_2013CmetaG_FD_148618 | JGI IMG/M metagenome (GOLD analysis project Ga0196972, IMG submission 148618) | Soil microbial communities from Anza Borrego desert, Southern California, United States - S1+v_20-13C | ecosystem: Environmental > Terrestrial > Soil > Desert | place: USA: California...
CCGATCAACAGCACCATTACTCCAGCTGCGCCCAGCGACTCGCTGGTCCACGCGCGCGGTTCGACGCGCGAGGCGACGGCGCTCGCAACGAACAGAAGCGCAGCGGCGGCGATGAAAGTGATCAATGCGCCGCCGATCGGAAGCTCGCCGGCGAGCGTCGCGCTGACGAGATTCGGCGACAGCGCGTGCGCCAAGGCGACAGCCGCGGCGAACAGGGCCGCGTGGCGCATCGTGCTCCAGCCGCGCCACACCAGCACGCCCGCGAACAGCGCCGCGGCGCCCGCATGGGCGATGGTGCGCGAAGAGGCCGGGATGGCGGATTCGACGCCGAGCAGCAGCAGCGCCGCGCACGCCGCGAGCCAGAGGCCCGCCGCGCGATCTTTGCTCGGCGCCTGCGTCTCATCGGCCGTGAACCAGGCCGCGACGAAAAGAAGAACCGAACCCAGGAACAGCGGGATCCAGGCGCTGAAGTGATGCCAATTCTCGCGCGTCGTCGCCGCCAGCGCGATCAAAGCGGCGGCGCCGAAGGCGCCGGAGCCCGCGATCAGCATGCGGCCTTCCGCGGGCGGCCGGGCGCCCACGGCGGAAAGACCGATCACGGCGGCGCTGAACAGAATGAACGGATAGAAGTCATCGCCCAGTGTCGGCGCCATGAAGCGCGCTTGAATGTAAACGATGAAGCCGCCGACGAGCGCGGCGATGGCGACGGTCAGCGTCGGCGGGATCGCCACGCGCGCCCGCACCGCCGCGGCGGCGAGCGCGACGAACATCGCCGCGACCCAAGCGGGGCCGCCGATCACGCCGGAGGGCAGATCGGCCACGCCGATCCAAGTCCAAACCAGCAGCACGCTGCTGACGCAAATGGCGGCGGCGGGCATGTGCGTGTGCGCGCGCGTCCAGCTGAGCCGACCGGCGGGCTCCGTCTCGAGCGGTTTGCGGAAAGCGAGCGCGACGCCGCCCATGGCCGCGAAACTCACCATCGCCAGCGCGCGGCGGATGTTGTCCTCGCCGATCGCCGCGGCGAACCAGAAATAAAGGCCAAGCATGGTCGCCGCTGCGGCCCAGCCCCAGCGCTGCAGCGCGGCGACGCCAAAGCCGGCGATCGCCACCGCCCCGATATAAAAGGTGAGCGCAAGCTGCAGCCAAAGATCGGTTCCGGTCAGCTGCGGCGCGAGCAGCGCGAGCAGAACGGCGAGGACGGCGAGCGGCTGCCCGTGCAGGAAGGAAAGCCCGATCAGAACGGCGGCGCAGAGCGAAAGGAGGAAAACGGCGACGGGAAGCTCGACGAACCCGAACGGACCGTGCGCAGCCCAGGCGGTGGCGTAGAAGGTGACGACGCCGGCGCCGGCGAGCATCGCCGCCACGAGAGGATGGCCGGGCGGTTTTGCAACGCCGGTGCGGCGCACCCATTCGCTGAGGCCGATCAGCGCAACGCCAAGCGCCAGCGCGCACGCGAGCTGCACCGGCGGCGTGAACCACGGCTGCTGGCTTGCGAACGACACCATGAAAATGCCGCCGAGGCCGACGAGCCCGCCGCCGATCCAGGCGAACGCATTCTGCGCCAGCCATTGTTCGAGCTTGCGCTCGCGCGGCTTGGCGAGGCGTGGCGGCGGCGTCGCAGCCGCGGGCGGCATACGGATCGGCTCGTCTTGCGGCGCAGGCTCGGGCGGCAGCGGCTGGTCGAGGATCAGCGGCTCGTCATCGTTCGAGGCCGCGGGCAAAGGCGTATCGAGCAGGAGCGGCTCTTCCGCCGGCAACGGCCGGTCGAGCAGAAGAGGCTCGAGCTCTTCCGGCTTCGGCGCGGGCTCGGGCGGGGCGGCCGTCGACGGCGCGGCCGGGACTTCCTCCGGCGCGCGTTCGCGCAGCGCCAGGCGCTGCTCCAGTTCGAAAACCTTGTGCAGCAGGCCGTCGATGCGTCTCGATTGCCACCAGACCCAGGCGGCGAGGCCAAGGATGGCCAACCATTCCATTTTGCGCCGCCCCTCACGCGCGAGTGCGCCCAAGAGTCCGGCAAGGCGGCTGCGGTTGCAAGGGTTTGCGCCGTTATGGGAGCGGCAATTTCCCTACCGTGGGGAGTTTGCACCGCTCCCGCGCGCGTGCTCAAAGCGGCGCATGAACTATGTCATCGATCCGCCGCGCCAGCCAGCCGTCGCCGTCCTCGGCGCCGCTGCGAAATTCCCGGTCCGGCGCATTTTCTGCGTCGGGCGCAACTATGCCGATCATGTCCGCGAAATGGGCAACGATCCCAAGAGCGAGCCGCCGATCTTCTTCACCAAGCCGGCCGATGCGGTGGTCGGGGACGGGGGGGCAATTCCGTATGCCGTGAACACCTCGAACCTGCATTTCGAGGTCGAGCTGGTTTTGGCGCTCGGCAAGGGCGGCGCCGAGATCGCGCCGGAACAGGCGCTGGAGCACGTCTGGGGCTACGCCGTCGGCGTCGACCTCACCCGCCGCGACCGTCAGGCGGAGGCGAAGAAGGGCGGCGCGCCGTGGGACGCCGCCAAGGCGTTCGACAATTCGGCGCCGATCGGGGCGATCACGCCGGTCGCGAATGGTTCGCATCTGAGCGCGGGCCGCATCTGGCTTACGGTCAACGGCGAGACGAAGCAGGAGGCGGACCTGAGCGATATGATTTGGAGCGCGTCCGAGATCATCGCCCATCTCTCGCGTTCGTGGACGCTGCAGCCGGGCGATCTGGTGTTTACCGGCACGCCGGCCGGCGTCGGCCCGCTCGGACCGGGCGATACGGTCGAGTGCGGCGTCGAAGGCCTTGCGCCGCTGCGCTTCACCATCGCCGCGCGCTGAGCCGCGCCGCTTGCGCGGCGTGCGCGGAAGGCTAGTTTGCGTCGCACAGAGGAGCGAGGCGCTTGAAGCCCACCGACATCAGCAATCCGGACTATTTCCACAAAGTCGTGGACTGCCAGTGGGCCTGCCCGGCGCACACCCCGGTGCCCGAATACATCCGCCTGATCGCCGCCCAACGCTACGCCGATGCGTACATGATCAATTGGAAGTCGAACGTGTTTCCGGGAATCCTCGGCCGCACGTGCGACCGTCCATGCGAGCCGGCCTGCCGGCGCGGACGCGTGGAAGAAACACAAGGCAAGCCCGAGCCGGTGGCGATCTGCCGGCTGAAGCGCGTCGCCGCCGACAACAAAGGCGAGATCGAGCCGTTGCTGCCGGCAAAGGCGGCGGCGAAGAACGGCAAGCGCGTGGTTTGTATCGGCGCGGGGCCGGCGTCGCTGACTGTGGCGCGCGATCTGCTGCCGCTTGGCTACGAGGTGCACATCTACGACGCGGAGCAGAAGGGCGGCGGCATGATTCGCACCCAGATTCCGCGCTTCCGCCTGCCCGAAAGCGTGATCGACGAAGAGGTTGATTACATTCTTCGGTACGAGCCGGTGACGCATTTCGGCGTGCGTGTGAATTCGCTCAAAGAGCTGCTCTCGCAAGGCTGGGACGCGGTGTTCGTCGGCACTGGCGCGCCACGCGGGCGCGACCTTCAGCTGCCCGGACAGCAGGAATGCGCCGCCAACGTGCATATCGGCATCGATTGGCTGTCGAACGTCTCGTTCGAGCACGTCAACTCGATCGGCAAGCGCGTGATCGTGCTCGGCGGCGGCAACACGGCGATGGATTGCTGCCGCACCTCGCGCCGGCTCGGCGGCGAAGATGTGAAGGTGATCGTCCGCTCGGGCTTCGACGAGATGAAAGCGAGCCCATGGGAAAAAGAAGACGCGATGCACGAAGGCATCCCGATCATCAATTTCCTAAACCCGCGCGAATTCACGCACGAGAACGGCAAGCTCACCGGCGTCTGGTTCACCAAGATGCATTGGGTCGAGAAGGACGGGCGCAAAAAGCTCGAGCCTACCGGCGAGCCGGACGTGCACTATGAATGCGACGACGTGCTGATGGCGGTCGGCCAGGAGAACGCGTTTCCCTGGATCGAGCGCGACATCGGCATGGAGTTCGACAAATGGGACATGCCGGTGGTCGATCCGGTGACGATGCAGTCCTCGATCGCAAATGTGTTCTTCGGCGGCGATTCCGCGTTCGGGCCGAAGAACATCATTTGGGCCGTCGCCCATGGTCACGATGCCGCCGTGTCGATCGATCTTTTCTGCAACGGCCAGGACGTGCGCCAGCGTCCGCCGCCCGGCACGTCGATGATGTCCACCAAGATGGGCATCCACGAATGGGCCTACGACAACGACGTCTCGCTCGACCTCCGCTACAAGGTTCCGCTGGTCGAGCCGGACGTGGCGCTGCGCAACGTGAAGATCGAGGTCGAGAAGGGCTTCGATCCGCTGCTCGGCTACAAGGAAGCGCAGCGCTGCCTGAACTGCGACGTGCAGACGGTGTTCTCCACACCGCTCTGCATCGAGTGCGATGCCTGCGTCGACATTTGCCCGATGGATTGCATCACGTTCACGGAGAACGGCGAAGAAACCGAATTGCGCGAGCGGCTCAAGGCGCCGGCGCTGAACCTCACCCAGGATCTCTACGTCTCCGAGGCGCTGCCCACCGGCCGCATCATGGCCAAGGACGAAGACGTGTGCCTCCATTGCGGGCTCTGCGCCGAGCGATGCCCGACCGGGGCCTGGGACATGCAGCACTTCTACCTGGACGTGACCCACGCCGGCTGCGCGCCGAAATCCCCTGTCGCGCGAAAGCGCCAGCCGGTCGCCGCCGAGTAGGGAACCTTTTACCGTCTCATTCGTCTTGCCCTGCGGGACTGCCGGCATAGTTTGCTGTGCCGGCAGGGGAATGTGTGTGGTGCGCCGCGCGGCGCACATCGCGTCCGTCAGAACAGACGGCCGCCAAGAAGACGGCGCACCGACCTCAAGTAGGCCGCTTCGGCGCCGCTCATCACCATTCGTTTGAGCAACCGAAGGGGAAGACCCAATGAAGTTTCGTCTCGCTACCGCGTTAGCGCTGTCTCTTGCATTCACCTCCGTCACGGCCCCGGCCGCTTTCGCTCAGGAGCCGGCGCAATTCCGCTCGGCGGAAGCGCGCACATTCTCCACCGACGAACTGCAGCGCTACGGCCTGTCGGCCGCCGACGCCCAAACCATCGCCGACTATCAAGCGGCCGGCTATACGGTGCAAACGATCACCCCGGAAGAAGCTGCGGCGATGAACGCCGGCCAGTTCTCGAATAACCAATGGCTGGTGATCGGCTTGATCGTGCTCGTCGTCGTCATCGCGGTCGCCGCCGACTGATGAAGACAACACGGCGTCTACTCGTCGTGCCGCTGTTGTTGGCGCTGGCGGCATGCGCAACTTCGCCTGTGTCCAGCATGGGCGCATTCGGGGAGCGCAGCTCCAGCAACAGCTTCGAGTTCTTCGGCAGGTCAGTGGATCCGCCGGAGACGTTGGTGCTGCCGGTCGCGCACGACCGGCAGACCAACACCGCCGCCTGCGGCGCGCACGTCCTCGCCAGTGTGATCAATTACTGGCGGGGCGAGGACAGCGTTTCCGGCAACGCGATCTTCGCCGCTCATCAGCCGGCGGCGCCGGACGGCTATTCGCTGGCTGAAGTCATGGCCCTGGCGCAGCAGCACGGGCTCACCGCCAGCGCCGTGCGGCTGACGCACGAGGACATCGTCCGCGAACTGGAAAACGGCCGGCCGGTGCTCGTGCCGATCCGGGTGCCCTCGGTCTACGTGCAGAACTGGTCGTTGCCGGGCGCCAACGTGCCGGTGCTTGGCCTGCCGTCGAGCTTCATCACCGCGCGCGTGGCGCAGGTCTCGGAATGGACCGATACGGCGATGGTGAACCATTACGTGCTGGTGGTCGGCCACGACGGCGACAAGTTCGTCGTGGTGGAGCCGGTGCTGGGATATCGCACCATCAGCTTCGACCGGCTAGGCCGGTACCGGGAAGACTTCGGCAACGCCGCCGTCGTGTTCAGCGGCCAGCGTCCTCCGCCCGGTAACCAGGTCGAAACGCCCCCGGTCCGGGCGATGGGCTCGATGTAGCCGCCGGCGCCGCAGGGCGACTGACGGCGCACTTCATTTGCCCCGCGCGACCGGCTAAGGATGACCGGTCGCGGCCGGCGGACGGTCCGCTCCGGCGCGACGCTTGAAGAGGCGCACCGCTCTTTCATGACGAAGCCGATCGCCGCGACGAACGATTTTGTCGTCAAGTTCGCCAACGTAAACGGTTCGGGATCGGCAAGCGCGAACGGTCTGTTCGCCAAGGTGATCCTGCGCATGGGCGTGCCGGTCGGCGCGCGCAACATCTTCCCGTCGAACATCCAGGGCCTGCCGACCTGGTACGAGGTGCGCGTCTCGGAAGCCGGCTGGCTGGGGCGCCGCGGCGGCGTCGATTTCATGGTGGCGATGAACCCCCAGACCTGGGACGGCGACGTCAAGGAGATCATGCCGGGTGGATATCTCCTGTACGACTCCTCGAAGCCGTTGCCGGTCTCGAAGTTTCGCAGCGACATCACCGTGATCGGCGCGCCGCTGACCGAACTGATCGCCGCTGAGTTCGCTAATCCGCGGGAGCGGCAGCTGTTCAAGAACATCTGCTATGTCGGCGTGCTGGCGCATCTGCTCGGCTTCGAGACTGACGTCGTGAAGCAGCTGCTGACGGAGGAGTTCAAAGGCAAGGACAAGCTGATCGCGCCGAACTTCCGCGCCTTTGATATCGGCCGCGCCTATGCCGAAACGAACTTGGCGCCGATCGGGCTCAAGGTGAAGCGCGCCGACAAGGTGGGTGACCGCATCTTCGTCGAAGGCAACGACGCGGCGGCGCTCGGCGCGGTCTATGGCGGCGCCACCTTCTGCGCCTGGTATCCGATCACGCCCTCCACCTCACTGGCGGAGAGTTTCCAGAAATATTGCAATCAGCTGCGCAAAGGGGCTGACGGCAAGAACAAGTTCGCCATCGTTCAGGCCGAGGACGAGATCGCCTCGATCGGCATGGTGATGGGCGCCGGCTGGGCCGGTTCGCGCGCGTTCACCTGCACGTCGGGCCCGGGCGTTTCGCTGATGAACGAGTTCGTCGGTTTTTCGTACTACGCAGAGATTCCGGCGGTGATCTTCGACGTGCAGCGCGGCGGGCCGTCGACCGGCATGCCGACGCGCACCCAGCAATCGGATCTGCTGCTCGCCGCCTACGCGTCGCATGGCGACACCAAGCATCCGATGCTGTTTCCGGGCAATCCGACGGAGGCGTTCGAGTTCGCCGCGCAGGCGTTCGATCTCGCCGATTTCTTCCAGACCACGATCTTCGTTATGCTCGAACTCGACATCGGCATGCAGGAATGGCTGACGGCGCCGTTCAAGTGGGATGCGACGCGCAAGCTCAACCGCGGCAAGGTGCTGACATACGAGCACCTAGAGCAGGGCGTGCCGTTCGGGCGCTATCGCGATGTCGACGGCGATGCGGTGCCGTATCGCACCTATCCCGGCACGCACCCGACCAAGGGCAGCTATTTCACCCGCGGCTCCTCGCACGACAAAGACGCCCGCTATTCGGAGAAGGGCGAGGACTACACCGAAGGCATGGAGCGCCTGCTGCGCAAGTGGGAGACGATGAAGGCGCACGTGCCGGCGCCGATCCGCAAGAACGCCAGCCGCCGCACGCCCGATGGCGTGATTTACATGGGCTCGACCGACCCGGCGATGGAAGAGGCGCTCTCCGCGCTCGAGCAGAGCGGCGTGCATCTCGACGCCATGCGCGTTCGCGCCTTCCCGTTCAGCGACGCGGTGTTCGAGTTCATCCGCGACCACGAGCAAGTGTTCGTGGTCGAGCAGAACCGCGATGGGCAGCTGAAGTCGCTGCTGGTGAACGAAGGCGGCGTGCATCCGGCGCGGCTCGTCTCCGTGCGCCACTATGACGGCACGCCCATCACCGCGCGCTTCATCATCCGGGAAATCGCCGAAAAGCTAAAAGCCGGCCAAACCACGCTGCGCGAGAACGCTGAATGACCTACATCGCCAAACCGCCGCTGCATCATCCTTCGCTTGAGCGCAATGCGCTCGGGTTCACGCGGCGCGACTATGAGGGGCGGATTTCGACACTCTGCGCCGGCTGCGGCCATGATTCGATCAGCGCAGCGATTATTCAAGCCTGCTTCGAGATCGATCTTGCGCCGCATCGGCTGGCGAAGTTCTCGGGCATCGGCTGCTCGTCGAAGACGCCGGACTATTTCGTCAGCCCGGCGCACGGCTTCAACGCCGTGCACGGGCGCATGCCCTCGGTGCTGACGGGCGCGAACATCGCAGCGAAGGATCTGATCTATCTCGGCGTCTCGGGCGACGGCGACAGCGCCTCGATCGGTCTCGGCCAGTTCGCGCATGCGGTGCGGCGCGGCGTCAACATGACCTACATCGTCGAGAACAACGGCGTCTACGGCCTCACCAAGGGTCAGTTCTCGGCGACCTCCGACCGCGGCTCCAAGGCGAAGAAGGGCGCGGAGAACAAGGACTCGCCGATCGATCTCGTCATGCTCGCGCTACAGCTCGGCGCTACGTATGTCGGCCGCTCGTTCTCCGGCGACAAGACCCAACTCGTGCCGCTGATCAAAGGCGCGCTGTCGCACAAGGGCACGGCGATCCTCGATGTGCTCTCGCCCTGTGTCGCCTTCAACAACCACGTCGGCTCCACAAAGAGCTTCGACTACGTGCGCGCGCACAACGATGCGGTGAACCGCATGGACGTGATCAGCCCGCGCGCGCCGATCCGCGCCGAGTACGCGCCGGGGGAGCTGAAGGAAGTCGTGCAGCACGACGGTTCGATCCTGCGTCTGAGGAAACTCGAGGACGATTATGACGCGTCCGACCGCAACGCAGCTCTCTCCTATCTCGCGCGCAAGGCCGCGGAGGGCGAGATCGTCACCGGGCTCCTCTTCGTCGATCCGGCCGCGCACGATCTCCACGACGGCATGAACACGGTCGACACGCCGCTCAACAAGCTGACCGACGCCGATCTCGTGCCGCCGCTCGGCGCGCTGGACAAGATCAACGCCAGCCTGCGCTAACCGAAGCGTTCGATCTTGAACGGCGCAAGATCGATCGACGGCGTCTGCTCCGTCGCCAACGCCAGCACCAGCTCCGCGGTGATGGGTGCCATCGTCAGGCCGAGATGGGCATGGCCGAAGGCGTAGAATACGTTCGGGGCGCGCGCTAACCGGCCGATCGCAGGCACGTAGTCCGGCAGCGTCGGCCGCGCGCCGACCCAGCGTTCCGGCGTCGCTGAAAACCGCACGCCGAGGTCGGCGATGCGCCGTTGCAGCAGGCGCCATTTGCGCGCATCGCCCGGCGCACCGGGCGAGCCGAATTCCAGGAAGCTCGTCGCCCGCAGGCCGCTAGTGAAGCGGCTGAAGATGACGAAAGTCTCCTCGAACACGGTCGTCGGCAGATCGAACGGCCAGTCGGTCTCCGCGCTTTGCAGGTGATAGCCGCGCTCACCGATCAGAGGCGTGGCGGCGCCCAGTTGACGCATCAGTTCGCCCGACCAGGCGCCGGCGGCGATCAGGATCGCATCGGCCTTGCGAACGCCGCCCGACCCGAGTGTCACGCGTCCATCCGCGCTAACGTGAGCTGCGCTGTCAGCGACGATCTCACCGCCAGCGTTCACGAACGCCGCGAAGATCGCGTCGCGCACCGCTTGCGGTTCGCTGACTTGCCCCGTGCCTTCGAAGAGCACGCCGGCCGCGGGCGTTGCGCGCAACACGCTGGCGTAGCGATCCAGCTCGGCGCGCGTCATCTCTCGCGTTTTCGCCGGTCCGGCCGGCGCTTCGCCGAGCGCGCCGCGTCCGCGCTCCGCGGCTTCGTGCGACATCCAAACTGTCGCGTGGCCATGGGGAATGACGAGATCCGGCTCGCCGGCAAGCGCGGCTATACGATGCCAAGCCCCCATCGCGTCCGTAAGGATCGCCGCGAGCGCCGCTTGGCCGCGCGCGAACGCTGCCGGGCCGCACGAGGCCAGGAAACGTTGCGTCCACGGCGCCACCATCGCCGCATCGCGCCAGCGGAAGTCGAGCGGACCGCCGACGAGGAAACTCGAGCGCGGCGAGCGCCGGACGTTCTCCCAGCTCGACCATGGGCTCACCTGCTCAGTGCCGATATGCCCGGCATTGCCGAACGAAGCGGCGCGGCGCACATCGCCCGGATCGACCAATGTCGTCGCAATGCCAGCCAGCTGCAGCCGCAGCGCGGCGGACGCGCCGACCAAGCCGCCGCCGATGACGATGATCGATTTCATTTCGTGCCGTAGATGCGGTCGCCAGCGTCGCCGAGCCCGGGGACGATGTAGGCGTGATCGTCGAGTCCCTCGTCGACGGCCGCGGCCCACACCGGAACGTCCGGATGGTGGCTGCGCAGAATGTCGATCCCCTGCGGCGAGGCGACGACGCAGACGAAGCGGATCTGCTTGACGCCGTACTCCTTCAGCCGGTCGACCGCGGCGACGGCGGTGTGGCCCGTCGCCAGCATCGGATCGATGACGACGACGAGCCGGTCGGCGATGTCGGCAGGCGCCTTGAAATAGTACTCGACCGCTTTCAGCGTTTTCGGATCGCGGTAGAGCCCGATGTGGGCGACACGCGCCGAGGGCACGAGCTCCAGCATGCCGTCCAGCAGCCCCATGCCGGCGCGCAGGATCGGTGCGAACACCAGCTTCTTGCCGGCGATGGTCTTGCCGCTCATGCGCGCGACCGGCGTTTCGATTTCGACGTCTTCGAGCGGCAGGTCGCGCGTCACTTCATAGCAGAGCAGTACGCTGATCTCGCGCAGCAGCGCGCGAAAGGAGCGGGTGGAGGTGTCCTTGTCGCGGAGAATGGTGAGCTTGTGCTGCACCAAGGGGTGATCGGCGATGGTAACGCCCTGCATCAAAACACCGTCCCGTCGCTATGGATTAACAGCGGCGGACCGCCGCCATCGCGCTTCTCGCGCGCGATGGCGCGCCCCGCCGCCCACGTGCCGCCTTCTAGCACACGCGCGAGCGGGAAGTCTTCCGCGCCGACGCCGAGACGGTCGCGCACCAACGGCGCGATACGATCCAGCAGCGCCACCGTGAGCGAGCGCCATGTGACGACGAGCGGATCGGCGACATTGTGTGCGAGCGCGAGCGCTTCCGCTTCGCGCGGGATGAGCACGCCCATATCGATGAAGAGGCCGCCATTGCGATATTCGGCGAGGCCGGTGAGGCCATCGATCTCGACGACATCGACCCCGGCGCGCTGCAGCGGCTCGATCAGCGAGTAGGCGAGCCATTGCGAGAGCTTGTGCAGCGGCACGTAGCCGAGGCCGGGCGCGGGCCAGCAATCGCCGAGCGGAACGCCGCCGAGCTGCGGTCGATTCTCCCAGATTGGCCCCAGCGCTTCGAGCAAAACCTCGACGATATCCGCCGCAGGCAAAGCGCCGCCGTGCGCGCGTGCGCGCAGCAGATCGTAGAGGCCGCCCGGGCGAGGACGATCCGCGCGCGCGAACAGCGCCGCATTGGCGTCAACCTGCGCCGCGAGGCGATTGAGCAGGCGCGCGCGGCCGTCGAGGCCGGTGAGCGGATTGCGGTCGCTGGCTTGGAAGGCGTCGGCCAGCTCCTTCGCGTCGAACCGCGCGAGCGCTTCGGCGTCGGCGCGGAGCGGATTCGAGGGGTCGGCGGAGAAGCCGCCCCACTCGAACAGGCGCAGGCTTGCGAGCGCCAGGCCTTCGGAGCGCGCGGCGATCATGCCGCTGACGGAATCCGCATAGCGCCAGTTTGCGCCGGCGCCGGCGTCGAGCAGCACCGAGGTGATGGCGAGGTCGAACTCCGCGCGTGCGCGCTCGTGCTTGTCGCGCCAGGAGGCGTTGCCGGCGATATCGGCCCACAGATCGTGGCCGCCGAACACGAAATGGCGCCAGCGCGCATGAAACGGAATGTCGAGCCCCGGATAGCGCTTGCGCACAAGCGCGGCGACATAGTCCCCGCATGCCGGGAGCGCCGCTTGATCGATCCGCCAGTGCTCCAGCGTATCGTCTAGGGCAATGGCGTAGAGCTCGTCCGCCTTGGCGCGCACGGCGCCGGCGCTGAGCAGGGCGCGCGCGGGGTCCGCCTCAGAAATCTTCGAGGTCACGGCCGATCACGCGGGTGAGATCGCCGGCGGGCGCATCGTCGCTGTAATAGCCGGCGGCCTTCTTCGCTTCGAGTTCGACGCTTGCATCCGGCGGCACCAGCTCCGGCGGGATTGGCACGCGCTCGCCGATGACGATGCCGGCGCCGACAATGGCGTCATGCTTCATGTTCGACATCGAAATGAAGCGGTCGATGCGGGTGATCCCAAGCCAATGCAGCACGTCCGGCATCAGCTGCTGGAAACGCGCGTCCTGCACGCCGGCGACGCACTCGGTGCGCTCGAAATAGGTGGCGGCCTGATCGCCGCCCGGCTGGCGCTTCCTCGCATTGTAGACGAGGAATTTCGTCACTTCGCCCAGCGCGCGCCCTTCCTTGCGGTTGTAGACGATGAGCCCCGCGCCGCCGGCTTGCGCTTGCCTGACGCACTCCTCGATGCCGTGCGTCAGATAAGGCCGGCAGGTGCAGATGTCGGATCCGAATACGTCCGAGCCGTTGCATTCGTCATGCACCCGGCAGGTGAGGCGCCGTTGCGGATCCGCGATCGCGGCCGGATCGCCGAAGATGTAGAGCGTGATACCGCCGATCGGCGGCAGGAAGACGCTGAGATCCGGACGCGTGACCAGCTCCGGGTACATGCCGGCGGTCTGCTCGAACAACGTGTGGCGCAGCCGCTCTTCGCCGACGCCGAACCGTTCGGCGACGCCGGGCAGATGCCACACGGGATCAATCGCCGCCTTCGTCACCGCGACGTCGCCGCTCGCATGGACGATATCGCCATCGGCGCTCAGACGTCCGCTCGCGACAGCGTCGCGGATCTCGTGCAGCGAGAGCCGCGCCTTGGTAATGGCGATGGTCGGGCGGATGTCCGCGCCGGCGGCGATCTCGGTCCTGAAGGACTCGGCGACCAGATGGCCCCATGGATCGAGCGAGACAATTTTGTGCGCGTCGCGCCATTGCGCGAACGGGCCGATCTGCACGACCGGCGAAGTGTCGGTGAGATCAGGCCGGACGCTAGGATTGAGTGCGCCGGCAGACACGGCCAGCGCGCGGTAAACCGAATAGGCGCCGCCATAGGCGCCGATCGCGTTGCGGTCCGCGGTGGCCGCGCCGATCACTGGGCCGCGTTCGCCTGCGGAGGGCGCGCCCCAGCGGATCGGGAAGCGCAAGGGCGCGCCGGCTCCGGGATGGGACGTCAGGCGAATGTGGCCGATGCGGTTTTCGGACATGTGTTTCAGCAGCGCATGAACGCGCTTCAATCCGGTTAATTTGTGGCTGCGTAGTCCGGTTTACAACCGCTTCTACGCCTTCAGAATTTCCAGCATGGCCTGCGCCGCCGCAGGATTGCGTTCTTTTGCGCCGCTGATGAAGTAGAGATAGACCTCGCCGGACTTTTCCCATTCGCGCGCCGTCTTCGCCCACCTTTTCAGCGCGGCCTTGGAATACCCCGTCGGCTCATCGGCTTGCGTGAGTTCAAGGCGTGCGTAGGCGAAGTCCGCCGTCGGTTCGACGATCAGCGGGTGCTTCTCGGACTCGACGGTGACCACCGCGACGTTGCGCGCGCGCGCCATCGCCATGAACTCGTCGCAGGCGAAGCTCGCGTGCCGCACTTCGATGGCGTGCTGCAGCTTCTGCTTGCCGAGTTTTTCCGGCAACAGGTCGAAATAGGCGTTCATCTCGGCCGCATCGAACTTCTTGTACGGCGCCATCTGCCAGAAGATCGGGCCCAGCTTCGATCCAAGCTCGCCGACGCCGCTGTTGAAGAACCATTCGACCGACTGCGCCGCCTCGCGCAGGTCCTTGCGCTGCACCGCCGCGCGCGGCGCCTTCACCGAAAACTTGAAGCCGTCCGGCGTCGCCGCCGCCCATTTCTTGAACGAAGCGGCGCTCTGGGTGCGATAGAAGGTGGCGTTGATCTCGATCGCCGTCACCTTGCTCGCCGCGTATTCGAGCTGCTTCGCCTTGGCGAGGTCAGCGGGATAGAAAGTCTCCTCCCACGGCTCGTAATTCCAACCGCCGATGCCGACACGGATCATGGATCACCTCACGCCCCTATTTCGGGCAACCGCGCGCGTTCCGCAACAGACAGCGCTTGCCGGAGCGCCGAGCATTCCTTACCGCTGACTCCCTGTGACGCCCGAACGCATCCAGGAATTGCTCGGCCACGCCGTGGTGCGCCAGATCGGCCGATTCGCCGTCGTCGGCGTGATCGCGACGGCCGTACACTACGCGGTCATGGTGGCGCTGGTCGAAATCGGACGTGTCACGCCCGTGGCCGCAACCACGATCGGCTACGGTTTCGGCATTGTCGTGAGCTACACGCTCAACCGGCGCTTCACCTTCCAGGCGCGCGGCACGCCGGTGGCGAAGAGCTTCGCGAAGTTCGTTGTGCTCTACGGTGTCGGCGCGTTTTTGAATGGCGCCATTGTCGGCGGTCTGATCGCCGTTGGCGCGCACTATCTGCTGGCGCAGGTCGTGGCGACGGGTCTGGTGCTGGTCTGGAATTTCCTCGGCGCGCGCTACGTCGTGTTCCGCTAGACCAGCGCCGCCGCGGCGAACGCCGCCGCCGCCAGCGCCGCGGCAGCCCATGACACCGGATCGCGCAGCGCAAACAAGAGCGGGTCGTCGTCCATTTCACCGCGCTCGACCCGGAGCCAGACGTACGCCTGCCAGAACAGCGCCACTGCCGGAAGCGCCCAGAGGAAGAGCGGCGAGGAATAGCGCGCGGCGTTGTCCGGCTGTTGCAAGTAAAGGGCGAGGACCAGCGCCGACAGCGCGCCCACCGCGGCGCCGAAACGCTTCAGCACCGGCCCGTCCGTCGCGCGATAGCCGCGCCCCGCGAACTCGCTGCGCAACGACGCCGCTTCAGCCGCGCGCTTGACCAAAGCGAGGCTGAGGAAAAAGAAGCCGGAGAAGGCGATCAGCCAGGCGCTGGCGGGATAGTCCGCCGCTTCGCCGCCGACGATGATGCGCAAGCCGTAAAGCGCGGCCAGCACGAACACATCCGCCAAGACGATGCGTTTCAGCACAAATGTGTAGAGGCTTGCGGCGGTTGCGTACGCGGCGATCAGCCATCCGGCGCCGCTCAGCGCGCCAAGCCACAAGCCGGCGCCGAGCAGGACCAACGCGACCGCGAGGCCGGCGATTGGAGAGACTTCGCCGCTCGCGAATGGCCGCAGACGCTTGCGCGGATGGCGCCGGTCCGCCGGCATGTCGGCGACGTCGTTGACGATATAGACGCTCGAGGCGACGAGGCAGAGCGCAGCGAAGGCGATCAGCGCGCCGCGCCAAGCGTCAACGTCGAACCAGCCTTGACCCGCGAGCATGGCTACGAACACGAGCAGGTTCTTGGCCCAATGCCGCGGCCGCATCGCCGTGAGCAGGGCGCCGATCGTGTCGTGTTCGCCCGCGAAATCGCGTTCGATCTTGAATCGCGCTGCGGCGCGCCGCGCGAGAGCCGGCGAGCAATTGCAGGTGACCGCGTGGGACGCCGCCGCCCACACCTTCACGTCGGCGGCCTCGTTGCCGGCATAGACGAAACCCTGCGGGTACGCGGCCGCGAGCGCTTCGCCTTTGCGCCTGGACTTGAGGTTTGTCTCGCCGTCCGAGGCGAACACGCGGTCGAACACGCCGACATGATCCGCCACCGCTTGCGCAGCCCGCCGGTCGGACGCCGTCGCCAACATGATCTCGCGCCCGGACGCACGCTCTTCATGCAACCACGCAATGACCCGTTCGTCGTAGGGCAGCGCCGCCGCGTCGGGCGGACATTCGACCGCCAGCTTGGCCTTCGCATAAGCACGACCGCGTAGCAGCCACGCGAACAGGTGCGGCAGCTTCCACGGCTTGGTGAACGCAAGCCGCAGCATCGCTTCGCTGAAGAGATCGCCGCGGATCAGCGTGCCGTCGAGATCGACTGCAAGCGGCGGCTTTGCCGCCCCGCTCATCAGGCGCCGGTGAATTTCGGCGCGCGCTTCTCGGTGAAGGCGTCGACCGCTTCCTTGTGATCGGCGGTCTCGTGCGCCAGCGCCTGAAAGGCTGCGGAAAGTTCGAGCACATCGGAGAGGCGGCCGTGTTGAGCTTCTCGAAGAAGACGCTTCGCCAGCCGGACCGTACGCGGCGGATTGACGGCGACGCGTTCGGCCAGCTTGCGCGCTTCCTCCAACAAATGCTCGTCCGGCACAACGCGGCTGACGAGGCCGATGCGCTCGGCCTCGGCGGCATCGATCGTATCGCCCGTCAGCACCAGCTCGGCCGCGCGCGAAGCGCCGATCGCGTTGGTCAAGATCCAGGCGCCGCCGTCGCCGGGAATTATGCCGACCTTGACGAAGCTCGAAGCCATCTTCGCCGAGGCGCCGGCCAAGCGCATGTCGCAGAGGATGCCGATGTCGAGCCCGAGGCCGATGGCGTGGCCGTTGATCGCGGCGATGGTGGCGACCTCGATCTCGGCCAGCGCCTTGATGATCGAATGCACGCCGCGCCGGTAATTGGCGCGGGTCCCGTCGGGTGTCGCGCGCGGGCCGATGCCGGAGCGCTCGCGGATCGCCTTGAGATCGCCGCCGGCGCAGAACGACTTGCCCGCGCCCGTCAGGATCACAGCGTTGATCTCGGCGTCGTCATTCGCGCGCCACAACGCGCCGGCGAGATCGTCGCAATCCTGTTGCGTCGCGATAGCGTTGCGGCTCTCCGGCCGGTTCATCGTGACGGTGGCGACGCGACCGCTTTTCTCGTAGGTGGCGAACGTCATTGTTCAGGGCTCCAGCTTCGCCCCGGGCTTAGACGATCGCCGCCCGCGCCGCAATTACTGCGCCGGCTGTTCGGCTTGCGCCTGCGCCGTGCCCTGCTGGTAGCCGATCAGCGGCTCACTCTGCATTGCCACGCCGTCGCGCGAGACGTCGAGCGCGCCGGTGCCGTCGCGATTGAGCTGCACCACGTAGCGGAAGTCCTGCGTCTCGAAGGTGTAGGTCACGCCCTGTGGCGTCTGCGTTTCCGCGCCGTCGCGCACTTCAACCGAGAACGGCGTGGTGGTGCGGCCGTTTTCGCTGAGTTCGATCGGCCGGGCGCGGTCGGCGTCGGCAAAATTGTAGGCCGTGTAAACTAAGTCGCCGCTGGCGTCCTCGTGGACGACGAAGCTGCGTCGGCCGGTGAAGCCCAAGACGCGCGTGCGCGGCATCCAGCGGCAATTGATCTCGCGCCGATCGAGTTCGACGGAGGTGAACACCGGTGTGTAGGCCGAACCGGGCGTCTCCAGCGCACCCGGGTTGAGCTGGCGGATGTCGCCGCCGGGGCCGGCGTCGCGCCAGAGATCGTAATAGATGCTGCCGGCGGCGCCTTCCTCGGCGGTGTAGTAGCCGTTGCGCTGGACGATGGCGCCGGAGGGCTTTTCGTACTCCGCCACCTGCACGTTCTCGCCGTTGCGGTTGAACACGAACACCGCCGGCTCGTTGATGCCGTCGCAGATGAACCACGGCGGCGGCACGCGGACGACGATCTCCTCGACGGGAGGCGGCGCTTCCTGTTGCGGCTGCCCGCAGGCGGCGAGAAAGGCGATGGCGGAAGCAAGGACGGCGCGGCGCATGTGAAATCTCCTGCGGTTCGTCTAGCACCGCGCCGCCGAGGCGCAAACCGCTAGTCGAGGCCCAGTTTCGCGCGCGCGGCTTTGGTGAGCGAAACCGTGGTCTTCGCATAGTCAGTCCACGGATCGGGCTCGGCCAGTCGCGCGGCCATGTCCTTCAGCTTGAACGCCGAGGCCGAGGCGAGCGATTTCAGCTCGCTCCAGCTCACCGGCGTTGCGATCGGCGCTGTGCCGCGCGCGCGCGGCGAGTAGGGCGCGATCGCCGTCGCGCCGCGGCCGTTGCGCAGATAGTCGACAAAGATGCGGCCCTTGCGCTTGGCCTTGGCCATATTGGCGACGAAGCGCTTGGGATCGAGCGCGGCGATCTGCTCGGCGAACGCCATGGCGAAGCCTTTCACCTCGTCCCAATCGTGGCGGCGGTTGAGATTGAGCACGATGTGGATGCCTTTGCCGCCGGTGGCCATGGCGAAGGACGGCAGGCCCGCATTGTCGAGCAGCGCCTTGATGTCGAACGCCGCGCGCTTCACGACTTCGAAGTCCAGATCCTCGTCGGGGTCGAGGTCGAAAACGACCCGGTCCGGTCGTTCGAGATCGTCGTTGCGGGAGCCCCAAAGGTGAAACTCGAGTGCGCTGATCTGTGCGCAGGAGACGAGCGCCTGCGCGTTCGGCAATGTCAGATAATGCTCTTCGGAGCCGTCGCTTTCCGCGATCGGAATGGTTTTGATATCGGACGGCATGCCGGCCATCGCGTGCTTCTGAAAGAAGGTCTGTTTGCCGACGCCGTCCGGCGCGCGCACCAGGCTCACCGGCCGTCCGAACACATGCGGCGCCATCCGCTCCGCGGCCATGTCGAGATAAGCGGCGAGCTCGGCCTTGGTGACGCCCGCATCCGGGAAGAGCACGCGATTGGGATGCGTCAGCCGCACCCGCGTGCGCATGGCCGGCGCGGCCATTTCTGACGTGACTTCCTTGGCGCTCTTTTCGCCTCTGAGGCCGAGATAGACGCCGTGCCGCACGGCACCGTCGGCGGTGAACTCGGTGAACCGCACCTGCGCCACCAGTTTCGGCTGCACCCATTTGGCGCCGCGCGCCGCCTCGCGCGGCACTTTGAGCGCAGGCTTGGCGCGTTCGAGCATGCTCAGCTTGGCGGAAAGATCAGCCAAGGTCTTGTCATTGAACCCTGTTCCGACATTGCCGCGATAGACCAGCTCGCCGCCCTCATAATCGGCCAGCATCAGCGACGCGAACGCGCGGCCCTTGGCTGATGGCTGATAGCCGACAATGACGAACTCCTGCTCGTTCACGGCCTTGCTCTTGAGCCAGGCCTTGCCGCGCCCGCTCATATAGGCGCTGTTCGCCTTCTTCGAGACGGCGCCTTCGAAGCCCTTGTCGGCGAACGCCGCCAACACGTGCGGCCCGTGCCCGCGCACCGTGGGGCTCAGGAGGATTGGCGGCTTAGCTTTGGACAGCACGGTCTCGAGCCGCTCGCGTCGCTCGATGAACGGACGCTTGCGCAGGTCTTTCGCCCCGTCGCCGAGGAGGTCGAAGACGAAATAGGAGACGCCTTTGGCCACACCGCTTTCCAGCGAACGCTGCAGCGCGCCGAAATCGGTGCGCCCGCTCGCTTGCGCCACAGCGACTTCGCCGTCGAGCAGCACGTCCTTCAAGTTCATCGCCGCCAGCGCATCGGCGATTGACTGAAACTTGCCGGTCCAGTCCAACCCGTTGCGGGTGTAGAGCTTGACGCTTTCGCCGGAGACCGCCGCGAGCAGGCGATAGCCGTCGTACTTGATCTCGTGAATCCAGTCGTCGCCGTCCGGCGCCTCGTCCACGCGCGTCGCCAACATCGGCTCGACGAAATCCCATTTCGGCGGCTTCGACGCGCGCGGCTTCTGCTCGCCCTTGCGCGTCCACAGCCGCGAGCCGCCGTCGGCGCGCACGTCTTCGATGGTGCGGCCCGAGACGATGCTGGTGACGGCGCTGGCGACGGGATCGGATTTGCCCGCAAAGGGGTCGTTCTTAGACTTGAACAACAGCCACGGATCGCCGCGCTCGCCTTCGCGCGGCTTGATTTTCACCAGGTGAAACTCGCCTTTGAGCCGTTCGCCGTCGAGGATGAATTTGAGCTCGCCCTTCGGCAATGTCGTGTGCGGATCGGCGACCCACTTCACCTTGCCGGCATCCCAGATGATCACCGCGCCGGCGCCGTATTCGCCCTTCGGAATGACGCCCTCAAACGCGCCGTATTCGAGCGGATGGTTCTCGGTGCGCATAGCGAGGCGCTTGACGGTCGGATCGTAGCTCGGCCCCTGCGGCACGGCCCAGCTCAGCAGCACGCCGTCGTGCTCCAGCCGGAAATCGTAGTGCAGGCGCGTCGCCGCGTGCTTTTGCACCACGAACATGCCGCCGGCGCTCTTGAGCCTGCCGCCGGCAGGCTCGCTCGTCTTCCCGAAGTCGCGCTTCTTGTTGTACTCGGCCAGCGTTTCTTTGCTTGGCGCCGACGATTTTACAGTCTTGCGCGCCATCACCAAACACCCATTCCCGGGGCGGCGCGCAAGCGGCGAGCCCGGGACCCACAAACACGAATGGTTGGAGATGGGCGCCCAACGCGGCAAGCAGTTGCGTTTATCGGTCCCGGACTTGGCGCTGCGCGCCAATCCGGGAATGGGTGGATCAAACGCTGGCGCGCCATGCCATGGTGGCGCTTACTTTTTCGCTCGCTTCGGCGCGGCCTTAGCCGGCGCTTTCGCGCGCGGGGCGGCGCGGGCCTTTTCCGCCGCGGCGCGTTTGCGAGGCGCCGGGGCTTCTTCTTCCGCCTCGTCGTCGTTCGCCGCCCGGCGCTTGCCGTTCGCCGAGGCCGACTTGGCCGAAAGCGATTTCTTCAGCGCATCCACCAGCGAGACGACATTGTCGCCGTAATCGCGCGACGGCTCTTCCTGGTCTTCCAACACCAGCTCGCCGTGGCGCTCGATCTTCTTCTTCACCAGCCGCTCGAGCGCCAGCGCGTACTCGTCCTCGAATTTGGCCGGATCGAACTTCGCCTTCTTGCGGTTGATCAGCTCCTCGGCGAGATCGACCAAGTCCGGATCGATGGCGCCCTGTGGGATTTCGTCGAAGAAGCCCTTGGCCGCCCGGATTTCCTCGGCGTAGTGCACGGTCTCGACCAGGATGCCGTCCTCGTGCGGCTTCACTGCGGCGATGTAGGAACGCCCGCGCATCGTGATCTGGCCGAGGCCGACCGTTTTCGAGCGCCGCAGCGCATCGCGCACGACCCGATAAGGCTCGTCCGCCAGCTTGCCGTCGGGCAGCGCATAATAGGGCTTGTCGAAATAGAGCGGGTCGATCGTCTCGGCCGGCGCGAACTGGATCATGTCCAGCGTCTTCTTCGACTCGACCTTCAGCGCCTCGAACTCTTCGTCGTTGAAGAGGACGTAGCGCCCCTTGGTGTATTCGTAGCCCTTGACGATCTCGTCCTTGTCGACCGGGCCGACGCCGGGGGCGACCTTCTCGTAGCGGATGCGCTGTTTGGAAGGTTCGTGAATCTGGTTGAACGAGATCTTCTCTCGGGAATCCAGAGCCGAATAGAGCTTCACCGGCAGCGCCACGAGGGCGAGCCGGATTTGCCCGGACCAAACGGGACGAGCTGGAGGTGGCATGATTTTGTAACGCCCTTGCGAGACCCGACGTTCCGGCACCGTAACATCGCAACCACATACCCACAACGCTCGTGGTTAGCGTTTACCTTGTTTTGCGACGAGCGCTGACGCCGAAGGTGGCGCGAACGGCCTCGACGAAGGCGCCGGAGCGTTCGCGCACCCGGTCGGAGAAGACGAGGCCGACGTCGCGGCTCAAGCTGAAGCCCGCAAGCTGCACCGCGGCGACGCCCGGCCGCTTGAAGCTCTCCGGCGCGACCGTGACGCCCAGCCCCGCCGCCACCATGCTCATGGCCCGGTCGTCGTTCAGCGTGCGCAAGGAGAACGAGGGGCGGACGTCGCGGTTGGTGAAGTAGCGGGAAATCTCGGGCAGGCCCTCGCACTGGCGGCGCACGATCATGGTTTCGCCCGCCAGCTCGCCGCCATCGACGCTTTGAGCGCCGGCGAGCTTGTGGCTCGCCGCCACAAACAGCACGTACCGTTCGCTGCGCAGCTTCTCCTGGGCGAAGCTGTCGAGGCCCGGACGGAGGATGGTGATCGCCGCGTCGAGCCGGCCGTCGCTCAAGCGGTTGGCGATGTCGCGCTCGGTGGAGTCGAGGATTTCCAACGCCTCGCCGCCGGACTGTTTGCCGTGATGGGCGACCACGCGCTCCAAATCGCGCGCCGGGATGGTCGAAAGCACGCCAGCGCGGACCCGCTTCAGCTGCGGCGTTTCCGAGACTTCGCGCAGCGCCGCTTCGAATTCCAGGGAGATGCGCCGGGCGTGGACGAGAAAGCGGCTGCCCGCCGGCGTCAGCGAGACGCGCCGCGTCGTCCGTTCGAACAGGCGCGCGCCGACTTCGCTCTCGAGCTTGGCGATGCCGACCGAGAGCGTCGGCTGCGTCACGGAAACGCGCGCCGCGGCCTTCGAGAACGAGCCCAGCTCGGCCACTGCCAAAAAATAACGGAGCAGGTAGCGATCCATAGATCATGTCTATCAGTTTCGTTCGCAACGTTCAATTTCTATTGGCGAGCCAAATCAATTACCTGAGGCTTCGGCGCCTCCGCCGTGTCCGTTGTGCGATCGTTGTGCCGCCGTGGTTTTTCTTTCACCACAGCGACACGGCGATCCACGGCGCGCACGGCGGCGTAAGCCCAGGCGAAGAGGGCTCGCATGACGGACTCCTATCAGCTCGATTTCCAGCTCGGCGAAACCGCCGACGCGATCCGCGAGACGACGCGGCGCTACGGGTCCGAACGCATCGCGCCCATGGCGGCCGAGATCGACGAGAAAAACAGATTCCCGCGCGAACTTTGGCCCGAGATGGGCGCGCTTGGGCTGCACGGCATCACCGTCGCCGAGGAGGATGGCGGCTTGGGGCTCGGCTATCTCGAACACGTTGTCGCCATGGAGGAGGTGAGCCGCGCTTCCGCATCGGTTGGCTTGAGCTACGGCGCGCACTCGAACCTGTGCGTGAACCAGATCCGCCGCTGGGCGACGCCCGAGCAGAAGCAGAAATATCTGCCGAAACTCATCAGCGGCGAACACGTCGGCTCGCTGGCCATGAGCGAAGCGGGTGCTGGCTCCGATGTCGTCGGCATGAAGCTGCGCGCGGAGAAACGCGGCGACCGCTATCTGCTCAACGGCACGAAATTCTGGATCACCAACGCGCCGGAAGCCGATACGCTCGTGGTCTATGCGAAGACCGATCCAGGCGCCGGCTCCGGCGGCATCACCGCGTTCATCATCGAGCGCGGCTGGAAGGGCTTTAGCACCGGCCAGAAGCTCGACAAAATGGGCATGCGCGGCTCCGACACCGGCGAGCTCGTGTTCGAAGACTGCGAAGTGCCGGAAGACAACGTCATGGGCGGGCTCAATCGCGGCGTCGCCGTACTGATGAGCGGGCTCGACTACGAACGCGCTGTGCTCGCCGCCGGGCCGCTCGGGATCATGCAAGCTTGCCTCGATGTCGTGCTGCCCTACGTGCGCGAGCGCAACCAATTCGGCAAGCCGATCGGCTCCTTCCAGCTGATCCAGGCCAAGGTCGCCGATATGATCGTCGCCCTCAACGCCGCGCGCGCCTACGTCTACGCCGTCGCCAAGTCCTGCGACGCCGGCAAGACCACGCGCCACGACGCCGCCGGCGCCATCATGTTCGCCTCCGAGAGCGCGGTGAAAGTGGGTCTCGAAGCCATCCAAGCGCTCGGCGGCGCAGGCTACACCAAGGACTTCCCGGTTGAGCGCTTCCTCCGCGACGCTAAGCTCTACGACATCGGCGCCGGCACGAATGAAGTACGGCGCTTTCTGATTGGGCGGGAGATCATTGGCGGGGGATGAGCTCCGCCCATCCCCGGATTGCGCGAAGCGCAAGTCCGGGGCCCATAAACACGATTGCTTTGCAGAGAGATGCGCTACCGTTCGAGGGCCATGGGCCAACACGCGTGTTTATGGGCCCCGGGCTCGCCGCTTGCGCGGCGCCCCGGGGATTGGTGTTTAATGGCCTGCGCTCGGCGACTGTGATTCCATGAAACTCAAATCCTCTATCGATCCCAATTCCGAAGGCTTCGCCAAGAATGCCGCGCACCATCGCGGCTTGGCGCAGCAGCTGCGCGAGCGCACGGCTGAGATCGCGCTCGGCGGGCCGGAGACGCACCGCAAGCGCCATACCGAGCGCGGCAAGCTGCTCCCGCGCGAGCGCGTTGGGCGTCTCCTCGATCCCGGCGCGCCGTTTCTCGAGATCGGCGCGCTCGCGGCCTACGATCTCTACAACGGCGAAGCCCCCGCCGCCGGCGTCATCACCGGCGTTGGCCGCGTCTCTGGCCGTGAAGTGATGATCGTCGCCAACGACGCCACGGTGAAGGGCGGCGCGTATTTTCCGATGACGGTGAAGAAGCACCTGCGCGCGCAAGAGATCGCGCAGCAGAACAAGCTGCCATGCCTCTATCTCGTCGATAGCGGCGGCGCCAACCTGCCGCACCAGGCTGAAGTCTTCCCCGACCGCGACCATTTCGGCCGCATCTTCTTCAACCAGGCGCGCATGAGCGCCGAAGGCATCGCCCAGATCGCTTGCGTCATGGGCTCGTGCACCGCCGGCGGCGCCTACGTGCCGGCGATGAGCGATGAAACCATCATCGTTCGCAACCAGGGCACCATCTTCCTCGGCGGCCCGCCGCTGGTGAAAGCCGCGACCGGCGAAGTGATCAGCGCCGAAGATCTCGGCGGCGGCGATCTGCACGCGCGCAAGTCCGGCGTTGTGGATCACCTCGCGCAGGACGATGCGCACGCGCTGCATCTCGTCCGCCGCGCCGTGGCGAACCTCAACACGACGAAGCGCGTCGGCCTCGATCTGCGCGAGCCGCAAGCGCCCGCCTACGATCCGCAAGAACTCTACGGCGTCCTGCCGCCAGACGTGCGCGCGCCCTACGACGTACACGAAGTCATCGCCCGCATCGTCGATGGCTCCGAGTTCGACGAATTCAAGCCGCTCTATGGCGCAACGCTCGTGACCGGCTTTGCGCGCATCTGGGGCTATCCCGTCGCCATCCTCGCCAACAACGGCATCCTCTTCTCCGAAAGCGCGCTCAAGGCCGCGCATTTCATCGAGCTCGCCTGCAAGCGCGGCATTCCGCTCGTGTTCCTGCAGAACATCTCCGGCTTCATGGTCGGCGGCAAATACGAAGCCGGCGGCATCGCCAAGGACGGCGCGAAGATGGTGATGGCCGTCGCCTCCGCCGAAGTGCCGAAATTCACCGTGCTGATCGGCGGCTCGTTCGGCGCCGGCAATTACGGCATGTGCGGCCGCGCCTATTCTCCGCGCTTTTTGTTCACCTGGCCCAACTCCCGTATCTCCGTCATGGGCGGCGAACAAGCCGCCAGCGTGCTCGCGCAAGTGAAGCGCGACGGCATGGAAGCGAAAGGCGAGAGCTGGGCGAAGGAGGAGGAAGAAAAATTCAAAGACCCGATCCGTGCGAGATATGAAGCCGAAGGCGATCCGTACCACGCGACGGCGCGGCTGTGGGACGATGGGATCATCGATCCGGCGCAGACGCGCGATGTGCTCGGGCTGGCGATCAGCGCAAGCTTGAATGCGCCGATCCCGGAAACGCGCTTCGGCGTGTTTAGGATGTGAGCGGCGACAGGCGCTCGATGTCGAAGCAATACCAAATCCCTTCGCCCTCTTCGAGTTCCAGACGGCGCGTCAGCGCGAACTCCAAGAACGCGGAGATGCTCGGAGCGAGGACGCGGCGCTCGTCTTCATCGCTGCCGATCACGATCACCTGCCCGTACGTCCCCGAGGTCGGCGGCGAAAGGTCCACCGCGTACGAGTTTCCGCCTCCGTCGATCGAGAAGGGCAACCATCCTGGTCGCCAATACTCCGGATACACGGCGTCGCCTTGGCGGACCCTGATTACTCCCTCGTTGAAGGACTCATGAAACTTCTCTCCGTATTCGTCGAAGATGCCCTTCCAGAGTCGGTAGTTCGTCAAGGCGCGTTCAATCGAAATGAAGTCGTATGCGCCGAAGAAGGGTGTCACGATCTCCCCGGGCTCAGCGCTCTCCGCACGAAAAACGTCGATCTGGCCATTGGCCTTCAGATAGAGCGCTTTAAGATCGTCAGGGAGAGCAAAGCCAATCTCCTCCTGAAGCGCCTGAAGCTCGGCTTCCGACGCAGGCGGATTGAGAAACGCTTCGACAGCAAAGCCGATGTCGTTGAGTGCCTTGCACCACGAGGCGTAAGATTGTTCGAAGCTCATCGCTCAAACCTAGCCGTCAATCGTGCGGCTTTCAAATCCAACCTGAAAGCTGCAGCATGTTGAAATCCGTCCTCATCGCAAACCGCGGAGAAATTGCCCGCCGCGTCATCCGCACGTGCCGGCGTCTCGGCGTCCGCACCGTCGCCGTCTACTCCGACGCGGACGCCAAAGCGCTCCACGTCCGCGAAGCGGACGAAGCCGTGCACATCGGCGCGTCGCCCGCGAAGGAGAGCTATCTCCGCGGCGAAAAGATCATCGCCGCCGCGAAGCAAGCTGGCGCCGAGGCGATCCATCCCGGCTACGGCTTTCTCTCCGAGAACGCCGCGTTCGCCGAAGCGGTCATCGATGCGGGCCTCATCTGGATCGGGCCGAACCCGGACTCCATCCGCGCCATGGGCCTCAAGGACGCCGCCAAGAAGCTCATGGCCGAAGCCGGCGTGCCGACGACGCCCGGCTATCTCGGCGAAGATCAAAGCGAAGAGCGCTTGGCGAAGGAAGCCGACGCGATCGGCTATCCGGTGCTGATCAAAGCCGTCGCCGGCGGCGGCGGCAAAGGCATGCGCAAGGTCGAGAGACGAGCCGAGTTCAAAGCCGCGCTCGCCTCCGCCAAGCGCGAAGCGGCGGCGGCGTTCGGCGACGATCGCGTGCTGCTCGAAATGTACGTACAGCGCCCGCGCCACATCGAGGTGCAGGTGTTCGGCGATACGCACGGCAATGTCGTGCATCTGTTCGAGCGCGATTGCTCGCTGCAGCGCCGCCACCAGAAGGTGATCGAAGAAGCGCCCGCGCCGGGCATGAGCGCCGAAGCGCGCAAAGCCGTCACCGACGCCGCGGTGCTCGCGGCGAAAGCCGTGAACTATGTCGGCGCCGGCACCATCGAGTTCATCGCCGACGCGAGCGAGGGCCTTCGCGGCGACCGCATCTGGTTCATGGAAATGAACACGCGCCTCCAAGTCGAACACCCGGTGACCGAAGAGATCACCGGCCAAGACTTGGTCGAATGGCAACTCCGCGTCGCCAGCGGCGAAAAGCTGCCGCTGAAACAGGAGGAGCTGAAAATCAACGGCCACGCCATCGAAGCGCGGTTGTATGCGGAGAATCCAGAGACCGGTTTCTTGCCGTCAATTGGGAAACTGGCGCGCCTCAACCTCCCATCGACAGCTCGCATCGAGTCGGCGGTGGAGGAAGGAAGCGAGATCAGTCCAAATTACGATCCAATGATTGCAAAGATAATCGTTCACGCGCCCACACGAGCAGAAGCGATTGCCAAGCTTAGAGGCGCCTGCGAGAGCATTCAGATATGGCCGGTTCACTCCAACGCCGGCTTTCTTGCCCGCTGCCTCAGCGATGATGATTTTGCAATTGGACAGGTCGATACGAACCTTATCGCGACTCGGGGTGATAAGTTGAGCGCGAGGCCGTCGCCAAGATCAGATATTTTGGGGCGAGCCGCTTGGCAGTTCACCGAATTTGATCGCGCTGTTTCTGATTCATCGCCGTGGCGTGCGCTACCAGGGTTTCGGTTGAACGCCGCGCCCAATTTCTTCGTTCGTATGCGGGATTTTCAAGGTGCACTCGTCTCTGCTCGACCAATACACAGTATCAAGCCGGACCATCTCCGAGATGGAAGAGCGATCATCTTTGATCGCGGCGAAGCGTACGAGTTCACGCTCGACACCGGCGAAGCCGAGGGCGGCGAGCTTGCCGCCGGCGACGGCGCGATCGTTTCGCCCATGCCGGGCAAGATCGTCTCCGTCGCGGCGAAAGCCGGCGCGAAGCTGAAGAAGGGCGATCCCATTCTCGTGCTCGAAGCGATGAAGATGGAGCACACGCTCACCGCGCCGTTCGACGGGACGGTGGCGGCGCTGCAGGCGAAGACCGGGGACCAGGTGGGGGAGGGGGCGGTGCTGGCGCGGATCGAAGCGGCTTAGTCATGCGCGCAGTATCGCGCCGCCGCGGCGGTGTATGATAAGTTTGCTGGGGATAAAGCCGGACCGGCCTAGCTCAGCGCGAACTGCGCTTCGTCTTTTTCCGGGTGCCGCACCGCTTCGCCGTATGTTTCGTTGACGCCGACCACGGTCAGCGCCGGCACATTGGCGTTGTGCGGCACGCTCGCGCCCGGGCCGACGCGGACGTCGGCGCCAAGATAGGCGTAGGAGCCGATCCGCACCGTCCGCACCAGGACGCGGGCGGCCCCGCCCTCCATCTTCTGGCGCACGTGGGCGGCGAGTTCGACTTCGCGGTCGAACGTCACCCGGTTGCCGATTTCCATCAGATTGCGGTCGAGCACGTCGATCCGCACCGGCCAGACGACGCCGTAGCCGACGCGCGAGCCCCACATCCTCAGCCACATCGAATAGAAGCCGGGGATCACCCGGAGCAGCGATTCCAGGTAGGGCAGCGCATCGTAGAAGGCCTGGATGTGGTGCGACGCCAGCCAAGGCGAGAACTTGCGCCCGTCGATGGCCGAGACGCCCTGCTTCAGCGGGGCCCAGCGCAGCATCACCCGGAGCACGATCGGGGGAAACAGATAGAGGATGAAGAGCAGAAGCAGCGCGCTCCAGCCCGAAGGCCATTGCGCGAACACCCCCAGCGCCGCCAGCGACACGATCGTCATCAGCAGCGGGAAGTAGGAGAACAGCCGGTCGGCCGCAGTCATCATGCGGCGTCGCGGGCTGGGCCGGAGAAGAGCGCGTGCAGTTCCTCGGCGCCGCGGGCGGCGCGCAACTTCTCGCGTACTTCCGCGCGGCGCAGGAAGCGCGAGATGCGCGCGAATGCCTTGAGGTGGTCGGCGCCTTTGTCGACGGGGGAGAGCAGCAGGAAAACGAGATCGGCGGGGCGGCCGTCGAGCGCGTCGAAATCCTGCGGCGGATCGAGCCGGGCGAACGCGCCGATAGGGCGGACGAGGCCGTTGACCGAAGCGTGCGGGATGGCGACGCCTTCGCCCATGCCGGTGCCGGAGAGGCGCTCGCGGATCAGGACGGCGTCGAAGGCCGCGCGCGCATCGAGGCCGCCGGCGCGCGCAAGCGCTTCGGTCAGCGCCTGGATCGTTTGACGGCGCGAGGTTGCCGGCAGGCGCGGCAGAATCGCTTCGGCCGCGATGAGGTCGCTCAGGTCGTTCATGTCTGCTCCGCCGGCGCCGGCATGCGAGAGCGGCGCCAACGCTTGCGCTGCTGCTCAGCCTCCGCCGTTGTTAACTCTCTTCGAATCCCGCTCCGGATCGATCCAGCCGATATTTCCGTCGCCGCGGCGGTAGACGACGCTCAAGCCGCCGTGCGCCGCGTTTCTGAACATCAATGCCGGATCTTTGGACAGCTCGAGCTGCAGCACCGCCATCGAGACCGTCATCGTCCGCACCTGCACGGTGCTCTCGGCGATCACCAGAGGCGCAGCCGATTCGGTCTCCGCCGACACGCCCTCGTCGGCCTCTTCCTCGTCTCCAAACGAGGCGAGCACATAGGCCGAAGCGTCCTGGAAAGGAAGCGGTGTTCTGTTGCTGGCGTGATGGTCGCGCAGCCGCCGCTTGAAGCGCCGGACCCGCTTTTCCAGCTTGTTCATCGCATCGTCGAAGGCGCTGTGCGCGTCGCCGGCCTGGCCTTCGGCTTGAAGCGTGATCCCGGAGAAAAGGTGCACCGTGCAATCGACGTTGACGTAGGCGCCGCCATTCTTGGCTACCGTCACCACTGCGTCCGTCGCGCGGTCGAAATATTTGCCCACACCGGCCGCCAATTCGGTCTCGATACGGGTCCGGAGCGCTTCGCCGACATCCATCTGCCGTCCGGCGACTTGTATGCGCATGTATGAGCCTCCTTGGAATACCGCAGGGCGGAGGGCTCCAGGGCCGGGTCCCGCCCCCTCAGGACGCCCCGTTGCCGCTCTTTAGAGGTAGGCCCGGGGCTGGAGCCGGTCAACGCGCGTGACCCTGGGAGGGCGCCAATCTGGCACGCTGAAACCACCGCACGCGCTCACTATATCGCGGCTGCGAAAGGGGAGGATAGAATGACCGCAGAGCCAGCCGTGAACGCGCCGCGTGTGCGCGCGGGCGACTGGCTCGACCTCGTCGCCATCGCCGTCTGCACGCTCGCCTGGGGCACGACCTGGTACGCGATCACGCATCAGCTCGGCGTCGTCGATCCGGTGGTTTCGATTGCGTATCGCTTCGCCTTCGCGGCGGCGCTGCTGTTCGCGTGGTGCGCGCTGCGGCGCGAGACGCTGGCGCTGTCGCGCGCGCAGCACCTGGCCGCGTTCGGCGTCGGCCTCTTCACCTTCGCGATCGACTACGCGTTCGTCTATTGGGCCGAGGAGCGCGTCACCTCCGCCGTCGTCGCCGTCGTGTTCGCGGCGCTCGCCTTCGTCAATCTCGTCACCTTCCGCATCGCCTTCGGCCAGCGCGCGCCGGCGCTCGCTTGGCTTGCGGCGCTGCTCGGCGTCGCCGGCGTTGCGCTGCTCTCGTGGGAGGAGGTTGCCTCGGCGCAGATGAGCGCGCGGGCTTGGACCGGCATTGGCCTCACGCTCGCCGGCGTCACCGCGGCGGCGGTCGGCAATGTCTATGCGCGGCGCGGCGAACTCGCTGGCGCCGGCGTCGCGGCCTCGACCGGCTGGGCGATGGCCTATGGCGCGGCTCTGCTGGCGCTGTTCGCGCTTGTCACTGGCAAGGCGTGGACGTTCGAGTTCACCTGGCCGTACGTGCTTTCGCTGTTGCATCTTTCCGTCGTCGGGTCGGTGATCGCGTTTCTGCTTTATTACGGGCTGGCGCGGCGGCGCGGCTATGCGCTGGCGTCCTACATTTCGGCGCTGACGCCGCCGGTGGCGATGACGGTGTCGGCGCTGTTCGAGAACAAGAGCTGGGGCCTCCTGGCGCTCGGCGGCGTCGCGTTGGTGCTGCTCGGGCAGGTGCTGCTGATGCGGGCGCGCAAGGCTTAAGGCAGCGCCCGCAGCGCCGCTTCCGCCCCGGGCAGGAGCGCGTTGTCGGCTTCGTTCTGGCTGAGGTTCGCCTGCATGTAGAGCACGCTGAGGAACGCCATCATGTTGTGGCGGCGGGCGAGCCCGGCTTGCGAGCTGAAAGCGCCGTCGGCGTCGACATGGGTGTTGCGCACGAGCCAGTCGCGCCAATCGTCGGCGCTGAAGACGCCGCGCTGGGCGATGAAGATGAGCGGGCGGACGATGCGTTCGCTTTCGCCGTAGCTGTAGAAGTGACCTGACGGCGCGATCTGCAGGGCGAGCGCCTCGCGGATGCGGTCGAGCTCCGGTTGGCCGAAAGCGGGATTGAGCGCGAGCTGGAGCAAGAGATCGGCGCCATGGGCGACGCCATGGCGCCAGCCTTCGCGCTCGTCGAAGCCGCGATAGTCAGTGACGCCGGCAAAATAGGCGAGCGCGGAGTCGAGCAGCCGCGTGCGCCGCTCCGGCGTCATATAGGCTTCGATGCGGTCGGCGCGGGCGACTTCGGAGAGCACGAGCGCTGCGAACGGGCGCTCGAAACCGGCTTCGTCCGACGCGGAGAGCCGCGGCTCGAGCGCGTCGGCCAGCGCCAGCATCGTCTCGCGGCTGAGCTGGCGCGCGCGCAGCCAGTGCGCCAGCGCTTCGAAGGCGATGCCGTCGCGGAGCGTCGGATCGGGATTGCCGAGGCAATCGGCCAGCGCCAGAGCGAGGCGATTGCGGGCGCGGTCGTTCGCCAACGCCCAGTCGGCGGCCTTGAGCGCGTCGAGCGCGGCGCGGTCGTAGCCGGGCGTTCGGCACTGTGTCTGCTGCGCTTGCGCCGGCGTTGCGGCGACCGCGGCGAGCGCGAAGAGGGCGGCGAACACGATCTGTCTCATGCCGCGAGCACACATCCGCTCACGCCTGCCGACAAAGCCAATGCGACGAATGGCGGCCGAAAGCCGCTCAGCCGCGCCCGTAGGCGATGTATTCGACGATACGGCTGGCGCGTTCGAAAATCTGGTCGAGCGACTCGCCGGGGCTGCGCATGAGCACGGCCTGCTCGACGGCGAAGCGCCGCACGTCGATCAGCGTCTCGTCCCATTCTTCTTCGATTTCGACTTCGTCGATGTCTTCGCTCACGTTCGGCCTCCCGTGAATCGCTGCTCTCGTTAGTAACGCGCCGGCGCGCGAATGGTAAGGCGGTGATCGGGGCTCGGTTATCGGGCCTCGGGACGCGCGTCAGCATCGGCGCGCATCCCCTGGCGACGCCCCGATAACCGAGTCCCGATAACCGAATCCCGACAGAAGGGAGACGGGGCGCGTGGTGCGCGCCGGAGGTCGTTCTAGTGCTGCTCTTGCGAGCAGCCGTGCGCGGTCCACGCGCCCCGTTCGTCGGCCGTTATTCCCGGATTGGCGACCAGGAGTTTGTGGCGCACCAGCATGGAAAGCATGCAGGGGCCTTGGCTCCTTATGGCCACGAGCCGGTTCAGCGCGTCAGGATTCTCCGATGAATCCTGGACCCTTCGGTTTCACGCCCCGAAGGCAGTGCAAACGTCGTTCGCTTTCGCCCGACGAACCTGGAAAGCGTCGTACCTCCTGCGAAGGCCCTCTCGACATCCCACGTCCGCGGACTTTCTCAACGATGCTAAGATTGCTCCTCGCATCGAAGCGACGCCTGCCGCGCCGGCCGCTGTCTGCACATTCCAAAGTTTCGGACGTCTTCGAAATCTCCCGTGTGCGGACGAGAGACATTCTACGGCTATTTGGGCGCGGTCGGATTGATTCGGTCGAAAAAAGTACGAGTTGCCGGGACCGCACAGGCGATCGCCGTTGAAAGACCGGCGAAAAGCGGAGCTGACGGTGCGCGGGCGTGGGCCGAAAATAGGAGGATAGCGGGCGGTCCAATCCTCCTATTCGGCGTTCGCCGAGAGCGCGAAGACGTTAGCTGTAGCCCGAAGCATGCTCTAGCCGGCGCTCCAACTTCGCACTTCTTCGACGCCGTCGGACATATAGACCGCATCGACCACGGCGAAGACATGCGCCGCGATCGGCGTTCCAATCACCTCGGTTCGTTGCAGGGGGGCGCCGACGAGCGGACTTTGAGATGTCACGCGTCTTTCTGCATCGACGACCATGAATTGAGGCGACCCATCAACCAGGCGAAAGTCCAACGCGGTCGAATATCGATCCTGCTTGCGCGCGGACTCTCCCCATTTCCCAAGAATGAGATCGAACTTGGCGCCGTGATCAGGTCTTCCCTCGGTCCATGCGACGAAGTAGGCGCCGACAGGTTCGCCAGCACGCCGGACGAATCCCCAGACGCGCTTCGTAGTCGTTCCGCAACAATCACAGTGTCCGCCGGCAGTCCCGGATTCTTCGATTTCGAACTCACGCCAATTTGGGGAGGGCTCAGAGGGCATCCGCGATCTCCGTCATCCTCATAGCCGATCCTCCAAACATATCGAACATCCCATCCGCCGGATGACGTCACCCGCTAACTGGCTCTTACGCTCGCCTCGCTATATTGCAGCCGATGCGCCGGACTTTGATGCGCCTTTTCGCCCTGTTGCTGGGGCTGATCTGCCTGGGGCTGGGCGTGATCGGCGCGTTTGTGCCGTTGATGCCGTCGACGGTGTTTTTCATCGTCGCCGTGGGGTGCTTCGCCTATGCGAGCCCGCGGCTCGAAAAATGGCTGATGTCGTTTCCGTTCATCGCGGCGCCGGTGCAGGCGTGGCGCGAGCGCGGCGCCATCGCGCTGCCGGCCAAGATATTGGCCAGCATCGGCATGGCTGCGGGCTTCGGGGCTTTTGCGCTGACTGGCGCGAACGCGTGGGCGCTCGCCGCCGCGGCTGTGTTTCTGGCGCTCTGCGCTGCCTTTGTCTGGACCCGTCCTAGCTGAACTTGAACGGCGTCATTTCTGGTCAGGCGCCCCGATTATACCCTCGTCATTCCAGACGCCCGCAGCGCGGTCCGGAATCCATGGCGACCGCTCCGTTATCCGCCCTGAGGTTCCGGGCTCATCCGCCTTCGCTCTTCGAGCTTCAGTGAATGCCGGAATGACGAAAAAGCGAGTCTGGGCTACGATGCCGTCATGATCGGCAAGAGCGCGAGCATTGGGCTGCTTGGTCTGTTGCTAATCGTGGCGACGGCACTCGCCGCGCACGATTACTTCCAAGAACGAAGCGCACAATTTTCGAGCGACATAGAGAGTGGTCTGCCGTGTCCTGGGCTGGCCTTGACCTATAATTGTCAGATCGTCTCCGGTGGCTATCTCGAGTTTAGGATCGGAGCGACGAGTCAGGAGGTGTTCGACATACTCTGTCGGGGATCATCGGTGCCGCGCTTTAGATACGCGGGTCTGGACGCGGTCAACGTTCCGGAGAACGTGCGCAGAAAGCATCGGGCGATTTTTTATCCCCGAGCGCAAACCTCATTGCACCATGCAAGGAGCCTGCAAGAGTTCTGCGCGCTGTCCGAAATCCATCCCTACGCCGTCAGGTATGTTGTTAGACGAGATCGTCTTTGGCCTTTCGGCGATTTGATTACTCTCGAAATCGACGCAGGCCGCGTACGTTCGATCCGCATTTCTTCCGGCACAATCGATACCTAGCCGAGTTGCTGCTACAGCGCCGAGGCGTAGAGCCGTCGCAGCAGCGCACCCGCGTGATCGCAGCACCAGAAACAGAACTACGCGCGCGCGGCGTCGGCGGCGGCGAAGTGCGCGAGCTGATCGGCGTGGGCCTTTTTGAACGCGGGGCGTTCCGTGATGCGCGTGATGTAGGATTCCGTCGCGGGGCGATCGCCGAAGGCGCGCACTTTGCCGACGCGGAGCACATCGGCCATCAACAGGTCGGCGACGGTGAAGCGGTCGGCGGCGAGCCAGTGCCGCTCGTTCAAGACGCGCTCGATGTGATCGAGGCGGCTTTGCATCCAGCCGGTAAGGCCGTTCTCCTTCGCGCCGGTCACTTCGAGGAACCACCAGGGGACCGTCACCATCTCCATCGAGTTGAGCGCGGCGATGGTCCATTGCAGCGTTTGCGCTTCGCCGACCGGATCGCGCGGCATCAGCTTTTCGCTTTTGCGGGCGAGATGCAGCAACGCCGCGCCGCTCTCGAACAGTTCGATCTCGCCATCGCTCAGGAACGGGACCTGACCGAAAGGCTGGCGCGCCAAATGATTGGTCTCGCGGCCGTCGAACGGGACGGTGCGCACGGCATAAGGAAGCCCCGCTTCCTCGCACGCCCATCTCAGCCGCAAGTCGCGCACGAAGCCGCGCGGGCCTTCAGGCACCCAGTCGTAGGTCCAAACGATCAGTTCGCTCATGTGGGTTGTCCTGTGCTCCTGATCCATGGTGTAGCGCCCGGACGCGTTGCGCGCGATGCGTGATTTAGGCGGCGCCGTGACGGGCGAGTTGGGCGCGCGGCTGGAGGGCCTGAGGCGCGTTGCCCGAGCGCCGGGAACGACGAACTCGAACCCGACGATATCACCGCGGCGCTGGCCTACGCTGCGCAGGCGGTGAGCCATCCGGTTCTTACCGCGGCCGAGTGAAGTTCAGTCCTTCAACGTCGCATCACGTTCGTCGTCATTCCGGACGCGCGAAGCGCGATCCGGAATCCAGGAGCCGCCGCTCCGTCGCTCGCCCCTGGATTCCGGGTTCATCGCTGCGCGATGCCCCGGAATGACGAAAATTGTTCAGAGTCGGCTCTTGGCCCTTTGCGGACATTGGCGCGGCCCGCCGAGGCGGTTTAAGTCTCAGCCATGTCGATCGAGCCTCAGGCCCTCAATGCCATGGTGGAGAGCGAATTGGCGCAGCTAACCGACAGCCGCGTAATCCAGTTTGCAAAGTCTCTGCTGGTAGCGCCGACGATGACCATACGCGGATGGGGCTACGGACGCGAAGGCGAGGAATATCCGTGTTGGACTGTGCTTGAGCACCCGCCTTCAAACACGGGCATTGCCTATTGCGAGCAAGGGTTCGGCCCACGTTCGCCGTGGGGCTTGGTGTTTCTTGCGGGCGACGGGCCGCTAACTTCCATTGGAATGGATTGCTCCTGGTACACGACCTTCCTGGAAGCGTTCTTCGAGTCGCAGGCAGCGACGGACCTTCCGATCTGGCGTGTGTTCAAGAGCGATCCGGCAACGAAGGAGAGCCACCCAATCTCTGATGAAGGCGGGTGGGGCGAAACGTGGTCGATGGTTATGGAACTTCGCGCGGCTGATCCGGCAAATCTGTATAGTTGTTGGACGAGCATTCAGTACGAGCGAGAATGACCGTTCTCGGCGAAAAGCGGTCGCCGCTCTAAATACCGCTCGCCAGCTTCCGCTTGCGCTCAACTGAGCTCGGTATCCGCAAGCTCTCGCGATATTTCGCCACTGTGCGCCGGGCTATGTCGATGCCTTTTTCGCGCAAAATTTCGACGATGCGGTCGTCGGAGAGAATATCCGCCTCGCTTTCGGCGTCGATCAGGCCCTTGATCTGGTGACGCACGGCTTCGGCCGAGTGGGCTTCGCCGCCGTCGGCGGCGTTGATGCTGGCGGTGAAGAAGTATTTCAGCTCGAACACGCCGCGGGCGCAGGAGAGATATTTGTTCGAGGTGACGCGGCTCACCGTCGATTCATGCATCTCGATTGCGGCGGCGACGGTTTTCAGATTGAGCGGCCTGAGGTGCGCGACGCCGTTGGCGAAGAAGCCGTCCTGCTGGCGCACGATTTCGCGCGCGACCTTGAGGATGGTCTTGGCGCGCTGGTCGAGGCTCTTCACCAGCCATGAGGCGTTCTGCGCGCATTCGGTGAGGAAGAGCTTGTCTTCCTCGCGCTTGGCGGTTTTGGACACCGTCGCGTAATAGCGCTGGTTCATCAGCACGCGCGGCATGGTGTCGGAATTGAGCTCGACCAGCCACGTGCCGTCCGGCGCCTGCTTCACGTAGACGTCCGGCGCGACCGACTGCACGGCGCCGCCGCCGAAACCGGCGCCGGGCTTCGGCGTCAGCGCGCGCACTTCGGCGATCATGTCGGCGAGATCTTCACGGTCGACGCCGCAAATCGTCTGCAGCCGCTCGGCGTGGCCCTTGGCGAGCAGGTCGAGATTGGCGAGCAGCTTCTCCATCGCCGGATCGAAGCGGCCGCGCTCTTTCAGTTGCAGCGCCAGGCACTCGGGGATGTCGCGCGCCATCACGCCGGTGGGCTCGAAGCCCTGCATGATTTCGAGCACGCGCAGCACCAGCGGATAGGGCGCGCCGATGCGGGCGGCGATCTCCAGGAGGTCGGCGCGCATATAGCCCCAATCGTCGACCGCATCGATCAGCACGCCGCCGATCATGCGCTCGATGGGGGAGAGGCCGGCTTCGGTGAGCTGGGCGTCCAAGTGTTCGGCGAGGGTGAGATCGCTGCTCAGCGTCTCTTCGATCCCGGGCAGATCGTCGAAGCTCTTGCCGGAGCCGGCTTTCGACCAGTCGGTGAGCGGGGCGGCGCCGGCTTCGGCCAGTTCGCCGGCGGAGAGATCCGGCGCCATGTCGGCGACGCTGACATCGAGCGCGGCTTCGGCGGGGGCCATGCCGCTTTCGAATTCGAGCGCCTGGGCGTCGCCGCCGTCGTCGTTCTTCTTGGCTTCGGCGGAGTTTTCCTCGCGCTCGAGCAGCGGATTGCGCTCGAGCTCGGCTTCGACGAATTCCTGCAGTTCGACGTTGGAGAGCTGCAGCAGCTTGATCGCCTGCTGCAGTTGCGGCGTCATCACCAGGGCCTGGCCCTGGCGCAGCTCCAAGCGCGGAGTCATCGCCATGCGCCGACCTCCTGCTCCCCCTCGATGGGGGAGCTGTCAGCGCGCGAAGCGCGATGACTGAGGGGGTGAGGCCCGCAACACTCGAAGGTTGCGCCTCGTGAGGCCGTGCTTGCAACAGCGGCGCGCGCACCCCCTCCGTCAGCGTGCTGGCGCACGCTGACACCTCCCCCATCGAGGGGGAGGCGGGGCGATAGCGGAGCGGCGAACGCCATGTGCCTCTCTCCGCGCGCTAGTGATAATCTTTGCCGAGATACCTTTCGCGCACGACCTGCGAAGCCATCACCTCGGAAGGCGAGCCTTCGAACATCACTTCGCCGTCGAACATGATCGAAGCCCGGTCCACGATCTGCAGCGTTTCGCGCACATTGTGGTCGGTGATCAGAACGCCGAGGCCGCGTTGCTTGAGGAACGTGATCAGCTCTCGGATGTCGTTGATGGCGAGCGGGTCGATACCGGCGAAAGGCTCGTCGAGCAGCATGAAGGACGGCCGCGTCGCCAGCGCCCGCGCGATTTCGACCCGGCGCCGTTCGCCGCCCGAGAGGGCGGAGGCGGGCGCGTCTTTCAGGTGATCCACGCGCAGTTCGGCTAGCAGGCCGTCGACGAACTCGCGCCGCTTGGCGTGGTTACGCTCATGCAGCTCGACGATCGACATCACGTTCTGTTCGACGGTGAGACCACGGAAGATCGACGCTTCTTGCGGCAGATAGCCGACGCCAAGCCTGGCGCGCTGGTACATGGGCAGCGTTGTGACGTCCTGGCCGTCCAACAAGATTTGCCCCTGGTCCACGCGTACGAGCCCCGTGATCATGTAGAAGCAGGTGGTTTTGCCTGCTCCGTTGGGGCCCAACAGACCGACGACTTCGCCGCGATTCACGAAGACGGAAACGTCCCGAACCACGCGGCGGCCGCGATAGGATTTCCCGATCGAGACCGCGCCTAAGCCGCCTTGAGCGGTTTCAGACTTGGCCGAACGGCTTGCAGCGCCCTCAGGACTCATATCGCCCATCCGCCGCTAAGATTTCGTGAAGCTTTGGCGCTCAACGGTTACCGCCGGACTGGTTCCGGTTGGCGCCCTCGCTGGGCACGAACACGCCGCGGACCCGCTGGCCGGGCGTCGGCCGGATGGTGGTGCGGCGCGAGCCGATCTGCAGCACCAAGGTCTCGCCGCGGATGACGTTCTCCTCGGAGGCGACGACGACGTTGCCGGTGAAGGTGACGCTGTCATTGGCGACTTCGTAGACGGCGCGGTTGCCGCGCGCCGATTGCGCCGGGCGCACGTAATAGACCTCGCCTTCGGCGATCATGCGCTGGATGTCGCCGGCGCCGAGGCCTTGCTGGCCGCCTTGGCCGCCGCCGGTGGACTGGCTGAAGAAAAGGGTGATGCGGTCGGCCCGGAGGCGCGCGTCATTCTGGACGATGTCGACGTCGCCGGTCAGCACCAGGCGTCGCTCGGCGTCGATATATTCGAGGTTATCGGCCGAATAGGAGACCGGGCCGCCGCCTTCGCTGAGCTGGGCGTGCGCCGGGGCGCTGGCCGCGGCGGCGAGCAGGAAGGCCCCTGCGGCAAGAACAAACGCTGCGGGCCTCATGGCTGCGACTCCCCATTCTGTTGATCGCGATCCGGAATTTGTCCCCGGACGTTGCCGCGAAGCACGAGCGCGCGGTCAGTGTAGCGCAATTCATAACTGTCGGCCTGGAGCACGCCAAGTGGTCCGGCGCCGGTGACGCCGCCGCGGCCTGTGAGCGTGCCGGCGTTGAGATCGACGAACATGTTCGGTGTCGTGAACCGGTTGCCGCCTGTGTCGGAGAACAGCACTTCGCCGTCGAAGACGACGGTTTCGGCCTGTTCGTCGTAGATGCCGCGCGGGGCCAGCATGATCGTTCCGGCTTCGGTCCGATAGACCGGCGAGATCAGCTCGATCGGCTGGTTCTCGCCTTGGGGCCGCTCGGCCACCTCGGCCGAGAGCTGGTAGGGCCCGCCGTTCTCGCTGCGGCCGGTGAAGCGCGGGTTGATCATGCGCAGCGGCTCGGCGGCGCTGAGCTGGCCGGCGTTGAAGCCGCCCTCGACGGCGTAGAGCGCCATGAACACGAACACGGCCGCGAACGAGGCGCCGGCGCCGGCCACGAACATGCGCCTGAGCACGGCGATGAGGCGCGAGCGCTGGCGGGCCTTGCGCAGCGTCAGCGCGCGCGTGGGCTCCCAGTCGAACTCGGCGTGGTGGACGGCCGTCATGGTCATGGTTCCGCCGGGCTTTTCGCGCGGAGAGGGGGCGGAAGCAAGGCTAGCCCGGGGCGGCGGCGGATACGGGCGGAACCGCCGCAGGCGGCAGGTCCGGCGGCGGCGGGGGCGGCAGCGGCGGCAACACGATGTCGAGCCGGTCGGCGGCGTACTCGCCTTCGGCCGGCAGCGCCACGCCGCGCAGCTGCGCCGACCAGGGCGCGATCGAGGCGCGGCGGGCGATGTCGTGGAATTCGGCGACCAGCTCGGCTGTGGCGCTGTTCTGGCGGCCGTCGAAATAGATGTAGCCGGACTGACGCGGATCGCGCGGCGTCATCACGTCGACGGCGACGGCGACGTTCGCGGCTTCGCGCAGCTGCGCGCCGACCTGCTGCGCGGCGGCGATATCGGCGCCGTCGCGCACGTGCAGGACGACGAGCCGCATCGGCGGCGGCGGCGCGAACAAATCGCCGAGCACTTGGCCGATGTTGAGCCGGCTGCCGGACGGCGGCCGTCCCGGCGCTTCGGCGCGTGTGTCGACGGGCACTTCAGCGGACGCGGCGCCGATCGCCGCCAGCTCGCCGATCGAACCGGGATAGAGCGTTTCGCCGGCGACGGGGGCGTCGACGACGGCGGGCGCGGGCGGGGCGACCACGCCGCGTTCGGCCATCGATGTTTCGAGCTGGATGACGCGCTCGCGCAATCGGTCGCGCTCGCGGATGAGGCCGTTCGTCACCGTGAGCGTCCACGCCGCCAGGGCGATGGCGATGACGCTGATGAAGAGCTGCGCCGACAGCATGCCGCGCACGCCGCTGATGAAGGCGCTGAGGATGGGCCGCTTCACGCTCAGCCTCCCGCCCGGCGCGTGACGAAGAGGCGGTGCGCGCTGATCGCGGCGCAGATGGCGCCGACCCCGAGCATGCCGGTGAGCGCCACCTGCAATTGCCCGCTGGTCATCGCGCCGTTGAGGGCGGCCGTCATCGCGCCAGTGAACGCCGCGAGCGTCGTGCCGACGGCGATGGTGACGACCTTGGGCACGCCGGCCGCTTCCGGCGCGGCCAAGGCGCCGAGCGCGGGCGCATCGTTCGCCGCCGGCTGTGTTCCGTCGCGCACAATACGTTCGAGCGCGTCGCCCAGCGGGCCCCACTCGCCGGCGCCGCGCAGATCGGCGACCGGCAGCGCGTTGAAAGGCGGGGGAATGTCGACCGCATCGATGCGCGCCTGGGCGAGCTTGTTGTGATCCCAGGCGTGCGCGGCCGTTGCGCTGACCCACACGGAGTTGCGCGCCTCGCTGCTCCAGATCGCCAGCACGGCCTTGGCCTGATCGAGTTCGGCTTGTGCTTGATCGATGAACGCTTGACCTGGCGCGTGCTCGCTCCACCACACAGAGTAACCCTGTGAAGTCAGCCGATCGACGATCGGCTTCACGCGCTCGCGGTCGAGCCGTGAGTAGGAGACGAAGATGTCGCTCAAGCGGTCCCCTCAGACTGCGGACCTGAATGTTACCGCGAGGCAAGAGTAGGGGTCGAGGGAAAACGGCGCCTTCGCCAGGCGCCTGACGCAGCCGTGACTCGTTCCCCACAGACGGGAGTTCTGAATTGAGACGCGCTTACCTTTTGTTTGCCACATTCGCCTTCGTCGCGTGCAGCGGCGAGACCAACGGACAGCCCGCGCAGCGCGCCGGCGCACCGGTAGAGCAGGGCGCCGCAAACACCGACTTCGAGCCCGCGTTCGAAGGACAAACGCGCGCGCCCGAAGCGCGATCGAACGTTGCGATCGCTGTGGAGGAAATCGCCGCGCGGCTCGAGCATCCGTGGGCGATCGAAGTTTTGCCGGACGGGCGGTTGCTGGTGACGGAGCGCGCCGGCCGCTTGCGCGTGATCAGCGCGGACGGGCGCGCGTCGCAGCGCGTGTCGGGATTGCCGCAAGCGCTGGTGCGCAGCCAAGGCGGTCTGCTCGATGTCGCGCTCAGTCCGAACTTCGCAAGTGATCGCTTGATCTATTGGAGTTATGCGGAGGCCCGCGGCGGCGGCGCGAACGGGACGAGCGTTGCTCGCGGGCGGCTCAACGCAAATGCGACGCGTGTGGAGAACGTGCAGGTGATCTTCCGCCAGCAGCCGGCGTGGGATTCTGGCGGCCATTTCGGATCGCGCCTGGTGTTCGACGGCGATGGCCGGCTTTACGTCACGCTCGGCGATCGCCAGCAGCGCGAGTCGCGCGAGCAGGCGCAGGATAATGCGACCCACATCGGCAAGGTCGTGCGCATTAACGCGGACGGGTCGGCGCCCGCGGACAATCCGTTCGCCGGCCGCGCCGGCGCCCGCGCGGAGATTTGGTCGTACGGCCATCGCAACGTGCAGGGCGCTGCGCTGCATCCCGAAACGGGCGAGCTTTGGATTGTCGAACACGGCCCGCGCGGCGGCGATGAGGTCAACATCGTGCGCGCCGCCCGCAATTACGGCTGGCCGGTGATTTCGTACGGCGAGGAGTACAACGGCTCGCCCGTGAACGGCGGCGTCGCCGTGCGCGACGGCATGGAGCAGCCGATCTATTATTGGGACCCGGTGATCGCGCCGGGCGGCATGCTGTTCTATCGCGGCGATCTCTTCCCCTGGCGCGGCAATCTCCTGATCGCAGGTTTGGAGACGCAGACGATCGTGCGTCTCGAACTCGACGGCGAGCGCGTCGCCGCCGAGGAGCGTCTGCTCAGAGGCGAAGTCGGCCGCATCCGCGACGTCGCTGAAGCCGCCGATGGCGCGCTCTGGATCGTTACCGACGAAGACAACGGCCGGCTGCTGCGGCTGACGCCGCAGCGCTGAACCTTTAGTCGCCCTGCGGCGTCCCGCTTGGCTGGCTCACGGCGGCGATGCGGGCGGCGAGCGCCTGGTTGGTCTGCGCTTCGAGCGCGATGGCGTTGTAAAGGTTCGAGTCGATATTGTGCCGGGCGAGGATCGCGCCGATCTGGGCGGAGATCTGGTTGCCCTCCGCTTCTGAAGCCGCGGAAAGATTCGCGGTCAGCGGCTGGATTTCGCGGCTCGCCACGACGAACGCGCGCAAGCTCGCGTCGGTCACGGTGGCGACCTGCAGGGTCGTGACGCGTTGCGCCAGCGCCTGATCCGTTCCGATCTGGCGTTGGATCGCATCGTAGGTGGTCGCATTGACCTGATGCCGCTCCATGATGGCGCGGATGCGCGCGGTGGCTTCCGTGCGCTGCTCAGGGGAAAGTGCGGCGAAGCCTTGCGTGATCGGTTCGATCTCGCGGCGGGCGGCGATGAACGCCTGCAGCTGCGCATCCGTGTATTGACCGTCGGTGTCCACAGCCGCTGCGGCCGAGGACGAGGTCGACGGCGCGGTCGCCGACGTTTCTGTGGTCGCTGTGGACGAACATGCCGCCATTAGGGCGGCGCAAAGCGCAGCCGTGCTTGCTGCGATGAGCTTGCTTGAGCGCATCGGAACTCTCCGGTGTTGCTGGAACGCATCAGTGTAAGCGACAGCGCAGCGGCAGGGTTCCCGCGCGTGCTGCAATCGGCGCCGCGCGAGCGGCTGTCAGAGCCGCTTTGCCGCGGCCAGCAGCCGATCCAACAGCGCGTCCAACTGCGCGCGCTCGCGCCCGTCCAGCGCCGACAGCAATTTCCGCTCGCTCTCCAGCGCAATCGGCGCGATGCGCGCGTGCACGTTTTCGCCGTCGCGGGTCAGTGACAGCAGCTGCCTGCGCGCATCCTCCGCATCGGCGCGGGCGGCGACGCGGTTCGAGCGGATCAGGCGCTGCACCGCGCGTGAGACGGCGACTTTGTCCATCTCGGTCGCCTGCGCGATGTCCTTCGCCGTCAAACCGGGCGTGCGCCCGAGCACGGCGATGATGCGCCATTCGGGGATGGTGAGGTCGAACGCCGTGGCGTAGCGCGCGGCGATGGCGCGGCTGATCCGGTTCGACAGGACCGACAGCCGATAGGGCAGGAACTTCTCCAACACCAGGAGTTCCCCGGAAGACTTTTGGAGCGAGGGTTTCCGCTTCGCGCTTGCCATTAGTTGCAGATGAAACTAAATCCAAGACAAACGCAAGCTCGCGAGGAAACGCCATGGCCGATCTGTTCGAAAATCCGCTCGGGACCGACGGGTTCGAGTTCGTCGAATTCACCTCGCCCGAACCAGAAAAGCTTGCCGCGTATTTCGAGCAGATCGGCTTCACCGCCGTCGGCAAACACCGTTCGAAGAACGTCGTCCGCTACAAGCAGAACGACATCAACTTCATCCTCAACATGGAGCCGGCGGGGCAGCCCGCCGAGTTCCGCAAGGCGCACGGGCCGAGCGCCAACGCGATGGCGTTCCGGGTGAAGGACGCGAAGGTCGCGCTGGAAGACGCGGTGAAGCGCGGCGCGAAGGCGGTGCAGATGCCGGTCGGACCGGGCGAGCTCCACATTCCGGCGATCGAAGGCATCGGCGGCGCCTATATCTATCTCGTCGACCGCTATGGCGCCGAGACGATTTACGATGTCGATTTCGAACCGATCGCGGGCGCGGACGAGAAGAAGAACCAGATCGGCCTCACCTATCTCGATCACCTGACTCACAATGTCTATCGCGGCAACATGGCCAAGTGGGCGGAGTATTACGAGCGCATCTTCAATTTCCGCGAAATCCGCTATTTCGACATCGAAGGCAAAGTCACCGGCCTCTTCTCCAAAGCGATGACGAGCCCAGACGGCAAGATCCGCATCCCGCTGAACGAGTCGAAGGGCGAAGAGGGCAAGGTCGACCAGATCGAGGAATATCTGCAGCGCTACAAGGGCGAAGGCATCCAGCACCTCGCCTTCGGCACGGACAATCTCTACGCCGTGGTCGATCGGCTGCGCGAACGCGGCGTCGAGCTGCAGGACACGATCGAGACCTATTTTGATCTGATCGACAAGCGCCTCCCGGGCCACGGCGAGCCGGTGGAGGAATTGCGCAAGCGCCGCATCCTGATCGACGGCGCGCCGAGCGAAGGGCAGGGCTTGCTGCTGCAGATTTTCGGCAAGGACGCGATCGGCCCGATCTTCTTCGAGTTCATCCAGCGCAAGGGCAATGAAGGCTTCGGCGAAGGCAATTTCAAAGCGCTGTTCGAGTCGATCGAACTCGATCAGATCAAGCGCGGCGTGCTGAAGGCGAGCTGAGATATTTGTCCTCCCCGCAGCGCGGGGAGGTGGCGAGCGGAGCGAGCCGGAGGGGCGCGTGAGCAACATGACAGACAACTCCCCCCTCAGTCTCCACGCTGCGCGCGTCGACAGCTCCCCCGCACGCGGGGGAGCATGGATGGCGGCGCTGCTGACGCTATTTCTCTCCGCGTGTGCCTCCGTGGTTGAACCGCCCGCCCCCCGTTGGTCCATCGTCGTGCACGGCGGCGCGGGCGTCATCGAGCGCACAAACCTGACGCCGGAGCTCGAAGCGCAATACCGCGCCGCCATGCAGCGCGCGCTGACGACCGGCGGCGGCGTGCTCGAACGCGGCGGTTCATCGCTTGACGCCGTCGAAGCTGTGATCCGCGAGATGGAGGACGATCCGCTGTTCAACGCCGGCCGCGGCGCGGTGTTCACGGCGGAAGGCAAGAACGAACTCGACGCGTCGATCATGGACGGGCGCACGCGCGCGGCGGGCTCGGTTGCAGGGCTGACGCGCACGCGCCATCCGATCAGCGCAGCGCGCGCCGTGATGGAGCGCTCGCGGCACGTGATGCTGATCGGCGAGGGCGCGGAGGCGTTCGCGCGGTCGCAAGATTTGGAGCAGGTCGAGCCGTCCTACTTCTTCACCGAACGGCGCTGGCGCCAGCTCGAAGAGAATCTCCGGCGCAACAATCTGCCGATTCCACAGCGCCCCGCCGGCGCGCCGCCCGCCCCGCGCGCGGAGCTGACGTATCCGGACGACCACCAATTCGGCACCGTCGGCGTCGTCGCGTTCGACGCCGCTGGCAACATCGCCGCGGGCACCTCGACCGGCGGCACCACCGGCAAACGTTGGGGCCGCGTCGGCGATGCTCCGATCATCGGCGCGGGGACCTATGCGCAGAACGGCGTCTGCGGCGTCAGCGCGACGGGCACCGGAGAGTTCTTCATCCGCGTCGGCGTCGCCCGCGCGATCTGCGCGCGAATGGAGTTCAATGGCGAAAGCGCGCAAGCGGCGGCGGACAACGTCATCGCCGAAGTCGGCGCGACCACCAATGCGAGCGGCGCGGCCGGGGACGGCGGCGTCATCGTGCTTGACGGCCGCGGCGGGCACGCCTGGGCGATGAACACCTCCGGGATGTACCGCGCCTTCCTGCAAGACGGCGGCGAGCCGGAGGTCTACATTTTTGCGGATGAGGAAGAGTGAGCAGGCCGCCGCCCTTCGTCATTCCGGGGCTTCGCGCAGCGAAGAACCCGGAACCCAGGAGCCAACGCACTGTCGCTTGCGCCTGGATTCCGGATCGCGCTTCGCGCGTCCGGAATGACGACAGTGAGCGTCTAGCCTCCGGGCTCGGTGAGCGTGCGCTCTATGACCGCGATGCGGGCGTCGAGCCGATCTATTCGGCCGCAGGCGACGGACATACCTTTGGCCAGCAATCCCATGCGCTGCTTCAACATGGAGACGTCTTCAGCGACGTGAACGAGCTTTTGCTCAAGCCGAGCAAGCAGGCGGTCGACCTCAGTAAGTTCCGAAACCAGAAGCCGTGTGTCTTCTTGCATGTGGATTCAGGCTATCATCGGTTGGAGAATTCGCAATGCCAATAACCTCGGGCATCCATCACGTCGCCTATCGCTGCAAGGACGCGAAGCAAACCGTCGAGTTCTATCGCGACGTGCTCGGCATGGAGTACACCACGGCGTTCGCCGAGGATCATGTGCCGTCGACCGGCGAGTACGATCCCTACATGCACGTCTTCCTCGATGCGGGAAACGGCAACATTCTCGCCTTTTTCGAGCTGCCCAATCAGAAAGAAATGGGCCGCGACCAGAACACGCCGCAATGGGTGCAGCACATCGCCTTCAAGGTCGACAGCGTCGAGGCTTTGCTGAATGCAAAGCAGCGCGCCGAAGCGAAAGGGCTCGACGTGCTGGGGCCGACCGACCACGGCATTTTCAAGTCCATCTATTTCTTCGATCCGAACGGCCACCGCGTCGAACTCGCGGCGGATACGGGCACGGCGGAGGAGCTGGCGGAGCTGAAGCGCGTCGCGCCGGCGATGCTGGAGGAATGGAGCCGCACCAAGAAGGCGCCGCAGCACGCTGCTTGGCTGCACGAAAAGGCGCGCGCCGCGCACGCGGCGAAGGCGCGGATTGGGGAGTAGAATGGCGCTGGTCGAACCGCTTCCGGCGAACGCAGACGCCGAAGTCGCCGAGCTCGCGCGCTTCTTCAACGAGACGCTCGGCTTTCCGCCGAACTCGGTGCTGACGATGCAGCGCCGGCCGGAGATCGCCAAGGCGTTCATCGCGCTCAACAAGGCGGTGATGGCGAACGCGGGCCGCGTCACGTCCGAGCAGAAGCGCCTTATCGGCCTCGTCGCCAGTCAGACGGCCGGCTGCCGCTATTGCCAGGCGCACACCGCGCGCGCCGCCGAGCGCTATGGCGCAAGCCACGACCGCATCGCCGAAGTGTGGAACTACGAGCGCAGCGATCTCTTCACGCCGGCGGAGAAGGCCGCGCTCGCGTTCGCGCAGGCCGCCGCCAGCACGCCCAACGCCGTCGATCATCACGTCGCCGCCAGCCTCAAAGCCTATTGGACCGACGAGGAGATCGTCGAAATCCTCGGCGTCGTCGCGCTGTTCGGCTATCTCAACCGTTGGAACGACTCGATGGCGACCACGATTGAGCCCGGCGCAGCCGAGAGCGGCGGGAAGCTCTTGGCCGCGCGCGGATGGGCGCCCGGCAAGCATGGCGCGGCGTAACGGAAAATCGCTCCCCTTGCGGGGAGGGACAGCGTAGAAGAGTCCGCATGCTCAAGCTCTACGATTACTGGCGCTCGTCCGCCGCCTATCGCGTCCGCATCGGCCTCAATCTCAAGGGCGTCGATTACGAGTCCATTCCGGTGAACATCGCCCCGGGCAAGGACGAGCAGTTCGCGCCCGCGTATCGGGCCAAGAACCCGCAGATGCGCGTGCCGGCGCTGGAGACCGAGCAGGGACTGCTGACGCAGTCGCTCGCGATCCTGGTGTGGCTGGATCAAACTTATCCCGAGCCGCGCTTCACGCCCGCCGATCCGTGGCTCGGCGCGCAAGTGCGATCGTTCGCGCTGACGATCGCCTGCGACATTCATCCGCTGAACAATCTCTCGGTGCTCAATCGGCTGAAGCTCGAATTCAGCGTTGGCGAGGATCACGTCAGCGAATGGTATCGCCACTGGATTCGCGTCGGCTTTTCGGCGCTGGAGCACCAGGCGGCGGAGCGGCCGGCAACGCCGTACGTATTCGGCGATCAGCCTGGCCTCGCCGACATCATGCTCGTGCCGCAAATGGCCAATGCGCGGCGGTTCGACGTCGATCTCTCCGCCTTCCCGCGCCTCGTCGCGTGGGACGAGAACGCACGCGCACATCCAGCGTTCATCAAAGCCGCGCCGGAGAACCAGAAGGACGCGGTGAAAGCGTGAAGCGATTCGGCGAACGCGAACCCGTGCGCATTGTTTTGCCGTGGATGCCGCCAGTTACGTACGAAAATCCGCTCGCATGGATTGGTACGCTCTATAACTGGATTGATGACGCGCACATTTTGGATTTCTACGCGACGCGTTCCGAGTTCATCGGAGACAAGATCGCTATCTACGTGCACAGCGAACGGCGGAAGAACGAGGCCACAAAGCTACTCAGGCGGGACAAGAACTGGGCCGCGTTCTCGAGACGATTTCCAGAGGCAAAGCTCGAATGGGCCGATGATGTCTTGGAGGATCATTGAATGAAACTCGCATCCCTTCGTCACGGCCGCGACGGCAAGCTCGTCGTCGTCTCCGACGATCTCGCCTGGCACGCGCCGTGCGCGGAAATTCCGACGCTGCAGGCGGCGCTGGACGACTGGGCGCATGCGGAGCCGCGCTTGCGTTCGATCGCCGAGGGCGTCAACGCCGGGACGATCCTGCGCGAACGCTTCCACGAGCGCGAAGCGGCCTCGCCCTTGCCGCGCGCGTACCAGTGGGCGGACGGCTCGGCTTACGTCAATCACGTCGCGCTGGTGCGGCAGGCGCGCGGGGCGAAGCTGCCGGAGAGCTTCTGGACCGATCCGCTGATGTATCAGGGCGGGAGCGACGCGTTCCTCGGCCCGCGCGATCCGATCCCGCTGAAGGACGAAGGCTGGGGCTGCGATTTCGAGGCGGAAGTCGCGGTGATCGTCGACGATTGCGAAGCTGGGATCAGCGCGGAAGCGGCGCGCGAGCGCATCCGGTTGGTGATGCTGGTCAACGACGTCAGCCTGCGCAACCTCATTCCGGCGGAGCTGGAGAAAGGGTTCGGCTTCTTCCAGTCGAAGCCGTCGTCAGCGTTCTCGCCTGTCGCCGTCACGCCTGATGCGCTGGGCGCGGCGTGGAAGGACGGCAAGCTCCATCTGCCGATGCATGTTTCGCTGAACGGCAAGCCGTTCGGCGCGGCGAACGCCGGCGAGGACATGACGTTCGATTTCGGCCGCCTCATCGCGCACGCGGCGAAGACGCGCGAGCTCGCCGCCGGCACGATCATCGGCTCGGGCACGGTGTCGAACCGCGATGCGGACGGCGGCCCCGGCAAGCCGGTCAGCGAAGGCGGGCGCGGCTATTCCTGCATTGCCGAACAGCGCATGATCGAGACGATCCAGCACGGCAAGCCGGCGACCAGCTTCCTCAAATGGGGCGACCGCGTCGAGATCGAGATGCGCGATGCGAAGAACCACTCGATCTTCGGGCGGATCGAGCAGGAAGTGGTGAAGGCGTGACGCGTTTACAACGCAGTGTGGCCGTTGTTGCATCGCTGATTGCGGGAGCGCAGTGCTTGTTCTTGGCGGCGCGGTTGTCGTTGCAACCCCTGCTTTTTATCGCAATATGTTGCGCGGCGCTTACCTGCTTCTTGATTGCATGGGCGGCTGCCTTCCGGCCAGAGAATTTCGCGCGGAGATTGCCAGAAGCACAAGCTGGTCCTGTCTTCGTGGCAATTTGTCTGGCGCCTATCTTTATCGCGATCATCGCATATGAATTGAGGGCTAACTAGCGTTTCCCCATGTCCCGCAGCATCCGCGCCGTTCACGACAGCTTCCGCGACGACATCGGCGATCTCGTCACGCGCCGGCCGCTGCCGGGGCCGCATGTCGCGCAGATCGATCCCTTCCTCTTTCTCAATCACCACGGGCCGCAGACCTACGCGCCGAACAATCGCGGCCTGCCGTTCGGCCCGCACCCGCATCGCGGCTTCGAGACGGTGACATTCATTCTCGACGGCGAACTCGGCCATTACGACTCAGGCGGGCATGAAAGCGTGATCCGCGCCGGCGGCGTCCAATGGATGACGGCGGGCTCTGGCCTCATCCACGCCGAGCTGTCGCCGCCCAGCTTCAAGCGCGACGGCGGGCCGACGGAAATCCTGCAGCTCTGGGTGAACCTGCCGGCCAAGCACAAGTTCGCGAAGCCGGCCTATGTCGGGCTGCAGCGCGAGGACATTCCGGCGCTCGACACCGGCGACGGCGGCGCGACGCTCAATCTGATCGCCGGCGAACTTGGCGCGGCGGTCGGCCCGGTCGAAACGCTGAGCGGCCATTTCATGTCGACGATCGAAGCAGACGCAGGCGCCCGCGTCGTCGTGCGCGCGCCGTCGACACGCAACGTGTTCTTCTACATCGTGCGCGGCTGCGTGCGCATCGCCGGCGACGAGATCACACAGTGGAAACTGGTCGAGTTTAACGACGACGGCGAAGAGATCGCATTTCACGCGCTGGACGACAGCTTCATCCTGTTCGGCTATGGCGAGCCGATCAACGAGCCGGTGGTCGCGCACGGCCCGTTCGTCATGAACACGCGCGAAGAGATCGTCGCCGCGATCCAGGACTACCAAGCCGGCAAATTCGGCCCGCCGGCGGCGGTGGCGTGAACCGCCCTACGGTGTAAGCGACAAAGTCGCGTCCGGAAAATCGCGACGGATGCGCTGCATCTGCGCGCGCTTGTCGACGAGCGCCTGGTTGCGCTCGAGCGCGCTCGGCATCGGCAGCGAGTAAGCTACGTCGTAGAACAGAAACGCGCTCGGCCATTCGTAATTGTAGCCGAAACGGTCGCCGACATCGGTCCAGTACGCCGGATTGTAAGGGAAAGCGATCAGCGCCCGGTTCTGCAGCGCCGCGATGTCGGTCGGTAGACCGGCGGCGCGCGCTTGGGCGAGCTGATCCTGATTGAATTGCGACAGGGCCAAGGCGAACGTAGCCCCAAGCGCCGGATGATCCCGATGCCGAGAGTTCTGCGCGCTCTGCATTGCAGCGATTGCTGCAGCGGGATTGCGCTGTTGTTCCGCTATGGCGACCTCAAGCTGTGACCAGGGCCCCCGATCTTCCAAACTGCGCACTCTGCGAACCAAATCGCACACGAAATGCGGCTGGCCCGCGTCGCACTGCAATTCCGGAAACATGTTGTACGTTAGGCCAATCAGCATCGCCGCCGCGGCTTCGCCGTCGCGCCGCGAAACCGTGCGTAGATGATGGTCCCAGCTCTGCAGCGTCGGCGCGCCGCCTTGCGCGCGTCCGGCGACGGCTTCGGCGCCCGCGGCGCCCGCGCCGGGCGCCAGCTGGTCGATCGTGGCGGCGGTCTCATTGCGCAGCGCGGCGTCGAGTGGATAGGGCGTGCTGACGGTTTCGACGGCGACGAGCCGCCACGCCCGGCGCGTAAGTGGGCCCGGCGCTTCGCGATAGGTTATTTCCATCTGCGCCGGCGCGCGCCCCGTGTCACGCACGCGCTGATGCAGCGCCGGATGCGTGATCATCACCGCGTACATGGTGGGCCAGAACGCCGCCGGCGCCGCGGCGCCATCGCCGGGCGTGAAGCCGCCGACCTCGCGTCCGGCGCAGCGTAGCGAGAAGGCGCCGGCGCGCTCGCGGATCTCGGTTGCGCCCGCGTCCGTCGATCCGGGAATGGCGAGGCCGAGTTCGGACTCGGCGTCGCAGGCGTCGGCGAGATCGCCGCGTGCGCCGGCGGCGGACATCACGCGCGCGAGATAGGTGCGGTTCTGCCGCTCCATCACCCGAAACGTCACGTCGGCCAAGCCGTTCATGGTCGAGAAGCTGTCGCCGTAGATTACGAAGACGCGATTGAGCTTGAAGTCGTAGAGCCGGGTGACCGCGCCGTCGCGGACGAGCGACCAGTCCGGCGCCACGTCCATGACAAGTTCGCGCACGACAGGCGTCGCGCCGCGCTCGGAGTAGGTCGCTTCGTAGCGCACGCGGTAGCTGGCTTCGGTGAGCGAGCCGCGTTCGGCCCGGTAGGTCGGCGCATCGGCGAAAGGGTTGGCGAACACCGGCTGAGCGAAGGCGGGCGCGGACGCAAGCACCGTGAAAAGCATCGTCAGCGCAAGCCGCAGCATCGCGTTCTTCCTCCCACGGGCGAGCTTAGGCGCTGACGGCGATGCCGCCAACGTTCTTTGTGTGCGCTTTAAATCTCCCGCCTGGGCGCGGCCGTCGCCGGATCGCCGGTGTTGGGCGTGCCGGCGGGCTCGATCAGCAGCACGTGCGCCTCTTCCGCAGCGAACGGCGCGTGCTCGACGCCCTTGGGCACGACGAAAATTTCGCCAGGCTGCAGGGCGATGTCGCCGTCGCGCAGGCGGATGATCACTTCGCCTTGCAGCACGAGAAAGAAGTCGTCGGTGTCGTCGTGCTTGTGCCAGGGAAACTGACCCTGGAATTTCACCACCATGAGATCGTGGCCGTTGAAGGCGCCGACGACGCGCGGCTGCCAATAGCCTTCGAACTGAGCGAGCTTGTCGGCGAGATTGATCTTCGCGTTCATGTCGGCGCTCCGGCGACGGCGTTCTTCTCCGGCAGCGGCGCCAGCGCGCCGGCCCTGTAGAGATCGATCACCCAGCCGATCTGGCGGGCGCGCCAGCTGCCGCAGAAATAGACGATCGGAAACACCAGCGCGCCGATGAGAAAGACGATCAAACTGGCTGTCATTTCTGTCAGCATGGCGCGCAGCGCTTCGGGCGCGGCGTCGGACAGCATCGCCGCGATCGCGAGCGGCACCGAGACGTAGCCCAGGAAGACGACGCGGAAGAGGTCGCCCGTGCGACGGACATTGACCTCCGCCATCGCCGTGAGCGCGGTCAGCATCTCCGCCGAAGCGCCTTCGAGCGCGCGGGCGGCGCGGCGTGCGGTCTTGCCTTGCACCACGAGCGAGACGACGTCCGAGCCGACCAGCCGCCAGGACGCAGGATCGAACGTCAGGTCGAAGAGCATGCGCCAGACCGGATAATGGCGCACCACGCCGCGCCAGCGCTCCCGGAGTTCTGTCTGATCGACGCTCATGAATGGGCGAAGATATCGGTCTCTTCCCAGCCCGCAAGATCGAGCGCGGCGCGCGTCGGCAGGAAGTCGAAGCACGATTGGGCGACTTCGACCCGGCCTTCGCGGAAGAGCATGGCGTCGAGTCGCTCCTTCAGCTGATGCAGGTGCAGCACGTCCGAGGCCGCATAGGCGAGCTGGGCGTCACTGAGTTCGGCCGCGCCCCAATCGCTCGATTGCTGGTCCTTGGAGATGTCGCGGCCGAGCACTTCCTTGGTGAGGTCCTTGAGGCCGTGGCGGTCGGTGTAGGTGCGCACCAGCTTCGAGGCGATCTTGGTGCAATAGATCGGCGTCGTGATCACCGAGAGGTCGCGCATGAACATGGCGACGTCGAAACGGGCGAAGTGGAAGAGCTTCAGCACGTTCGGATCGGAGAGCACGCGCTTCAGGTTCGGCGCGTCATAGCTGGCGCGGTCGAGCTGCACGAGGTGCGCTTCATGGCCGCCGTCGGAGAGCTGAACGAGGCACAAGGGATCACGGATCAGCGAGAGGCCCATCGTCTCGCTGTCGACTGCGATCGGGCCGCTGAACGTCACGCTGTCGGGCAGGTCGCCCTTGTGCAGATAGACGGCGACGTTGCGGCCGTCCTTGCCGTCGACGGTGAGGGAAAGCTTACGGGTCATGCGCCGGGGATTAGTCCAATTTGTCCCCAGGCGCTAGCGGGTCGTTGATCCGCTCCTCGCCACGTACGCATCCCGCAACTCGCGCTTCAGCACTTTGCCGATATGGCTGCGCGGCAGGTCGTCGATCAGCTCGACGGCGGCGATGCGCTGGGTCTTGCCGAGGCGCTCGTTGGCGAAGGCGCGCAATTCGTCCGCGCTGGCGCCGCGCGAGACCACGAACGCCACTGGCGTCTCGCCCCATTCCGCCGACGGCGCGCCGACGACGGCGACATCGGCGACGTCCGGATGCTGGCGCAGCACGGCCTCGAGATCGCTTGGATAGATGTTGAAGCCGCCGGAGATGATCATGTCCTTCTTGCGGTCCATGAGTTCGAGGAACCCGTCGGCGTCGAAGCGGCCGACATCGCCGGTGCGGATGAACGTCAAGCCTTCGGGCGACGTCCAAATCGCCGCTTCGGTCTGTTCTTTGCGGTTGTGATAGCCGCTCATCATGATTGGCGAGCGGCCGACGATCTCGCCGGCTTCGCCGCGCGCCAGTTCGCGGCCGTCTTCGTCGATGACGCGGATGTCGTGCCCGGGCGCCGGCGTGCCCACGGTGTGCAGCTTGTCGGGATGGGCGTGCGCGATCAGCACGCAGGTGCCGCCGCCTTCGGTCATGCCGAAATACTCGATCAGGCCGCCGGGCCAACGCTTCAGGATGTCCGCCTTCAGCGCCGCCGAGAACGGCGCCGAGGTGCAGAACTTCATCACGAAACTCGAGAGATCGTAGCGATCGAAGTCCGGCCACGCCATGATGCGGCTGTACTGCACCGGCACCAGCATGGTGTGGGTGACGCGATGGCGCTGCGCCAGGTCGAGATATTGGCCGGCTTCGAACTTCTTCATCAGCACTGCGGCGCCGCCGAGGCCGAGCGTCGGGAAGAAGCTGACCAGCGTCGTGTTGGAATAGAGCGGCGTCGAAAGCAACGTCACCGCGCCCGGGCCGTAGCCCATCGCTTGCGCGCGCATGATGTGCTGGAAGCGCATGCCGTGGCTCTGCACGATGCCCTTCGGCGCGCCGGTGGTGCCGGAGGAATAGATGATGTTGAACGGCATCTTCTCGTCGATGACGACGGGCGCGGGCTTGGCGCCGTTCGGCGCCAGCCATTCGGTGAACGCTGCGCCCGGCGCCCCCGGTTCGAGCGCGATCAGCTTGGCGCCGATCTCAGGCGGCGCCTCCTTCAGCGCTTCGGCGACGCCGGTATCGAGAAAGAACAGCTTGGCGCCGGAATCGGCGACCATGGCGGCGATGCTCTCGGCGGTTGACGACGGCGCCAGCGGCGCCACCGCCGCGCCTGCGCGCAACGCGCCGAGAAAGGCGAGGGCGTATTCGATCGACGTCGCCGCGCAGATCGAGACGCTTTCGCCGGGCTTCACCCCGTCCCGCTGCAGCGCCGCCGCGACGCGATCCATCGCCGCGTCGAGTTCAGCGTAGCTGACGCGGCGCTCGTCCTGAATGAGCGCCGCATGCTCCGGCTGCCGCGCCGCCAGCGCGCGGATCATGTCGGGGAGGGGGAGGAAGGTTTCCATTTGATCGTTCACGTTGAACAGAGTCGTCATTCCGGGGCATCGCGCAGCGATAAACCCGGAACCCAGGGGCCAACGACGCGCGTGTGGCCCCTGGCTCCCGGATCGCGCTTCGCGCGTCCGGGATGATGGAGCACTTCTGCGTCCCAACCTTCTTCAACGCGCCCCATCGATCGCCTCGTACGTCACCAGCGTGTAGCGCGTGCGTTCGCTTTCGCGCATGCGGGCCGCGATCGCTTCGTGCAGCGCCGGATCCCAGGTGGTCCAGCGTTCGACGAAGGCGTTGGCGCGGGCGCGGTCGCCGGCGCGCTGGATCGCCAGCACTTCGCGCAAGAGGCTCGTCACCGCTTCGGGGTAGCGGCGATAATCGATCCTGAGGCGCCCGTTCTCGAATCGGAGCGCGCCGCGGTCCATGAACCAGTTCCACTGGATCAGCTGCATGGTCTGATACGGCTGCTCGCGGCGCGGACGGTTCTTCTGCAGCACGCGGCGAATGCCCGAAGCATAGATATTGCGCAGCTGCGCATTGGTGATGCGGCCGCGCTGGTTGAGGATGCGCGCCGCGGTGAGCGAAACGAGATCCGCTTTCATCTCTTCCAGCAGATCGGCCGTATCCTCCAGCGCCACATCGAGTTCGCGGCCGTCGGCGGTCTGATCGACGCCGAGATAATGGCCGATCTCGTGCCAGAGCGTACGATAAAAACCGCCCTCGGCGGTGATGTCGTCCGCTTGGTTCTGCGCCACCGCCGCCGCGAACGCGCGATGAGTTTCGGCGAATTGCTCTTCGTTCAGGAGTATGTTGCCGCGCATCAGAATGGTGCGCCCGTACTGGCGCGCGAGATAAGCTTCGTTCGGCAGGATCGTCGCCGTGTTGGCGCCGCGCGACTGACCGAAATCGGCGATGATGTTGTAGACGCCGACCGGTATGTCGCTGCGCACTTCGCGGTGCTGATCGTAGGGGAGCGCGTTCTCGACCGTCTGGATGTCGCCGAGCGCCGCCTGCAGCTCTTCGCTGCGCTCCCGGTCGCGCACCAGCAGCGAGAGCGAGAAGAACGTCTTCACGCCGTAGAGCGCATCGTCATAGGTCTCGTAGCTGCCGATCTGGGCGTTGAGATTGCCGGTGAACTCGCCCGTCACCCAGGCCGCATCGCCGGCTTCGTAATCGTCGGCGAGCAAGTCGCGCGCCCGCAGCCGCAAATAGCGCGCAAACGCCGGGTCGCCGCTTTCGACATGCGCCGCCGCGGCGATGAGCCGGTCGTGGATGAAGAAGATGTCCTCGGCGTAGGCGACCGAATAGGGCACGGCGAGATAGGTTTCGCTCGTCTCCAGCCGCTCGCGCAGACCTGGATGCAGCGTGTCGAGCGCCGGATGACGCTGCAGCGCCGCCAACGCACGCCGCCGGTTCTCCGGGCTCGCCGCCCAGACCACGGCACGATCATCGAGCAGCTCGTCGCGCCGCTCCGGATTGGCGGCGAAGAACGCGTCCAGCTGCTCGCGCGTCGTCCCCTGCGGGTAGATGTTCCGCGCCGGCGTCTCCGGCGCGACGGTGAGAAAGCCTTCGCGCGTGTTGTCGAGCGTCGAGGCGATCGGACCGGAATTGAGTCGGAAGAGATCACGATGCGCGGCGAACTCCGGGTGCGCCTCCAGATACGCCGCCGCCGCGAGCGCCTGAGGGTGGCGCTGATCGAGATAGAGCCGGTGTATCCGCTCGCCCGCCGCCAGCAGCTCGCGCACCGCCGCCTGCTCGCCGGGCGAAAGCGCCGAGAGGTCGGCGTTCAGGTGCAGCCGCTGCGTGCGCTGAAGGATCGGCTCGATCCGGGCGGCGTCCCACGCCAGGGCGATGCCGGCGGTGGAGATCGGGGCGGATGTGTCAGCGGCCGGCGCGGTGACGCAGGCGGCGAGAGCTAAGGCGGCGAGGCCAAGGATCGGAGAACGCATGCCACGCGCCTAGCACGCGACGCCTGCCCGCCCAAGCAGCGCGCGACAAACCTGATTTTCAGCCGATGAAAAGTGGTGCCCAGAAGAGGACTCGAACCTCCACGGTGTTACCCGCTAGTACCTGAAACTAGTGCGTCTACCAATTCCGCCATCTGGGCCCAGGAAACGTTCCTTGGGAGCGCTCGCTGGAGCGGGCGGATGTAAGGGAGGCCGCCACAGGCGTCAATGCGCCGGCGCTCTATATCGGCATCCAGGAGGCAGCCCATGGATGAAGACCTGGACCGCATGGACCGCGCCGCGCTGATCGCCGAGGCGAAGCGCCTGCGCGCCGGCATCCGCGCCCACCGCGACAGCTCCGGCCACGCTTTGTGCTGGCATCATCCCCAGCTCTGGGGCCTGTTGCCGGAGCCGATCGCGCCGGACATCGCCGTACCGCCCTGGCCGCAATTCTTCCGCGGCTGCGTCAAGTACCGGGAGGCGCTGGAGCGCGAACTGCCCGGCGCGCCGGTCGATCCGCGCGAGTACCAGGGCTAGCTGCCCGCCTGGCGCGGCAATCCATCCGCCCGCGTTTGGCAGGGTGTATGCTTGGCCTTGGGGCCCGCCTCCTGTACCCACCCGGCCCATGACTCCGCGCGACAGAATCCGCAACTTTTCCATCGTGGCCCATATCGACCACGGCAAATCGACCCTCTCCGATCGTCTGATCCAGACCACCGGCGGCCTCACCGCGCGCGAGATGACCGAACAGGTCCTCGACAACATGGATATCGAGAAAGAGCGGGGCATCACCATCAAGGCCCAGACCGTGCGCCTCGATTACAGGGCCAAGGACGGGAATGATTACGTCCTCAACCTGATGGACACGCCCGGGCACGTCGACTTCGCCTACGAAGTCTCGCGCTCGCTCGCCGCCTGCGAAGGCGCGCTGCTGATCGTCGACGCCTCGCAAGGGGTCGAAGCGCAGACGCTCGCCAACGTCTATCAGGCGCTCGACAACGATCTCGAGATCGTGCCCGTGCTCAACAAGATCGATTTGCCGGCCGCCGAGCCGGAGCGGGTGCGGGCCCAGATCGAGGAAGTGATCGGCCTCGACGCCTCGCAGGCGATCCTCGCCTCCGGCAAGACCGGCGAGGGGATCGAGGAGTTGCTCGAGGCCATCGTCACGCGGCTGCCGCCGCCCACTCACGGCGACGCCAACGCGCCGCTCAAGGCGATGCTGGTCGACGCTTGGTACGACGCCTATCTTGGCGTCGTCGTGCTGTTCCGCGTCATCGATGGCGTCGTGAAGAAGGGCATGCGCGTCAAGCTGATGCAGACCGGCGCCGATTATAACGTCGATACGCTCGGCGTGCTGCGGCCCAAGCGCCAGGACGTCGCCGCGCTCGGCCCCGGCGAAGTCGGCGTCTTGACGGCCAGCATCAAGGAAGTGTCGGACGCGCGCGTCGGCGACACCATCACCGAATATCGCCGCGAAACCGCCGCAGCGCTGCCGGGCTTCAAGCCGGCGCAGCCGGTCGTGTTCTGCGGTCTCTTCCCGCAGGACGCGGCCAACTTCGAAGACCTGCGCGCGGCGATGTCGAAGCTGCGTTTGAACGACGCGAGCTTCAGCTACGAGATGGAAACCAGCGCCGCGCTCGGCTTCGGATTCCGCTGCGGCTTCCTCGGCCTGCTGCACCTCGAGATCATCCAGGAGCGTTTGAGCCGCGAGTTCGATCTCGACCTGATCGCGACGGCGCCGAGCGTCGTCTACAAGGTGCACCTGAATTCGGGCGAGATGCGCGAGCTGCACAATCCGGCCGACCTGCCGGACGAAGTTTATATCAAGGCGATCGAAGAGCCCTGGATCAAGGCGACGCTGCTGACTCCGGACGAATATCTCGGCTCCATCATCAAGCTCTGCCAGGATCGGCGCGGCGTGCAGAAGGATCTCTCCTATGTCGGCTCGCGCGCGATGCTGGTGTACGAGCTGCCGCTGAACGAAGTCGTGTTCGATTTCTATGACCGGCTGAAGAGCGTCTCGAAAGGCTACGCCAGCTTCGACTATCAGATCATCGATCACCGCGAGGGCGACCTCGTGAAGATGAGCATCCTCGTCAATGACGAGCCGGTCGACGCGCTCGCCATGCTGGTGCACCGCGCCCGCGCCGAATCCCGCGGCCGCGCCATGTGCGAGAAGCTGAAGGAGCTGATCCCGCAGCACCTGTTCAAGATCCCGATCCAAGCCGCCATCGGCGGCCGCATCATCGCCCGCGAGACGATTTCCGCGCTGCGCAAGGACGTGACGGCGAAATGCTACGGCGGCGACGCCTCACGCAAACGCAAGCTGCTCGACAAGCAAAAAGAAGGCAAAAAACGCATGCGCCAGTTCGGGAAAGTAGAAATCCCGCAAGAAGCGTTCATCGCGGCGCTGAAGATGGATTCCGATTAGCGAATGGTTCAGCCGGTATCCACCACGGTATTCTGGGGCGGCGACCTCGGCGACGATGAGATCAACCAGCTTGCCAGAATCGTGGGTGTGGCAATTGACGGCGATGCGCGTGCGCAAGTCCGGCAAGCCTATTTGCACTATCGCACACATTGCGCGGTGCAAGACGCCTCATTGCCCATCGCTGACATCCGCCAACGGTTGCGAGACATCGACAAACACGCAACCACTCTATCCGATCTTCTGAGCGGCGATCCCACCTACTTCGATGAATTCTTCTCGCATCGGCGGCCGAAAGAGCTGGCCCAGCCGCGCACAGCGTTGGGGCGAGAAGTCGAGCACCGAATTGAACTCGAATTAATTCACCTCGATATCGGGTTTCGGAAGCACCACCAGTTTGATCCGAAATTCGAGTCGATCAGCCAGATGAACACGGCTTGGGAGCTGGCACAAATTGCGAGAGCCGCCCGAAATGCGATGACCGCTCTTAAGGCCTCATCGAGAGGACGGCCAAAGTCTGGTGCTGAGCAGCTCGTGACTGGGTTATTCGATGCCCTGGGGTCACTCGGCGTGCGTCCAACCTGTGGGTACTCGGACGCAGAGGGAGCCTACAAGGGAACGTTTCTTCAGATCATCCCGTGGCTGCATGGGGCTTCCGATTCCAGTTCGGGAAAGTTCAGCGACGCTCTGCAAGTACGCGTCCGCGTTGCCGAAACAAGGAAGAAAGTCTCTCAGAGATTGAGAGTTTCGTCCTGCTGACTGCGTGGGGCGTTCGCGGCAAAATTGCTGGATGGTTCGCAATTCCACGACATCTACATCTGTGATAAGGTTGGCCAATGACCAACCCGCTCCTTGCCCGCATCACCTCGGACCCCGCTATTTTCGGCGGCAAGCCGATCGTTCGCGGCCAGCGGTTCGCGGTGGAGCATCTGCTTGGTTATCTGGGCGCGGGCATGAGCGAGGCCGAATTGCTGGAGCAATTCCCCTTCCTGGAGCCCGACGACATCAAGGCCGCGTTGCTCTACGCCGGCAAGCTCTCCGGCATGACCCGAATGTCCGGCGCAGCGGTGGGGGCGGCCAGTGAAGAAGCGGAAGCTCCTGCTCGATAGCTGCGTCGCTAAGGACGTGGCGGTTCGACTGCGGGCCGACGGCCACGATGTTGCGACAGTCACTGAACGCGGCGTCGATCCCGGCGATCCGATGATCCTCGCCTCCGCAGCTTCGGAGGGCAGGGCTATTGTAACGATCGATCACGATTTCGGCACGCTAGTGTTTCGGGATGGCGCGAAGCATCTGGGCGTGCTGCGGCTGCGTCAGCTGGGCGCCGTAGCGTTGGCGGCGCGCGCCAGTGAGATCGTCGCCTTATATGGCGATGACCTAGAGGCGGGCGCCTTTGTGACTGATGATGGCGATCGCGTTCGAGTGACAAAACGATGAGCGTACGCCTCCATTACGACGCCGCGACCAACACGGCGTATTTGCGCTTTTCAAGCGAAGCGGTGATGGAGAGCGAGGAAGTCGCGCCCGGCGTCGTGCTCGATTTCGACGCGGAGGGCCGCATGGTCGGCATGGAAGTGCTGCGTGCGCGCGAGCATTTGCCGGCGGATGCGCTCGTCGCAGCGGAGTAAACCTCAGTTATCGCGGCCGGACGCGCGGGACGCGCGGTAGCACCGGGACCTAGCGAACTGACCGCTGCGCTAGCGTCCCCTGCGTTCCAGATCGCGCTTCGCGCATCCGGAATGACGGTGGTGGCGGTTCTGAAACAGCGCCGCTCACAATCGAGCGCACCACCTCGCTCCTCTCCCCTTGTGGGAGAGGGATCGCACGCGCGGGCGGCGCCGCGAGCGCAGGTGCGGGTGAGGGGTGATCGCGCCGCAGTAGGAAAGCGCGCGCCGTTACCCTCATCCGTCTCGGCGCTGCGCGCCGAGCCACCTTCTCCCACAAGGGGAGAAGGAGAAGTGAGCGCGTCCCAGATCAGCTGCAGCGCGCCGTCGCGGTCCTTGAACAGATCGCTGCACCAAAGCCGCGCGACGCGGAAGCCGGCGGCTTCGAGATAGGCGGTGCGCTCGGCGTCGAACGCGGCTTGCTCCGGCTCTGCGTGTTGCGAACCGTCGAGCTCCAGCACCAGCTTGCGCTCGAAGCAGACGAAGTCGGCGACATAAACGCCGAGCGGGACCTGGCGGCGAAACTTGAAGTCGGCGAAGCGGCGGTCGCGCAGCAACATCCAAAGGATGCGCTCTTCGTCGCTCATGTCGCGGCGAAGGCGGCGGGCGCGTTGAAGCGTGCGGTCTGACTTGGGCAGACGCTTCATTGGCTTTCTCACCGCGCCGCCACCCCTCACCCTCGCTTGCGCAAGCGGAGAGTACAGCGCCTGCGATCCCTCTCCCACAAGGCGAGAGGAGCAAAAGCGGTGCGCTCGATCAGCAGCGGTCTTCCCCTCCGCGTGAGCGGCGCCAGATGAGGGGCGCAATTATTTGCCGCCGCGCGGGCCGCCCAAACGAGGATAGCCACGCCCTCTATCCCCGCCTTTTCGGCGCCTAACCCTCTGCAATCATTGCAACAACACAAAAATCAATCCGACCCCTCGCCGAGCTGGCGTATAATGCGCGCATCGCTCCGCTGGAGAGCAGTCGGATCCCTGTTCGAACCGATGCGCGAGCGTGGTGATTGAGCGTGATCCTCCGATGCGCGGTTGAGCCTTCGGGGGAGAAGCCCGCCGAACATGAAAAGGCGGGGAGAAGCACCGGGCACTCGTGTCTCGAACGCACGAACCCGCACGCCATCGGCCGAGCCGCCTCCGAGAGTGAAACATCTCCCGCGACGGCGCCGATGCCAAACGGTCACGGGGACGCGGGTGAACCCGCGTAGGCAGCGCCCGCAAGGGCGCACTTAACTGACGCGATTCATCCGCGTCCCCGCTCTCCGCTCTCAGCTGAGCGAGAGCCGAAGCCTTGGCGCGCGAGTCCTCGCGCGCAGACGATGACGCATGGCCAAAGGAACGAACATGAACAGAGAAGCATCCAGACAAGCCGAACATGCGCTGCGCCAAGCGAATCGCGCCGCCAAACAGGGCGATCCCGCCGCGGCTGAACGTTGGAGCAAAACCGCCGAGCGCCTCGCCGCCGCTGCGGCGACGGTGAACACAGGGCGCGCCGAAGAGGCGGAAGCGGCGCGGCTCTCGCAAGAGCAGGCTGAAGAGGTCGTCGTCACTCTTTTCGTCAAGGCCGCGTTTCTCGCCCATGTCATGGTGCATGCGCCGCTGCAAGCGCCGGCGGCGTTCGAAGGACTGGTCAAGCTCTGGCGCGAACACAATCTCGGCGAAGGCGCTGAGGACGCCGCCGCCGCCGCCGCGCGTCTCGCCGCGTCGCAGGCGGCGTTCCTGGAGGGGCGCTTCGAAGACTCGCTGCCCGATTTCCTGCGCGAGCATATGGACGAGGAGTGGCGCGCGCGCCGCGAGGCGCTGGCGGAGCGGCCGGTGATCCCGCGGTTCTGGGAGGATGAAGCGTAGTCCGCCCTCGTGGGGAAGGGAACGCCTTGTGCCGGTTAGGGCGTTATGGAGACGGAGCATCGAGCGTGTTTGAGCCTCCGCAGCATAGTCTGTTCGACCGCATTCCGGCGCCCGAGGCGACGCTCTGGAAATATCTGAGTTTCGCCAAGCTCACGCTGCTCCTCAACAAGTGCTCGCTGCATTGCACGCGGGTCGACACGTTCGAGGACCGCATCGAGGGGCGCTGGCCGCTGAAGGATCTCGAATTCTTCAAGCGCCCCGGCAACGGCGATGCGCTTGAGGAACTGGCGCGGGCGCGGCGCAGCTCTGTGGTTTCGAGCTGGGTCGATCGCGCGAACGAGTCGGCGGCGATGTGGCCGCTCTATGGCGGCAACGCCAATGAGGGCGTCGCCATCACGACGACGTTCGCGAAGCTCGAACGCGCAGTCGCCGAAACGGCCAGGCGCGCACAGCATCAGGGCTGGTATGCCGGCAGCGTGCGCTATCTGCACTTCGGCCAGGACGAAGGCGTCATCAGCGCCGCGGACGGCGAGAAGCCGTCGCTGCTCAAGGTCTTCACGCTGAAGCACTCGAGCTACGAGCACGAATGCGAGGTGCGTGCGCTCGGGATCGATTTCGAAAAACCGATGCCACGCGACGGCGCCGAGATCGCGATCGCGCCCGCGGACTTCATCGACGCCATCGTCGTCAATCCGTTGGCGGGACGCTGGTTCTGCGGCCTGGTCGGCGAGGCGGCCGCGGCGCACGGGCTCGAGGGCCGGGTGCGGCGGTCGGAGATCAGCGATCTCGAAGAGGAGGCGGAGGCGCAGCAGGCGTGACGTCTGCGCGCGATTTCACTGGACGAAACCTCGCCGCGCGCGAAAACAGCGGCAAGCGGAGGGGCGGGATGCGGAAGCTTTGCTTGATTGCGGCGTTTGCGCTGGCGGCGTGCGCGCCGCCGCGGGCGTCGGTCGAAGCGGAGGGATGCACGGGAAGCGCCGAGGAGCGGGTGATCGCCACCATGTATTTCGGCCGCAATATCGGCGGCGAACTGGGCGTCAGCGAAGCGGCGTGGGACGCCTTCGTCGACGCCGAGATCACGCCGCGCTTCCCCGATGGCCTCACGGTGGCGGACGCCGAAGGGCAATGGCGCGATACTGAAACTGGGGCGATCGTCCGCGAGCCCTCCAAGCAGCTGACCGTATTCCTGGCCGACGAGACCGAGGGACGCGCGGCGCTGGATCGGATCGCGGAGGCGTACAAGCGTCAGTTCCAGCAACAGGCCGTCGCCCTGGTGGTGGAGCGTTCGTGCGTGTCGTTCGAGTGACGTGACGGCGGGCACAGGCGGGCGCGGCGGCGGACGGCAGAAGGCGCCCGTGGACAGAGGCGGGCGCCGGGATTACGGCTCTCGCGGCCAAGTGGAGGGTAATGCGATGATGCGTCAGGTGATGTTGGCGGCCGCGGCTGCTTTGGCCTTGTCTGCGTGCAATCAGCAGGCCGGCGGGCCGCCTTTGCCGGAAGTGCAGCAGGGCGCGCAGGCGCCGATGCAGCTGACCCCGGTAAGCAATGTGCGGCAGGTGCAGATCACGGACGAAAACCGCCGTCAGCTGATCGCCAATATCGACGAACAGCTCGACGCCATCGGCGAGCGCTTCGCCAGCGGCATGGCGCCGCCGGAAGGTTTCGAAGACAAAGTGCTGACGATGCAGCCGGGCACCGACCATCGTTTCATCATGCCGCTCAGCGGCGGCGCCCAGTACGCGTTCATCGGCGCCTGCGACGGCGATTGCAACAATGTCGATATCGAGCTGATCGACATGCGCAGCGGCGGCGTAGTGGCGAGCGACGTGCTGCCGGACGATTATCCGGTGGTCGCGTTCAGCCCGCCCGCCAATGGCGATTACATGGTGCGCGTGATCCTGCAGACGTGCACGGCCGCGCCTTGTTATGTCGGCGCGCGGGCGCTGACGCAGACGGGCGCCGCCGCGCCGAAATGACGGCTCAGGCGTAGGGGAAGCAGTCCTCGCGCTTCAGCTCGAGGGCGAAGTGGCGCGCGAGTGCGGCGATCGCCGGCGCATGGTCGACGTAAGGGTCGCTGTTCTCCGGCCCGACGATGACGATGCGGAAGCCCGCCTGATTGCGGCCTTCCGGCGGCAGCATCGCCGTGGCGAGGCCCTCGCCGTCGTCGGCGCGGAGCGTGAGGAAGAGCGGCATGGTGCGGGCGACGTGGTCCTTGAGCCCGATCGCCTGCTCGAACGTCGCGACGTTGGGCGGCGCCCGATAGGTTTCGCGCGCCGCCGCTTCGTGACGGCGGAAGTATTTGTCGACGGCATGGCGCATCAGCGCCGCTTCGGCTTCGGCCTCCGCCTCGGTCTCGAGCCTGAACCAGGTTGCGCCCGCGGGCGCTTCGTACACGTATCGCATGCAAGGAACATAGCGCAGAGAGGCTTCCAAGTGATGAGCGCGATGCAGTTGACGCCCGCGCCCGCCGCGATTGGGCGCTCAGCAGGCGTCCATGATCACATAACGCTGTGTTTGGCGGTCCCAGACGCGTTCCTGCCGGTCGCAGCGTTCGTAGCCGTCGTCATAATCGACGCGCGGCTCGTAGTAGTCGTCGTCATAATAGACCGGCGGTTCGTCATAGCCGTAATAACGGTTCGGCGGCGGGGCGCAGCGGTCGTAGCAGCCGTCGCGCCGATTATCCTGGCTGGCGAGCGAGCCGATGGCGAGGCCGAGCGCCAGGCCGACGACGCCGGCGACGACGGCATCGTCATCGTCGCGATCGCGGCGGTGGTGGCGATAGTGATGGCCGTGGCGGTCGCCGTGGTAGTAGCCGCCGCGCCGATCCCGCGCGTCGGCGGCGGCAGGCGCGAACGATGTGGCGGCCACGGCGAGGGCCGCAAACAGAGAGAGAAATTTGCGCGTCATTGGAGTGCTCCCGCGCAACCTTGGCGCGCGTGCGCCTGAACGGCAGCTGAATCGACGCCGCAGTCGGCTGATGGAACCGAGGTGGAGAAATGGACGTTACCGCGCTCGGGCGAGGAGTGCGCGCGCTGCATGAAGGCTGAACTGGACGATCTTTCGGCCCCGCGCGAATCCCTTGGCGCGTTCGAGGCGATGGCGGAAGCGACGCCCACGCCGGTCTGGATCACCGCCGCCAGCGGCAAGGTGCGCTTCGTCAACCGCGCGTTCGCCCAATTGACTGGCAAGCCAGCGCAGGAGCTGTTGAACGACGCCTGGATCTCGCTGCTGCATCCGGATGATCTGCCACGGGTGGCCGAGCGGCGAGCGGCGGCCTGGTCCAACAATTATGAGCCCTACGAGTTCGTCGCCCGCTTCGCCGACGCCGCAGGCAATTGGCGTTGGATGCGCGCCAGCGCGCAGCCGCGGTTCGACGACACCGGCGGCTTCCAGGGCTATGTCGGCATGGCGGTCGATGAGACGGCCGCCAACAAGGCGCTCGAAGAGCTGCGCGAAAGCGAATCGCGGCTGCGGCTGCTGCAGCAGGCGGCGCGGGTCGGCTCGTTCGACTGGGACATGCGCACCGGCGCCATTTTCCGCTCGCCCGAGTATCTGGCGATCCAAGGCTTGCCGCCCGACGCGCCGTTGCGCGGGCGCTATACCGATCAATGGACCGAGCGGCTTCATCCGGAGGACCGGGACCGCGTCGTCGCGAACTTCAACGAGGACATCTCGCGTGTCGGCCCGTTTGAGCGGGAATACCGCATCATCCGGCCCGACACCGGCGAGACGCGATGGATTCACAACCGCGGCGTGATCGAGCCCGGCGCTGACGGCAAGCCGGCGCGGCTGTTGTCGGCGCAGACCGACATCACCGCGCACAAGGAAACCGAACTGGCGCTGCGGGCGGCGAACGAACAGCTCGAGATGAGCGTCTTCGAGCGCACTTGGGAGCTGCAGGATGCGCACGGCCGTGCTTGGCAGGAAGAGCGCCAGCGGCTGAAGGCGGAGGCGGCCTCTCGCGCGGTGGCCGAGCAGTTCCGCATCCTGGTGCAGGGCGTGGTCGACTATTCGCTGTTTCTGCTGTCGCCCGAAGGGCGCGTGTCGACGTGGAATGCCGGCGCGCAGCGGATCAAGGGGTACGCGGCGGACGAGATCATCGGCCAGCACTTCTCCGTCTTTTATACACCCGAAGATCGCGAAGCCGGCCTGCCGGCGCAGGCGCTGCGGATCGCGCGGGAAACCGGCCGCCACGAGAAAGAAGGGTGGCGGGTCCGCAAGGACGGCGCGCGTTTCATGGCCAGCGTCGTCATCGATGCGATTCATGACGACGACGGTCGACTCATCGGCTTCGCCAAGATCACCCGCGACATCACCGAGAAGGTGAAGGCGGCGCAGGAGCTGGAGGAGACCCGTAACGCACTCGTGCAGGCGCAGAAGATGGAGATGGTGGGCCAGCTCACGGGCGGGCTCGCGCACGACTTCAACAATCTGCTGGCAGGCATTATCGGGGCGCTGAACCTGATGCAGCGGCGCATCGATGCGGGCAGGGTCGACGATGCCGAGAAATATATCGACGCGGCGCTTGCCTCGGCGCATCGGGCCGCCTCGCTGACGTCGCGGCTGTTGGCCTTCGGACGCCGGCAATCGCTCGACATCAAACCGGTGGACGTCGCCGCCGCGGTGCGCTCGATGGAGATCCTGCTGGCGCGCTCGGTCGGCGAGAACATCAAGCTCAGAATGCAGCTCGCGCCGGCCGTGGCGATGACTGACGCCAACCAGCTGGAAACGGCGATCCTCAATCTTGCCGTCAACGCCCGCGACGCCATGCCGAACGGCGGCGAGCTGACGATCGAGACGCGGGCCGCGCATGATCGCTTCGTCAGTGTGGTGGTGAGCGACACCGGCCTAGGCATGGCCCCGGATGTTCTGGAGAAGGTGTTCGATCCGTTCTTCACCACCAAGCCGATCGGCCAGGGAACCGGACTCGGGCTCTCGATGGTGCACGGCTTCGTCATGCAATCCGGAGGCGACATCGGCATCACCAGCGCGCCGGGCAGGGGTACGGTCGTCACTCTGTTGTTGCCGATCGCCGACCGCTCGCCGGAAGCGCAGAAGCCTCGCGAAGAAGCGGCGATCGAAGGTGCAGGCGAAACAGTGCTCGTCGTCGAGGACGATCCGCAGGTGCGGATGCTGGTGTTCGAGGTGCTAAGCGAGTTGGGCTACAACGTGCTGGAAGCGGACGATGCCCGCCAGGCGCTGGCGATCCTGGACAGGCGGCGCGTCGACCTCCTGGTCAGCGATGTCGGCTTGCCCGGCCTGAACGGGCGCCAACTGGCCGAGATGGCGCGCGCCCGAGCGCCTCGGCTCAAGGTGCTGTTCATGACCGGCTACGCCGAGCACGCCCAGGTGCGCTCGAGCTTTCTCGATGACGGCATGGAGCTGATCACCAAGCCGTTTGAAATAGAGGAGCTCGGCGCCAAAATTCGCGAAGTGATGGAGAGCTGAAAAAGTGCGGCGGGAATGTCGGCTGCGGCCGAGGCGGCGCGTCTTGATAGCAGGCTAGAGGAGATGTCGCATGTATGTAGATGGTTTTGTTCTGGCGGTGCCGAAGAAGAACCTGGACGCCTACAAGGAGATCGCGCGCAAGGCAGGCGAAGTATGGAAGGAATACGGCGCAGAGGATTACGTCGAGTGCGTCGCCGACGACGTGCCGTACGGCGAGGTAACGTCGTTTCCGCGCGCGGTGCAGGCCAAGGATGACGAAATCGTCGTGTTCTCGTGGGCGACCTACAAGGATCGTCAGACTCGCGACGACGTCATGAAGAAAGTGATGGCCGACCCGCGCATGCAAGGCGACGAGTACAAGACCGTGTTCGACGGCAAGCGCATGATCTTCGGCGGTTTCACGCCGTTCATCGAGCTTCACTGAAAGCCGTCAGGCGGCGCCGGCGCGCAAGGCTCCGGCGTCGGCGTGATCGGACATGTCGGCGCGCACGCGCAGCGTGAAGGCCGCGCCCTGGCCGGGCGTGCTCTCGACGCTGACCGTGCCGCCGAGCAGACGGGCGATGCGGGCGATGATGGCGAGACCCATGCCGGCCCCGTCGGCGGCGCGGGTGGCGCTGTCGTCGCCCTGCGTCAGCGGCTCGAAAATGGCGCCGAGCCGATCGGGCGCGATGCCGACGCCGGTGTCCTCCACGGTGAAGATCAGCCAATCGCCGCGCAACGAGCGCTCGCGCCGCGCGCGCAGCGTCACCGCGCCGTCGCGCGTGAACTTGGCGGCGTTGGAGAGCAGGTGCTCAAGGCAATGCCTGAGCTTGGCGGGATCGGTGTGCGCGTCGCCGAGCGGGGCCGCAATATCGATCGCGAGCGTGTTGTGGTTCGCCTCGACTGCCGGACGAAACGCGTTTGCGGTCTCGCGCGCGAGCAGAGCGGCGTCGAACAGCTTCGTCTCCAATTGGAGCCGGTCGTCCTGCAGCTCGGAGAAGGCGAGCAGATCGGCGATCATCATCAGCTGCTGGCGAGCGGCGGCGAGCACGCGGTCGATATCGGCGACGTCGGCGGCGCGCGCTTCCTCCAGCGCGTTTTCGCGCAGCAACTCGCTGTAGCCGATGATGGCGTTGAGAGGCGTGCGCAGCTCGTGATGCATGTTGGCGATGAAGCGCGACTTGGCGAGACTGGACGCTTCCGCCGAACGGCGCGCCGCGGCCTCCTCCGTCGCCTTGGCGATCAGCTTGTCCGAGCGGCCGATGAACGCGCCGCCGGCGCCGAGCGCGATCAGCATCATCAGAACTGCGGCCGCGCTCTCCCAGCTCACTCCGCGATAGGCGAGCAGCGGCCCGATCAGCGCGCCGAGGACAATTGGCGCCATGCCGGCGACGAGAAGCAGGCGATCGCGTGAATAATAGACCAGCACCTGCGTCGCCGAGGACAGCGCCCAGCCGACGGCGACGATCGCCCCGAACACGCTGCCTTGCGCCCACGAGGCGATCGGCATGACGGTCGTCAGCGAGAGGCCGAAAAGGACCATGCCGGCGCGGCGCAGGCGCGCGCGCACCGGATCGGAGTCGATGAGCGGGATCACCAAGGCGCGCTCGAGCGGCGGCACGAGCAGGGCGTTCCAGCCGATCAAGGCGAACAGCCAAACGACCAGCAACGGCTCGCCGAGCAAAATGACGACGGGAATGGCGCCGGCCAGCAGCGTCACGCTGCGCATGATCCCGCCGCCGCGTGAGACGGCCAAGGATTCGCGCAGCGCTTCGCGCGCGGAGCTGCTGGTGTCGTTCAGATTGATGGCGGCCGTCACGGATGCTTCCCGACGGCGATGTTGGCGCCTTGTGGCTAACAATGGCTGAAGCGCCATGGAGTAAGGGGGCGTTAAGAGATTTCGGCGGCGAGCTGCCGAGCCATCAATGGCGCGGTCGAGTACTTGCCGGTGTCGATGGAGATGTAGCGGCCGCGGCGCCGGACGCCGAACTGGCTGCGCTGGTGCAGGGTGGCGCTGGGGTCGGCGAGCGAACCTTTGCCCTGGGCGAACACATAGCCGCCTTCGACGGCGATGCTTTCTGCGTTGGCGAAAATCGCGCGCGCAGCTGGATACGTTACGCCAAGGCCGTTCTCGATCTGCGCGGCGATGCGCTTTTTGTCCGCGGTCTCGAACCGCGGCGGCGCGGGCGCGGCGAGCGTTTCGCTCTCCGCGATGAGGCCTGCGGGATACCAGGATACGTAGAAATCGCGGTCGTTATAGTTCTTCACGTCGCCGAACGGGCCGATGGCGACCACGGCGCTCGGCGTCTTGACCGGGCGCGCCGTGCGGATGAAGGCGGAGACGCGGTAGCGGTGCGACCAGCCGGGCGGTGGCGCGATGCCCAGCGCGGCGTCGATGGCGATGCGGCCGTGCCAGAGCGCGTTGACGACGTAGTCGAACCGCTCGCCGCGCACGCGCCAGCCGTCCGCGTCTTCGACGAGATCGGAAGGTTCGATGCGCGTTTTCAAACGCAAGCGGATGCGCGGCTCGGTGGCGAGGGCGCCGGCGAGCTTGTCGGCAAGCGGCGCGGTCGCGATCGAGCGCTCGGGCGCCGCATAAGCGGCGACGATTTCGCGGGGATCGGCAATGGCGGCGAACTCGCCGGCGCTCAACGCGCGTACGCTGGCGCGTGAGGCATCGGCCAGATAGGCACCGGCGCCGGGGGCTTCGCGGACGAGCGTGCTGACGTTTTCGAAGTAAGCCCGGATCGCGTCCGGCGACGCGACGGAGTTGCGGTGGACCAGATAAAGGTCGTCGTCGGCGGTGATGTGCTCGAGTTCGCCGTCGATGAGCTCCCGCATCAGCGGCGCGAAGGCGAGGCCGCCGGGCAGCACCCGGCGCGCGGTCTCGAGCGAGGGATCGGCGGCGTAGAGATAGCCGAGATGGATCTTGCCCTCGTTCCAGCGGCTCGCCCCCATCAGCGGCGCGGCGGCTTCGTCGAACACGGTGACGACGCAACCGCGCCGCGCGAGAAAGAGCGCAAGGCAAGAGCCCATGATGCCGGCGCCGAGAATGGCGATGCGCTTGCTCATGCGCCGCGCGCGGCGAGATCGGCCTCGGCGTCGGCCCAGCGCTGCGCCGCCCAAGCGGCGATGTCGCCGCCGTAAACGTCGAAGCTGGGCGGTGGCGCGAGCGCGGCGAAGCGAGGATGCAGCTCTTCGGGGCGGGCGAAGACAAAGCCGTCCTGCTCGAGTGCGCGCACGATCGGCAGCGCATAGAGGAAGCAGGCGAATACGAGCATTGCGCGTTCGGCTTCGTTGCGAGCGGCGGCGTCGATGACATTCATCGCCAGCGCAATGTTCGCCTTGTGGCCGGCAAAGATGTGCGCGCGCGGCAGAGCTTTCCAGCTGTCGGTCAAGCCGCCGCCGCGTTTGTCCCAACGATGATAGAGCGCCTGCGGCACGTGCAGCGCCGGCCCCGCGCCGATAAGCCGGATCAGGAACGGCTCGTTGGCCCAGATCGCGGCGGCGTCGAACTGCGGCAGGCGCAAGCCGCGCACGGCGTCGGCGCGCATCAGGCTGCGCAGCGGCGAGCCGCGATAGGGCGCGAGCATGAAGATGAGGAGGCGCCGGACTGCGTCGCCATCGTAAGGCCGGCCGAGCGAGACCGCGTCGCTGCCGCCGAAATGGCCCATGTCGCAATGAACGCTTGCCGCGTCCGGCGCGGCGCGCAGCGCGGCTAGCAGCGTCTCGACATAGGCGGGCGCGATAATGTCGTCGTGGAAATAGATGAAGTGAAAAGGCGTGTCCGCGCGGTCGAGCAGGAAGTTGACGTTGCCGGCCCAGCCGACGCGCTCGCGTTGCTTGAACACTGTGACGCGCGGGTCAGCGGCGGCGTGGGCGCGGGCGATCTCTTCGGTGCGGTCTTCGCACTGGTCGATCGCGACGAGGATCGAGATCGCCTCATGCGTCTGCGCGCGGGCGTGCTGCAGCGTTCGCTCGATGAAGGCTTCTGCCGCATAGGCGGGAATCAGGATGGAGACGTCCGCGGTCATCAGCGTTCGGCGACGTAGGAGGCGGGATCGTACGGCGTGTCGCAGAGCGCCAGAAGCCGCGCATCGGCGCCGCGATAGAGTTGGCGGGCCCACACGGGCGCCGCGATCAGCAGTGCGTTTTCGGTTTCGGTCAGATTGAAGGTGTGGTTCTCGCTCTGGTGCGCGGTCTCGACACTGATCTCGCCGCCGACGCGGATGAGCAATTGACGCCCGCTCCGGTGCGCGTGGCCGCCACGCGTGGCGCCGTCGGGGGCGTCGACCAGGAACGCGCGCACGGGCGTGAAACCGAGGTCGGCGAAATCAAACGGCGTGAGGCTGCCGCGCGCATCGGCGACAGCGCCGAAGCGGAAGGTCTTCACCAGGCCGCCGTAGAAGCTCGCGGTGCAGGGCATACGCCGCTGTTAGCCGCGCCGGTGGTGGGCGGCAATGACAAGCGGCGCCCTTGCCGTGGGCAAAAGAAAAGGGCGCGCACGGTGACCCCGTGCGCGCCCAATTCGTCAGCGTCCTCGGCGCTTAGCGCTGTTCGCTGCTTTCGCCCGTCGGGAAGCCCCGCGTGCGCAGCAGTGCGTTGACGTCCGGGTCGCGGCCGCGGAATTGGCGGTAGGCTTCGGCGCGGTCGGTGGTGTTGCCGGGCGCCAGGATGATGTTGCGCATGCCGGCGGCGGCGGTGGGATCGAACACGTTGCCGCTAGCTTCGAACATTTCCCAGGTGTCGGCGTCCATCGTCTCCGACCAGAGGTAGGAGTAATAGCCGGCCGAGTAGGCGTCGCTCGAGAAGAGGTGGCCGAACTGCGGAAGGCGGTGACGCATGGCGATTTCGTCCGGCATGCCAATGGCTTCGAGCGTTTCACGCTCGAACGCATCGACATCGGTGATCGGTGCGGCGCGGTTGTGCAGCGCCATGTCGACCAGCGCGGAGGAGAGATATTCCACCGTCGCGTAGCCCTGGTTGAAAGTCGCGGCGTTGTGGACGCGATCGACCAGAGCCTGCGGCATCGGCTCGTTGGTTTGGTAATGGCGCGCGAACTGATCGAGGATCGGGCGCGACAGCACCCAGTGCTCGTGCACCTGGCTCGGATACTCGACGTAATCGCGCGGGACGTTGCCGAGGCCCGGATAGTTCACGGTCGACACCAGATAGTGGATGGCGTGGCCGAACTCGTGGAACAGGGTTTCCGCGTCATCGAGCGAGATCAGCACCGGTTCGCCCGGCGCGCCGCGCACGAAGTTGTTGTTGTTTGACGCGAGCGTGTGGATCTCCGTGCCGGTAAACGTCTCGTGGCTGCGGTAGGTGTTCATCCACGCCCCCGAGCGCTTGCCGGCGCGGGCGAAGTAATCGCCGTAGAAGAGGCCCATGAAGGAGCCGTCGCGGTCGGTGACTTCCCAGACGCGGACGTTCGGCTCGAACACAGGCACCGTGCCGGTGATCTCGCGGAAGTTCATGCCGTAGAGCTGGTTGGCCATGTAGAACGACGCGTTGATCATGTTGTTGAGCTCGAAATACGGGCGGAGCTCGTTCTGATCGAGGTTGTAGCGGTCGCGGCGCACTTGCTCGGCGTAGAAATTGTAGTCCCACGGCTCGATCGTGATGCGCGCGCCTTGGCGGTTGGCGATCGCTTGCATGTCCGCCACTTCTTCGTTCACGCGCGCGACGGCGGCGGGCCATACGCGCATCATCAGCTCTTGCGCGCGTTCCGGCGTGCCGGCCATGGTGTCGGCCATGCGCAGGTGCGCGTGGGTCGGGAAGCCGAGAATCTGAGCGCGCTCGGCGCGGAGCGCGAGGATTTCCGCGATCACCTGGTTGGTGTCGTTCGCATCGCCGTTGTCGCCGCGGTTCTTGAACGCGGTCCACACTTGCTGACGTAGATTGCGGTTTTCGGCGAAGGTGAGGAACGGATCGACGCTGGAGCGCGTGTTCACCACCGCCCACTGGCCTGGACGGCCGCGCTCTTCGGCGGCCGCCGCCATCGCATCGACGATGTTTTGCGGCAGGCCGCGCAGATCGCGGCGGTTGGTGATGAAGATCGCGGTGTTCTCGTCCGCCAAGAGGCGGCGGCCGAACTCGGCGAACTTGCTCGAGAGTTCTTCGTTGATCGCGCCGAGGCGGGCTTGCTGCTCCGGCGTCGCCGCGGCGCCCGCGCGCACGAACTGGTCATGCGTGCGTTCGAGCAGGCGGGTTTGCTCGGCGGTGAGGTTCAGGCTGGCGCGGTTCTCGTAGAGATGATGGATGCGCTCGAACAGCGGCCGGTTGAAGGTGATGCGGTTGTACGCAGCCGTGATGCGCGGCGACCATTCGGCCTCGACCGCCTGCACCTGCTCGTTGCTCACGTTGTCCGTCATCACGCCGAAAATGGTGGTGGCGCGATCGATGTGACGGCCGGCGTTCTGCATCGCGCCGATCGTGTTGTCGAAGGTCGGCGCCGCCGGGTTGTTGGCGATCGCCTGCACTTCGGCTTCCTGCAGCGCGAGACCAAGCTCGAGCGCCGGCGCGAGGTTCTCCACGCGCGCCTGATCCCACGGCGGCACGCCGCCATGCGGGCCGGTCCACGGCTTCAACAGCGGGTCCTGGTTGGCCTGCTCGGTGAGACGGGCGATCTCGGCTTGCGCGGTCTGATAGGCGGCCGCGTCGCCGAAGCTGGCGGCGCTTTCGGCGGCGGTGGTGGCGCAGGCGGCGAGCATCGGCGCGCTCGCAGCCAGGCACACGGCTAGAATCTGCTTTTTCAATGATACCCCCAAAACTGGGCGGGCCGGGCCTCGCGCCCGACCGGCCGGTCGGTTGGCGCCTTTTTGGCCGCTGCGCGGCCGCGGGGGCAAGGGCGAGGGGCGCCTTCGGCTGTTCTCCACAGGGCTTTGCGACGAACGCCGGGGTTTCGGCGACCACTGGCGGCTGCTAGGACACGCCGAACCCTCGGGAGGACGACATGCGCGCAGCTGGCTTGGCTTTGGTTTCGGCGTTGGCTCTGGCGGCGTGCAATCAGGCCGGGCCCGGCCAGAGCGCGGATTCCGGCGGCGTATTTCCCGATCTGACGCGCGCCGCGTACCGCGCCGAGGCCACGATCACGCATGACGCGGGGGCAATGCCGGTGGTGATGATCCGCGACGGCCAGCGCCAGCGCGTGGAGATGACGACGCCCGCGGGCGCCACCACCATGATCATGAACAGCCAGACCGGCGAAGCCTACGTCATCACCAACGCCGGCGGACAGACGGTGGCGATGCGGATGGACGCCGGCCAGTTCGAGGACCCGGCCAAGGAATGGTCGGCCGAGGTCTCATCCACAGCTCGCCGCACCGGCTCGTGCTCAGTCGCAGGCGAGAACGGCGCCGAGTGGACGCGCGACCAGGACGGCACGCCGCATACGGTGTGCGTCACCAATGACGGCATCATCCTGCGCGCCCGCGAAGGCGAGCGGACGGTGTGGGAAACCACCAGCGTCCAGCGCGGCCCGCAAAGCGCCGAACAGTTCACGCTGCCGGCCGGCGTGGAGGTCATGGATCTCGGCAATCTCGAACAGCAGATGCGCCAGGCCATGGAGCGCGCACAGGGCGGCCAATAATCGCCCGACTTCCAGGTCGTCATTCCCGTGAGAGGGGCGTCTCGCGCCACGACGCGTCGCGTGGCGCCTGTGCCCGTTGTGTGCCGCCCGGCGCCGCGCTACAGGACTTGTTCGGCAGGGACCCACGGACGCTAAATGGTTAATATTACAGGAGCTGCGGCGTCTGTGCCCGAGCTGGCGTCCAATGTGATGCGGCTGCTCCCGCGCGAGTTCCAGGAAGCCTTCATCCAGTCCCCCAACGTCTTCATGTTCTTCATGTCGATGGGGCTCGCCGCCGTCCTGATCGCCGCCTTCTGGATGCTGACCGGCATGGGCAAGGCCTCCCGCGCCGCCCGTATCGCCCTCCGCGCCCAGGCGCTGAAGCGCAACAAGGATCACCGGGCGCTGGTGCTGATCGCCGAGATCGAAGGCGGCGGCGCGCTGCTCCGTCAGGAGATGAAGGAAGCGGTCGAAGACAATTTCGGCATGTTCTCGTTCGAGAACGACGTGCAGGTCGATCTCTTTCCAGTGCAACTGAAGACGGTGTCGCCGCGCGCGCATCCCGAGACGCGCCGCCGCATCGCCGTCGAAGCCGCCGATGCGCTGGAGCGCTCCGCGGCCGACGTGATCGTGTGGGGCAAGAAGAGCATCACCGGCCGGCTCGACCTGCGCATCACCACGCTGCCGGGCTATGGCCGCACGCACGAAGTGCAGGATTTCCAGCTCGGCTGGCGCACGGGCCGGCCCGACGAAGCGGTGCAGCGCGCGCTCGCGTTCGCGCTGGCGCGCAAGGCGCGCCCGGTGCTGCATCGTCCGCAGGATTACAAGCCCGACCGGCTGCAGCCGATCGTCGAAGCGCTCGACAGGATGGTGTCGGCGCGTCCGGCCGAGATCAGCGACAACCTGCATCTCGACATTCTTTCGGACTTCGCCTCTGGCGCGCTCAGCCTCGGGGAGCGCGGCGGCCATATCAAATGGCTGTCGAAAGCGCTCGATGCGCGCCAGCAATATCTCGACAAGGTCGACCGCACGACCGATCCGGGCGCGTGGGGCGCGGCGCAGCAGGAGATCGGCCGCGCGCTGACGGCTTTGGGCGAACGCGAAGGCGCGCGCGACAAGCTGGAAGAGGGCGCAGCGCGCCTGCGTCTGGCGATGGACGCGTTGCGGTCGACGGATTCGCTGCAGCAGGCGGAAGTGGCGCTGCGTGCACTGCAGCGCGCCGAACAGACATTGCAGCAGCGCCGCCGCGTCGGCCTGCGCTGGCCGGGCTAAGCCGGCGCATCGAGCGCTTCACGCACGCGGCGCGCGAGTTCCGCCAAGCGATACGGCTTCGCGAGCAGGCGCGCTTCTGCGTCGACTTGGCCGCGGCTTGCGAGCGATTCCAGCGGATAGCCGGACGTGAACAGCACCTTGAGTTCGGGGATCATTTCGCGCGCCTGCGCGGCGAGTTCCCAGCCGCTGACGCCGCCCGGCATCACGATGTCGGTGAACAGCAGTTCTGGCTGCGCGCCGCCCGCGATCAGACGCAGCGCTTCCCGCCCATCGGCGGCGACGACGACGCGATAGCCGAAGCCCTGCAGCGACGAGATGGCGTGGCCGCGCACGAACGGATCGTCTTCGACTACGAGCACGACTTCATCGCCGCCCATCACCGGCGCTTCTTCCTTCCGGCGCTTCTTGGTCGGCGCTTTTTCGGCCGCCAGTGGCAAGAACAAGCGCACGCTCGTGCCCAGGCCAGGCTCGCTGTAGATGGTCACGTGGCCGTTCGATTGCTTGACGAAGCCGTAGACCATCGACAAGCCGAGGCCCGAGCCCTTGCCGACTTCCTTAGTGGTGAAGAACGGTTCGAACGCACGGTCGCGCACTTCTGCGGGCATGCCTGTGCCATCGTCGGTGACGACGACCATCGCGTAACGCCCGGGCTTCACGTCGAAACCGGCGCCGAGCGAAGTCGGATCCAGGTCGATCTCATTCGTGGTCAGCGTGAGCGCGCCGCCGTCAGGCATTGCGTCCTGCGCGTTGAGCGCCAGATTGAGAACGGCCGATTCGAGTTGCGTCGCGTCGGCGATCGCCAGCACCGGCTCGGGCGCGGTGATGACCCGCAATTCGATGTCTTCGCGCAGCGTGCCGCGTAGCAGCACGTCCATGTTCCGCACCAGGGCGTTACAGTCGATCACGTCGGGCTGCAGCCTTTGTCGGCGGCTGAACGCGAGCAGACGCTGCGTGAGCTCGGCGCCGTGCTCGGCGGCGGTGATGATGTTTTCGGAGAGCTGCCGCAGCTCTGCGCGCTCTTTGAGGCGCAGACTCAAGGCTTCGGCGTTGCCGAGGATGACGGTGAGCAGGTTGTTGAAGTCGTGCGCAATGCCGCCGGAGAGCTGGCCGACCGTCTCCATCTTCTGGGCTTGCACCAATTGCTCTTCGGTGCGCTTGCGGCTGGTGAGGTCGTGCAGGATGCCGACGAATACGGATTTGCCGTCCTGCTTGGCTTCGCCGATGCTGATGTCCATCGGAAACGTGGAGCCGTCCTTGCGCAAGCCCCGCACTTCGCGGCCCGCGCCGATGATCTTGGCTTCGCCGGTGGCGCGATAATTCCGCAGGTAATCGTCATGCTCGGACCGATAGGGCTCCGGCATCAGCGTGCGGATGTTGCGGCCGATGATCTCGTCGGCGGCGTAGCCGAACAGGCGTTCACAGGCGGGATTGAACATCTGCACGGCGCCGCGCTCGTCGATGAGGATGACGCCGTCGACGGCCGTTTCGACCACCGCACGCAAGCGTTCTGCGCCTTCGCGCAGCGCCGCTTCGGCCGCTTTGCGTTCGGTCAGGTCGCGAATGATGCCGACGAAGATCGGCAGGCCGTCCTCTTCGGCTTCGCCGACGGAAAGGTACATCGGAAACGTCGCGCCGGTGCGGCGGCGTCCGAGCACCTCGCGGCCAATCCCGATGATCTTCTTCTCGCCGGTGCGCAGATAGTTGGTGAGATAGCCGTCGTGCTCGGAACGATAGGGCTCCGGCATCAGCATTTTGACGTTGCGCCCGACGACCTCGAACGTGGCGTATTCGAACAGACGTTCGCAGGCCGGATTGAACATCAGGATGATGCCGGCGGCGTCGATCAGGATGACGCCGTCGACTGCCGTATCGACCACGGCCTTAAAGCGCGATTGTTCTTGCAGCGCGTGCACGGTGCTAGTTTCGCGCCGCGCCGCCGTCGCGGAGCACGCTTTCGAGGATGTCGGCGAGCGTGCGCGCACGAAACGGCTTGATTAGGGTTTGGTTGGCGCCGAGTTCGGCGGCGATCTCGGGCGTGTTGCGCCCGTCGATCGTGGCGGCGCCGGATATCGCGACAATCGGCAGCTCCGGCCACTGGTTGCGCAGTTCGGAGATGAATTGCGCGCCATGCGTGCCCGGCATGTTCATGTCGGTGACGATCGCATCGACCCGTTCGCGATGAACAATGTCTAAGCCCGCCGCCGCGCCGGGCGCGGTCAGCACTTCATACCCGGCGTCACTCAGTCCGAGCGCGAGGGCGTCTCGAACGAAAATGTCATCGTCGACCAGGCAAACACGAGCGTGCGCGGCCATCGCTCCCTCAGTTTGTTGTAGTGAAAGTAGCACGCAAGAATGCGCGCGTCTCGCAGTGCGAGTCGCGGCAGTCTTGCAGCCGCATTCGCGTCACGACGCAATGACGAGAACGCCGTACCGACTGGTTTTTGCAGTAACGGTTCCGTGTGTGCAGATTCGTATGCCTGCTTGTACTTACACCATGGCGTGAAGTTCTGAGCAGGGCCGAACGGCAATCGCAGGAAATCTTGCCGCACGGTACGATGCGCCCGCCGTGCGTTGAAACGAAACAGAAATTACAACAGCTACTGTAGCCTAACCTACGCCAAGTCCAATCGGGCAGCTGACGCCGGTGCCCCCTAGGCCGCAATAGCCGGCGGGATTCTTCGCCAGATATTGCTGGTGGTAGTCCTCGGCATAAAAGAAATCGGGCGCGTCGCGGACCTCGGTCGTGATCGGGCCATATCCAGCGGCCCGCAACTTCTCTTCGTACGCTGCCTTCGCCCTCTCCGCCGCTGCCTTCTGAGCGGGCGAGGTGACGTAGATCGCCGAGCGGTACTGTGTGCCGATGTCGTTGCCTTGGCGCATGCCTTGGGTCGGATCGTGGTTTTCGAAGAAGGTCTTGAGCAGCTCCTCGTAGCTGACGACCTTCGGATCGAAGATCACGCGCACGACTTCGGTGTGGCCGGTGCGGCCGGAGCAGACTTCCTCGTAGGTCGGGTTCGGGGTGGCGCCGCCCGCGTAACCTGCCGCGGTGCTCCAAACGCCCTCGGTCTGCCAAAACTTGCGTTCGGCCCCCCAAAAGCAGCCCAAACCGAAAACGGCTTCCTCGAGCCCGGCCGGAAAAGGCGGCTTCAGCGGATTGCCGTTGACGAAGTGTGTGGAGGCGGTCGGGATCGGGGCGGCGCGGCCGGGCAGGGTCTGCTGGGGCGTTGGCATGACGGTGGATCGGGCCATGAAAACCTCGCGTGAACTTGGCTGAATGTAGGTCGCCGCCGGCCCGTGCGCAGCCCCGGCAGGGGTGCGGCCGATCGCGAACGGAGACCCGCCCCCGGGAGCTCGGCTCGGCCCAGTACGGGCACGGCCCGTCAGCGGTTACGCTGTTGCGCCAGGCGGCGGCGGCGGTCATAAACCGCCGCTCCGGACAGGTGGCCGAGTGGTTGAAGGCGCACGCCTGGAACGCGTGTATAGGTGCAAGCCTATCGAGGGTTCGAATCCCTCTCTGTCCGCCACTTGTCCTATGACGCCCCAGCAACGCCGCGTTTGGCTAATGTAGCGCAACCTACTTCGCGCTTGCTGTAACAGGTTACGCAGGGCGTTGGACTTCAACGATCTGGCAAGTTTGTTCCCTTGGAAATCAAGGGAAAATCGCGCGGTTCACGACGCTTAATCATGAAACTTCACGGCCGGGTAGCACGTCCCGCCGCATGCTCGACGCAACGATAACAAGGATCGAGTCTGGTGGTTGGCGCGCAGACACAGCTGCAGCGCGGGTTCGCGCGCTTTGTGTCGGGCGGCGTTCCGGCGTCGAACGCCCTCGCGATGGCGGCCGCGGTCTGCTCGGCCGCCGGCGTGCTGCTGCTCTGGCAGGGGCTCGAGGCGAGCGTCGCTCAGATCGTCCTGGTCGGGGGGCTGTTCATGGGCCCCTCCGCCGTGCTGGTGCTGAGCCTTCTGCGCACCCGCCGCTCCATCCGCACATTGGCCGACCGCTTGGCCCAATGCGCGGACGATCCCAACGGCTCGCGGGGCGCAGACGAGTTCGAGCGTATCGAAGCCAACCTCGAGGCCGTGGTCGAAAAGCTCGAGCGGCCGAACGCGCGCGATTGCGTCACTCATTTGCCGATGCGCGACGAATTCTTGTCGGGCGTGAACGCCGACCTTCGTCGCTCCGGCGGCGAGTCGCTGATTGGCCTCGTTCGCTTGGCCAATTACGAGCGCGTGTTCGCGTTCGACGGCGCGGCCGCGCATCGGGTGCTCGCCGCCTTCGCCGGCAGGCTGCGGGACGCAGTGCACGCAGCCCGCCGGATCGGCCATGTCGACCGCGACTGCTTCGCGATCTGGTTTGATGGCGTCGACCGCAAGCGCGCCGAGGCCGAGCTGAAGGCGCTCACCTATGTGCTGACTCAGGAGCTCAGGGACGCCATGCTGACGATGGCGCCCGACGTCCAACTCGGCTCGGCGATTTATCCGCTCGACGCCGAAGACGCCGCGAGCCTGCTGAACCGGGCCTTCGTTTCCTTGGCCCGGCCGCAGCGCACGGCTGAGGGACGCATCGCCTTTTTTGCGCCGCCCTCGCCGCAGGAAGCGCGCCGCTGCTTCGCCATCGAGCAGGAGCTGCGGCAAGCGATCGAGCGCAATCAGCTCAGCCTGCACTATCAGCCATTTGTCGACGTCGCCGCCGGGAAAGTGATCGGCGCGGAGGCGTTGCTGCGCTGGACGCATCCCAAGCTCGGCGATGTGCCGCCGGCGCAGTTCGTCGCCATCATGGAAGAGGCCGGGCTGGTCGACGAGATCGGCCTTTGGATTCTGAACACGGCTTGCCGGCAGCTGAGCGCCTGGCGCAACACGCCGCTCGCCGATCTCCGCGTGGCTATCAACCTCTCCGCGGTTCAATTCCGGGATCCGGCCTTGAAGACGGCGCTGCAGCGCACGCTCGCGTCGCACAAGCTCTCGCCCGAGCAGCTGATCCTCGAACTCACCGAAACCGTGGCGATGGAAGACGCCGGGCGCACGCTGCAAACGTTCCAGGATCTCAAAGCGCTCGGCTTCGGCCTCGCCATCGACGATTTCGGCAGCGGCTATTCGAGCCTTGGCTACTTGAAGAAGCTGCCGTTCAGTAAGCTCAAGATCGACCGCGAGTTCGTGACGCAGATCGATCAGCGACCGGACAGCAGAGCGATCTGCCGCGCGCTGGTGGAGCTGTCGAACGGCCTTGGCATTTCCGTGCTCGCCGAGGGTGTCGAGCGCTACGAGGAAGTGGAAGAGCTGAGGCGGCTTGGCTGCTCCGCGTTCCAAGGATTCTATTTCGCGGCGCCGATGCCGGCCGCCGCTTTCGCAAAACACGTGACGGACGAGGCGTGGCTGAGCCTGATCGGCTCGCGCGTGCGCCGCGACCACGCGGAAATCAGGAGGCGCCTGCTATGATGACGCTGATCCGGACTCTCGCCGCTTGCGCCGGCCTCGCGGCCGTCACCGCATGCGCGAGTCTGCCGCAAATTCCGGACATCTCGATGCCGTCAATTCCTTCTGTCGGCGGCGAGCCCGCGGCGCCCGATCGCGGCTCGGCGCGGGAGCACGTGCGCGCAGCTGTCGACTATCTTGGCAATGGCCAAGAGGCGCAGGCGCGCGCCGAACTGCGCGCGGCGCTCGAGCTGCAGCCCAATAGCAGTGCGGCGCGCCGCCTCATGGAGCAGATCGAGTCGGACCCCCGCGAGCTGCTCGGCTCGCGAGCGCGCGCCTACACGGTCCAGCAGGGCGAGACGATGTCGCAGCTCGCCGAGCGTTTCCTCGGCGATCCGCTCATGTTCTACGCCCTCGCGCGCTACAATAATCTCGCCGCGCCGAACCAGTTGGAGGCGGGACAGAGCTTGTCGATTCCGCAACGCGGCGCCGTCACGACCGCGTCCAGCACGCCGTCGCTGTCGCTGCCCTCACAAGGCCCGGCCGCGTCGATGCCGGGGTCCACTCCGCCGCCGCCGCGCGCAGCGGGCGTCGATCCGGCGCGCGCCGGCCAATTGCGACTGCAGGGTTTGCAGCGGCTGAACACTGGTGATGTGAACGGCGCGGTTACCCTGTTGCGTCAGGCGCTCGTGCTCGATGAAGGCAATCCGTTGATCCAGCGCGACCTCGACCGCGCCGTGCGCATGCAGGCTTCATTGCGGAGCAACTAAGGGCGAACGCGGCCTTAACCGGCCGTGTGTATAAAGAGTGAGCGCCACTGTAACGGCAGGGCGAGTGAGGGTGTGTCGTGGTGAAGGTTGTCGGCCGCTATCAGATTCAGGCCCGCATAGGGCAGGGCGCGATGGCGAACGTCTATCGCGCTTACGACCCCAGCATCAATCGCGTGCTGGCGATCAAGGTGCTGAAGCGCGAATACTGCCGTAACCCGGAGTTCACCACGCGCTTCCTGCGTGAGGCGCGCGCCGCCGGCGCACTGTCGCACCCGAACATCGTCACCATCTATGATGTCGGCGAGATCGAAGGCTTCCCGTACATCGCCATGGAATTGCTGGACGGCGAGCCGCTCGACAAAGTCGCGCAGCGCCAAGGCCAATTCGCCCCGGCGGACGTGCTCGCGATCGGCTGCCAACTGGCGGATGCGCTGCGCTACGCACATGGGCAGGGCGTCGTTCACCGTGACATCAAGCCGTCGAACATCATGCTCGGCAAGGACGGCCGCTCGGTAAAGATTCTCGACTTCGGCATCGCCCGCTTGTCGGATTCCGAAAGCGCGGGCGAGCACATGTCGATGACGCAAGTCGGCCAGGTGCTCGGCACGCCGCGCTATATGAGCCCGGAGCAGGCGCTGGGACGACCACTCGACGGGCGTTCCGACCTCTTCTCGGTCGGCGCTCTGCTTTACGAACTCATCACGGGCAAGCCGGCGTTCACCGGCCAAAGTGCGGCGACCTTGGCGTTGCAGATCACGCAACTTGATCCACCGCCAATCGAGGCCGATTGCCCGCGCGGGCTCAAGTTCATCGTCAACAAGCTGCTGTCGAAGCGCCCGGAACAGCGCTTCGCCAGCGGGGCGGCCTTGCACGCGGCGCTGCAGCGCGAACGTGTTTCGCTCGAGGCGGCGCACGGCGCCGACAAGCGCCGGCTGTCTTTCCCGGTTCGCGCGGCGCTGGTCATCAGTGCGGTGACGGCGGTGGCGCTCACCGTCGGCATTGGCGCGGTGCTTGATGCGCAGTTTCGCGCGATGGAGCGTGTGGCGGTCACGTCCGGCTCCTCGATCGTCTCGTTCGTCGCCGCCAACGCGGCTCTGCCGGCCGCGGAGAACGCGATGCTGCCGGCGGAGCAGCAGGACTGGCTGCCGGTTCAGGCGTTCATCTCGACTGCTTCCGCCGATCCCAACGTCACACAGATGATCGTCGCTGACGACCACGGCGTGATCCGCGCCGCGAGCGATCCGGATCTGGTCGGCGCGCGCTATATGGAGCCGCAAGGGCGGCGGGTGGCGCGCAACGAAAGCGGCATCGCGGTCACCTCCGTGCGCGCCTCCGACGGTACGCGCAGCTTCCGCTTCGCGCGCCCAATCGAGTACGCAGGCCAACGTGTCGGCCTGGTCGACATCAGCGTACGCAAGTCCGAGCTCCAAGCGGCGGGGTTGCTGACGCGCCTTTCACTCATTGGTCTCGGTCTGATGATCCTTGCGCTGGTGGCCGCGCTCAGCGTGCTTGCGGCGCGCTACGTGATGCAGCCGGTGCGCGCGCTGCGCGGCGCGTTCAAGGACGCTGCCGAGGGAAATCTCGACTTTCGCATGTCGCACCGCCGGACCGACGAGTTCGGCGATCTGTTCGATGGCTTCAATGCCTTGATGGACGTCGTCGCCGCGCGTGCGGCGCCCGTCTCGGCGCAGCCGACGCTCAATCTCGACGCGACCATGATCGCGCCTTCGAACGACGTGGCGCCGGCGAAGGGGGCCGCGGCATGATAACCTTGCGCCTGTTCCACAACACCGATCCCTTCCGCGAAATCGACGCGCGGCCGCTGGCGGCGGAGGCGGTCGTGGTCGGCCGCGACCCGGGCGCCGATTGGTTCGTCTCCGATTCCCTGTCCGAGCTGTCGCGCCGGCATTGCGTGCTGGCGGCGCGGGACGGCCGCATCGTGCTGCGCGACCTGAGCTCGAATGGGGTCTATGTCGGCGTCGACCGGAAGCGGATCGACCGCGACGTGGAGGTGGAAATCGACCCGAGCGAGGCGATCCATCTCGGCCAGTTCACCATCGTGGTGGACGCCTCGGGCCGGCCTAGGCCGGCGAACGATGTCGACGAGGTTCGCTCGGTGTTCAATGCGCCGTTCAGCGCGCCGCTGCTGCTCGATCCCGAGTTGAAGTCGCGGGACTTCGCGGTGCCGAGCGAATGGGAAAGCGAGGCAACGCCGGTCGACGCATCTCCGGCGGCGCCGATGACGGACGCAACGCTGCTTGACGCTTTCTGCGCCGGCGCTCGGCTGGACGCGTCGTCGTTCGCGGGCCAGGACCCGGTCGAAGTGATGCGCCGCGCTGGGGCGATCTATCGTCAAGTCGTGCTGGGTGTCGGCGATCTGATGGCGGAGCGGACGTCCATCAAGGCGGAGTATCGCCTTGACCGCACGACCGTCAGCGCCGCCGGCAACAATCCGTTCAAGTGGGCGCCGACCCAGCGGGTCGCGGTCGACCTGCTCTGCGGCCGCAACGAGAGCTTCCTTTCGGGCCCGGCCGCGCTGAAGGCTTCGTTCGAGGACCTGAAGAAGCACCTGCTCTGCCTGATCGCCGGGTCGCGGTCAGCGGTCAACGCGACGTTCGAGCACTTGAGCCCGCAGCGGATCGAGGACGCGGCGAAAGCGCCGCTGGTGGTCGTCGGCAAAGGTGAAGCTTGCTGGCGCCAGTACCAGCGCCGCCACGAGGAGCTTTGCTTGGAGGCGCGGGCGACGCCAGAGAGCATCGTCAACAGAGCGTTCAAAACCGGGTACGAGCAACAGCTGCGCGAACTCGACGAAATGGGGACGCAGTCATGACGGCGCGTGCCCAAGCCGTTCTCGCGCCGACTCGGCGCGTCGCCACCCATCTCGGCGGGTACAAGTTTCTTTCCATGGGGCGCACCGACAAAGGCTGCGTGCGCACGCTCAACGAGGATGCGCTGCTCGAGCGCGCCGAAATCGGGCTCTGGGCCGTCGCCGACGGCATGGGCGGGCATGATTGCGGCGAGGTCGCCAGCGCCCGCGTCGTCGAAGCGCTGTCGGAAGTGGATTCCGTCGGCTCGGCGTACGCGTTCCGCCATGGCGTTTGCAGCGCGCTGCAGGAGGCGAACAGCGCGCTTTTGGAGCAGGCGGCGGAGCGAATGTCCGGGCCGATCGGCGCGACCGTCGTGGCCCTGCTGATGTATCAAGGGCACTATGCTTGCGTCTGGGCCGGGGACAGCCGCGCCTACCTCTGCCGCAACAAGGAAGTGCGCCGACTGACGCGCGACCACACCGTGGTGCAAGCGCTGGTCGATTCGGGCGCGTTGAAACAGGACAATGCGCGCGGCCATCGGCAAGCCAATGTGATCACGCGCGCCGTCGGCGCGCACGCTCAGCTCGAGCTCGACAGCATTCACGGGCGCATCCAACCGGGCGACCGCTTTCTGCTTTGCTCCGACGGGTTGACCGCGATCATGGGCGACGCCGAGATCGGCGAGCTGATGATGCGCTCGCCGCTGCAATCGGCAGTCGATGCGCTGATCTCGCGGGCGCTGTCGCGCGGCGCGCCCGATAACGTCACCGCCGTCGTCGTGACGGCCGAAGGCCCTACGGCCCAAGACCTAACGGGAGACTACTAGTGCGCTGGGTTGATGTCAGATCCTACGTCGGATTGGATCGCCGGCAGCGTCGCAATCTGCGGCTGCTCGACCGGCGCTCCGAAAGCGCCGGAGGCGCGCCGCCGTCGCTCGCAACCGCGCTGCGTCAGCTGCGTCTGCATGAGTTGAATCGGGAGACGCCGGACGGGCTGGCGCGCTTTTGCGCGCGCGCCGTTGCGACGGCCGAACTCGCGGAAGCGTATGGAGAGAAAGGGGTGACGCGCCTGCTCAGGCTTTTGGTCGAGCAATTGGAGGCGATGCCGCCGCAAGACCTCGACGCAATTGCGAACACGATCGAGCAGACGATGCCGACTATTGAGATGGCGACGCGCGGCGAGCGCTAAAGCAGTGAAAGCGCCCGCTTGCAAGCGGCGACGCATTGCGCGCAGGCCAGCTTCGACACGATGCAGGCCGGTACGTCGTCGTGACGTCCGCACAGGACGGCGTACTCCTCACACAGCGCCGCGCACACCCGCAGCACCGCCTTGAGATGACGCACGCCAGCGCGCGGCCGAGCGGCGATCCGCGCTGCGGATCGGCACAGATCGGCGCAATCGCCGCTCAGCTCGAGGCACCTGCGCAAGCTGTCGAGCCGTCCGCTCCGAAGGCAAGCGGCTTCGCACGCTTCGCTTGCGGCGGCGGCGTTGCGGCACACTTCCGCGCAGGCAGCGAGCGCTGCGTCCGCATTCCGCGTGGTCTGAGCAGTGCGCATTCTGGAAGATGTCCGCCGTCCGCTGACGGTGTGGTAGCGGAAGGCGCACCGAATGCGCGTGAATGTTTGGTCAGGATGTAAGCGGCGGCGCTCGAAATTCCGCCAATTCGGCAATCAGACCGGGCTGCAGCAGAGTGAGGACGCCGTGGCGCGCCTCGATCTGCCCGTCGCGCCGCATGTGCTGCAGCATGCGGTTCACGTGGACAATGCTGAGCCCGAGAGCGTCGGCGATCATCTCTTGAGTCAACGGCCACGGCATTGCGTAGCCTTCGATCGCCCCCGAGAGCAGGAGGCGCCAACGCAGCTCCATGAGGAGATGGCAGATGCGTTCCTGCGCCGTCTGCCGCCCGTTGCGGACAACATGATCGATCAGGCAGCGCTCGTCGAGCGCAATGGCGCTGCGCACAGCATCCCGCAGCGCAGGGTGCGTGCCGGCATGCAGCGCCGCGACGACGGCGCTTGCGTCGGCGGTGCGGACGGCGGTGAGTGTCGTGGTCGCGGTCAGCGTGAGCGGACTTGGACGCTCGCACACGCCGATGCCGTCGCCGGGAAGGATGAAAGAGATGATCTGCCGGCGCCCATCGCGCAGCATCCGGAACCGAGCCGCCCAGCCGGACAACAGCACCCGCGGCTGAGGCGGGGCGGCTTCCGCATGCAGCTCCGCGCCCGCCGGCCAAGTCTCGGCCAGCGGCAGCGCGTGAAGGAGCTCGATGTCGGCAGCCGACAACGAGGCAAAAGCGCTGTAGCGTCGGACGACAGCCTCATACTGCGCTCGCGCGCCCGCGTTTGCGGATGAACTGCCCATTGCGCTCCGGATCGAGCCTGACGGTCACGCACGCGCTGTGGCTCCAAGCAGCGCTCGCGTCAGATAGGGTTACCACCACACGCGCGTCAACGCGAGACAAGTTCCAGGATTTACCGCACGCCTTATTGCGCCTGTCGCGCCCGCCGGCTGACTTCCGAGAATGTTTTCGCGGCGCAGGAACACCGGCGCGGCGCTGGGGTTTGTCGGCAGGACGCGGCCAGCGGTCCGCGTTTCATCGATAACGACGCGCCATGGCCGAGCAAATCTGCAGCGCCGGCATCGCGGCAGACGCTGTCCGCTCGGCCGGATTGGCGCTGATGACGGCTCGCACGCAAACATCCACGGCGAGGACTCGCAAGCAAGCGCGAGCGCAGTCGTGACTGACACACCGCACCAAAGCTGAAGACGGGAGAACCCGACAACAAGACAGGAGCAAACAATGCCTCAATATCAAGACCGCAACGAGCGTGGACGTTTCGACGATCGCCGCGGCGCCTGGGGCCGCGGCCAGCAACGCAGCCGCTTCATGCGTGACGAAGACGACCGCGGCTATTACGGCCGGGACCAGGGCGGCTACATGAGCGAAGACGATCGCCGCTATTCAGGCGGCGGGCGGCGCCACGACTACGAAGAGCGTAGTCATTTCATGACCGCCGAGGATGACGAGCGCGGTTATTACGGCCGCGGCTATGGCGGCGCATCCGGGCGCGCGTCGGACGACCGTGGCCGGTTTTTCGGCGACGACGATCGCCTCTACGGCGCGCGCACGCGCGGCGGCCACCATGAGGAAGGTCATGACGGCGGGCGCTGGCAGTCTCGCACTGGGCGCGCTGGCATGAGCGGACGCGAGCAGGGCTGGGGCGGCGATCGTGCTTCTCGCGAGGAATACAGGGACCGCGGCTATGGCCGCGGCTGGTTCAGCGGGCGCGAAGGCGAGCCGGAGCATCGGCGCGGCGGCTGGCAGACGCGCTCGAGCGGTTGGGAGAGCGACGACGATCGCGCGCGCGACCGCACTATGCGCGGCCGCTATCGCGATGACGACGAAGGCTATCGCCGCGGCTGGCATGGCGAGCGGCAAGGCCGGTTCGAAACCTTGCGCCGCGGCTGGGACGATCGCCGCTGACGCTCGTGCGCCGGGAAGGGGCCTCCCCGCACGCTTCCCGGCGCATGCACGCAGCTGTGGCGCTAACCGGCAAGCGAATCGCCGGCAGGGCGATCTTCGGGCCGCGGCCAGAAGAGTTAGGCCAGATCCAGCCCAAGCTCGCGCACCGTCGCCAGCAAAGCTTCGGCTTCGGCGTTCGAGAGATTTGTCATCGGCGGGCGCAGCCGTCTCCATTCGGGGCGCTGGCGCACCGCCGCCATGATTTCCTTCAGCGCCGGGATCGGCGGGTGCTTCTGCAGCGCCAGCCGATTGCGCGTCGCCGCCTGTTGCGGCGCGTCCGCCTTATCGCTGCGCCAATTGGCGTAGATCTCGGCCAAGCTGCGCGAGGTCACGTTCGCGGTCGCAGAGATGCAGCCTGGCCCGCCGGCGCGCAGCGTTTGCAGCAAGAATTGCTCGGTGCCGGCGAACACTTTGAAGCCGGGGAGCTCGGCGAGCGTCGCCTCCATCGCGCTCCAATCGCCGGACGAGTTCTTCACGCCGATCACCGTGTCAGGGAACGTCTCGCGCAGCCGCCGGAGCAGATCCACGCCGATCTTGAACCCGGTCATCGGCGGGATGTCGTAGATGATCACGTTGAGCCGCGGGTCGTTCACCGCTTCGATCACACGCGCATAGGCGCCGAAGACGCCTTCGTCGCTGACGTTCTTGTAGTAGAACGGCGGCAGCATCATCACGTTGTGGAAACCAGCGTTCAGCGCGGCTCGCGTGAGCTCGATCGTGTCCTGCGCCGCGCAGCAGCCGACGCCGATCAGAATGCGATCGCTGTCGTGTCCGCCCTGACTCAGGTGCTCGATCAGCTCGAGCCGCTCGCGCACCGAGAACGAGTTGGCCTCTCCCGTCGTGCCTAAGGCTGCAACGCCAGCGCAGCCGGTGGCGAACAGCCAGCGCACGTGTGCGTCGTAAGCGGCGTGATCGATGCTGAGATCTTCATTGAGCGGTGTCAGCGCCGCCGCCCAGGCGCCCGATGCAATCTCAGTCACGCGGTAACTCCTTGTTCGGGGCGATAATCCTCGCTTCGCCGTAGCGCGCTTATGCCGATGTGATAGGCAGACATAGCTTTGAGCTATTCGGTTTGCGGCGAGGAGGGAAGCCATGGCGACAATGAACCGGCGGACGCTTGCGCTTGCGGCGCTGGCCGCGGGCTGCGCCCCGAGCGGCGCGCGCGCCGAGGACGTCATCATCCATGGCGGCCCGATCTATACCGGCGTCGAGGCCGCCCCGCGCGCCGAAGCCGTACGCATCAGCGGCGGGCGCTTCATGAGCGTCGGCTCGCTCGCGGACGCACGCAATGGCCGGCGCGCACGCGAGATCGATCTCGCCGGCGCGGCCGCCTTTCCCGGCTTCACGGATTCGCACGTGCATCTGACCGGTGTCGGCATGGCCGCGATGGTGCTGGATCTCGTCGGCGTCGTCTCCATCGCCGAGCTGCAGCAGCGGCTGCGCGATTATGCGCGTACGCATCCGGAGGGCGCCATTTACGGCCGCGGCTGGATCGAGACGCATTGGCCCGAGCGCCGCTTCCCGAACCGCACCGACCTCGACGCCGTCGTCGGCGACCGCCCTGTCTTCCTCGAGCGCATCGATGGTCACGCGGCGGTCGTGAATTCGGCCGGCTTGGCGCTCGCGGGTATCGACGCGAACACCGCCAATCCAGCTGGCGGCGCGATCGAACGCGACGGCGCCGGCGCGGCCACCGGCATGCTGATTGATAACGCGACAGCGCTGGTGCAGAGCCGGCTGCCGGCGCCGACGCCGGCGATGATCCGCCAAGCGATCGCCGAAGGCGCGCGCATCTACGCCTCACGCGGCTGGACCGGCATCGCCAACATGAGCACCAGCCTCGCGGAAGCGCAGATTTTCGAGGATTTGGCGCGCGCCGGCGAACTGCCGCTGCGCGCGGACATCTATCTGACGCCGGAGGATTCCGAGGTGGTGATGCAGCGCGGTCCCTACGGCGAAGGGCTCGTCCGCGTGCGCGGCGTGAAGCTCTATATGGACGGCGCGCTCGGCTCGCGCGGTGCGGCGCTGCTTGCGCCCTACAGCGACGCGCCGACCCAAGGGTTGCTCGTCACGCCTGTCGATGAGCTGCGTGCGCTGCTTACGCGCGCCCGCCAGGCGCGCGTCCAGGTCGCCACGCACGCCATCGGCGACCGCGGCAATCGCCTCGTGCTCGACGCCTATCGCGACACCTTCGCTGACGATCCCGCCGCGCTCCGCGCCGCGCGCTGGCGCATCGAACACGCGCAAGTCGTCGCCAGCGAGGACATCTCGCGCTTCGCCGCGCAGGGCGTCATAGCCTCGATGCAGCCTTCGCATGCGATCAGCGACCTTCACTTCGCGCCGGCGCGGCTCGGGCCCGACCGTCTCGCTGGGGCCTATGCCTGGCGCGCGCTGCTCGACAGCGGCGCGACGATCGCCGCCGGCAGCGACGCGCCGGTGGAGAAGGGCGACCCGCTGATCGAGTTTTACGCAGCGAGCCATCGTCATGATCTCTCCGGCTTCGCTGGCCCCGACTGGCGCGCGGACGAGGCGGTGAGCCGTGGCGAAGCGCTGAGGATGCTCACCTCTGCCGGCGCCTTCGCGTGTTTCGCCGAAGCTCAGCGTGGCGCGATCGCGCCCGGCATGCGGGCCGACCTCAGCGCTTTCTCGGGCGACCTGATGACGGCTGCGCCGGCCGATATCCCTCGGGCCCGAGCGGTGCTGGCGGTTTCCGACGGTCGGGTGACGCACGAGGCGCTTTGAGGCGTTCGGCATGGCGCGGAAGGCACACCCGGACCCAGCGCCAAGGCCGTCGATAGGAATAGCCTTGCAAAAAGGTCGTCCCTCGGGTTATCGGTGAAATAGACACCGGTAGCAAAGACAACGAAAGCGGTGTCATAGGGACGAAACAGAGGCTCGACGGGGTCGGGGAGGCCCGCCGTCCGTCCAGCTCGCCGGGGAGGGACGCGTGATGGCGGAGAAGTCAAATAGCAAAGTCCAGTGGAGCCTGTGTGGCGCGTCACTGGTCGCCTTGGCCATGGCCGTAGGCTTCGGCGCGGGGCCTGCATTCGCCCAGGACGCCGATCCGGCGGAGGAAGAAGAAATCGTCGTCACCGGCTTCCGCGCGAGCTTGGAAGCGGCCATCGACATCAAGCGTGACGAAGCCGCAGCGGTCGACGCGATTGTGGCCGAGGACATCGCCGACTTCCCCGACCTCAACCTCTCGGAATCGATCCAGCGCATCCCTGGCGTCGCCATCACCCGCGACGCCGGCGAGGGCCGCCAAATTTCCGTTCGCGGCCTTGGGCCGCAATTCACCCGCGTCCGTATCAACGGCATGGAAGCGCTCGCCACCGGCGGCGGCACCGATGCGGTGGGCGGCACGAACCGGGCGCGCTCGTTCGACTTCAACGTGTTCGCGTCCGAGCTGTTCAACTCGATCACGGTTCGCAAATCCGCTTCCGCCGAAGTCGAAGAAGGCGCGCTCGGCGCGACCGTCGATCTGCGCACGGCGCTGCCGTTCGACTATGACGGCTTCACTTTCGCCGCATCCGGCCAAGGCCATTTCAACGACCTTTCCGAAAGCACCGATCCACGCGTCGCCATCCTGCTCAGCAATCGCTGGGACAACGGACTGGGCGCGCTCCTGTCGGTGGCGTACAGCGACCGCGAATCGCTCGAGGAGGGCGCAAGCACGGTTCGCTGGCAGAGCGGCGGCTTCACCACGGAGAACACGCCTCTCAGCTTGGCCCAGCTCAACGCCGCCTTCCATCCGCGCATCCCGCGCTATGACGTTTACCAGCACGAACAGGAACGTCTCGGCGTCACCGGCGCGTTGCAATGGACGCCGTCGAACAGCACCACGTTCACGCTGAGCACGCTTTACGCCAATTTCGAAGGCACGCGTACCGAGTCCTTCCTGCAGGCGCCGGTGTTCAGCGCGAGCGGCGGCAGCGGCATCGGCGGCGTGATTGTCCAAGACGCGGAAATCGAAGGCAACACGCTCGTCTATGGCGTCTTCGACAACGTCGACATCCGCTCAGAGCTGCGTTTCGACGAACTGCAGACGGAATTCACGCAGATCACACTCGAGGGCGAGCACGAGATCGGCGACCGCGTGACGGTGAGCGGGATGGCCGGCTTCGCCGAGTCCGATCACACCAACCCGATTCAGACCACGCTGCTGTTCGACGCCAACGACATTGACGGCTATGTCTATGACTTCCGTGGAAACAATCGCCTGCCGTTGATCACTTACGGCGCGACCGATGTCACCGACCCGGCGACTTGGACGCTGTCGCAGATCCGCCTCCGCCCGCAAACGGCCTACAACTCCTACGAGACGCTGCAAGGTGATATCGAGTTCGAGCTCAACGACGTGTTCACGCTGAAGAGCGGCCTGGTTTGGCGCGGCTATGAATTCGAGAGCACCGAACAGCGTCGGTCGAACGGCACCACATCGAACCAAGAAGGCGTGATCCCCGGCTTTGCCGCAGCGACGCCGATCTCGAACTACAGCATGCTGATGCAGCTGAGCGGCAGCGGCCTCAGCATTCCCTCCGGCGTGCCGAACCAGTGGCTCGTTCCGGACATCAGCGCCGCCGCGGCGTTGTGGGATCTCTACGATACGTCCGTCTTCCCGATGGGGATCGAGCCTGCGCTCGGCAACAACTTCAATGTCGAGGAAGAGAATCGCGGCGGGTTCGTACAGCTCGACTGGAGCAGCACCGAGGGCCGCTTCCGCGGCAATATCGGCGTTCGCTATGTCGAAACGGAGCAGACATCCACCGGCTATACGTTCAGCGCCGGCCTTCCGGTGCAGACCACGACTAGCCGCGAGTACGATGACATTTATCCGTCGATGAACCTGGTGGTCGAGCCGATCGACGATCTGCTGTTCCGCTTCGGCGCGTCGCGGGTGATGTCGCGGCCAGGTCTGGGCTTCCTCAATCCGGGCGCCGCCGTCACCGTGAGCGGCAACAACCGCACTGTCACCGCCGGCAATCCCGAACTCGATCCTACGACGGCGAATGCCGTCGACCTCTCGGTCGAGTGGTACTTCGAGGAGGGCGCGCTGCTCTCGTTCGCGTACTTCTTCCGCGACATCGACAGCTTCGTGCAGACAGTGCGCGAGGATCGGCCTTTCACGGGCAACCCGCTCGGCCTGCCTGACAGTGTCGCGATCGCCGCCTGCGGCGCGACGCCGGGCTGCGACGCCTCCGTCGACTGGGCCTTCAACCTGCCGCGCAACACACCCGGCGGTCCGTTGCAGGGCTACGAGATCGGCTTGCAGCTGCCGTTCTATTTCCTGCCGGGCGTCTGGTCGAACTTCGGCCTCAACGCCAACTACACGCAGGTCGAGTCCGATGTGGACTACGTGAACAGTTCCGGCGCCGTCGTCCTCACCGGGCCGCTCGTCGGCCTGTCGGAGGAATCCTACAACGCGACCGTTTATTACGAAGACGAGCGCTTCAGTGCCCGTGTCTCGGCCGCGTATCGCAGCGATTATCCGACCACGCTCCCGGGCCGCAATGGCAACGCCACCGAAGCGACGGCGGAAACGCTGAACGTCGATGCGGCGGCGCGGTACAACCTCAACGACAATTTTGCCCTCACGTTCGAAGGCGTGAACCTGACAGACGAAGTCAACGATCAGTATCTGACGCCGGACGATCGCCTCTCCTTCTATCACCACTACGGGCGCTCGTACTTTCTCGGCTTCCGCTACACTTACTAAGTTCTCCCAAAACTCCTAAGCGCGGGGCGTCGGCTGCTTGTCGGCGCCCTTTCTTTTCATGCGAACGCGACGCGCGCCGCGTGTTCGAGCCCTGGCGGGGAGAGGGGGCCGTGGCGCAGCATCGCGTTGTGGAAGCGCACAATGTCGAAACTGCGCGTGCGTCGGCGTGTGCGTTCGCGCAGGTCGGCGATGTGCAGCGCCGCCAAGCCTTGCGCCGCGTAGGCCCCCGGTTGAGCGACGAAGCGCAGAACGTCCTCCTCGATGCTGACGAAAGCGATGCTGTCGCCTTGCAAGGCGCGCATCTCTTGCTCCGCGCGCTCGCGGCTCCAGCGCATCGCGTGGATGCCGGTGTCCGCGACGACGCGGGCCATCCGGAATAGCATCCATTGCAGATAGCCGATGCGGCTCAGCGCATCGTCGGCGAAGCAGCCGGCTTCATCCGCGATCTGTTCGGCGTAGGTGGACCAGCCTTCGGCGTAGCCGAGCGAATGGCGCAGCTGCATTTGCGATGGCGACACCGCGCGCTCGTGAGGCGCTTGCAGGATATGGCCCGGAATCAATTCGTGATGCACCACACTCGCCAGCGTCCAGCGCGGTCGGGCGCGGATGTTGCCGAGATCGACGAGATAGGCGCCGCCTTGCCGCCGGCCCATCGTCCCGTTCGCTTCCTGCGCCGGCGGCAGGAGGCGAACCTGCGCCTGCGTCTCGCCCGCCCCTTCGATCAGCCCGGCGGTCAGCGCGCGCACCCGCTCCAGGCGCTCGTTCATGAACGCGACTGCCTGCGCCTTGCCCTCGGCGCTGTCGGCGAAGAGATGCCGCTCATCGTGCGCCAAGATACGGAGCCGCGTGGCGACGTCGCCCGCCGTCAACCCGTGGGCGCGCAGCAGCACGGCAGCCTCAGCCTGCAGCGCGCGGCAGCGGGCGAGCGCGTTCTCATGCGCTTCGCGCGGATCGATCGGCGCGCCGAGCTGAAACTGCAGCACCAGCCGGTAGTATTCCTCGCCGCGCGGCAGCCGCCACAAGCCCGCTTCCGCCGGCGCGCGCGTTCGCAGCTCGCGCAGCTTGTCGATCTGCCGTGAGAGCGCATCCGCCAACGGTTCGAAGCCGCGTCCGCCGTCACTGGCGACACGCTGATGCGCGGCCTCGACCGCCGGGATCGTCGCGTCGATCAGGAAACCGGGCGCGATTACCCCGCGCGCGGCGTGGCCGTCGAGACGGTTGGTGTCATTGGTCACCTCGCGCGCGGAGATACTCGGGCGATCCTCATCGCGCATCTCCGCCGCGCGGCGATACATGCCGTTGCGGTGTGTCACCGGGTAGGGCGCGCCGCTTCTGCCCCACGGGAACTGCGAGATCGCGGCGTCGGCTTCCGCGCCAGGCAGCAGCGACTCGTAGACGACGCGCGCGTCTGGCGTCAGCCGCGCCGGATCGAATTGGCGCAGGAGAAACGGACGCGTGCGGCGCGAGCGCTGCCCCATGCGGTCGACGGCATCGCGGAATTGTGCGTCGACAGCCGGATCCGGCGCGCCGCTGGTCTCCGCATGCGCGCAGCCGGCGATGAGGCCCGCGCCGCCAAGCAAGAGCTTCCGCCGGTCAAACATGGTGAATCCGCATCCCCGCTCGCTTCGACGTGCGGCGCGAGAATACGCGAAGGGCGAGCCGCGCGCAGCGACCCGCCCTCTAGCAGAGAATTGCGGTGGAAGTTTAGGCTGCGACGCCCGAGGTCGGCGTCGCCGTCACGCCCGCCTCTTGCGGATCGCGCAGCACGTAGCCGCGGCCCCAGACGGTCTCGATGTAGTGTTCGCCGCCGGTTGCGGCCGCGAGCTTCTTGCGCAGCTTGCAGATGAACACGTCGATGATCTTCAGTTCCGGCTCGTCCATGCCTCCATAGAGATGGTTCAGGAACATCTCCTTGGTGAGCGTCGTCCCCTTGCGGAGCGAGAGCAGCTCCAGCATTTGGTATTCCTTGCCCGTCAGGTGGACGCGCTGGCCGGAAACTTCGACGGTCTTGGCGTCCAGGTTCACGACCACATCGCCCGTTCTGATGACGGAATGAGCGTGGCCCTTCGAGCGGCGAACGATCGCGTTGATCCGCGCGATCAGCTCGTCCTTGTTGAAGGGCTTCGTCATGTAGTCGTCGGCGCCGTAGCCGAGGCCGCGAACTTTCGTGTCGATATCGGCCGTGCCGGAAAGGATCAGGATCGGCGTGTTGACCCGCGCGACCCGGAGCTGCTTCAGCACGTCGTAGCCGTGCATGTCCGGCAGCGTCAGGTCGAGGACAATGATGTCGTAGTCATAGAGCTTGCCGAGGTCGATGCCTTCCTCGCCGAGATCAGTCGAGTAGATATTGAACCCTTCGGACTTGAGCATCAGCTCGATGCCCTGCGCCGTCGCGCTATCGTCTTCGATCAACAAGACTCGCATTGAATGCTCCCCGACCGACGCAAGAGCTCGGCAACGTTAATCCACAGAATCGTTCCGATTTCTGTAAGAAGTATTAACGCGGCAACGATTCAGTATCGTTATTCGCGTCTTTCGTTGCCCCGCCCTGGTCTCTCCATCAGCTTCGTTAAGACTCATGAATCAGAGTTCGATTCAGCGGGCAAGCGCTAGATGCTGAAGAAATCATAACCGCAAGCGGTTGCGTTTGAATCGGCTAATGAACGAGCCGCGTAAATCAACGCACCGCGTTAGGTTTTGATTCACCATACCGACTGATGAAGTTGTGGAGGAACACGCACGCGCGATGCCTTCACTTCTCTCAAGACTTGCTAATGAGATCGATGCGCTCGATCCGCGCCGCTTCGAAGGCCGCGTGACGGGTTTGTCAGGTGCGCTCGTCGAAGTGAGCGGACCGATCGAAGCGTTGGCGCTCGGCGCGCGCGCGACGGCGCACGGACATCGGCCGACGCGCGGGGAGATTGTCGGTTTCCGCGGCGACCGCGCGCTACTCGCGCCGTACGACTCCATCGAAGCGATCCGTCCCGGCGCGCGCGTCGAACTCGAAGGCCAGGCGCCGATGGCCCGCCCCTCCCGCGCCTGGCTCGGCCGCGTCATCGATTGCTTCGGCAACCCAGTGGATGGCGAAGGGCCTTTGGCGCAGGGCCTAGCCCCACGCCTAGTGCGCGCAGCTCCGCCTTCCGCACACGATCGGGCGAGGGTGGGCGGCCGGCTCGATGTCGGCGTCCGGGCCATCAACGCTTTCGCCGCGATCTGCCGCGGCCAGCGTATGGGGGTGTTCGCCGGCTCCGGCGTGGGGAAATCGGTGCTGATGTCGATGCTGGCGCGCGGAGCGCAGGCCGATGTGATCGTCATCGGCCTCGTCGGCGAACGCGGTCGCGAGGTGAAGGAGTTCATCGAGGATACGCTCGGCGAGGAGGGGCGCCGCCGCTCCGTCGTCGTCGTCGCCACGTCCGACGAAAGCGCCGCGCGTCGGCGTCTGGCGCCGCACATGGCCTCGGCCGTCGCCGAGCACTTCCGCGACGAAGGCCTCGACGTCCTGCTGCTGATCGACTCGGTCACGCGTTTTGCGATGGCGCAGCGCGAAATCGGCCTCTCCGTGGGCGAACCGCCGACGACGAAGGGCTACACGCCGTCCGTGTTCGCGGAGCTGCCGAAGCTGCTCGAACGCGCGGGGCCCGGGCGCGAAGGCTCGCCTGGCTCGATCACGGCGCTTTTCACTGTGCTGGTGGACGGCGACGACCACAACGAACCGATCGCCGACGCCGTGCGCGGCATCCTCGACGGCCACATCGTCATGGAGCGCGCCATCGCCGAACGCGGCCGCTATCCGGCGATCAATGTGCTGAAATCGATCTCGCGCCTCATGCCGATGTGTCATGCGGCCGAGGAGAACGTGCTGGTCGCCAAAGCGCGCCAGGCGCTCAGCCTCTATGCCGAGATGGAAGAACTGATCCGCATCGGCGCCTACAAGCCGGGCGCGGATCTTGAAGTGGACGAAGCCGTGCGCGTCCGCCCCGCACTCGAAGCATTTCTCACCCAGTCCCGCGATGACCGCACCAGCTTGAAGGACGGCTTCGCCATGCTCGCCGAGGCGCTGCAATGAAGGCCTTCCGCACGCTGCTGAAGCTCGCCCAGCGCGATCTCGAAACGCTGCGCCGCGCGCTGGCCGAGCAGATTGCGCGAGAAGCGGAAATCGCCGACCGCATCGCCGGCCACGAGCAGACGATCGTGTCCGAGCAACAGCTGGCGCAGCGCGACTACGAATCCGTCCGCGCTTATGGCGGCTACGCCGTCGCGGCGATCCAGGTGCGCAAGGCATTGGAGAGCGAGCGGGTGATGGTCAATCAGGAGATCGAGCGCCTGCGCGCGCTGATCGCCGAGGCTCACGTCGAAGCGCGCAAGTTCGAGCGCCTGATCGAGCTGGAAGAACAGCGCGAGAAGGCAAAGCGCGAAAAACGTGAGAACGACCGGCTGGACGAGTTCGCGACAATGCGCGCCGCAAAAGGCAGTAGGGCAGTAGGGCAGTAGGGCAGTAGGGCAGTATGCTGGCAGCGCCGCCCCTACTGCCCTACTGCCCTACTGCCTTACTCCCCTAATTCGCGTTCAACGTCTCCACAATCCGGATCACGTCCTCATACGCCTGCGACTGCGGATGGCGCGTCGGCAGCGGCATCTGCGCGCGGATCGAATCCGGCACGCGCGGGTCGCGGGTGATGGCGCCGGCGAACTTGGGTTTGAACCCGAGATATTCGTTACAGGCCAGCGAGAATTGCTCAAACACCTTGCGGCCTTTGACGCGGTTCTCGGACATGTTGACGATCACCCACGGCACGACTTGTGCGCCTTGCAGCCGCATCACCTTCACCAACGCATAGGCGTCGGTGAGGGCGGTCGGTTCTTCCGTGGTGACCAGTACGAGTTTGTCGGCCGCGCGCGCGAAGCGCAGCACGGTGGGGTCGATGCCCGCGGCGAGATCGAGGATGACGCGGTCATAATGCGGCGTCAGCTTCTTCAGATCGCTAGCGATGCGGTGGACTTCTTCGAGCTTCACGGCGCCGAGCGAGCCGTCGCCCGAATGGCCGGAGATCAGATCAAAGCCGCCGTTGCGCCCTGGCCCTCCCATCACAGGGGTCACCGCTTCGTTGAGCTCGACGAACCCGCGCACTACCGAATGCACGCTGGCCTGCGGCCTGACGCCCAGCTGCACGTCGACATTGGCGAGCCCCAGATCGCAATCGACCAGCAGCGCGCGCTGGCCGGCGCGGCCGAACGCGATCGAGAGCATGGTCGAGAGCCACGTCTTGCCGACCCCGCCCTTGCCGGAAGCGACGGCGAAGATCGGGGCTGCGCGCGTGCGCGGCAGCTGGCTATCGGAGATCGCAGCGTTGGCGCCTGACATGCCGTCGATATGCGCAGCCAACAATTGCGGACGGGTTAGCGGCGGTGCTCTGTTATGGTTAATCGGCGGTCAATGACCGACTTTACACCTGTCCCATCGCTTTCAGCCGGACCTTCGCGTGCACTTCGCCTTGGCCGAGCACGGCCGTCGAGGGCCGGAAGCGCTCGATCAGTGAGCGCACGAAGGGGCGGACGCCGGGGGAGGTGAGCAGCACCGGCGTTTCGCCGGCCTGAGCGGCGCGCTCGAATGCGCCGCGCACGTCGGCGACGAAATCGTGCAGTTTTGAGGGCGCGAGCGCCAGCTGGCGATGCTGACCCTCGCCGATGATCGCCTCGGCGAACGCCTGCTCCCACGTGGGCGAGAGCGTGATGATCGGCAGCGACCCGTCCGCATTGCGGTGCTGGTGGCAAATCTGGCGCGCCAGCCGCGCACGCACATGTTCGGTGATCAGCACTAGATCGTGCATCGCCGGCGCGGCTTCGGCGATCGCTTCGACGATCGAGCCTAGATCACGGATCGAGATTCGTTCTTTCAGAAGGTTCTGCAGAATGCGCTGCACGCCGCTCCAGGAGATGTGCGCCGGCGCGACATCGTCGAGCAGCGCTTGCGTGTCCTTCGGCAGGTCCTTGATCAGCTTCTTCACTTCGGCGAAGGTCAGGAGTTCGCTCATGTGCTCCTTGATCACTTCGGTGAGGTGCGTCGCCAGCACCGTGGCCGGATCGACGACGGTATAGCCGCGGAAGCTCGCTTCTTCGCGCGCGCGCTCGTCGATCCATTTGGCGTCGAGACCGAACGCGGGCTCCTTCACCGCTTCGCCCGGGATGGCGATGCCGGCGCCGGTCGGGTCCATCGCCAGCAGCGCGCCCATCTTCAGCTTGCCATCGCCGGCATCCATCTCGCGCACGCGGATGGCGTAGCGGTCGGCGCCCATCTGCACGTTGTCGAGAATGCGCACGCTCGGCATCACGAAGCCGTACTCCTGCGCCAGCGTCTTGCGCAGCGCCTTGATCTGGTCCGTTAGCCTGCGGCCCTGCACGTCATTGATCAGCGGCAGCAGCGCAAATCCGAGTTCGATGCGCACATCGTCCATCGCCAGCGAAGCCGCCGGCGTCTCCTCCACGGGCGCCGCCGGCGCCGGCTCGGCCGCGGCGACGGCCGCCGCCTTCTGGTTCGCCTGCCGCAAGCGCCACGCCAGCAATCCCGCCGCGCCAGCAAGCACGAGGAACGGGATCTTCGGCATGCCCGGCAGCACCGCGACGCCAAACGCGCAGGCGGCGACGACGCCGAGCGCGACAGGGTAGGAGGCGAGCTGCTTCGCCAGCGCCTTGTCCGCCGCGCCGTCGATGCCCGCTTTCGTGACCAGCAAGCCGGCCGCGACCGAGATGATCAGCGCCGGGATCTGCGTCACCAGGCCGTCGCCGACCGTCAGCAGCGTGTAAGTCTTGCCCGCGTCCTCGAAACTCATCCCGTGCGACGTGATGCCGATAATGATGCCGCCGATCACGTTGATGAACACGATCAGCAGGCCCGCGATGGCGTCGCCGCGGACGAATTTGCTGGCGCCGTCCATGGCTCCGAAGAACGAGCTTTCGTCCTCCAACGCCTTGCGCCGTTCGCGCGCCTGCTGCTCGTTGATGAGGCCGGCGGAGAGATCGGCGTCGATCGCCATCTGCTTGCCGGGCATCGCGTCCAGGGTGAAGCGCGCGGCGACTTCGGCGATGCGGGTCGAGCCCTTGGTAATGACGACGAAGTTCACGATCACAAGGATCGCGAACACGATGACGCCGATGACGAACTCGCCGCCCATGACGAACTGCGCGAACGCCGCGATCACTTCGCCGGCGGCGTGCTCGCCCGATTGGCCGTTGGCCAGGATGAGGCGCGTCGAGGCAATATTGAGCGCCAGCCGCAGTAGCGTCGTCAGCAGCAGCACGGACGGAAACGCCGTGAACTCGAGCGGCTTCTTGATCATCAGCGCCGTCATCAGCACGAGGATCGAAGAGACGATCGAGATCGCCAGCAGGAAATCGAGCAGCACCGCCGGCAGCGGCACCAGCATGATGGCGAGGATGCCCAGCACGCCCGCCGCGAGCGCGATCTCGCCGCGCATGACAAAGCCGCGCAGTACGTCGAAGGAAAGCGCGGAGCCTTGCGGCTGTGCGGCGTCGGTCATGCTCTAGAGCCTTAGGCCGCTTGGCCGGTCGGCGGCGGCGGGATGCGTACGCCTTCATCGCCGTACTGTTTCAGCTTGTTGCGCAGAGTGCGGATCGAAATGCCCAGGATGTGCGCCGCATGCGTGCGGTTGCCCAGGCAGTGCGTCAGCGTCTCCAGAATGAGGTCCTGCTCCACTTCCGCCACAGTGCGGCCGACGAGGTTGCGCGCCGCGGCCTGCGCCGCCTCGATCGCATCGCCTGTTGCGTCACGCTTTCCGACCGGTGCGCCATCGGGCGCGCGGATCGCCTCGGCGCCGACTTCTTCGGTGTTGGTCAACAAGATCGCGCGATGCATCGCATTCTCGAGTTCGCGCACGTTGCCGGGCCAGTTATGCGCCAGCACTTGCTCGAGGCCTTTCGCCGACAGCCGGCGGGCAGGGCGGCCGTTGGCGCGCGCATACTTGTCGATGAAGAAGGCCGAGAGCGCCGCCAGGTCGTCCTTCCGCTCCCGCAGCGCTGGAATGCGCAGATTGACGACATTGAGGCGGTAGAGCAGGTCTTCGCGAAACTCACCCGCGCGCACCGATTGGGAGAGATCGCGGTTCGACGTCGCCAGGATGCGGATGTTCACCGGCACGGGCTTTGCGCCGCCGACGCGATCGATCACCCGCTCCTGCAACGCGCGCAGCAGCTTTGACTGCAGCCTCAAGTCCATTTCCGAGATTTCGTCGAGCAGCAGCGTGCCGCCGTCGGCTTCCTCGAACTTGCCGATCCGGCGCGCCACCGCACCGGTGAAGGCGCCTTTCTCATGCCCGAACAGTTCCGACTCGAGCAGATGCTCGGGGATCGCCGCGCAATTCACGGCGATGAAGGGCTTGTCCCTGCGCTTCGATTTCTTGTGCACGTACCGCGCCAGCACTTCCTTGCCGACACCGCTTTCGCCCGTGATCATGATGGACGCGTCCGAACCCGCGACCTGATCGGCGAGCGCGATCACCTGTTTCATCGCCGCGTCGGCGGCGATCATCGGCCGTTCGTCGTCGCATACGGCGGCCAGCACCGCGGCGATCAGCTCCGGATCGGGCGGCAGCGAAATGTACTCGCGCGCGCCTTGGCGGATCGCCCGCGCCGCCATCATGGGATCGACCCCGACGCCGGCCGCCACCACCGGCACGACGATCCGTTCGGACTCGTTCGCCAGGATCAGCGCTTCGATATCGAGCCGCGCGTCGACCATCAGTAGATCGGCGCCCCGCACGCGCAGCGCCGTCGTCGCCTGTTCGATCGTATCGACGTGGCTGACCTTGGCGCCGTTCTCCATCGCGATCTTGGTGGCGGCGGAGATCTGCCCTCCGAGCGGGCCGACGATCAACAAACGCATGTCCGTGCTCCTTACGCCGCTTTAGGCGACGTCCCCATCCTTGATGATTTCGGTCATCGTCACGCCGAGGCGTTCGTCGACGACGACGACTTCTCCGCGCGCCACCAATCGGTTGTTGACGTAAATGTCGATCGCTTCCCCAACTTTGCGATCGAGTTCGATCACCGAACCGCGCGAAAGTCGCAGCAGGGACGCGACCTCCATGTACGAACGGCCGAGCACGGCCTGGATGTTCACCGGCACGTCGTACACGGCGGCCAGATCGGCGGCGCTGCGCTCGCTGCTGTCGTGCGCGCCGCCCGTGTCGTTGGGAGTAGGGGCGAACTCGTCGAGCTTCAAATCTGACATCGTCTTGCCTTTCAGGAGTTCGTCGTCGGCGCTGCGAGTGCGGCTTCCACCAGCGCTTGGATTCTCTGCGCGGCTTCTTCGGGATCGAGGGTGACGACGCCGTCCGACCAATCGATCGAGACTTCGCCTGCGCGCATGCCGGTTTGCGCGCGCACCAGCACGGCGCCGGCGTAGGCATGAGTCTGCGCCATCTCGTCGATACGCGGCTTCAGCGTTTCGGCTGCTTCGGGCGACAGCTTCACCAGGAGACGCGGCTGGTGGCGCAGCGTATCCATCGCCGCCTCTACCGCCGCGGCCGCACGCTCGGCGCCATAGGCGTCGAGCGCCGCCCCCGCAATCTTGCGCGCCGCGGTCAGCGCGATGCGCGCGGCTTCCTCACGCATGGAACGGCTCTCCGCGTCGAGCCGCGTCAGTATCGCGGAGGCGGCGCCCGCCAGTGCTTGCAGGGCGGCGGCGGCTTCGCGCTCTGACTGCGCCGTCGCATCCTGCGAGCCGCGTTTGTAAGCGGCCGCGCGTTCGGCCTCGACTTCATCCGCCGACAGCGGCTTGGGCGCAGCGCTGACGATCGCGCCGTCCGGGGCGAACTCTGTGTCGAAGGCGTATCGGCGGATGTTGGCCATCAGTAGATCAGCTCATCTTCCGACTTGCCGTCGCTGAGCACGATCTCGCCTCGCGCGGCGAGCTCCTTCGCCGTCGCCACCATGCGCGTCTGCGCGGCGTCGACGTCCTTCAGGCGCACCGGACCCATCGACGCCATCTCCTCTTTTAGGATCTTTCCGCCACGCTCCGACATGTTCGAGAAGAAGAGCGAGCGCAGCGCATCCGAGGCGCCCTTGAGCGCCAGCGCCAGATCGCTCTTGTCGACGGAGCGCAGCAGCGTCTGCACGCCGCCGGAGTCGAGCTTGCCGAGGTCTTCGAACACGAACATCAGCGCGCGAATGCGGTCGGCGCTCTCGCGATTCTTGCTTTCGAGCGAGGAGACGAAACGGCTCTCGGTATGGCGGTCGAAATTGTTGAAGATTTCCGCCATCAGCTCGTGGCTGTCGCGTTTGGAGGTGCGCGCGAGGTTCGACATGAACTCGGTGCGGAGCGTCGTCTCTATTTTCTCCAAGATGTCGCGTTGCACGGGCTCCATCGCCAGCATGCGCATGATGCATTCCGACGCGAAATCCTCCGGCAATTCGGCAAGGACCTTGGCCGCGTGCTCCGGGCGCACCTTCGCCAGCACGACTGCGACCGTCTGCGGATACTCGTTCTTCAAATAGCTCGCGAGCACCGACTCGTTCACGTTGGCGAGCTTGTCCCAGATGTTGCGGCCGGCCGGGCCGCGGATTTCTTCCATCAGCGACTCGACCTTCTCTTTGGGCAAGAAGGCCGACAACATGCGCTGGGTTTGCTCGTACGAGCCCATGATGGCGCCCGAGCCCGACAGCTTGTTGACAAACTCGATTACCAGAGCCTCGACGGTCGCCGCCGGCACGAGGCCGAGCGATGACATCGACTGCGAGATTTCCTTGATCTCTTCTTCGTCGAGCAGCTGCCACAATGCCTTTGCTTCTTCGCCAAGGCACATCAGGATGATCGCGGCCTTTTCCACGCCACTATATTTCGACGTGTCGACCTTGTTGGACGTCGACGTTTCCGCGGCAGGCGCCGGAGCGGCGTTCGGTTGGGGTTTTGCGACAGCGTTCATGGGCGTCACATCGCGTTGTTGAGCCAGCCGCGGATGATCTGAATCGATTCATCCGGGTGCTTGTCGACGACTTCCGCGACCTTCTTCACCGACGAAGCGCGGACGCGGCCTTGGATTTGCGCAATGTCGATGACGGCCTCCGGATCATCCGGAGCGGAAAGGGCGGCCGCGGCGCCCGATGGGCCCGGCAGCGCCGGCGTACTCGCCGGAAGCGCGTCCGCGGAAGCGCCGCCGCCCGCGCCGCGCACCAAACCGCCAATCAGCGGACGCAGCACGAAGAAGACAAAAGCTAACGCGGCAACCAGCGCCGCGACGATTTCGACGATGCGCATGACGTCGAGATCGCCGAGGAAGGCGAACATGCCCGGCTCGGCCAGTTCGCCGCCTGGCGGGGCGATGCGCGCGAACTGTGTGTTGACCACTTCGACAATATCGCCGCGCTCGGCATTGAAGCCCACGGCCGACCGAACGAGCGCCGTCAGCCGCTGCATTTCTTCCTCACTGCGCGGGGCATAAGCGCCTTCGGCGCCGTTCTCACCCGGCGTTAACACGCCATCGACAGCGACGGCGACCGAGAGCCGGCGGATGCGCCCACCTTCGCTTACTTCGGTGCGCGTGGTGCGCGAAATTTCGTAGTTGACCGTTTCTTGGCTCGAATTGTTGTTGTTCTGCGTGCCGCCGCCAGCACCGCCGGTCGGGTCCGGCACGTTCGCGCCGGCCGTCGCGCCGCCTGCGCGCTCGTTGCTGGCGGCGGTTTCCTCCGTCGTGGAAGTCGAGCGCACGACGCGCCCTTCCGGGTCGAAGCGCTCCGAGGTCTCGCTGACGCGGTTGAAATCCATTTCCGCAGTGACCTGCACGCGCGCATTCCCTTGACCGACTACGCCTTCGACGATGTCGGTCACCGTACGGCGGATGCGTTCCTCCGTGGCGGTTTGGCGGGAGTCGATGCCCTCGGCGACGGCGCCTTCTTCGGACTGCGCCGCGGCCAGCAAGCGGCCAGTCTCGTCAATGATGGTGACGCGGCTCGTCGTGAGCCCGGGCGTCGCGCTCGCGACTAGGTTGCGGATGGCGCGGACTTGGCCCTCTGTCAGCTCGTCGCGGCGCAGTCTCAGCACGATAGAGGCGGAAGGCTGCTCTGTTTCGCGCGCAAACAATTGTCGCTCTGGCAGCACTAGGTGCACACGCGCGGCGGCGATGCCGTCGAGCGAGCCGATCGTGCGCGCCAGCTCGCCTTCGAGCGCGCGCAGCCGGTTGATGTTCTGCTGGAACTGCGTTTGACCGAGCGCGTCGGGCTCGTCGAAAATTTCGTAGCCGATCGATCCGCGCGAGGGCAGGCCCTCGGCTGACAACATCATCCGTGCCTCCAGCACGCGCGAGCGCGCAACGAAGATCGAGCTGCCGTCGCCGCGCAGCTCGTAGGGGATCTCGGCCTGGTCGAGACGCTGCGTGATCTCACCCGCCTCGCGCATGTCAACGCTGGCGAACAGAAGCGACTTTTCTTCCCCGCCCATGCGCAGCACGAGCGTGAAGAGCAGGGCGGCCGCGACAGCGGTGATGCCCAGCGCCGCGAACAGCCGCGTCGGCCCCGCTTTCAGCAACAGATCGGCAAAACCGTTCACGCCCAGCCTCTGCACGCACGAAGACGAGCGCCCAGAATCAGGTGGGCAAATCTCGCCGGTCGGCAGAAATTGCCCGGTCGGACGTGAAACAATGGTTAAGCGCTCTTAGCCATGCGCAGGAGGGCTGGACCGCGCGAGCAAGGAGCCGGGCCGGCGCCGCGAGAACGACAAAGGCCCCCGCCGCGAGGCGGGGGCCTTTCGTGGGCCGCGATGAATGCGCCCGCGCAAAGCGCGGGGCCGGCATTACATGCCGGCGCCGCGATAGTGCTGGATGCGAGTGGTGCGCAGACCCGGAAGGCCGTGTTTCTCGATCGACTTGCGCCAGCCTTCGAACTCTTCTTCCGAGAGCCCGTAGCGAGCGCACGCGTCTTCGAGCGTCAGCAAGCCGCCGCGGACAGCCGCGACAACTTCCGCTTTGCGCCGGATGACCCAACGGGTCGTGCCCGGCGGTGGCAGATCGTCCAAAGTGAGGGGATTCCCGTCGGGACCCATCACCACCCCATCATAGCGGCGTTGCTTCTGCATAGCGCCTTTCTCCTCGTTCTTACGCCTCACGATAACTCGGAGCGCTAAAGAAACGACTAAGACGCCGTCGGGAAAAAGTGCAAAAGCGTGTCTCGAATTAGAACATGAGTCTCTTACTCATTTCTTACCCGATCGCGCCAATCCACTAGCGCTTGATCATCAGCAGCTCTTCCAACATTTGGTCGGCCGTGGTGATGATCCGCGACGCTGCAGAGTACGCGCGTTGCGTTGTGATGAGGTTCGTGAACTCCGCTGCGAGATCGACGTTCGATGCTTCGAGGGCGCCGGAGACAATCCGCCCCGCGCCGCCCGCGTTCGCCGCGTTGATGTTGTAGAGGCCAGATTCCAGCGTCGTCCGGAATGCGCCGCCCTGATCTGGCGCAAGGCCGTTCGGATTGAGGAACGTCGCCAGCGGGATCTGATAGAGTGCGCGCGCGCGGCCGTTCGAGAACTGCGCAGTCAGATAGCCGTCGCCTTCCAGCACCAGTCCGACGAGATCGCCCGGAGGCACGCCGTCCGCCGTCACGCTGGTGACGCCGAAGCTCTTGGCGAACTGGGTCATGCCGGTCGAAAGGTCGAGATCGAGATCCTGCGGCGCGGCGCCGGTGGAGGCGGCCCAGTTGACGGTGAAGGTGGAGCCGATGGTGCCAGATACGCTTTGCACTGTGCCGTCGGCGTTGAACTGCAGCGTGCCGGTGGCGAGCAGACCGCCGGTCAAGGCGCCGCCGGTGATGTTGGTGTTCGGGCGGGCGTAGGCTTCGACCTGCCATGTGTTCGGACCCGTCTTCAGGAAGCCGAACGCAATGGTGCGCGGCGCGCCCAAGCTGTCGAACACTTCCAGCGAGCTCTCGAAGTGCGGCGAGATCGTGCCGTCGGCCATGTCGCCGGCCGCATAGGCAGGCGGACCGGCATAATTGGCTTGGTCGGAATTGAGGTTGGCGTTGATGCCGACATTGGCGGTCGCTTCGGCAAGACCGCCGACGCCGGAAATGTTGATCGGTTCGATCGCCGAGAGGGAGGTCGGCGAGGAGACGACGCTGCCGTCCGAGTTCACCGGCCAGCCCTGCAGGAAGAGACCTTGCGCGTTCACCATGTAGCCGTCGGCGTCGATGGTGAACGAGCCGGCGCGCGTGAAGAGCACCGAGCCGCCGTTTGAGAGCTGTTGGTTGTTCGGCGAGACGATGAAGAAGCCGTCGCCGGAGATTGCGAGGTCCGTCGTCGAGCGCGATTGCTCGAGCGAGCCTTGCAGCGAGATCTGCTGACGCGTCAGCGGCAGAACGCCGCCGGCATTGTACGTCGTGTTCGAGTTCTGCGCATTGACGAGCGCGGAGAAGTCGACGCCCGAGCGCTTGTAGCCGACCGTGTTCACATTGGCGATGTTGTCCGAAATCACAGCGAGCGCGCTCGAATTGGCCGTGAGGCCCGAAACGCCCGCGCGCAGAGCGGTATAAATAGACATCAGTCCAGCTCCATGGCCGCGTGCGTCCAAGCCTGCGCGGCGGTTGAATCAGTGATGGAGCGCTTCTGCGCAAATTAAGCGCCGGCATTCGGCCGGCGCGAATTCCAATGCGATCAGCCCGTGGTGCTGTTGTTCAGCACCGACCTGATCTGATCGATCGAGCGCGTGCCCGACGGCGTGATCACCACCGGCGTGCCGCCGGAGAAGTCTACGCCCATGATGGTCTCGCGCACATTGATGGTCGGATCGATTTCCTCACCCGCCGCGTCCTTCGCCTCGAACGTCAGCGTGTAGACCCCGTCCGGCGCCGTCGTGTTGTTGTTGGTCTTGCCGTCCCAGGTGAACAGGTGCTCGCCCGCTGTGCGCGCCGCGGTTGTCGTCGTGTAGACGATCTTGCCGCTCGCATCGCGCACGTGCACGGTCATGGTCGTCGCGTTCTGTGGCAGATTGTACGCCCAGTTCGCTGCGCCGCCGGCGAGATAGGTTTCGTCCGCCTCGATGATCGCATCCTTGCCGAGATAGGAGAGGGCGGCCCCCGCCGTGGCGGCCTGATACTGTCCAACCAAGCCTTCGAGTTGCTCGTTGGTGCGGATCTGCTGTTCGACCTGGCTGAACTGCACCAGCTGCTGCGTGAACTGCGTGGAGTCCATTGGCGCCAGCGGATCTTGGTTCTGCAACTGCGCTGTCAATAGCACGAGGAACGTGTCGTAATTGTCCGAGAGCCGGTTGCGGTCGCCCGCAGCCTGGCTCGGCACGTTATTGGTTACGCCGCCTACCGGCATGTCTCAGCTCCTCAAACCATTACGTCGACGCGCACGCCGCGCCAACGTTCGTATCCGATCGGGCGCGCCGCCGGAGGCGCATCGGCGAGCACTTCATCTGCGCCTCCGTCACCACCATTGCGTCCGCCGCTCGATGCTTCGTCGTCCGGCCCGCCATGGCTTTGGCGCAGATCGAATGACAAGCCATTGTCGCTCAGCTGCAAGCCGGCCGATTGCAGCGTCTGCTCGAGTTCGCGCGCATGGCGCGCCAGCTCGGAGAGCGCTTGCGGAGAATCCGCCGCGACTACAGCCGTCACGCGATGATCGCGCGAAACTTCGAGACGCACTTCGATGCGGCCCAACTCCGGCGGGTCGAGCCGCATTTCGAACCGCGTGGTCTCACCGTCGAACCGGCGCACGATCTCGCGCGCCACCTGAGCAGCGGCAGGCGCCGCGCGTGCGGCGCTATTCTCCAGCACGGCATGCTGCGCCTGCGCTGCGACTGACGTCGTTGTGCCGGCGATGGGTGTCGCCGGCGTCTGTACCGCTTGCGCGGCCTCGGGCGCAGCGTTGGCGGCGGCGAACGACGTTGCTTCCGTCTTCGTCTGCGTTGCTCCGCCATTTCGCGCCTGAGTCTTTTGCGCGACCGCTTGCTCGAACGCCTTCGCTTCGGCGGCGTCGCTCTTGGCATTGCCGCGCCTGAACTCGGCCTTGTCGGATTGCGCCGCGGCTGCTCGCGGCGGCGCGGGACGATCGGTCGGCGCCGTTTGAGCGAGCGCGACGACGTCCTGCGAGGCCTCGGTTGCTGGCTGCTGCGTCTGTGTAGGCGTCGCTGGCGTTGGCGCGGGCGCCGCCTGTTGCGAAACGGCTGCCGTCTGTTGCGGTTGCTGCGTTTGCTGGTGAGGTTGAACGGAGTTCGCTGGCGCTTCACTGCGCTTCGCGGCGTCCGCCGTCGTTTGGGCGTCAGGCTGAGGCGCGCCCTCGGTCTCAGCGTTCTGCTCGTCGCTGGCCGTCGCCGCCTCGACCGGTGGGGCGTCGCCCTCATTTGCGCCCGCCGGCGCACGCGGAAGGGAGGGTGCGGTGTCCGGTGCGGATTGGTCGACAGGCGCCGGATGCGGCTCAGCCTCGCCTGACGCTTCGGCGGCGGGCGCGGCGGCTTGGCCGATCAGCTGCGTCATCACCGCCGTCGACTGCTGCGGCTGCGGAGAAGAGGACGGCGCAGGTTGCGCTAGCGTCTCATCGGCAGGCGCGTCGTCCGCCGCCTCTATCTTACCTTCTGTGTGCTCCGCGTTCGTCTCGGGCGCGTCGTCGGCGTTCGCGGCTTCGAGATGATCGTCGAAGCTCTGGCCGGACGGCGCATCCGGCGCGCGCGCGGCCGGACGCGCCGGCGGCGGTGCGATCGCATCGATGACGGCGTCAGCCGCGAAATCCATCTCGTCCCCCAAGCGCCGCGCGGATGCCGGCTCGGAGCTATCAGCAAGCGCCGGGCCACGCCGCTAACCATATAAAATGCAGAAAAAACAACGTCCTGATCTGATCTGCCTGGCGCCGTGGCTCGGCAATAAACGCCGCCGCCCGGCATCTTCTGCCGGGGTCCGTCCGCTTGGCCCCAGCCTTGCGAGGGTTAACTGCAAAGGCCCGAACCGCCGCCCCGCGCGGCGCGGCGGAGCTGCGGAGAAAAACGTTTTGCGTCAGGTGCTTACATGCCCCCGCGGGCTGCGTTCGACCCGCCGCGCCACGCGGCAGATTCCGCCTGCCGCTAGGCGCCTTTTGCCGGGTGCGCGCGCATGAGCATCTCGACCGTTCTTCTCTCCGGCCTGAGCGGTCTTCGCGCCTCGCAGACCGGCATCGGCATCGTTTCGCAGAACATCGCCAACGCGAACACGCCGGGTTACGTCCGCACCGAAGTCAACCTGTCGCCGCTGACCCATCTGGGCGCCGGCGCTGGCGTTCAGGTGGAGAGCGTTCGGCGCGCCGCCGACCGTTTTCTCGCCACCGCGAGCTACATCGCCGAGGGCGCCAAGGGCTCATCCGCCGTGCGCGCGGATATCCTCGCGCGCGCGCAATCGAGTTTCGGCGATCCCGCCAGCACGACATCCATGTTCGCGATGCTGGACCAGTTCTGGTCCTCGCTGACCGAACTGGGCGTCGATCCCGCCTCTGCGCTGCGGCGCGTCGACGCCGTCAGTTCACTCCAATCGACCTACACCGAAGTGCAGCGCATCGGGCAATCGATCCAGGATCTGATCGCCGAAGCCGACCAGCGCATCGGCGACGCCGTCTCCGAGGCGCAGAGCCTGATCAACCGCATCTCCGAGCTGAACGAGGAGATTCGCCTCAACAAACGCACCGGCGCCGATTCGAGTGGGGCGGAGAACGTGCAGTCCGCGCTCGTCGACAAGCTCGCGGCGCTGTTGGACGTGCGCGTCTCGCCGCTCGAAGAGGGCGGCGTGCACGTACGCACAAGCGGCGGCGCGCTGCTGGTCGGCCAGACTCCGGCGGTGCTCGAATACCAGCCAAACTCGTCGGAGTTCACTACGCACGGCGTCATCCGCATCAACGAACATCTCGGCACGAACTCCAATCTCGAACCGATGCTGCTCGGCGGCGAGATCAAGGGGCTCCTAGATGTGCGCGATCGCGATCTCGCAGGGCTCGCCGAGGCTCTCGGCGGCTTCGCCGCCGCCTTGGGCGACGCCTTGAACGAGGTGCACAACGAGAACGCCTCCTCGCCGGCGGTGTCGCAGATGGTGGGCCGGCAGACCGGATTGCTCGGCACGGACGCGATCGGCTTCACCGGCGAGGCCACGATCGGCGTCGTCGACGTCGGCGGCGTGCTGCGCAACCGGCTCCACATCGATTTCGACGCCCGCACGATCACGACCGAGGCGCCGAACGGCACGCTGAGCTTCGCCGCCGGAACTGTCGCGAGCTTCACCAGCGTGCTCAACACAGCTCTCGGCATTTCGACGCCCTCCGGCGGCGCTTCGTTCGCCAACGGCGTGCTGTCGCTCAATGTCAGCAACAGCGGCGGGCTGGTGATCCAGCAGGACGCCGCCGATCCCGCCGACCGCGGCGGCCGCGGCTTCTCGCACTTCTTCGGCCTGAACGACATGGTCGCGCGGCCGACGCCGATGTTCTTCGAAAGCGGGCTCGACGCCGCCGATGCGCATGGTCTTAATGCAGGCGGCGAAATCAGCTATCGGGTGCGCGATTCCTCCGGCCGCTTCGTCGCCGAGCGCACGATCTCGATCGCCGGTGCGCTCGCCGCACCCGGCGCCGACTGGGGCGATGTGGTCACAGCGCTGAATACGGCAGGCACGGGCATTGGCGAGTACGGTCAGTTCGCGCTCGACGCAGACACCGGCCGCATCACCTTCACGCCCACGCCGCCGTTCCAAGTGGATCTGATCGCCGACTCCACCTCGCGCGGCGGCACCGGCGTCTCGTTCACCGCTCTGAACGGCCTTTCCACCGCGGCCACCGCCGGTCGGGCGCTCGAAGTCGACATCGAGCCCTTGATTGCCGCCGATCCCTCACGCTTGGCGGTGGGCAGGCCCGATCTCACGGCGGCGCTCGGCGAGCGTGTGATCGAAGCCGGCGACAATCGCGGCGCATCCGCGCTGGTCGCCGCGCGCGACAGTGTCCGCAGCTTCGACAGCGCCGGTCTGCTCGGCGCCCAATCGACCACACTTGCGATTTACGCTTCGCGGCTCGGCGGCGAGGCTGGCCGTCTGGCGCAGGATGCGGAGCGCGCCGCGCTTGGCGCTGAAGCGGTCGCCACTGCGGCCGGCGATCGCCGGGCGCAGATCGAAGGCGTTAGCCTCGACGACGAACTGATGAAGATGACGGTGTACCAGAACGCATACGCCGCGTCCGCGCGCGTGATCCAGGCCGCGACCGAGATGCTCGATACGCTGCTGACCCTCGGCTATCGGTGATAGGAGAGAGACTTGAGCGGCGCACTCACTTTTCGCTTCACCACCCAAGCTCAGCTCGACATCCGGCGCATCACGCGCGAATTGTCGAATCTGCAGCGGCAGGTCGCATCCGGCGATGCGGCGCACGATCTGCTGGGCTTCGGCGGCGGCGCGAGCCGCTTGCTCAACGCGCAAAGCCTGAAGGCCAACGCGGACTCGCGCACCTCGGTGATCCAACAGCTTCAGGCGCGTTTCGGCGTTCAGGGCGCGGCGCTCGGCCAGGTTTCGGACAGCGCACAGATGTTGGCCCAGTCGATCCGCGAAGCGATCGCCTCCAATGACGGCCGCGGCATCGCCACCGAGCTCGAGCTTTCGTTCAACAGCATCGTCTCGGCGCTCAACGAAACTTGGAACGGTCAGCCTCTGTTCGCCGGCGAGCGCCAGGGCGCGGGGCCGATCAAGATCAACACGCTCGACGAACTCACCGCGGCCGCCGGCCCGGACGACATCTTCGACGAAGCGACACGTCACCAGGTGCTCGATCTCGGCGTCGGCGAGCCGATCGTGCTTTCGGCGAAGGCGTCGGAGATTTCGCAAGGTCTGCTGGAGACGCTCTCGGATCTGAAGCAGCTGCTGGACGGCGCCGGCGGCACGATCGGGCAGCCGATCAGCGCCGCGCACAACGCCGCGCTGCAGAACTTCGCCGATCGCCTCGACGACGAAGCCACCAAGTTCACCAACGAGGAGGGCCGCGCCGGCCAGCTGCAGAAGCGCTTCGCCACCGAGCGCGTACGCCTGCAGGAGCGCTCAAACCTGCTGCTGAAGGAGATCGGCGACCAGGCCGACGCCGATGTCGCCGAGGTCTCGGTCAAGCTCTCCTCGCTGCTGGTGCAGTACGAAGCCGCCGCCAAGACGTTCTCCGAGCTTTCAAAGCTCAGCCTGCTCGACTATCTGTAAGCCTTCGCCCTGGGCCTTGAACCCAGGGGGAGGATGAGAATGGCCGATCTGCTTACCGCGCCGCCCGCGAGCGCGCGCACCCTCAATTCACTGGGCATCGCCAAGCCGCCGTCGCAAACCCGCGTCGTCGCCGCCATGTCGGGCGGCGTGGATTCTTCGGTCGTCGCAGCGATGCTGAAGCGCGAGGGCTACGACGTCATCGGCGTCACGCTGCAGCTCTACGATCACGGCGCCGCCGTCAACAAGCCGGGCGCCTGCTGCGCCGGGCAGGACATCCACGATGCCCGCCGCGTCGCCGACGCGATGGGCTTTCCGCATTACGTGCTCGATTACGAATCCCGCTTCCGCCACGCCGTGATGGAAGACTTCGCCGACACGTACCTCGCCGGCGCAACGCCAATCCCGTGCGTGCGCTGCAATCAAACCGTGAAGTTCAAGGACCTGAAGCGCGTCGCCGAAGATCTCGGCGCCGATTGCCTCGTCACCGGCCATTACGTACAGCGCCTCGAAGGCCCGCATGGGCCCGAACTCCACCGCGCCGCCGACGCCGGCAAGGATCAAACCTATTTCCTGTTCGCCACCACGCGCGAGCAGCTCGCGTTCGTGCGCTTCCCGCTCGGCCATCTGCCGAAGAGCGAAACCCGCGCGCTCGCAAACGAACTCGGCCTTCGCGTCGCCGAAAAGCCCGATAGCCAGGACATCTGCTTCGTCCCGAACGGCAAGTACCAAGCCGTCGTCGAAAAGCTGCGCCCCGGCGCGATCGAGCCGGGCGAGGTCGTTCATATCGACGGCCGCGTCATGGGCGAGCACAACGGCGTCATCAACTTCACTGTCGGCCAACGCCGCGGCCTCGGCGTCGCCACTGGCGAGCCGCTCTTCGTCGTCAAGCTCGACGCCGCCGGCAAGCGCGTCATCGTCGGGCCGCGCGAAGCGCTCGGCGTCAGCCGCATCGCGCTGAAGGACGTCAACTGGATCGGCGAGCCCGTCGCCAGCGAAGACGAGCTCGACGGCCGCGATATCCTCGTCCGCGTCCGCTCCACCCGCCCGCCCGTTCCGGCCAAGCTGCGCATCGGCGCCGGCTGGAGCGTCGAACTTGACGTTCCGGAAGAGGGCGTCGCGCCGGGGCAAGCGGCCGTGTTCTACGATCCAAACTCCACCCGCGTCCTCGGCGGCGGTTGGATCGCGCGCACGGAATAGCTATCTGCGCTCCAAGGAGGGCCGATGTCCGACGCCAAGACCGCCGCCAAAGAGCTGCTCACTCTCTCCGGACTCGACGCGCTGCGGGCGCTGATCGCCGGCAATCATCCGCCGCCATCTATCGCAACCACGATGGGCTTATACCTCGCCGAAGTCGAAGACGGCCGGGCGCTGTTCATCGGCGAAACCTCTGACCGCATCCTCAATCCGCTCGGCATCGTCCATGGCGGCTGGGCGCTCACCTTGATCGATTCTTGCACCGGTTGCGCCGCGCACACGACTCTGCCGGCGAACGTCGGCTACACCAGCGTCGAAACGAAAGTGAACTTCGTCCGCGCCATCAGCGCCGACACCGGCCAAGTCCGCGCCGAAGGCCATGTCATCGCCCGCGGCCGCACGATCATCACCACCGAAGGCAAGATCACCGACGCGCGCGGGCGCCTGTTGGCGCACGGCACGTCAACCATTATGGTCCTGCGCCCAGAAGGCCAGCGCCCAGAAGGGAAGACCCAACAATGAGCCAGGAAGATATCGTCATCGTCGGCATGGCCCGCACGCCCATGGGCGGCTTGCTGGGCGATCTCGCCAACATCAGCGCGCCTGAACTCGGCGCTGTCGCGGTCAAAGCCGCGGTGAAGGAAGCGGGCGTCACGGGCGCCGACACGATCTTCATGGGCAACGTGCTCTCCGCCGGCCAGGGCCAAGCGCCCGCGCGCCAGGCCGCGTTGAAGGCCGGCTTGGACAAGGGCACGCAGGCCGTCACGCTCAACAAGATGTGCGGCTCGGGGCTGCAAGCCGTCGCCATGGCGCGCCAAGCGCTGCTTTCGGGCGAGAGCGACACCGTTATCGCCGGCGGCATGGAAAGCATGACGCGCGCGCCGTTCCTGATGGCGAAGCACCGCGCTGGTCAAAAGTACGGCCATGACAAGTTGCACGATCACATGGCCCTCGACGGTCTCGAAGACGCCTACGAAGGCCTCGCTATGGGCGTCTATGCCGATCAGGCGGCGAAAGAGTATCAGTTCAGCCGCGAGTCGCAGGACGCCTACGCGCTAGAGACGCTGCGCCGCGCGCAAAGCGCAACGAGCGAAGGCCGCTTCAAGCGCGAGATCGCCGCCATCGAAACCAAGGCCGGCGCACTCGACACCGACGAACTGCCGCGCAAGGCCAAGCCTGACAAGATACCGTCGCTGAAGCCCGCCTTCACGCCGGACGGCACGGTCACCGCCGCCAACGCGTCGGCGATCTCCGACGGCGCCGCGGCCCTCGTGCTGATGCGCCGTTCCGACGCGGAGAAGCAGGGCCGCAAGATCATCGCCCGCATCGTCGCGCAAAGTTCGCACGCGCAGGAGCCGTCGAAGTTCACGTCCGCGCCCGTGCCGGCCATCCAGAAGGCGCTGACGCGCGCCGACTGGAAAGTGAGCGACGTCGATCTCTGGGAGATCAACGAAGCCTTCGCAATCGTGCCGATGATCGCGATGAAGGAGCTGGGCCTCAGCCACGACATCATAAACGTCAATGGCGGCGCCTGCGCCTTGGGCCACCCGATCGGCGCCAGCGGCGCTCGCGTCCTCGTCACTTTGCTCGCGGCGATGGAAGCGCAGAACGCCAAGCGCGGCGTCGCCTCGCTCTGCATCGGCGGCGGCGAAGGCATCGCGCTCGCGGTGGAGCGGGCGTGAGACGGCTGCTCGCTGTCGCGTTTTTCGCCCTGAGCTCCGCTGCCTTCGCGCAAACGCCGGAGCAACAGGCGGCGATCGAGCAGGCGGAGCGCGTCGGCCGGGAGATCTACGAGCACGACCGTGCCGCATGGCTCGGCACGGACGCGATTCGTGAAGACATGGGCGACGATGTCGGCCGTATCTTGCGCGGCTGGATCACCGAGCGTCAGGGCAATGACGTCGTGGCGACGTTCGTCACGAGCGACGGTGATCGGCCGCGCAGCCTCTACCGCGCTGTGTTGCGCAATGGAGCCCTTGTGGGGCGCGGACAAGCCAATGCGCCGCTTGCCGTGCATCAGTTGGCGCTGTACCGCGCGAGGCAGAGAGCGCTGCAATCGGACTTCGCCGCTTGTTCGCCGACCTACAACACTGTCGCCTTGCCAAGCGCTGACGGCGCTTTTGCCGACATCTATCTGCTCCCTGGCACGACCGACGCCAACCTCGTCCTTGTCGGCGGCGCGCACCGCTTGCGAGTGAACCTGGCAACCAATGAGATCGTCGAGACACAAGCGTTCAGCCGGTCGTGCCTGACTTTGCAGCGCGGGCCTGGCGCTGCGGGTTTGTTTTTCACTCATCTCACCACGCCGATGCCGACGGAGACTCACGTCTTCTTGAACTTGTCGATGGGGCTGCCGCTGTATGTCGGCGCCGAACAGGGGGTCTGGAGCATCGAAGAGGGCCGCATCCGCTTGGTTCGAGAACGGGCCGAATGAACGAAAGGCTGCTCGCCCACTTCGCCGAACAAGCCGGCTTCTGCACCGCGCTAGGCTCGCCGTTCACCGGCGAACTGGTCGAGCGCATGCGCGAGGACATCATCGCCGGCGGCCCCACCGCCGCGCTCGTCGCCGACTGGCCCGGCAATCCGCGGGCGGACGCCGTCGCGCTGCGCCTCACCGGCGCCGCCCACGCCGGGGTGCTCACCGGCCGCGATCCAGCGCTCGCCGCGCTCTATCCCGCCCACAACCCGAACTGGCGCATGAGCGAGGTCTGGCCCGCCGTCCGCGCGCTGTTCGAGCGCGAGTACGATTGGGTGCGCGACTTCATCCGCTCCGCGCCGCAGACCAACGAGACCCGCCGCTCGATCGCGCTGCTCGCGTGCTTTCTCACCTTTGCGCGCGATTGGCGCGGGCCGACCGACATGCTCGAACTCGGGGCCAGCGCCGGTCTTAACCTCCACTGGGACAAGTTCGCCTATCGTCCAAACGGCTGGTCATGGGGCGCCGACAGCCCGGTCGTCGTCGACACCAACTGGAACGGCCCGCCGCCGCCGGTCGATGTTGTCCCGCACATCCGCAACCGCGCCGCCTGTGATTTGAACCCACTCGATGTTCGCGACGACGCGCAAGTGTTGCGGCTCAAGTCCTATATCTGGCCGGACCAGCCCGATCGCATCGCCCGTTTCGAAGGGGCAGTGGCGCTCGCGCGCGCCAACGATGTTCGCGTCGAACGCGCCGACGCCGCCGAGTGGATCGCCCGCAAGCTCGACGAACGCGCGCAGGACGCGGCGACGATCGTCTACCATTCCGTTTTCCTGCAATACCCGCCGCGCGAAGCCCGCGCCGCCATCGCCGCCGCCATCGAATCCGCCGGCGCGCGCGCAACTTCGTCGGCGCCGCTCGCCTGGGTTCGGCTCGAGCCCGAGGGCCTGTTCGGCGGCGAGATCAACAGCGCCCGCATGGTGTTCGATCTCGTCTCTTGGCCCGGCGCGGAGCGCCGCATCCTCGGCTACGCTGACGGCCATGTGCGGCGTGTCGATGCCGCGCAGCGCTAACGCCAGATCGCCGGCAGCGTCAGCGAGAGCGCAGGCACGAACGTCACCAGCAGCAGCACCGCAATCGCCGCGAGGTAGAAAGGCCAGATCGATTTCATCGCTTCGGCGATGCTGATCCGCCCGATCGCGGAGCCGACGAACAGCACCGAGCCGACCGGCGGCGTGATCAGGCCGATGCCGGCGGCGAGCACCAGGATCACGCCGAAATGCAGCGGCGCGACGTCGAAGGCGCGCGCCACCGGCAGGAAGATCGGCGTGCAGATGATGATCATCGGCGCGAGATCCATGAAGGTGCCCAGCACGAGCAGGATCGCCAGCATCAGCAGCAGCACGATGGTTTTGCTGTCGGTGAAGCCCTGCAGCGCCTCGACCGCCATGGAGGGGATTTGCAGATACGCCATCAGCCAGCCGAACGCGCCCGCTGCGCCGATCACGAACAGCACCGCACCCGATGAGCGCGCCGCGTGCGCGACGGCGCCGAAGAACGCGCCCCAGCCCATACCGCGGTACACGATCAACGTCACAAGCAGGGCGTAGATCACGGCGACCGCTGCGCTCTCCACCGCCGTGAAGATGCCGGCGCGGATGCCGCCGAAGATAACGAAAATCAGCAGCAATCCAGGGATCGCCGCAATCAGCCGCACACCAACGGCGCCGAAGCCGGGGAACGCCTCGGTGGGATACTTGCGCGCGCGGGCGAGCAGGTAAGCCGCGAGCATGACGCCGAGCGCCAGCAGCAGCGCCGGAACGATGCCGGCCGCGAACAGGTCGGCGATTGAAACGCCGCCGCCGGCAATGGCGGAGTAGAGGATGAGGTTGTGCGACGGCGGCAGCAGCAGCGCGACCAAGGCCGCCGAGATCGTGACATCGACCGCATAATCCTTCGAGAAGCCGCGCTTCTCCATCTGCGGGATCATGGTCGAGCCGATGGCGGAGACGTCCGCGAGGGCTGAGCCCGAAACGCCGCCGAACAAGGTGGAGGCGACAACGCTCACTTGCCCCAAGCCGCCGCGCAAGTGGCCCACCAGCGAAGATGCGAGCGAGATCAGCCGCTCGGAAATGCCGCCGCGCAGCATCAGCTCGCCGGCGAAGATGAAGAGCGGGATCGCCAACAGCGACACCTTGCCGAAACCCGAGGCGAGCTGCTGCACGACGACGATCGGCGGCAGCTCGAGATAGAGGATGGTCGCGAGCGTTGCGGCGGCGATCGAGAACGCGACCGGCGCGCCCAGCAACAGCAGCAGCGCGAACACGCCGAAGAGGATGGCGATTTCCATGGTTTAGGCGTCTCCGGTCTCGGGATCGCCGCTGATCAGGCGCTCGAACGCGAACAGCGCGATCAGCCCGCCGCCGGCGCAGACGCCAACATAAGAGAGCCCCTCCGGCGCCGGCGCGCCGGCCATTGGCACGCTCCAGGAATCCAGCATCAGAAAGCCGCCGTAGAAGGCGAGCGCCGCGCCGAACGCGAGCGCGATGAGTCGGCTGAAGGTTTTGAGCGCCGCACGCAGCGGCGCCGGCGCGCTCTCGACCAAAGTCGGGAAGTTGAAGTGCGTCTCGAGCCGCACCGCGATCGCCGCGCCGAACAGCGCCGCGACGCTCATCAGGATCAGCGCCACCGGCTCGGTCCATCCGGGCGAGGCGTTGAGCACGTAGCGGCCGACCACCTGCCACGCCAACACCAGGACCAGCGCGCAGAGCGAGGCTGCGGCGATGGCGATGGTCAGCCTCGCGAGCGCGGAGAAGGCGCCTGTCAGCGCATTCGAGCGGCTCATGTTTCCTCCCCCTTCGTCGCCGTTCAGCGATCGTCAGCCGTGTTCTTCGATTCGCCGCACCGTCTCGGCGATCGATACGTCCGCGAGATAGCGCCGGCGCATTGGTTCGACCGCGCGGCGGAATGCGTCCTTGTCCACGTCGTTGGCGGCAACGCCGGCGTCGAGCACCGTCTGCCGCGCCGCCGCCTGCTTTTGATCCCAGAGCCCCCGCATCACCGGCACGGACTCGCGCGCCTTGGCCAGGATCAGCTCGCGGTCGGCGCTGGAGAACGAGTCAAAGCGCGCTTTCGAAATCAGCAGCGCTTCGGGCGCGCAGCAATGATCGGTCTGCGACCAGTAGCGCGCCACCTCGTACTGGCGCGTCGACTGGAACGTCGCCCAATTGTTCTCCGCTGCGTCGATCAGGTGCGTTTGCAGGCCGGTGAACACTTCGCCGAACGGGATCGGCGTCGCGTTCGCGCCCATCGCATCGAGCATCTGCATGAAGATGTCGGCGCGCGGCACACGCACTTTGAGGCCGCGCATGTCCGCCGGCGTGTGGATCGGCCGGCGCGCATTATACATCGAGCGGAAGCCGGAATCGTAGAATGCGAGGCCGATCAAGTCGCGCTGTTCGAACGTGCGCAGGATGGCTTGGCCAATGGGGCCGTCGATCACGCCGCGAAGGTGCGCGTCGTCGCGAAAGGTGTAAGGCAACGCCAGCGGCTGCGTCGCCGGAAAGGCGTTGTTGACGGCGCCGAGATAGACGCGGGCGATGTCGAGCACGCCGAAGCGCGCGAGGTTCACGGTGTCGGTCTCGGTGCCGAGCTGGCCCGACGGATAGATGCGGAAGCTGATGCGTCCGTCCGTTTCGCGTTCGATCTCCTGGCCCATCCAGCGCACGGCCTCCACCGTGGGGTAATCGCTCGGATGCACGTCGACGGCTGTGATCACCTGGCGCGACGCCGCTTGCGCGAAGGCAAGGCCAGCGCCGGTCGCGGCGACCGCGCCCGTGCCAAGGAGCGCGCGCCGCGAGATCATGCGAAGCCTTTGCCGTTCGGCGCTGCTTTCACCGCCGAGCAGAGAATGTCGCCGTCGCCGTTGAAGCTCACCCGCGAATGCTGGCCGACGCGGATGTCGTGCACGCCAGTCACCGCGCCGGTGGAGACCAATTGGCCGGCCTTCAACGGCTTGCCGCGCTTGGCGAGATGCTCGAGCAGGAACACCAGCGCATCGAGCGGGCCATCGTCAGCCGCGCTCGCGCGGCCCGTGCCCACGGAGGCGCCCTCGATGAAGGTCTCGGCGGTGAGGCCCTGTTCGAGCTTCGCGCGCCAGTTCTCGATTTCGGGCCCGAGGATCAGCCCGTGATTGTTGCCGAAGTCCGAGACGACGACGGTCGCGCCCAGATCGTTGATGGTCGCGAGCGGGCTGCCCGCCAGTTCAACGCCGACATGCATGGCGTCGATCAGATCAATCGCTTCCTCGCGCGTCCAGCTCAGCTTGTCCGCCGGAGCGTCCTGTCCGATACGGAAGACGTATTCGGCCTCTACTGCCGCGAAGCCGTTTTCGTAGACTGGGAACTCGACGCCCGCGCCATCCTGCGCGGTCCAAACCAGGTGCCTGAAGATGGGGCCGGCCAACCGCTCGGCGCCTAGCGCCTGCACCTGATGCGCCGGCACCCGGCCGATCTTCCAGCCGACGACCTCATCCGGCCACATCGAGATCGCCTCGTCCTGGACGCGGTAGCTCGCCTCCAGGTTCCGCGGCGGCTCGCCCGGAAAGTCCGGCAGCGCCTTCGCCTTCTGGCGCGCGGCCACGAACGACCCAGCGATGTCGCGTGCTGTGCTGCTCACATGGCCTCCCCGCCGGCTGATGCGCGCCGGTCTTGCCCGTCCAGCCATAGAGGACACCGGTGTCATTGGCAATGTGGGACGTGCATCTGGGGAGCCGGGATCAGGGCGCCCAGAAGATCTCGAGCTTGGGCGCGCCGGGAGCGAACAGCGCGGCGACAGGGGCTTGATCGACCGGCTGCCGCGCCGCCCGTTCGAGCCGCTGGCGCTTGTCGCGCCCGGCGATCAGCAGCAGCGCGCTTGTAATTCGCCCGTAGGCGCCACCCGTGAGCGTCAGCCGGTCGGGCGAACCCGCCGCTTGCGGCGCGTGGACGTCGATCACAGTCCGGCGCGTCGTCGGATCGAGCGGGCGCGCAGTCGCGCCTGGAAACCAGGACGCGGTGTGGCCGTCATCGCCCATGCCCATCAGCGCGAAGTCGATATGCAGCGGCGCGTACAGCGTCTCGGCGCAGTCGGCGGCCTGAGCTACGGTCGACGTCGCGAAGAACATGGGCTTGAACTGCGCGCCTTGCGCAAACACCGGCTCGAACGCGCGTTGAACCAGCTTTTCGTTGGACGCGTTGTCGCTCGGCGGCACGAAGCGTTCGTCGACGAGCGCAAGCGTGATCTTCAACCAATCGAGCTTCATCGCCGCGAGCGCGCGATAAGCCGGCTCCGGCGTCGAGCCGCCGGAAAGGGCCAAGCAAGCCGACCCGCGCGCAGCGATGGCATCGTTCGCCGCTCGCGCCATGCGCTCCGCCGCCGCCTGCATCAAAGCAGGGCGGTCGGCGAAGGCGCTGAAGTTTTCCATCAGCCCTTGCTGGCCAACAGATCGCGCAGCGTCTGCGCGGCCGCCGCCCCGTGCTCTTCGTTCGCCAGCGCGTAGGCCGCGGTAGCTCGCAGGTAGCCGATCTTGTCGCCGCAATCGTAGGTGACGCCGTCATACTCGAGCGCGTGGAACGGCTGCACATCCATCAAGCGCGCCATCGAATCCGTCAGCTGGATCTCGTTGCCGGCGCCCGGGCCTTGGCTTGCGAGCAGCTCGAAGATTTCCGGCTGCAGGATGTAGCGGCCGCTAATGAAGAGGTTCGACGGCGCTTCCTCGCGCTTCGGCTTCTCGACCATGCCCTTCATTTTGATCAGCCGCCCTTCACGGCTCTCGGGGGTGATGACGCCGTAACGCTCGGGCGTGTCGGTGGGCTCCACCGCGATGATGTTGCCGCCGACCTTGTTGTAGGCGTCCACCATCTGCGCCAAGCACGAAGGCTGCGCCATCATCAGCATATCCGGCAGCATCACCGCGAACGGCTCGTCGCCGACAATGTCGCGGGCGCACCAGACCGCGTGCCCCAGCCCGAGCGCCGATTGTTGACGCACGAAGCTCGTCGACCCGGCGGCCTGGACGGAGAGGTTGATCTCTTCGAGCTGCGCGTTCTTGTTCTTTTCGCGCAAGGTTACTTCAAGTTCATACGAACGATCGAAATAGTCCTCGATCGCGCCCTTATTGCGCCCCGTCACGAATACTATGTGCTCGATGCCGGCGGCCAGCGCTTCGTCCACGACGTACTGGATGGCCGGCCGGTCGAACACCGGGAGCATCTCCTTCGGGATTGCCTTGGTTGCCGGCAGTACGCGGGTGCCGAAGCCGGCGACGGGAAGTACCGCTTTCCGTAGCGGTCGGGGCGAGGAGGAAACGCTAGCCATTGTGTTCCTTTTGCTGCAGCGCAGCATCGGTGATCCGCTATGCCGCTAGAGCCGTAGCCGCTGCAGCCGAGAACAGCAACCGAGCCCCGGATTCGGCTTGAATTCAGGATTATCGGTTACGATCTGCAGAAGCCGCGGAAGACGGCGGGTGTGGGTGTCGAGAGTGGTGACCACCGTCACGGACGATTTCTCTTCGGCGCCGCAAAGTACCGTTTGCCAATACGGCAACCTTTTGTTAACAGACCGCGCGCCGGTCCGGGAGTAATCCACAATGTCGTCCACCAACAATGCCACCGTCCGCATGGTCGTGGCCAGCTTCGCCGCTGGCGTCAGCGCGATGATGCTGTTGGGTCTGGTCGCGCCTGTGGCCGTGCAGGGCGGTCTAACCGTGCGCGAGGCGATGGCGTCGCCGGTGGAACAGCGCCCGGAAATCGCGCTGGACGTCGCCGCGGTGGAAGCGCAGCTGGCCGACGCCGAGCGCGCGATGGCGGCCGCTCGCGCCACCACGAACGACGACATCCGCCGCCTGCAAAACCTGTCGGGCCGCTAAACTCCCCGCCGCCTACACGATTTTCTGTCCAGTCGCCCGCCAGTCCTTGAGAAACGCCTCAAGGCCGGCGTCAGTCAGATTGTGCTTGTACAGCGCCTTGAACACCGCCGGCGGGATCGTCGCGCAGTCGGCGCCCGCGATCGCGGCGTCGCGCACATGCGCCGCTGAACGGATCGACGCCGCCAGAATCTGCGTCTGATAGTCGTAATTGTCGTAGATCGCGCGGATTTCGCGGATCAGCTGCATGCCGTCCTGGCCGCCGTCGTCCAGCCGGCCGAGGAACGGCGAAATGAACGTCGCGCCGGCTTTGGCCGCCAGCAGCGCCTGCACCGCCGAAAAGCACAGCGTCACATTGCAGGGATGGCCCTCGTCCTCGAGCGTCTTGCAGGCGCGCAAACCGTCGCGCGTCAGCGGAACCTTGACGACGATGTTGTCCGCGAGGGTCCGCAGCTTGCGGCCTTCGGCCAGCATCGTCTCGTAATCCTGCGCCACCACCTCCGCGCTGACCGGCCCCGGCACCGCCGCGCAGATCTCGCGCAGCGTCTCGAAGAAATCGCGTCCCGCCTTCGCAACGAGCGAGGGATTGGTGGTGACGCCATCGACCAGCCCGGTCTCGGCCAGGGCCTTCAGTTCCGCGACGTCGGCGCTGTCGATGAAAATCTGCATAAGAAGCTCCCTTGCCGCGTAGAAACGGGCGCGTCTCGCTGATACCGGACTGCGCGCGCAGGGCAAGCGGCCCGAATCGCGGCTAAACACCCTTGAAGCAGGGAATACCGAATGGCCAAGCACGAAGAAATCGAAGGCGTCCGCGCCAAGGACATGGCCAACGCCATCCGCGCGCTCGCCATGGATGCGGTGGAGCAGGCGAAGTCTGGCCACCCCGGCATGCCCATGGGCATGGCCGACGCCGCGACGGTGCTGTTCTCGCGCTATCTGAAATTCGACGCGTCGGAGCCGAACTGGCCCGATCGCGACCGCTTCGTGCTCTCCGCCGGCCACGGCTCGATGCTGCTCTATGCGTTGCTCTATCTCACTGGCTACGAGGAGATGACGCTGGAGGAGATCAAGCGCTTCCGCCAGCTCGGCTCGCGCACGGCGGGCCACCCGGAAAATTTCCTCGCTGATGGCATCGAGACGACGACAGGCCCCCTCGGCCAAGGTCTCGCCAACGCGGTCGGTATGGCGATGGCGGAAGCTCACTTGAACGCACGCTTCGGCGCCGACCTTGTCGATCACCGCACTTGGGTCATCGCCGGCGATGGCTGCCTGATGGAAGGCGTCAGCCAGGAAGCGATCGCGCTCGCCGGCCATCAGAAGCTCAACAAGCTCACCGTGATCTGGGACGACAATTCGATCTCGATCGACGGCGCCGTCTCGCTTTCGGACTCCACCGATCAGAAAGCGCGCTTCGCCGCCAGCGGCTGGCATGTGGTGTCGTGCGACGGGCACGACATGGACGCCGTCGCCAAGGTGTTCGACGAGGCGACGAAGTCGGATCGGCCGACCCTGATCGCTTGCAAGACCATCATCGGCTACGGCGCGCCGAAGAAGGCGGGCACCGCGAAGGCGCACGGCGAAGCGCTCGGCGCGGAAGAGCTGGCGGCGGCGAAAGCCGCGCTCGGCTGGCCGCACGGCCCATTCGAAGTGCCGGACGACATCCTCGGCGCTTGGCGCAAGATCGGTGCGCGCGGCGCGCAGATCCGCGAAGCGTGGGAAACCAGATTGAAGCGGCATCCGCAGCGCGACGCCTTCGCCTCGACGATGAGCGGCAATGTCGACGCGGCGATCGCCGCCCTCGGCATGCATGCGCAGAAAATGGCGGCCGATAAGCCGTCGCTGGCGACGCGCGCCTCTTCGGGCGCCGCGATCGAGGCGATGTTCGACGCCTGCCCCGAATTGCTCGGCGGCTCGGCCGATCTCACCGGCTCCAACAACACCTTGGCCAAGGGCACGCCCGACTTCACCGCGGAGAACCGCCTCGGCCGCTATGTCCGCTACGGCATCCGCGAGCACGGCATGGCGGCGGCGATGAACGGCATGGCGCTGCACGGCGGCGTTATCCCATACGGCGGCACGTTCCTGTGCTTTGCCGATTACTCGCGCCCGTCCATCCGTCTCGGCGCGCTGATGGGCGTCCGCGTCATTCACGTGATGACGCACGACGGCATCGGTCTCGGCGAAGACGGCCCGACGCACCAGCCGGTCGAACACTTGGCGGCGTTGCGCGCGATTCCGAACCTCTACGTCTTCCGCCCCGCTGACGCCGTCGAGGCGGCGGAGTGCTGGCAGGCGGCGCTCTTGAACGAGGACGGCCCGAGCGTCCTCGCGCTCTCGCGCCAAGCCACGCCGGCGCTCCGCGGCGACGCCAGCGAAAACATGAGCGTCCGCGGCGCCTACGAGCTGCTCCCGGCGGAGGGCGGCGCATCGCGCGTCGCCATCTTCGCCACCGGCACGGAAGTGGCGCTCGCGGTGAAGGCGCGCGAGCTGCTGCAGGCCGAAGGCGTCCCGACGCGCGTGGTTTCCGCGCCGTGCTTCGAGCTCTTCGAGATGCAGGACGACGTCTACCAGGACGGCGTCTGCGGAGACGACGACGAACTGAAGATCGGCGTCGAAGCGGCGGTCGGGCAGGGCTGGTTCGAGGCGTTCGGGCTCGACGCGTTCGTCGGCATGTCGACGTTCGGGACCTCGGCGCCCGCGAAAGACGTCTACGCCCATTTCGGCATTACGGCCGAAGCCGTAGTCGAGACGGCGAAAGCGCTGCTTTAAAGCTTCGCCGCCAGTTCCCGCAGAAGCTTCACGTCCTGCGCGCGCTCGCGCGGGATGACGACGACGGCTTCGGGCGTGGCGATCACCACCAGATCGCTGACGCCGGCGACGCACACCTTTATCCCGTCGCCGCGCAGCAAATTGCCGGACGCATCCAGCGCCATCGCTTGGCCCTGCACCGCATTGCCTCCCGCGTCGCGCGGCGAGACGCGCCAGATCTCGTCCCAGGCGCCGAGATCGGCCCAACCGATCTCGCACGGCGCCACCGCCGCGCGCGCGGTCTTTTCCATCACCGCAATGTCGAGCGGCTGCGACGGGACTTGCGCGAACTGCGCCGCATCGAGCCGCACTTCATCGCCGACGCGCTCGGCGGCCTTCAGCGCCGCTAGCGCCTTGTCGCGCACGTCCGCGCTGGCGCTGAATTCGGCCAGCAGCGTCGCCGGATGGAAGAGGAAAATGCCGGCGTTCCAGGAATAACCGCCGCCGGCGAGATAGGCGCTTGCGGTTTCGGCGTTCGGTTTTTCGCGGAAGCTCTCTATGGCGAACACGCCGTCGCCCAAACGTTCGCCGCGCTTGATATAGCCGTATCCGGTGGCGGGCCGGTCCGGCGTGATGCCGAAGGTGACGATCCGCTCGCGCGCAAACGGCGCGGCGCGCTCGATCACGGCGCGAAAGCCCGCCGCGTCGGCGATGACGTGATCGGCCGGCAGCAGCAGCACCAGCGCATCGGCGTCGATCTCCTGCGCCAGCGCCGCGGCGATGGCGCCGACCGCCGCCGTGTTGCGCGGTTGAGGTTCGAGCACGAGCGCCGCCGGCTGGACGCCGGCTTCGGCTAGGTGCGCGCGCACCAACGCGGTGTGGCGCGCATTGCAGAGGATCAGCGGGTCCGCGAACGTCACCGCGCCGGCTGCGCCTTTCACACGCAGCGCCGTCTCCGTGAACAGCGAAGCCTCGCCGCCGCTCAGCGCGTGGAATTGCTTCGGCCGCGCCTCGGTCGAAACCGGCCAGAGCCGCGTGCCGGCGCCGCCGGACATGATGGCGGGGATGATGCGGATGGTCATGACGTAGTGTGGCCTGCCGGGCGCTGTCGCAAAAGGTGAGCCTTGGCGTTTGTGCCGATTTGGCACGTCTCAACTGGCATCAGCGGGCGATCTTTCTGCTGATCGCTTTCACAATCGCTTCCGCCGCATCCGCCGGACTCGTCTTGGCCGCATCGATCCGCACTTCGGGATGCTCCGGCGCCTCGTAGGGTGAATCGATGCCGGTGAAATTTTTGAGCTGGCCGGCGCGCGCCTTCTTATAGAGGCCCTTGACGTCGCGCTGCTCGGCTACGTCGAGCGGTACGTCCACGAACACTTCGAAGAACTCGCCTTCCTTGGCCAAACTCCGCGCCAGCTCGCGCTCGGCGCGGAACGGCGAGATGAACGCCACCAGCACGATCAGGCCTGCGTCCGCCATCAGCTTCGCCACTTCGGCGACACGGCGAATGTTCTCGACCCGGTCCGCCGGCGTGAAGCCCAGATCGCGGTTGAGGCCGTGGCGGATGTTGTCGCCGTCGAGCAGCACGGTGTGGCGGCCGAAAGAGTGCAGCCGCTTCTCGACAAGGTTGGCGATCGTTGACTTGCCGGCGCCGGAGAGCCCGGTGAACCAGAGGATCGCCGGCTTCTGGTTCTTGATCGCCGCGTGCGCGTTGCGGTCGACCTCGAGCGCTTGCCAATGCACGTTGTGCGCGCGGCGGAGCGCGAAATGGATCAATCCCGCGCCAGCTGTCTCGTTCGTGTCCGGATCGATCAGGATGAAGCCGCCGGTCTCGCGGTTTTGTTCGAACGGATCGAACGGGATGTCGCGATCGAGGCTGACATTGCACACGCCGATGCCGTTGCCGTCGAGCTGCTTCACCGGCGTGTGCTGGAACGTGTCGATGTCGAAGCCGTGGCGGATCTCCGTCACCGTCGCCCACGCGTGCGCCGCGCCGATCTTCATGGCGTAGCGGCGGCCCGGGAAGAGCGGCGTCTCGCTCATCCAGACGATCGTCGCCTGGAACTGGTCGGCGATCTCGCAGGGATTGTCCGCCGCGGCGATGATGTCGCCGCGTGAGCAATCCACTTCGTGGTCGAGCGTCAGCGTCACCGATTGGCCGGCGACCGCCTGCTCCAGGTCGCCGTCAGCGGTGACGATGCGCGCGACATTGGCAGTGCGCCCCGAGGGCAGGATGCGGATAGCGGCGCCCGGCTTGACGACGCCAGCGGCCAGCCGCCCGGCGAAGCCGCGGAAATCGAGATTGGGGCGCACGACGCTCTGCACCGCCATGCGCAGCGGCTGGTCGGCGCGATGCGCCTCGCGCGGCTCGGCGCCCTCCAGCAGCTCGATCAGAGTCGGGCCGTCGTACCAGGGCGTCGCCGCGCTGCGGGCGGCGATATTGTCGCCGCTGACGCCGGAGACCGGGATCGCCGCCAGCCGCGGAATGTCGAGCGTTCCGGCAAGCTCGACGAAGTCGGAGACGATCTGATCGTACGCCGTGCGATCGTAGCGGATCAGATCCATCTTGGTGATGGCGAGCACCACTTGCTTCACGCCCATCAGCGCAGCGATGAAGGCATGCCGGCGCGTTTGCGTCAGCACGCCCTTGCGTGCGTCGATCAGCAGGATGGCGACGTCCGCATTCGACGCCGCCGTCACCATGTTGCGCGTGTATTGCGTATGCCCCGGGCCGTCGGCGACGATGAACTTGCGCTTTTCGGTGGCGAAATAGCGGTAGGCGACGTCGATGGTGATGCCTTGCTCGCGCTCGGCCATCAGGCCGTCGACCAGTAGCGCGAAGTCCAGCTCGCCGCCGCGCGTGCCGACCGTCTTGGAATCGCGCTCCAACGCTTCGAGCGTATCGTCCGGTATCGTGCCGAGATCGTACAGGAGCCGGCCGATCAAGGTCGACTTGCCGTCGTCAACCGAGCCGCACGCCACCAGGCGCAGGAGCGTTTTCGCTTCGGCCATCAGAAATAGCCTTCCTGCTTCTTCTTCTCCATCGAAGAAGGGGTGTCGCTGTCGATCAAACGGCCTTGGCGTTCGCTGGCGCGCGATTCCACGATCTCGCGGATGATGTCGCCGACACTCGCCGCTTCGCTCTCGACCGCGCCGGAGAGGGGATAGCAGCCGAGCGTGCGGAAGCGCACGCGTTTCACTTCCGGCGCTTCGCCGGCCTCGAGCCGCATGCGCGCGTCGTCGACCATGATCCAGGCGCCGGAGCGGCGCACGACGCGGCGCTCGGCGGAGAAGTAGAGCGGCACGATCGGGATGTTCTCGGCCTCGATATATTGCCAGACATCGAGTTCGGTCCAGTTCGACAGCGGGAAGACGCGGAAGCTCTCGCCCGGACGCTTCTTTGTATTGTAGAGGCTCCACAATTCCGGCCGCTGGTTCTTCGGGTCCCAACGTTGGTGCGAGGAGCGGATCGAGAACACGCGCTCCTTGGCGCGACTCTTCTCCTCATCGCGCCGCGCGCCGCCGATGGCGGCGTCGAAGCCGTACTCAGTGAGTGCGCGACGCAGGCCTTCGGTCTTCCAGACTTGCGTGTGCAGCTCCGAGCCATGCTCGAACGGGTTGATGTTGCGCGCCACCGCATCGGGGTTGCGGTAGACGATGAGTTCATGCTCCGCCGCCGCCGCATCGCGCATCGCGTACATGTCGCGGAATTTCCACGTCGTATCGACGTGCAGGAGCGGGAAGGGGAGCTTGCCCGGGAAGAACGCCTTCTTCGCCAGGTGCAGCAGCACGCCGCTGTCCTTGCCCATCGAATAGAGCATCACCGGCCGCTCGGTCTCGGCGGCGACCTCGCGCAGGATGTGGATGCTTTCCGCTTCGAGCGCCTGCAGATGCGAAAGTCGCGTCTCAGCCGCCATAATAGCCCCGGTACCAATCGACGAAGCGCTGCACGCCGACTTCGATCGGCGTCTTCGGCGCAAAGCCCACGTCCCGCATCAGCGCGTCGACATTGGCGTAGGTCGCCGGCACATCGCCCGGCTGCATCGGCAGGAAATTCTTGATCGCCGTCTTGCCGGTGGCCTTCTCGATGGTTTCGATCAGCCGCATCAGCTTCACCGGCTCGTTGTTGCCGATATTGTAGATGCGCCACGGCGCCGTGGACGAAGCGGGGTCAGGCGCATCGCCGCGCCAAGCGGGATTGGGCGCCGCCGGCCGGTCGCCGACGCGCACCAAAGCTTCGACGACGTCATCGACGTAAGTGAAGTCGCGCTGCATCTCGCCATTGTTGAAGACGTCGATCGGCCGGCCTTCGAGAATGGCGCTGGTGAACAGGTACATCGCCATGTCCGGGCGCCCCCACGGGCCGTACACGGTGAAGAAGCGCAGACCGGTCGTCGGAAGGCGATAAAGATGGCTGTAGCTGTGCGCGAGCAGCTCGTTCGACTTCTTCGTGGCCGCGTAAAGCGAGAGCGGATGATCGACGTTCTGATCCACCGCGAACGGCATCGTCGTATTGGCGCCGTAGACCGAACTTGAAGACGCGAACACCAGATGCTTCACGCCGTGATGGCGGCAGCACTCGAGCACGTTGACGAAGCCGTCGAGATTCGAGCGGACGTAAGCGTGCGGATTCTGCAGCGAGTAGCGCACGCCGGCCTGCGCCGCGAGATTGAACACGATCTCGAATTTGTGCCGTGCGAACAGCGCCGTGAGCGGCTCGTGGTCGGCCAGGTCGATCTCGGCGAAGGTGAAGTCCGGATGCTCCTTGAGCGCTTTCAGCCGGTCGCGCTTCAACGCGACGTCGTAATAGGCGCTCATATTATCGAGGCCGACGACCGGCCGGCCGGCGCGCAGCAGCCGGTCGGCCAAGTGAAAGCCGATGAAACCAGCGGCGCCGGTCACCAGGACTGGAATCATCTACGCCAACGCCTCATCCGCGCCGCCCAGCGCCCGCGTTCGATACGCAGCAGGTCCGGCAAAAGCAATGCTTCGAACTTCATGCGCGCGCTCGCGCCAATGCAGCGACCAAAGCGGCGGCTACGAACATGGTCGCATTCCACCATTCCTGCCAAATCCCGAAACTGACATTGGCGATGATTCCGAGCGAAGCGAGCGTCGCCGCGGCGGCGGCGGCGGCCGGGCGGTTTTTTGCGAATGCGCGCGAGACCGCCCACCCGCCGGCGAGCAGCGTTGCGGCAGCCAACGCCGCGCCTACCGCTCCGGTTTCGTACCATATTTGCAGGCTGCCGCTGTGCGGGTGCAGCGGCACGGCGCTCATGTCGATCCCGCGCACCGCGATCTGATCGGTCACGGCGCGTGAGGCGTCGAGCCCGTGGCCGAGCCAGGGCTGTTCCATGATTCGTGCGCAGACATAGTCCCAGATGCCGACGCGCGCGGCCCAGCTCAGCGGCAGCGCATCGACCAAGCGCTGGTTGGCCAGGATCAGCGGCGTCGCGAACGGGGCGGCGATCATCCAGAACGCGAGCCCAGCCGAGACGCTCATGACCGCGAAACGCGGGGCGCTGTAGGCGACGGCGAAGGCGACGAGGCCGATCAGGAACGCCACCAGATTGGCCCAAAGCCCCAATGGCATCGCCAAAAGCGCGCTGGCCGCCAGCACCACGCGGGCCCAGCCGCCACGGTCGTTCGCGAGGAGGCTCGCCGCCGCCCCCCAGGTGAGGGCGAGCACCACGGCGGCGCCGCGATTGATGTTGCGGACGACTTCGCCGGGCGGAATCTCCGGATTGGCGGCGCGGTTGAGCGGCATGTCCCAGAGCGCCTCGATCACCATCAGCGCCGTCAACACCGCGAAAGCGGCCACGCCGCTGGCCTGGGTCAAATCGCGGTTTCGCTGGGCGCCCGCGGCCGCCGCAAACATGAGTCCAAGCGGAACGAGAGCGGCGAGCTTGCCGGCCTGGGCATAGCCGGGCTGCGCCGACCAGGCGCTGGCGGCCAAGGCCCAGCCCCAGAAGGCGAGCAGGGCAAGGAGTGCGATCAGTTTGTTTTCAACAGCTTGCTGCAGCAGCGAGGGCCGGAACGCCAGCACGGCCGCGAGGCACATCAGCACCGGCAGCCCCATCGCTCCGCCGGCGGAAACGGCCGGCAGCAGAGCGAAAAAAGCTGCGATCACAATGGCGCTGGTGGTAACCCGCATCGACTCCTCCCGTCGGCCCTAGCGCATGTCACGGCGCCCGCCGCTTGGGCAATGCCGCTCGGCGCTTAACCAACATGTCGGCTTCGTCACTGGAAATCGGCCCTTAGCGCTTGGCGCCGGGCGAGATTTAAGCTTTGTTACCCCCCACACGTGTATAGGGCGGGCTGGGACGGCGCGCCGGTGCGCGTGCGCGGGAGCGTTAGGATGTCGGGACAAGGCGCGGGCGGCTTTGAACGCGAAGTGAAGGACACGATCGTAAAGTCGGGTCTGACCGGCGTCGCTGCGACCGTGCTTGCCGTCACGATCATCTCCCCGGCGGGTCTCGGCGGCATGGTCGGCACCAGCATGGCGTCCGGTTCGGGCGTCGATCCGACGGCTGCTGAAAATCCCTACGCCAACCTTCCCGCCTACCCCTCGCCGCTGACGGCCGAGGAAGTGACCGAGATCCGCGGCCAGCTGGCCTCGACCGCGGCGTCGATGGAATTCACCCGCGCCGCGACCGAAGCCAAGATCGATCACGTGCGCCAGATCGCCATGACCGACGGCGCGGTGACGTTCGCGCCGCTGCCGGCGACGCGCATGCCGCAAATCATCGCCGCTCCGGCGGTGACTGCCGCCGCGCCGGCGCCCGAGCTGCGCCTGACGCTGAGCGAGCCCGCGCCGGTGGAAGCGGTGCAGGAAGCGGCGGCGCCGGAAACTGCCCCCGCGCCGGCGCAAATGGTGCAAGTGAGCTACAGCGGCAATGGCGGCGGCTCCGATTACGTCGTGCCGTATCGCGATCCGCACCTCGAACTCGCCGAACTGATGTTCGCGCACGAGGACTTCTGAGCTCCAACTGACTGAAGCTGCATGAGCGCGATGCGCGGCCTCGCCGTGACACGTCTGCGCGCGTGCGTTACGACTGCGCCGCATCGGCGGGAGAGTTGGATGCTGCGGTTTCTCCAGACGATCGCGTGCGCGCTGGTTCTTGTCGGCGTTGCGGCTGCGCCGGCGCGCGCCGAGACGTATCGTTTGAACTACGAAGCCGCGGTGCTCGGCGTCGTTGTGCTGGGGGCGGCGAGTTACGAGGTGACGGCGAGCCCGACACGTTACGCCGTGCGCGCCAATCTGCGCACGTCGGGCCTGGCGCGGCTGTTCGATCAGACCGAGATCACGGCCACATCCACCGGCGCGATCGCGGGGAGCGCGATCACCTGGTCGCGCTATGACATCTCGCATGCGTATGCGAGCAAGTTTCGCCGCATCCAGATGAATCGCGCCGGCGCCGCGGTCACCGCGCAAGTGACGCCGCGCTACGGCGATCTGGGCGCGCCGCCGGCGAGCGCGGCGCAGCAGGGCGCTTCGTTCGATCCGCTCACCGGCGTCTTCGCGCTCGGGCGCGAGATCGGCGCGGCGCGGGCGTGCCGGGGGGCGGTGCTGGTGTTCGACGGACGTCAACATTACAGACTCTCGGTCGCCCCGATCGGGCATGGAACGTTCAACGGCGGCGGCTATCGCGGGCCGGCGCTGAACTGCCGCTTCCGCTATGAGCCGATCGCCGGCTTCAGCGCCGATTTCGAGCGCGGCCGCGTGCCCGCCGCCGACGCCTGGTTCGCGCTGCCGGCCGAGCCGGGCTTCGCCGCGCCGCTCCGGCTCACCGTGCCGACGCCGCTCGGGCAGGCGCAGCTCGATCTGCGTCGCTATGAACGCATCGGCTGAGCCGCCTGCGGCGCGGAGCGCAACACAGGTGAGCCTCTGCGCCATCGTCGTCAGCTATCGCACCGGCGCCTCCCTCGCATCGTGCCTTGCGGCGCTGAAGCGGGCGGCGGGCGTCGACGAGATCGTGCTGGTCGACAACGGCAACGCGGCGGCGGAAACGGCGGCGATCGACGCTTTCGTCGAAGCCGACGCGCGCGTGCGGCTCATGCGCGGGCACGGCAATATCGGCTTCGCGGCGGCGTGCAATTTGGGCGCGCGGGCGGCGGCGAGCGAGACGCTGGCGTTCGTTAATCCGGACGTGATTCTCGAACACGATGCGCTGGCGCGGCTCGCGCAAGCGCTGAACGAGGCGCCGCCGCCGGCGATCGTCGGCGGCGATCTGCGCGATGCGCGCGGGCGGCCCGAGCGTGGCTCGCGGCGCGAGCGGCTGACGGCCTGGCGCGCGTTCGTATATGCGAGCGGGTTGGCGCGGCTCGAGCCGGCGCTGCCGTTCTTCCGCGACTTCAACCGCCACCGCGATCCGCTGCCGGTCGCGCCGGCGCGCGTCGGCGCGGTGAGCGGGGCGCTGCTGGCGATGCGGCGCGCCGACTTCGACGCGCTGGGCGGATTCGACGAGGCGTATTTCGTCCATGTCGAGGATATCGATCTCTGCCGCCGCGCCGAGCAGCGCGGCTGGCCGGTTCTGTTCGTGCCGGGGCCGCACGGCGTCCACGTGCGCTCCACCAGCGCCGCAGATGCGGGCTTCATCGCCAGGCACAAGGGGCGGGGCCTTGCGCTATATCTCGACAAGTTCGCGCAAGGCCCGTTCGAGCGGGCGCTGGCGCGGCTGGCCGGGCTGGTGCTGAACCGATGACGCGGCGCGCGTTCGTCGTGGGCGCTGGCGGCGCGGTCGGCGAAGCGGCGGCGCATAAGCTGCTGGCCGGCGGCTGGGCCGTCACCGCTTCGATGCACCAGGAGCGCGACGACGTGCGCGCGCGGCTTGAAGCGGCGGGCGCGGAGGTCATGCGCCATCATCTGCCGGACCACGCCGAATGGGCGCGCGCGGCGCAGGGGTGCGACGCGCTGTTGCTCACCGCCAATCTGGCGATCGCGCGCGCGACGCTCGAAGCGGCGGAGCTGGAGGTCGGGCGCATCGTCGTGTTCTCCAGCAACAATGTCGCGGCCGATCCGGAGGCGCCGAGCTATCGCGCGCTCGCGGACGCTGAGCACGCGCTGCGGGCGCGGTTTGCGCAGCTCGCCATCGTGCGGCCGACCTTGATCTATGGCGATCCGCGGCTCGCGACGGTGACGCGGCTGGTGCGGATGGCGCGGCGTTGGCCGGCGATGGCGCTGCCGGGCTCGGGGCGGGCGCGGGTGCAGCCGGTGTTTCATGACGATCTCGGCTGCTTGGCGGCGGGGCTCGCCGAGGCGGATGCGCCGACGGGCGTGTTCGCGGCGGGCGGGCCGGAGATCGTGACGATGCGGGCGCTGTATGCGGCCATCGCAAAAGCGGCGGGCGTTTCGCGCCTCGTCGCGCCGATGCCGGCGGCGCTGCTCGCGGCGGCCGGCGTGTTGAGCGCCGAGCAGGCGGCGCGGGCGGACGCCGATCGCGTCGCCATTGCGCAAGATGCATTGCCGACGGCGCTCGCGCCGCGCACCACATTGCGCGAGGGGCTCGCGCATCTCGTCAGCGCAATGGACGGATCACCGGGCGGCGGCTGAGCAGCACGTCGGGCGACCAGGCGAGCGCGCGGGCGATGGCGCCCGTGCTGGCGCGGCGGGTGCGCTGCAGGTCTCGGCGCGTGCGCCAGATCGGGCCGATGCCGGCAAAACCGGCGAGAAAACCGCGCCAGGCGTGCGCACCGCGGCCGCTGAAAAGGGCGATCGTGCAGACGAGCGCGCTGGCGGCGAGGTGCGGGAGCAGCAGCGGCCAGAACAAAGCGGCCGGCATGCATTTGACGAAGGTCCAGAGCCGGTTGCGGGCGCCGTGGAAATCGCCGAAGGCCGAGCGCGCGCCGGCGACACCGCCGCCGACATGATGCACCACCGCGTCCGGCGATTGCAGCACGCGCCAGCCGAAGAGGCGCAGGCGAAAGCCCAGATCAACGTCCTCGAAATAGCAGAAATAGCGCGCATCGAACCCGTCCACTTGTTCGAACGCGTCGCGCCGCACCAGCATCGCGGCGGCGCAGGCGCTGAAGCTTTCGCCAAGCGGCGGCGCGGGCGCGTGCGCCTTGCCGTAATTGGAGCGATAGGCGAGCCCGCTCGCGTGCAGCACATCGCCCGCGCCGTCGAACACGCCGGGCGCGTCGGCGCGCCATTGCAGCGAGCCGATCGCGGCCGCTGCGGGGAAGCGTTCGGCGGTCGCGATCAAAGCGGCGAGCCAGCCGGGTTCGGGGAAGGCGTCGGGATTGAGGAAGACGAGATAGGGCGTGTCGGCGTCGCGGGCGGCGAGATTGTTGGCTTCGGCGAAGCCGAGATTCTTCTCGCACTGAATGACGCTCGCGCCCGGCGGCAGCGCGCTTTGGCGCGGGCGCTGGTCGGGGCGCGAGGCGTTGTCGACGAGAACGAGCCGCCAGCGCGTTTCGGTTTGCGCGGCGACGGCGGCGCACATGCGCTCCAGCCAGCGCGCGCTGTCGTGCGTGACGACGATGATGGTGGCGAGTGGAGTCACGCGGGCTCTGGCGGTGGCGGCGGAGGCGGAGGCGGAGGCGGAGGCGGAGGCGGAGGCGGCGGGGACGGCGAGTCCCCGCCGCGATTGTAAACATCATCGCCGGCCGGGGAAGCCGCGCGGACCGGCGCGGGGTAGGGCCACGGATTGCGCGGCGGCGGCGGCGGCGCGAGCTTGTTGAGGCGTTCGGCCAGCGCGGCGTGGCGCTCGGCGATGCGCAGCCAGCGTTCGGCGGTGGCGGCGTCGCCGCGGCGGCTGGCTTTGCGGGCGTGCGCGAGCGCGACGAAGAATTGGTGAGCGGCGTCGAACATCGGTTCTCCTTGGAAAATGGGCGCGGGTTTTCGATGGGCGCGCGAAGGCGCCTTCGGGCCTCAGGGCCGCGAAAAACGGAGGGCAGGGGGCGCGGACATCCGCGCCGACATGCGCCGCATGACACGGCGCGAAAAGACGCGGATATCCGCGCCCCCGACGGCCTGCTGTCGCCGGCTCCGCACAAGGCGGTGTTTCACGCCTCTGGCAAGAGCGCCGGCGGCGTGCGGGTCTTGCGCTTGCCGACGCAAGGTCCCGGTGACTTCCCGCGGTTGGCGGCCCTCGCCGCATTCCCGCGGGCTTGGCCTCGTCGGCTCGTCAGAGCTTCGGAGACTTCACGCTCGACCGTCTCGCCTTTGCATTGGCTCGGCAGGGATCCAACTGCCCTCCTGCAAACGCGATGGGAGCATTCTAACCCGGTTTCGGCGCTGTCGGATTGATTTCGGCGCGGGTGCGGAAAAGATTGAGGAAAATCCGCGAAATGTGGGGGATAGAGGCGGGGGTTATCCGCAATTCAGCGAGTCGTAGGAAATGGTCGTTGGAGAACTCATGTTCGGACTGCCGCTTTCCGAGAGGACGCCAAACCTAGAGGCCCTCCGCACAGCGCGAATGCCGGGCGCCGAAAAGATCATTCCCAGAGGGCGTGATGCTGATCTCCAACATCACCTCGGACGGTTGACGCGAGAATTCGCGGGCGATCCCCAAATTGATTTCTATCACGCTACGCTGAATGTGCTCATTCGGCGCAATCTCGAAAAGCCGCTTGCGGTGCAACGGTTCGATGAGCTTTGGCGCGAGCAAGCACCGCACCTCCTGAACAGTCTGAGCGCCCGTTGGTTGATCTCTGCGTGCGATACCATAATCGATGTGTCACCAGATCCGGCGGAGCGCGCGATTGCCTGCGTCGGTTCGACTCTGATGAACACCATCAAGCTGTACGAGACAGAGCGAAGGGGCGTTGGAGTCGTCCAAAAACCGCTTAGCGCGATGACTGACCCTGTTCCGCTGTTCGACGGGTTGACGTCATTTGTCGTCGGTGGCGGTGACATGATTCATAATTTGTGGGCACGAACGAGGGCCGTCTGCTCACGCGACACTGCGGCGTCGAAGATAGTCCTCGAATTGCTTGCCCGAGCTGCTCGTGCTGACACGATCTACAGTCGGTTGGCGGCGCTTCACGAGATCGAGGAGACGCGCTGGTGATCCTCCGCCCCACGCACCGTCATCCCGGGCGCGCGGAGCGCGATCCGGGACCCAGAGGCAAGCGGCAGTGCGGTCGCTCCTTGGTCCCGGCTCTACGGCGCTCCGCGCCTCCGGCCGGGATGACGGTGTAAAATTCTCTTACCGACGAGGATGGGTCGGCTTGATCGTGAACCAAGTAGGATACTTGCAGTAAGGAGTGTCCTTTTCCACGAAGGGAATCAGGTAGCCCGTGAGTGCGTGTTCACCCAAGAATTGATCGACCTGCTTTACGACGTCTGGCCACGCTGGATCGTAATCGTCCCCTGCAAACACTCCGCCCGGTCTGAGCTTCGGCCACCAATCACGGAAAGTCGCGCCCCCTTCTTCCCCGGTGTGTGCGTAGCCATCGACATACACAAAATCGAATGTGTGGTCGTCAAAGAGATCGACAGCCTGATCGAACCGCATTTGCAATAGTGAATACCGATTGCGAAACACATCGAGTCTTCGCAACACACGCTTGTACTGATCGATGTCGTGCCCGCGATCACCCGCATACGCGTCGACGCCGTACAGGAAGCTAAAGGTTGGCTTCTGCAGCAAGCGATATGCGAACTCGCCTTCGGCAACGCCAAGTTCTATGCCCACGGCACCTGGACTCAGTAGCAGAGCAACGTCATCTCTTTTTGCGAGGTGTGCGTACTGAGGCGCCCGCGGTGTTTCGATCATGCGGCGTGCTACACCCAGAGGCCGAGGACGGACAATAGTGCGATGCCCATGCCGGCTCCCGAGGCTGCTTCTCGCACGAACACGAGATTCGTCTCTGAAAGCGGGGATTGGACGCTTGTTACCTGGGTCAGCTGACCGCTGAGGCGGCCTCCTGAGGTTTCGCTTCGCACCCCGTTGAATGAACCAGGCAGGCCATCCTCACTTGTATCGAGTACCGCCTGCACTCCCAGCCCTTCCACAAATCCCTTCACCAGCACGCCCTTCTGCCGGAACACACGTCCCAGCACCGTTTGCATCATCGGCGAAATATCGAGCGCGATGACGCGGCCGGGGGTTTGATCCAAGGGATCGCCGAGGTGGATCGTGTCGGCGGCGCTCCAGCTGGAGATCGCAGCGGCGTCGAGCACGGTGAGCTGGTCGGCGGCGGGGCTGGCTTTGATCCAGGCCGGCTGGTTCGGCGTCTTCGAGACATTCCAGATGCGCACGTAGGAGACGTCGGCCATGTAGGTCTGGGCGAAGAAGAGGCCGGCGTCGGCGCTGGTCAGCGTGATCGTATCGCCGGCGATCGAGGCGATGGCGACGGTGCGCGGGTTCTGCACGCGCGCGGTGTCGCAGCGATAGATCGAGACGACGCCGTCGCCGCCGGGCGTGAAGATGAGGCGCCGTTCGTCGGCGGCGGCGAGCTTGGCCCAGCCGGCGAAGGTGCGCGCGTAATAAGCGGCTTCGTCCTCGACGAAGCAGCGCCAGCCGGGCTTCGGCGTCAGCTCTTCCCAGACGCCGTCGCGCCAGTAGGCGAGCGCGCCGTCGGCAAACGCGCCCCAGGCGGCGCCGGTCTTGCCGGCGGGGAGGAGATATATGTCGCCGTCCGTGGGCGCAGCGGGCTCGGCGCTCACGGTGGCGGAAATGGCTGAGAGCTGCGTCAACGCATCGAGGCGCAGCAGCGATTCATTGACGGTGACGTGCTTCTGCGCCTGGCCGGCGGCGAGATAGGGCAAAGCGAGACGCGAGGAATTGGACATGGACTTCTCCTTTCGCCGCCAGCTTAAGGCCGCAGCGAAAGGGGCGGATTGGCGCGGGTTCTATCCGCCTAATCCAACGTCTCGGCGACGCGGATCAGTTCGAACATCGCGAACATGGCGTGATAGAAACTCGACGCCGGCGCGGGCTCGTCGACGAACGAGCCGTCAGGGCGGCGGCGGTCGCGCCAGAGGCCTTTTGTCGGCACGTCGCAATAGCTCATCAGCACGTCGAAGGCTTGCGCCGCCGCGGCTGCGGCGGCGGGATCGCGGGTGCGTTCGAAGCGGGCGACATTGGCCTTGATGCGCTCGGTGTGCGGCCAGAAGCGCGAGGTCGGCGTGCGCGCGCGGCCGTCGATATGGACTTCGTCATAGGTGACGCCGCTGGCGGGATCGACGCCGTAGAGCTCGGCGTGGACGCGCAAGCGCTCGGGGATATCCCCCGGATTGGCGCCGCCCAGGGCGCTGAAGCGATGCAGCAGCCAGCTCCATTCGAAATGGTGCCCGGGCTCGATGACGGGATCGGGTTCGGGGCGCCAGGCTTCGTCGAAATATTCCGGCAGCGCGCCGTGGCCATGGTCGAAGAACGTGTCACGGAAGAGCTGAGCGATGGCGCCGGCGCGGTCGAGATGCTCGGTTTTCCCGGTCGCTTCGTGGAGCGCGAGCAGCGCCTCGAACATGTGCATGTGCGGATTCTGGCGCCGCGGCGGCGTCGGCGTGACGTCGCCTTCGCGGAAGCCGCCATTGGGGTGGGCCCAATTGGCTTCGGCCCAGGCGAGCAGATTTTCGGCGGCGGCGATGCAGTCGTCGCGCTGCAGCACGCGGCCGGCTTCGGCGAGGGCGAACAGCACGAAAGCGAGATCGTAGAGATCGCGGCGGTCGTCGTGCGGCTCGCCTGCGGGCGAGAGCAGATGGCGCGTGCCGCCGTCGGCGCGGAGGCCGCGCGAGAGCAGCACGTCGGCGCCCGCTGCGACCGCCGCGCGCCAGGGGCCGTTCCAGCCGAGATCGCCGGCCCGGGCGTAGACGACTGTCTGGCGCGCCTGCACGCGGATGCGTCGCGCGAGGTTAGCGACGGGCGCGCCGTCGAGGCCGATGCGTTCGTGGAAGCAGCGCGCGTGCTGGTCGTAGCCTTTGCTCCACCAGAGCGGCAGCGCATGGCGGAAGAGCCAGTCTTTCGCTTGCGCGGCGCGCTCTTGCAGCTGCGCGGCGGCGTGCGCGCTGACGCTGCGCGCCGGCGGCAGCGTGGCGAGGCCTTGTTGCACCGCGCCGAGCAATTCGCCCGGCGCGACGCGGAAGCTTTTGAGTCCGATCGCGCTCGCCGCCTGCACGTCGAGTTCGCTGTCGCCGACGAGGAAGCAGCGCGCGCGGTCGATCGGCCACTCGAGCAAGGCGCGGCGCAGCATGCCGGCATTCGGCTTGCGGTCGGGGTGATTGTCGTGCGCGTATTGCGCGACGCAGCCTTCGCCGTGGTGCGGGCAGTGGTAGAAGGCGTCGATGTGCGCGCCGTGCTTGGCCAGTTCGCTCTGCATGTGGGCGTGGAAGCGGCGCATGTCGGCTTCGCTGTAGAGCCCGCGGGCGATACCGGCTTGGTTGGTGACGACGATGGCGAGCGCGCCGGAATCGTTCACCGCGCGGACCGCGTCGATCGCGCCGGGCTGCCATGCGAGCGCTTCGGTTTTGTAGGTGTAGCCTTCGTCGACGGTGAGGGTGCCGTCGCGGTCGAACAGCGCGGCGCTGCGGCGCATTTGATCCACGAATGACGCGCGCGCTTCGCCCAACGTTTCCGGCAGGCCGATATCGATGAAATAACCTTGGCTCTCTCGGCCGGCGAGCCGGCGCTCGGCGGCGAGCCCAGGGAAGATGTCGGTCTCGATCGAACAGGGCGTCCTGGCAATGCGGTCGAGCACGCTTTTGCGCAGCACGTAGACGCCGGCCGAGATGAGCGCCTCGCCCTTGAAGGCGGCGTCCTTCTCGTGAAAGGCGACGACGCGGTCGCCTTCGAGTTCGACGCGGCCGAAGCGGGCGGCGTCGCCCACGCGGCGCAGCGCCATGGCGCCGATGTCGTCCGGTCGCAGCGCCTCCGCGAGGGCGAGGTAGTTCAGGTCGAAGAACGAATCGCCGTTGGCCATGAGGAAGACGTCGTCGAGCGCTGCGGCGCCGTGGCGCAGGGCCCCGGCGGTGCCGGCGGGCGCGGGCTCGGCGATGACGCGGACGGTCGCGCCGAGCACCTGTTTTTCGTGGTATTCGGCGCGGACTTGCTCGGCCAGGTGGCCGGCCAGCAGCAGGATCTCCGCGACGCCGTGGCGGGCGATGTTGTGCAGAAGGTAATCGAGGAACCGCGTTTCGCCGGCGATCCGAACCAGCGGCTTGGGCGTATCACGGGCTAGTTCCCCGAGCCGCGTGCCGCGTCCGCCGACGAGAATCACAGCCTGACGCATTACCCCACTCGCTCGCAGCGCGAATCCCGCGCATAAATTCGACGGATTCGCGCAAGCCGCCGCGTGTCATAGCATCGTCGTCCAGTTTTGCGACAGCGGCGGCGAGGTGAGGCGGATGTGCGGCCGGCGGCTGACGCGCCGTCAGCGGCGATGGTAGAAGCGCCACTGACTGCTGCGTGGTAGCCGGCGGCGATTGGCGGGCCAGAAGGCCCGGGTTTTGGGGGGAGCTGCGTGAGCATTGCGGCAGTAGCCTTTCGCGACTTGGCAGGCTCGCTCGCGCGGCTGCCATTGGCCGCGCGGTTGGCGGTGGACGACATCCACGGCAAATACCGGCGCACGATTTTGGGTCCGCTTTGGATCGCGATCGGCCAAGCGGCGATCATCGCCGGCTTTATTCTGGTGTTCTCCGGTCTCTTCGACACGCCGCCGGAAGAATACGCGCTCTACCTCGCTGCGGGTTTTCCGGTCTGGGCTCTGATGTCCCAGTATCTTGTCGACACGCCCTTCACGTTCATCCAGCACAAGGGCGTGCTCGAGAGCTTCGAGTTGCCGTGGCTCACCTTGGTGTGGCGGCGCTCGATCAGCTACGTCCTGCTGTTCCTGCATCACATCGTGACTTTGTTCGCGGTGATGGCGATCCTGCGCGTCACGCCGACGATCGAGATGCTGTACGCCATTCCGGCGCTCTTCATCGTCATCATCGCCGGCACTGGCGTCGGCATGTTCCTGGCCGTGTTCGGGGCGCGCTATCGCGACATCCAGCCGGCGATGTCGATGGCGGTCGGCTTCCTGTTCATGTTCACGCCGGTGATGTGGCGCGCCGATCAGCTGCTCGAGAACGAGTGGGCGTATCAGTACAACCCGCTCTACTACTACGTGACGTTGGCGCGCGAGCCGCTGCTCGGGCGCGTGCCGCCGATGGAGATGTGGATCAGCGCCGGCGGCGGCGCGGTCGCGCTCTTCATCTTCGGCTTCCTGTCGTTCCTGATCGGACGGCGCCGCCTCTATCACTGGCTCTAAGCATGGCACACATCGAACTCACCGACGTCGAAGTCGAGTATCCGGTCTATTCGTCGGGCCGGCAGCGCTCGATTCTGACGTTCGCGGCCCACCGCGCCTCGTTCGGCAAGGTCGCGCGCGAAGCCGGGCAAATCCCGACCGTCGCCGCGCTCAACGGCATCTCGTTCGAGCTCAAGGAAGGCGATCGCCTCGCGCTCATGGGCCGCAACGGCTCGGGCAAGTCGACGCTGCTCAAAGTGTGCGCCGGCCTCATCCTGCCGGACCGCGGCAAGGTCGACATCCGGGGCTCCCGCGCCTCGATCTTGACGCTGGGCTCGAGCCTCGATCCCGACAAGAGCGGCATCGAGAACGTGCACATGATCGGTCAACTGCTCGGCGTCTCCGGCAAGGAGCGCAAGCTGCTGCTGGAGGATGTGGCTGACTTCACCGAGCTGTCGGACTTCTTGCACCTGCCGGTGCGCACCTATTCGAGCGGCATGACCGTGCGCCTCCTGTTCGCGCTGGCGACCAGCGTCGAGCGCGACATCCTGATCGTCGACGAAGTCATCGGCGCCGGCGATGCGCACTTCGTGGAGAAAGCGGCCAAGCGGGTGCGGGCTATGTTCGAGCGCGCCAAGATTCTGGTGCTGGCGACGCATTCCGGGGAAATCGCCACGCAGCTCTGCAATCAGGCGCTCTGGGTGCATGGCGGCCGTCCGATGATGACGGGCGCGCCGGATGCGGTTTGGGACGCGTACATCAATCAACGGCCGCCGCTCGAAGCGGTCGCATAAGAACTGGGAGTAAGCGCAGGGCCATGTTAGCCAAGCTGCGGGGCCAGAAAGGCGTGCGGATGCCGGACTCGTTCATACGCGCCAGAGCGCCGCTCCGCCTGGGTTTGGGCGGAGGCGGCACCGACACATCGCCGTACGCCGAGACCTATGGCGGCGTCGTCATCAACGCCACGGTCGATCTCTACGCGCACGTGACCATCGCGCCGTCCGAGAGCGGGCAGGTCGAGCTTTATCTCGATGACCGCGACGTCTCGTGGAAGGGGCCGGTGAGCGCGCAACTGCCGCTCGGCGGCGACCTCATCCTGCTCAAGGGCGTCTACAACCGGTTCTGCGCCGAGTTCAACGAAGGGCGCGGCCTGCCGCTGGCGATCAACGTCTATGCCGACGTGCCGCCGGGCTCGGGGCTGGGCACGTCGTCGGCGATGGTGACGGCGCTGGTGCAGGCGTTCAACGAACTGTTCCAGACCCGCATGAGCGCCTACGACGTCGCCCACATGGCCTACGAGATCGAGCGCATCGATCTCAAACTCAACGGCGGCAAGCAGGATCAGTACGCGGCGGCGTTCGGCGGCGTGAACTTCATCGAATTCGGGCCGGGTCCGGGCGTGCTGGTCAATCCGCTCAGGATCACGCCGGAAACGGCGGCCGAGTTCGAGGCTTCGCTGGTGCTGTTCTTCTCCGGCGTCTCGCGCGAGAGCGCGCGCATCATCGACGAGCAGACCCGCAATGTGAGCGGCGGCGAAGCGGCCTCGGTCGAGGCGATGCACCAGCTCAAAGCCATCGCCTATCAGATGAAGCAGGCGCTGCTGATGGGCCGCATCGCCGAAGTCGGCGCCATTCTCGACGAGAGCTGGGCGCACAAGAAGCGCACCGCCTCGGCGGTGACGACGCCGCAGCTCGACGCCGCCTACGATGCGGCGAAAGCTGCGGGCGCGTTCGGCGGCAAGGTCTCCGGCGCCGGCGGCGGCGGCTTCATGATGTTCCTGGTCGATCCGCGCAAGCGCCAGCATGTGGTGCGCGCGCTGGAGGCGTTCCCGGGCCGCGTCTTCGCTTCCGGCCTCACCACGGGCGGGGTGATGTCGTGGCGCATCGGCGAAGATCTGCGCAAGGTGGCGAGCCTCGCGGCGTGATCGAACGCCTGTCGATCCCGGACGTCTGGACCTACACGCCGCGCCGTTTCGAAGACGAGCGCGGCTGGTTCAGCGAAACCTTCAACACGGCCTCGCTTGCCGAAGCGCTGGGCGGCGTCACGTTCGTGCAGGACAATCAGGCGCTGACGCGCGCCAAAGGCACTTTGCGCGGCATGCATTTCCAGAGGCCGCCGAAGGCGCAGGACAAATTCGTGCGCGTGCTGAAAGGCGCGGTGCTGGACGTGGCGGTCGACATCCGCCGCGGCTCGCCGACATTCGGCAAATGGGTCGCGGCCGAGCTTTCGGCCGAGAACCGCAAGCAGATCTTCGTGCCCAAGGGCTTTGCGCACGGCTATCTGACGCTCGAATCGGACACCGAGGTGTTCTACAAGGTCAGCGACTTCTACAGCCGTGAACACGAGGGCGGCATCTCCTGGAACGACCCGGCGATCGGCATTGATTGGGGTATCGCGGAAGCCGCGGTGCTGATGGCCGAACGCGATCGACTCTTCCCCGTCCTTGCCGAGCTCAAGGCGGTTTTCTAACAAGGCGCGCATGAAAGCGTTGATCACAGGCGGAGCGGGCTTCATCGGCTCGGCGCTCGTTCGGCATGTCGTGGGCGCGCTCGGCTGGTCCGCCGTCGTGGTCGACAAGCTGACCTATGCGGGCCATTTGTCCTCGCTGGCGCCGGTGGCGCAGGCGCCGGGCTACGCCTTTGCGCAGGTCGACATTTGCGACCGCGACGCGCTCGATGCGGTGTTCGCGCGGCATCAGCCGGACGTCGTGTTTCACCTGGCGGCGGAAAGCCACGTCGACCGCTCGATCACGCACGCGGCGGCGTTCATCGAGACCAATCTCGTCGGCACGTTCAACATCCTCGAAGCCTCGCGCGCGCATTGGCAGAAACTGAGCGGGCCGGCGAAAGAGCGCTTCCGCGTAGTGCATGTCTCCACCGATGAAGTGTACGGCTCGCTCGGCGAGGAGGGCCTCTTTCACGAAACGACGCCGTACGATCCGCGTTCGCCGTATTCGGCGAGCAAGGCCGGCGCCGATCACTTGGCCAGCGCCTGGTTCCACACCTATGGGCTGCCGGTGCTGATCTCGAACTGCTCGAACAATTACGGGCCGTACCATCTCCCGGAAAAGCTGATCCCGCTGACGATCCTGAACGCGCTCGACGGCCGCAGGCTGCCGGTCTATGGCGACGGCACGAACGTGCGCGATTGGCTCTATGTCGACGATCACGTCGCCGCCCTGTGTCTGATCGCCGAGAAGGGCGAAGCCGGCCGCTGCTACAATGTCGGCGGCCGCAACGAGCGGCAGAACATCGAAGTCGTGCACCGCATTTGCGATCTGCTCGATGCGCTGGCGCCGAAAGAACATTCGCACCGCGAACTGATCGAGTTTGTCACCGACCGGCCGGGCCACGACCGGCGCTATGCGATCGACGCCTCGCGCTTGGAAAACGAACTCGGCTGGCGCGCGCGAGAGACGTTCGAGACCGGCATGGAGCGCACCGTGCGCTGGTATCTCGACAACGAAGCCTGGTGGGGGCCGCTGCGCGCCGCTGGCGTCGGCGTGAAGCGCCAGGGATTGCCGGCGTGACCATCCTGGTGATCGGCCGCGGCGGCCAAGTCGCGCGCGCCCTGGCGCGGCGCGGCGATGTCGAGGTGATCGGCCGGCCCGACTTCGATCTGCTGCAGCCCGACGCGATCGCCGCCGAGATCGTGCGCCGCCGTCCGCGCGTTGTGATCAACGCCGCGGCATACACCGCCGTCGATAAAGCCGAGGACGAGCCGGACGCGGCGATGGCCATCAACGGCGAGGCGGTCGGCGCGATCGCTCGCTCTAGTGCGGAGATCGGCGCCGCTTTGCTGCACGTCTCGACCGACTACGTGTTCGCCGGCGATAAGTCGGCGCCTTACGTCGAGAACGATCCAACGGGTCCGACTGGTGCCTACGGCGCCTCGAAACTGCGCGGCGAACAGCTGGCGCTCGCGGCGAACCCGCGCGCGATCGTGCTGCGCACGGCGTGGGTGTTCGACGCCTGCGGCGCGAACTTCGTGCGCACGATGCTGCGCCTGGCGAAGAGCCGCGATGTGATCACGGTCGTCGCCGATCAGCACGGCTGTCCGACTTTCGCGGACGATCTGGCGGCGGCGGCGCTTGCGATCGCCGCCGATCCGCATCACGCCGGCATCTATCATTGCGCCGGTTCCGGCGAGACCACTTGGGCGGCGTTCGCGGAAGAGATTTTCGCCCAGTCGCGCGCGCGCGGCGGGCCGCACGCCCACGTGAAGCACATCGCCAGCGCCGAGTTTCCGACCCGCGCCAAGCGGCCTGCGAATTCGCGACTGGATTGCGCCAAGCTGGCGCGCGAGTATGGGTTCGTCATGCGGCCGTGGCGCGAGGCGCTCGGCGCCTGCCTCGACGAAATCGCCGCCGGCGGCTGGAGAGTGGAATGAAGGGCATCGTTCTCGCCGGCGGCACCGGCAGCCGCCTCTATCCGGTGACGCTCGCCGTCTCCAAACAGCTGACGCCGGTCTACGACAAGCCGCTGATCTATTACCCGATCTGCACGCTGATGCTCGCGGGCGTCCGCGACATCCTCATCATCTCGACGCCGGCGGACCTGCCGCACTTCCAGCGTCTCTTGGGCGATGGCGCGCATTGGGGCGTCAACTTCAGCTATGCCGAGCAGCCGACACCCGCGGGTATCGCGCAGGCGTTCCTGATCGGCGAAGACTTCATCGCCGGCGAGCCCTGCGCGCTCGTGCTCGGCGACAACATTTTCTACGGCCATGGCCTCGTCGATCAGCTGGAGCGCGCGGCCCGCCGCCGCGAAGGCGCGACCGTGTTCGCCTATCACGTCGCCGATCCCGAGCGCTTTGGCGTGGTCGAGTTCGATGCTGAGGCGCGGGCGCTCTCGATCGAGGAGAAGCCGGCCAAGCCAAAATCGAATTGGGCGGTGACGGGGCTTTATTTCTACGATGCGCGGGTGGCGGAGATCGCGCGCGCGCTGAAGCCGTCGCCGCGCGGCGAGCTGGAGATCACCGATCTCAACCGCATCTATCTCGAACAGGGCGCGCTCAATGTCGAACAGATGGGGCGCGGCTTCGCTTGGCTCGACACCGGCACGCCGGATTCGCTGCTGGAAGCGGCCGAGTTCGTGCGCACGTTGGAGAAGCGGCAGGGCATGAAAATCGCCTGCCCCGAGGAAGTTGCGTGCCGGCGCGGCTTCATCGATCGCGCCCAGCTCAGGGCGCTCGGCGAGAAGCTGTCGAAGTCGACCTACGGCGAATACCTGATGCGGATCGCCGACGAAGCGGGCGCGCTTTGAAGCTGAGGCTCTCGCTCGGCGCGCTGCACGATCTGGAAAGCGACGGCGCGTCCGCGCTGCCGCTGCTGCGGGCGACGGGCGAAGCGCCGAGCGTTGGCCTGTTGACTGAGGCGGGCGAGAAGATCGGGCTGACGCCGGGCGAATATCTGTTCGAACTCAGCGCGCGTGCGGTCGAAGGCGATCTCGCGCCGCGTCTGGTGACCGAGTTTGCCGATGGCGCGGTGCGCGGCGAGGCGCTGGTCGAGACGACGCCCGGCGCTTGGCGCTGCGCGCTCGCCGTGGAGCGCAGCGTTTCGGCGCTGAAGCTCGAGGCCGGCGCAAAAACGGAATGGATCTTCGCCGGCGCAAGCCTCGAGACGGCGCTGTTCAGCGCGGAGGCCGAGCCGTCGTTACAGGCGGGGGCGGTGACGATCGGCCGGGCGCTGTTTCGCCAACTGCCGCGTGAAGTGCGCCAGGCGATCCTCGCGCCCGGAAGGCGCGCGCGATGGCTGTCACGCGTGCGCAAAGCCGGCGCCGGCGCCCATGCGCCGGAGGGCGGCGGACGCTTTGTAATCGGCGCCGACGGCGACAGCGAAGCGCTGCAGGCCGATTTCGAGAACAGGCTCGGCGTCGCCCGCGGCCTGCGCCATCCGGACTATACGGACGAGCAGCCGGCGGCGCCGCCGCGCAGCGATACAAAGCTCATCGCGTTTCATCTGCCTCAGTTTCATCCCATCGCCGAGAACGATGCGTGGTGGGGCAAGGGCTTCACCGAGTGGAGCAATGTCGCGAAAGCGGCGCCGCAATTCCTCGGCCATTATCAACCGCGGCTGCCGGGCGAGCTGGGCTTCTACGATTTGCGCACGCCGGGCGTGCTGAAGCAGCAGGCGGAGCTGGCGCGCGCGTACGGAATCGGCGCGTTCGCGTTCCATTATTACTGGTTCGGCGGCAAGCGGCTGCTGGACGCGCCGATCGAGGCGTTCCTCGCCGACAAGAGCATCGATATCGAGTTCTGCCTGTGCTGGGCCAACGAGAATTGGACGCGCCGCTGGGACGGCGATGAATCGCAAGTGCTGATCGCGCAAACGCACTCGGCGGAAGACCACGCGCGCGTCTTCGGAGACATGGCGCGGCACCTGAACGATCCGCGCCATCTGCGCGTCGACGGCAAGCCGCTGCTCATCGTCTATCGTCCCGACATCATCCCGGACGCGCGGGCGATGACGGACATCTGGCGCGAAAGCGCGGCGCGGCGCGGCTGGCCGGGGCTTTATCTCGTCGCCACCAATGCGTTCCGCTTCGACGAGCCGGAGCGGCTCGGCTTCGACGCGCTGGCCGAGTTTCCGCCGCACGGCTTCATCGCCGATCCGATCAGAAACGTGCTGCGCTGGCTCAACCGCGATCATCGCGGCGCCGTGTTCGATTATGGCGGGGTGGCCGCGGCGGAGGTGCAACGCCAACAACGCGCGCAGGCGCGCGGCGTTGTCTTTCCCGGCGTGATGCCCGGCTGGGACAACGAGGCGCGCAGGCCGGGCGCCGGGACGATCTACCACAACGCCGAGCCTGGCGCGTACGGCGCATGGCTGCGCGCGGCGATCGCGCGGGCGCGGCGCACGCTGCCGGAGAACCGGCGCTTGGTCTTCATCAATGCCTGGAACGAGTGGGCCGAGGGCGCTTATCTCGAACCGGATCGCGCCTTCGGCCGCGCCTTCTTGGCGGAGACGGCGCGGGCGCTGACCGGCGACTAGCCGCTACGCTTCCGCGCGCAGGATGTGGACACCGGCGACGTCGCCGCCGACCACGCCCCGCTGCAGCGAGGAGGAGAACACGATCTCCGCTTTGCTGAAGCCGACATCGCGGCAGAGATCGAGAATGTCCCAGCCGGGCGCCGCGAAAACGAGCGAGCCGCCTTGCGGGTCGACTGGGTTGCCGCGGTATTCCGCCGGCATCAGGTGCTTGACCTCGCCGTTTTCGAGTACGGCGCGGACGACCGTCTCGTGCGCGCCGGAGGCGAACCGGAAGGTGGCCAAGCAGACGCCGCCGGGCTTCAGGATGCGACGTGTTTCCTGCATCGCCGTTCGCAGATCCGGCACGTGCTCGAGCACGTCGTTGCTGACGACCAGATCGAACACGGCGCCCGGGAAGTTGGACGCCAGAATGTCGCAGTGGGAGACCGGGAAGTACCGCGCGCGGTCCTGCGTCGTCGCGAAATATTCCGTCCCGAGCGCATAAGGATAGCGGCCTCGAACAGCCAGCGCGAACGGCGTCACCGCTTCCAGCATCAGAATGCGGGCGTTGACGGTGTGCTTCAGCGTCGCCGCGATCTCGTCGAGCACAGCCCGCGACCGCGCCGAGCAGCCGTGCGCGGAAATCGTTTCGCGGTAGTTCCTGCCGACCACCTCGATGTGCTTCGGCGCGCAATAGCCTAGATAATCCGAGGTAAACCCCCGCTCGGCGATGGTCCGGGCGAGCGCCTCGACATAGTCGGCTTCGTAGATCCAGGGATAGCGCTGTGCGAAAGCGCGCCATTCCTCTAGGTCGGGAAAGCCCGTGCGCACTTCGTGAAACTGCTCGTAATGGGGGAGTCGGCTCATGTCTTTTCCCTAGACGCAGAGCCCTTCGTCTGTCCAACGCCCTAAGCCGGATTCCCTGCCGAAATGCGCGAAAACAGTGCGGAAGAGCCTAGCCTGGGCCGACACGGGCGTTTTAAGAAAGGCGGCTCTCAAACCTGGCATTAGTGACTTTTGGGGCTCCTGTGCGGTGAGGTCGGCCTAGTTCCCGACCCGGTGGGAGCTGGCGTAGCGAGCGGGCATGCGGGGATGAACAAACACTTATCAGCGCGCGTGATCGCCGACCAAACGGCGCTGGGGGACGCGTTCATCGTCGCCGGCATGCACCGAAGCGGCACGTCGGCCGTATCTCGAGTGCTCTCGCTGCTCGGCGCCGAACTGCCGCTCACCCTGATGCAGCCTGGATTCGACAATCCGAAAGGCTTTTGGGAGTCAGCCAAAGTCGCCGCGCTCAACGACGAGATCCTCGGCTCGATCAGCTCTTCGTGGGACGATCTGCTCGCGCATCTCATCCGGCGCCGCGAGGTCCTGATCGGCGGCGAATACAAGCACCGAATCGGCGAGGTGCTGCGCTCCGAATATTCGCTGGCGCGCTCGCTGGTGCTCAAGGAGCCGCGCGTCGGGCTGTTGCTCGATCTCTGGATGGACGCGCTCGCCGACCAGCGCTTTACGCCGTGTGTCATCATTCCGGTGCGCGATCCGCTCGAAGTGGCGGCCTCGCTCGGAGAACGCAACAAATTCACGGTGGGCCGCTCGCTCCTGCTGTGGCTGACCTATTTCCTGTCGGCCGAGCGCGCGAGCCGCGGCAGCAAGCGTGTGTTCGTCCATTACGAGGATTTCCTGCTCGATTGGCGCGCCGCGATGCGGCGTATCGAAACGAAACTCGGCGTGCGCTTCCCCGGCTGGACGCCCGCCGCCGAGCGCGAGATCGACGCCTATTTGAGCTGGCGCGATCGCCACCATCAGCTTCCACCCGAACTCATTCATCAGCGCAGCGACGTGGCCGACTGGGTCAAGCAGGCGTACGCCTGGGCCGGGGCCGCCACCCGCGAAGCCGAGCCCGACGCACAGTTGCTCGACGAGGTCGCCGACGACTTCGCCGCCTCGACCTCGATCTTCGCGCCGGTGATCACCGAGCATCGGGCGACCGAAGCCTCTTTGCGCGAAGCCGTGCGCGCGCTCGAAGGCCGCGCCGGCGCGCTGTCGAACGACATCCGCGATCGCGATATTTCGATCTGGGCCCTGGAAGGGGATGTGCGTGATCGCGAGGAGCGGCTGGCGGCGCTGAACGCCGATCTGCTCGCGGCGGAGACCCGCATTGCGGACCTGAGCGCCGAACGCCAGGCGCTCGAAAACGAACTCGCCTCGGCAAGGGCCGAGGCCGGAGCGTCGGTCGAACGGTCGGCGCACTTTGAAGCCGCTCTGCGTGATCAGAAATCCCTGACCGAGCAGGCGCTCGCGCTCGCGGCGGAGGAAGCGGACCTTCGCAACGAGCGCATACGCATCCTGGAAGAGGACCTGGAAGCGCGCCGCACCGAACTCGCTCAGGCGCAGGCGCATCTGGGGCGTTTCGCCAACGAGAAGGCCGACCTTGAATCGCTGATCGCGCGCGAACGCGTCCAAGCGGTCGATGAGAGGGCGCGCCTTGTCCTCGAGATCGAGCGCGAACGAACTGAACGGGCCCGCGAGCGCGACGACGAGCGCGCGCGGGCGCGCGCGGCCGAGGTTCAGTGGAGCCGTGATCGCGAGGAGGCTGAGACCAAACACGCCGCACACATCGCGTCGCTCGAGGAATCGGTTCGCTCGATTTCCGAGGCGGCGCGGCACGAGGGCGAGGAACGGCGGCGCTTCGAATCGCTCGCCGAAGCGCAAGCCGAGTTCTTGACGAAGCACCGGCCTTTGGGCGTGCGGTTCCGCAATGCTCTTTGGCGTTCGTCGTGGCTTCGGCTTGCTTCCGACGCCGCGGAGTTCGCGCGCCTCAGCGCCAAGCGCGGCCCGGTCGAGGCGGCCAGGTTGATAGCGGCTGCGAGAACCGTGCGCCGGTCAGGCGAGTTCGACGTCCAGCACTACCTCGCCGCAAGCTGGGACGTGCGTGCGAGCGGCCGCGACCCCGTCATCCACTATCTGGAAACGGGCGCTGCCGAAGGTCGCGATCCGTCCGCGCGCTTCTCGACCGCCGGCTATCTGCGCCGCAATCCGGACGTCGTGCGCGCGGGCGCCAATCCGCTGTTTCACTACTTGCGCCACGGCCGCAGCGAGGGAAGGTCCGCGCCCAACCATGAGCTGACGCCGCCAGCCAATCCCGAGCGGAGCGCGCCGGTGCCGTCCGATCCTTATGCGGTTCGTCCCGACGACATAGTCAAGGAAGAGGCCGAGCGCGGCGAAGCCTTCCTGGCGCGCTACGCATTGACCGGCGCGAGCGCCGACTATGCCGGCGCCGTCGCGCATCTCAACGGATTGCAACGCGCCGTGCCGAACCGGCCCACGGTGTCGGTGATCGTGCCGGTGTACGGACAGCTCGCCTACACGCTGAACTGCCTCGACTCGCTGTTGCAGCACCGCTCCAAGCACGCGTTCGAAGTGATCGTCGTCGACGATCGCTCGCCGGATGCGACGAAGGACTGGATTTCGCGCGTCGGCGGCGTGCGGCTGCATGCGCGCGCCCAGAACGGCGGCTTCATCGAAGCCTGCAATGACGGTGCGGAGCAGGCGCGCGGCGAATGGCTCGTTTTCCTCAATAACGATACGCGCGTGGTTGCCGGCTGGCTCGATGCGCTGATCGCTTCGTTCGCATCGCTGAAAGATGCGGGCCTCGTCGGCTCCAAGCTGTTCTATCCGGACGGCTCGCTGCAGGAAGCCGGCGGCATCATCTGGCGCGACGGCTCGGCCTGGAATTACGGCCGCAACGACGATCCCGGCAAACCGGAATATTGCTATGCGCGCCCGGTCGACTACGTCTCCGGCGCATCGGTGGCGATCAGCCGCAAGACTTGGAACGAGATCGGCGGCTTCGATCGCCGCTACAAGCCCGCCTATGGCGAGGATTCCGATCTCGCGCTGAAGGTGCGTTATGCGCGCGGCGAGCAGGTCTGGCTGCAGCCGCTCTCGCGGATCATCCATTACGAAGGTAAGACCTCCGGCACCGACGTCACCACCGGCGTCAAGGCTTACCAGGTGGCCAACGCCAAGACCTTGTTCGAGACCTGGAAACCGGCGCTCTCGCGTCACCGCGAGAACGGCGAGCAGCCGCTGCTCGAAAAGGACCGCGGCGTCGCCAAGCGCGCGCTGGTGATCGACGCGACCACGCCGGAGCCGGAGAAAGACGCCGGCTCCGTCACCTGCCTCGAACTGATGCGGGCGCTGCAATCGGACGGCTACAAGGTCAGCTTCGTCGCCGAGGACAATCTGCTCTATCTGCCGCAGGCGACCGGCCGGCTGCAGGCGCTCGGCATCGAAGCGCTCTATTGGCCCTATGTCGAAAGCTTCGATCGCTTCATTGCCGATCGCGGCGGCGAGTTCGACGTCGTCATGATCTTCCGCGTCGGCGTCGCCGAACGGCGGCTCGACGTGATCCGCCGCCACTGCCCGAAGGCGCGGGTGATCTTTCATTCCTCGGACCTGCATTTCCTGCGCGAGGAGCGCGCCGCGCGGCTGAAGGCCGACAGCGCGGCGCTCGCCTCCGTTGCGGCCACGCGCGAACGCGAACTGGGCGTCATGCGCACTGTCGACGCCGCGATCGTGCACTCCACCTTCGAGCGCGACACGATGGCTTCGCTCGCCCCCGACGCCAAGGTCTACGTCTTCCCCTGGATTCTCGATCCGGCAGGCCGGACTGCGCCGTTCGCGGCGCGGCGCGACATCGCCTTCCTCGGCGGTTACCGGCACAGCCCGAACGTCGACGCCGTGCGCTACTTCGCCGAGAAGATCTGGCCGCACGTGCGCGCGCGCAGGCCGGATATGAAGTTCATCGTCGCCGGCAGCGAGTGCCCGGAAGAGCTGTTACAGCTCCACGGCCGCGACAACATCGAGGTGGTCGGCTTCGTCGACGACTTGGCCGAGTTCTTCGGCCGTATCCGGCTCAGCGTCGCGCCGATCCGCTACGGCGCCGGCATCAAGGGCAAGGTGGCGATGAGTCTCGCACATGGCGTGCCGGGCGTGCTGACCTCCTGCGCGGCGGAGGGCATGGAGCTGAAGAACGGCGCCGCCGTCATCATCCGCGACGAGGAGCGCGCGTTCGCCGAGGAAGTGGTCAAGCTCTACGATGACGAGCGCCGCTGGCTGCGCATGTCGGACGAAGCGCTCGATTTCGTGGAACGCAGCTACGGCAGCAAGCTCGCGGCGCGGCGCATCGAAGAGCTGCTGGCGCTTGCAGGCGCCTGACGGGGTAGGAAGTCAATCATGAAGGAATGTTCGAAGGCGATTCCGCGCCGGCTGAAGGACAGCCGCTTCGCGTCGCGCTATCTGGTGGGCTCGGGTGTCGACATCGGCGGCAAACCCGATCCGCTCAGCATCTATCGCGAATTCTTTCCCGGCATCACGGCGCTGCGGGTGTGGGACATCGAGGACGGCGACGCGCAGCTGATGCAAGGCGTCGCCGACGAGGCGTTCGACTTCGTGTTCTCGAGCCACTGCCTCGAACATCTGCGCGATCCGCGCGAGGGTCTCGTCAACTGGTTCCGCGTGCTGAAACCCGGCGGTCATCTCGTCATCACCATCCCGGACGAGGATCTCTACGAGCAGGGCGTTTGGCCCTCGACGCATAACCGTGATCACAAGTCGAGCTTCACAATCGCCAAGAGCCGGTCCTGGTGCCCGGCATCGGTCAACGTGTTCGAGCTGCTGCGCGAGCTCGGTCCCGCGGCGGACGTGCGCAAGATCGAAGTCATCGACGAGACCTATCGCTTCGAGCTGCCGCGATTCGACCAGACCCTCACGCCAGTAGCCGAATGCGCCATCGAGATGATCGTTCGCAAGCGCACAGCGAGGGAACTCGACGCCGGCGGGCGGCTGCCGCCGACCGCACAGCCGGCGACGGAACAGCGGGTCTACTTCAACCAATACCGTAACGATCAAGCCGCTCTCAAAACGGCGGAACTTCCAGCGCCGCTATTTGGGGATAAGTCCGACCTCTAGCGGCTTTGCTCCAGTCGACGCTTGTTCAAGCTGCGAGACTCAAAGACCTCTTGAAACGCGAATGAATTCCGACAGCACGCGAGACGTGGGAAGCAGGCTCGTGGAGATGGGCTACCCGGCTTTGGATTTGCCGCCGATCACCACGCGCCTTGAAGCGGGCGTGGTCGCCGGGCGCTATCCTGCTCATGGCTACGCGCGCGGCTGGGGACTCGAGTTCGGCACGCTCGCCGACCAGATCGCCGCTCATCCGCTCTACAACGAAGCGCTCGAAGTGGCGCGCGGCAGGTCGGTGATGCGCGAACACCGGCTGATGAATCTCTTCTTGATCATCACCTGCTATCTCAATCTGCTGCCGCACCAGAACATCGCCGAGTTCGGCTCGTACCGAGGCGGCAGCGCCTTGTTCATGGCGCACCTGTTGCGGCGGCTCTATCCGCGCGCGCGCTTGTTCGCCTTCGACACGTTCGAGGGCATGCCAAAGGTCAATGACGCCGCGGACTTGCACGAGGCCGGCGACTTCTCCGATTCTGACCTCTCGGGTCTGCTGCAGGCGAGACTGGGTTCGAGTCTGCCGCAGCTGCACATCGTGCAAGGATTGGTGCAGGAGACGTTCGCCGCGTCGAAGGCCCGCGCGCTGCAGTTCGGCTTGGCCCATTTCGACATGGACATTTACGAGCCGACCGTTTTCGCGCAGGAGCAAATGTGGCCGCTCATGTGCAAGGGGGGATACTACGTTTATGACGACGCGACGGTCTCGAGCTGCATCGGCGCCATGCAGGCGGTCGAGGATCTGATCCGCTTGCGCGGTCTGCACAGTGAGCAGGCGTATCCCCATTTCGTGTTTCGAGTTGGTCTGAACTGATGGCGATCATGACGTCCGCGAACCTCACCCGCTCTGAACCTGCGCCGTCCGCGCGGAGAAACGTCGCCAAACGCGTGACAGCGAAAGTGTTCGTCGGCGGCATTCCGCGCGGCGGCACGACGATGATGCTGCGGCTGATCGGCGATCATTGCGGGGTTTATCCGTGGCTGGGCGAAAGCTCGGTGGTCGATACGGCGCGGCTGCTGTGGACCAACGGACGGCCGAATCCCGCTTGTCGCGAGCAGGTCGAGGCGTTTGTCACGCATACGCTGCGGCTCGCCTTACTGGAAATGCAGGCGTGGAATGCGGCGCGCGAGGACATCCAAGGACTGCTGATCCCCTCTCGCGAGGATGTCGATCGATTGGCGTGCGCCGTCGTGGACGGCGCTTATGAAGCAGCAAGTGTCCGTTCCTCCTTGCTGGCGGCTTGCCGTGCGCTGGACGAATTTCTCGCAAACTACGCCGACCTGCCGGTCATTGCCGAGAAAACGCCGACCAACATTTTCTCGTTCACGCATCTGTGTGACGATCCCTCGTTGCATTGGGTCGTCAGTCACCGCGAGCCGTTCGCAGTGATCGCATCCATGCGCAAGCGCGCCGGCGCCGATCCCTTCGCCGACCACTGGGCGACACTCGAATCTTGTCTGGGGCAGTATCAGCGTTACGCAATCCGCGTGATCGCCGCCTTGCGCTCGAAGCGCGCGATAGAGGCGCCTTACGAAGCTGTGTGCCGCGACCCGGATTTGCTGGTGCGTCCGCTGCAGGAGCAACTCGGCCGGGATGAGACGGCCGGCTATAGCGGCAACTTTGTCAGCGCAGCATCGGACCGCGATGCATGGCGAAGCTTCGACCTGCAGGACCTCTGGCTGGTGCGGAGCATCACGGCGCCCGCCCGTCGGCTGCTCGGTTACGATTCCGATTATTATGGATCGGAGCAAGACGCGGTTCTCGAGGACTATGAAGGGCCGGAGGCGTTCTTCGCCGCGCCGCTGGACGGCGCATTCGAAAGCGACACCAATCCTGCCACCCGCTGGATCGGCGACGAAGCAAGGTTCGCGGTGTTCGCGCCGGAAGGCGTCCACGCCATCTCGGCGCGGCTTTTCTGCCCGTCCAGCCTAGACTTGGCCGAGCAGTCGGTTACGGCTCGGGACGGCCTGGGCCGAACGGTCGGGCAGGCGGCTCTGCCGATCGATAAGCTGACGACACTCACAATCAAGTTGAGTGACGCGGCGCCGGCGGCCGTGACCAAACGTGGCCGGCTCTACTTGATCAGGTTGAACGCCGGCAGAGCGGCGTTGCCGGTCGCCTCCGTCCTGGGCAATGGCGACGCCAGAGTGCTGGCTTACATGAAGACCCTGTGGGCGCCGCACTGACACGCACTAGCGCGTCAGTGCGCTCCGCCGCTCAGATCCATCCCCATTCGTCGCCGAGGCTGGCGGCGGCGCCGGCGGATTGGATTGAATTGCCGTTCAACAGCCAGATGAAGACGGTGCCGGAATTGTTGTTCTGCCAGGCGATGTCGTCGCGGCCGTCGCCGTTGTAATCGCCGACAGTCTGCAGCGT